>Ga0307509_10001263_pt1 | contig 42908 bp, 38 predicted proteins | sample 10_EM_MG_FD_202245 | JGI IMG/M metagenome (GOLD analysis project Ga0307509, IMG submission 202245) | Populus trichocarpa ectomycorrhiza microbial communities from riparian zone in the Pacific Northwest, United States - 10_EM | ecosystem: Host-associated > Plants > Roots > Unclassified | place...
TCCATTATAAAAAAAACCCAATTTTATTTAAAAAAAAAAAAAAAAAAAAAAACGGTCACAGTAGTTAGAGCTCTTCACGCTACCATCTAAGTACTTTCTTACAATATAGCTTTACCGTCACTTTTACTTTTACCTTTACCTTTACCTCTCGCTTGTATGCAAGCAACCTAAGCCCTTGAGCGTCAGAGCAACTACGACCTTCTTAAAGACAAGGATAGTCTCACATCTCTCTCAAGAGAAAAGAGATCACGATACGAAGACTATACGATAGTCTAATACGGAGGACGGGATTATAAGTTAATCTCGGAAAGAAGAACACTCTCACATATATAAGCTTATAAGAACTATAAAGATAGCTCTAGATACTCAGTTAAGTACTTCGTTACCTGTTGCATAACTAACCCCTCCAGGGTAGGATTGTTACAATATATTATAACATTATTGATAGATTTGCCTTAGAAAAATAGTCTTTAATTACTGCTGGATTTTCAGCGAAAGCCCTCTGCCTTTCCAGCCTTGCAGTCAACTTAGAGGAGAGTTCTGGGTTACGGTTGAGGAACCTAGTAAGCCAGTGCCTTCCTACTCTCCAGCCACAATTTCTTCTTTTTACCAAGCACTCAGCAATTTCATGTACCAGAGGTAGTTTTAAGGGAAATCCCCAGTCATCCATTCGAGTACACCAGTTAACTATTGTTTTTTCTTCCTGCACCGATAGGAGTTGCTGTCCCCGGTGGCTTTCATGATGATCTTGGGCACCATTGACTCTCTCTCTCAGAGTTGTCCATGGGATCCCATAGGTCTCTGCAGATGCTCGGAGGGAGGGTTTTGAGGAGCTTTGATAATGGTTAATTGCCAAAGTAATAAATTTTGCTCACTCCCCCCAGTCGGTTCGTCTTAGGCGAGGCATTCCACTATTATGTTGTTGCTTTCTCCTCACTACCCCCCGCTTGAAACCTTCTATCTACATGCGATCAAGTCAAGATATCCTTGGCGCCAAGTGCTGAGCGGAATCCCTGTCATGGGCGGTTTCACCATGCAATACGTTAACACAATTAATACTAAACAAAATATCGGACCAACCAGCCTCCCAGGCAACCCGACGATATTACAATCCCAAAGTAGGCTAACCCAACTTGCTTGTCCTACAATACCACGAAAAGACTTTCAGTTTGCTATCTTCATATCTCATGAATATTACTGTAAAATCACAAAATGAACCCAAGATAGGTTCAATTCTGTAAGTTAATGTAATAGTGGTAGCTAATTAAGAGTCACCGCAGCGGGGTCACTTCGGATATCTTGTGCCATGAAGACACTGGTCCCTCTCAGGAGCTTTGTTTCTCTGAACCGGAGATTAGTGACCTAACCGCTGTAGGGAACAGTGCTCCAAACCGTCCAGTCCATCCGTCTTGGAGATAGGACGGGATGGACCACGGGTGGTGGTCTGTCTTTTTTCGAGTCCATGGACGAACTAGGGCGGGTGGATTTAGGACCGGACGCCCTACCTGGCCCGGTAGCCCTAGGGTGTTTTCCTGTCACATGGTTTTGGCTGATATGCTCAGAAACTCCATGTTCCTGATTTGATCCCGCTCACAGTTTATGATCAGGCAAGTAATGTGCAATATGTGTAAAGGAACAGGGGAGGAAAAATACATCTTTGATAAATAAAAAATGCCAAAAGAGTTTGGCAAATTAGAACTCAAAAATCCCCCGCTTAAATTTTCAAGGCAGTAAGCATATTCTCGCCGGAGAGAGCGCTAGCCGTATCCACTAGCAGTATCTCTGTTAGAAAGTTCTAAGATTGGTCGCAGATATTCGGATCCGAAATGGTCAACTAGGTTTCCCTGTGGTCTTCTGGAAAATCCCAGGCATTGTGCTGCCAGTCAACCTCCGCTACATCCTTTCTTTCTCTTTGTTGAAACCTTAATGATTGAAGCGAAAGACTTATGGAAGTATTTAAAAGAAAAGATAAGGCTGATAACAGAATGATTGGTTTAGTCTTATCTTAATACTTGGAGCACTTGATGATTTATTTCACCTTCTCTTTCTTGCAGGCATATCATCTACTGTTATCGGCTACATGGCATCACCATATATCACTCATAGTTTGTCTGCAGCCCCGCAGTCCCCCTCATTTCTTTTTTCCGCATGTGCCTGGCCGTCATTCCAAATACGTCCTACATGCTAGCCCCCCCTGCAGTCCTTACCTACACCCCACAGTTTTTACCCACACCCCACCGTCTTCTGATACCCCCTAGTCTATAGCCCTCCCCGCAATCCCGGCCATCCTGCCATCTCCTCTGCCTCCGCCTAGGCACTCGCTTTCCCCTTTGTCCCACTATACTAATAAAAGCCTAGCGTGTAGGGCCCTGCGGTCCCAGGCTAGCGGTTCCGTTCCGTCCTGCCTTCTTAGCATTATACCCACCACCCCTGTGGGGCCCGTTGATGGTTCGGACTGATCACCAAGCCAATTTTGGCGTTTGCTAATAGGTATTTTTAGCCCAGGGTGTGATTTGAATTGGAAATCAGATCGTAGGTGGGGGGGAAAAAACCTCTTATCTCAAACAAGTTTCTTCTTCGAGCTCTTCAGGAACTGCTCTTGTGTTGTTAAATTAGCTACAAGTCATCACAATACACCACTGACAGATTGACCGAGGTCCCCCCCGATGCCCCATTTTTCCCCTCCCTTCCCTGGTGGTCATCCCCAATACTTACCGTCATGGCAAAGGCCGGCAATCCACCTGGTGATTTGACCTACTGTATATAAACAGTGCTTTGCGGTCCCGTCCTGCCTCCTTGGCGTTATCCCCGTCCCCACTGTAGGGCCCCCAGATGGTTCGGAACAGATGGTTCGGAACACCGAGCATGATCGTAGTCACCGACATAGTCTAGGAACATGTACAGTACACTAGCTCAAATATCTAGACTCGCTATGAGATACTTGTAGCGATCGGAACTACGAGTATTTATAACTCAGCAAGGCCATCCCACGTAGCTGGTGAAAATGTGGTATATCTAACTCGGATGGAGGGGGATTTTGAAAGGGGATTTGAAAGGGGATTTTTTATCCCCCCCTCACTTCCCTACAAACAAAAAACTTATTAGAGATGAAAAAGATATTTATAAAACTCATACGGGCAGATAATTTCGCCAACCCTCCCAATCAGAGTGTCTCCCCTTTCGGATGCAATGCGATAAATCATAAATATACCAGTCCGATCGTATGACTGGGGGGGGTCAGTGAGGAATTTCGCTCATGTTTGTCTCATCACTATCTAAACGGTAAAGGAAGGAATGCATATAAGGCATAGTGAAATATCCCAGGGCCCTTCCGTCGACCACAGACATTGATTTGCCTCACCCCGTGTCCCCCTTCCCGAGCGCACTCCGCGATAACAAAAGGAAAGACGCAGTCGGCAAAGTTCCCATTATCCATAGCTTCCCTGCAGTCCTCTCGACTCTCCGGTATCCCTTGCAGTGAATGCATTAATCAAAAAGCGCATATCCGAAACCTTTTGCTATAATAGTGAGAACAACGTGAGTATGCGAGCAGTATTCAACAGCTTCCAGTACCCCCTCTCAATCTATCCCATCAGCAATCTTCTCAGATTCCTCTCCTAGTGCCTCCTAATCTCGGCGATAAAGGCCTTAGCATGAATGCCCGTAACACCCCGCACCTCGCCCAGCCGCCCAACCCACCCCGCCATACCAGCAGCCGCCCCAGAAGCACTCCCGGCGTACTTCATATCCCCAGGGGTAATCGCCAGTGCGGTGAAATCCCCCCAGCCTAAAAAGCCCAATTCCACCGTCCGTCCAGCCAGCCCTCCTCCTGCCTCCTGGAGTGAGGTCATTCCAGCACGGGCTCGCGAATCCACCCCTCCTTCCCCCATCGATTGAACGGGGTAGTGATATGCAGAGCGTAATTCCAGATGACATTTATGTCCTCCGGGTGGCCGAGGCCCTACCGTACGTGTGGGCGAGGTTCGCCACGATGACAAAGCTCCTCCTCAAAAAGCTCCAGATGAAGTCGCGTACGCCCTTCCTCGGGTGAACGAGGGTCTCAGCTGCCCCGGAGCCCGCAAACCTCCCGTGCTCACCGGAGGCAACTTTAGCACCTGCCGGGACGATGTCCTAAGCGCAGCTTAGAGCTGGGAAGAGATGGTGGCTTTCCACGCCGCCGCCCTGTGTAGGCAAGGCTTCCCCAGGTAGTTTTCGAGTATAGCTAGGCATAGGGCTGGGAGAGGAGCGGAGGGGCGGGAGTTTGGTGCCGGGCGCCGGGCGCCGGGTATAGGGTGCAGCGCTAGAGCGCGAAATAGCAAGTAAAAGAAAGCGAGTAGGAGTATCGCGAGGGTGTGTTCTCGTAGTGGGGGTCTTGCGCTACGTAATGAGGAGGGAATTGTATTCGTGGTAGCATGTCTAGTCCGATATAACGTCGTTAAAAAGACCGGAGCCACAGGAGCGGGGAAGGGGAGGGGTTGCCGAGATGAAGCCGGTGATGGTGGCCCGCAGAGGGGGGGACCAGACAGGGAATGTTTGATCAAGAGTAGAGAGTGCCTTCTCCTAGGGATGTGCACCAGGTGTCCAGCGCTACGGACTAGGTGAGAGGGAAGTTGGTGGGGTTGTAGAGTAGACGCAAGGAGGTCGTGGCAGGGACTAGGCAGGGGTTGCGGAGGTTATAATTGCGCCGTTGGAACCCCTGAAGATGGTGGGGGTCAGGGGTTCGAGAGTAGCCAGAAATGAGGGGTCTTCCGAAGCCCTAGCGACAAAAGGGAAAGGGGAGTCGCGCAGTTCTTGTTGTCTATGTTGTATGCGGGATGCGGCGTCGCTGCTGTGATTTACAGAACTTACTCGGGCAGGATGTGCGGGTGAGTAAGCGAACCTGAAATGAGGCTCCGGGTCAATCAGTTGAATTTGGTCAAGTTGTGTCTTAAGCGAGCAGGGTTTTGTTAGGGCTACCACAGTTTAGCCCTGAACCGGAAGCGGAACGCGGGTTGCAACCACCCTAAACTCGTGGCGGGGTTGTCGGTTCCTGTGTAATGTCGGGAAGAGACATACGCGGTGAGTGTAGGAATAAGAATTAACGTTTCACGTCAACTCTGGGTATTCGAGTCTGTACCGAGTACTGAAGTATACTTCCCCTGCGTATCTGCCTTCCCGACATCTCCCCGGAACCGACATAACCCCCGTCCCGAGTTTATCAACGAACCTGCTCAAAACGTTTCGCAAGCCCAAAGCATAAACTCGTGGCGGGGGCTAAGTTTTGTCGCTTCCTGAGTAATGTCGGGAAGAGACATACGCAGTGAGTGTAGGAATAAGAATTAACGTTTGACGTCACTCTAGGTATTGGAGTCTGTACCGAGTACTGAAGCACACTTCCCCTGCGTATCCGCGTTCCCGACATAACCCCCTCCGCGAGTCTAGGCTAGGACACCAACCCGGCAGCGAGCGGGCCTTGGGAATTACTGTAGCAGCTCTGCCTTCACATGCATAGCAGCCTGGACTGTCACTTGAACTTCACGGCTCCAGTGTAATAGGAACGAGATGGGGAGCTAACTTGGACCACTGCATACGTTATCACCCACCTTTCCTTCTAAAAGTCGTGTCATTCGGACGTGCTAAATGTTTTACAGACTCCCTTATGCAGGGCACGACACTTGATGGTAGAAAATTTGTTACGCTACGGCCCTGTGTTATTCATCTCTGGGCTACGTCAGTCACCTAGCCATTCAACCTCTAGCTGTTTTTGCAACAATAAAACTACGGCACTTTCCCACGCAACATCGCTAGAGGGAGTAAATCCACCGAGCCCAAAAAACTAACTTCCGCAGCCCATGCACCAGGCTCTCCGCGAGTGGGAACCCCTCCGGCATGTTCCTCGGCGTCGCCCTCTTCCTTATTGCCCTCCCCCGAACGGCAGTTGAATAAACCAGATTTATACGGAATCTCCGCCCGAAGGATTTTGGAGACCTGCGGCTCCCCCAGGATTTGGATATGGGTACGCGTGAGCTTCGTTACGAGGGCGAAGATCATCATTAGGTACTTTCCTGTGAGGTTTTCATCGTCTTTCCCGGGCGTAAGAGGACCTCCGCTATCTAGGCACCCAACACCCATCGGAGAATGCGCCGCGCGCATGTTGGAACCTTGTAGAGATGGCTGTTCTCCTCGCTACTATCGTGTACGTGCCAGGTCGTTTCCAGTCAGTTTTCGGGAAGGACTGGGGGTAGAACTGGGAGGAGAGGGGGGCGGGTGCTTGTTCTGCGGGTCGGGGGTGCGACGCTGTTTAGAGGACAGAATTACGAGTTTGGGAGACGGGCGGAAGGGCTGCGACGGCGAGCCTCGTTGTCGGATCTCGCGGTGTGCTATGGAGATGGACGGCATTCACCCGGGAATGAGCCGGCGGTGTCTGGTACAGGTGGTAGAATAGGTTGGCGGGGAGGCAGTGGGGTAGCGCGGTAGCGCGGTAGCGGGGCTGGGAAATGGATGCTAGAGGATCTCGGCGTGGGTTGATGCAGGGATGTGGAGGTTAATCTTGCACTGTGGAAACCGTTTCAGGTGGTACGGGTCATAAGTTCGAGAGCGGCTTCAACTACTATGTCTCCCGAACCCCCGACAGGAGGACAAGGATGGAAGCAGTGCTATTTCCATTATCGGTGTTTCCAGTTGGAAATGTCATTGCTGATGCCGGGGTTGTTTGTGCTGTGACTATTTGTCCTATCATAGGAGCATCAAGAAGTTATGATACTATAAGTCTTAGTACATGAATGTTCATCCCCCCCTTCCACTGCCCCTGCTGAGATGCTTTCCTCGTGGCGCCATTACTCCTAAGTTTCTACGTTCAAAAGAATACTCTGCAAATATTTCTTGTTCCTCAGTAACTCTGTGGCCTGCACATCACTAATTCTTTTACCAAAAACGATGTCCACGTCTCAATTTTCCCCCCATACCAAACAACTTGTCTTATGAACCCCGCTTGAGCAGTTGCATACAATCTTTGAGCAATCTATGGAATCGCGGGCTGGTGCTGCGGGTATTAGTTTCTCAAATTTCTACTGCTTTAGAGTGTACCAAGCAAAAGGCATAGAGCGATGGTGTGTTCAACACACGGCTCGTAAGCCGGTGGGAGCCAACTCATAATAGTTTTTGAGATAAATTGCCCTCGGGAGTTTGTGTAACGACTACTCTGATTGGAATGTTGTCAGCAAGGCGCAAGGTTTTACCATCAGCCCCGCTTTTCATCAAGCTCAAGTAATTACATTAACAAACCCCAAGCTAACCAACACCTTGCCCTCAACAACGTTCGCACCGGTGAAAATCGCAAAATGTCGCAAGCTTTCAGCAATAACCTTCGCTCTTTCAACAACATCGGAAATAACTTTACCTATAATTATATCACCCCCGATGATGAGTCTAAAATATTAGACTGGCTGTCTCCGCTAGAGCCCGGGGCACGGCATCGAGACATCGGAGCCCAGCGGCTGGATAGCATTGGAGCCTGGCTACTGGAAACCCAGGAATTCAGACGCTGGCATAAGGGCAGTCGGGAGGATGAAGCTAATCATCCCACCTTATTCTGCCACGGAAATCCGGGCGCGGGGAAGAGTTATATTATGTAAGAAAGAGCCTGGCACTGCCGGAAGTCAAATAATGGAATTGCTGATGGACTGCGGTGACAGCTCACTAGTGATAGACAAGTTGTGCGACGAGGCGGTGGAGGAAGGCACTTCTGTTGCCTGTTTTTATTTCGACTTTGCCGCCCGGAGTGAGCAGTCACCAGTAAACATGCTCGGCTCTCTGCTGCGGCAGCTTGTTACTGGATTGGAGGGAATTCCGGAAGTGGTAGTCCAGTCTTTTCTGAACCAGAAAAAGGTTATTGGTGGTCAGGGGCTTCAAGTGTCAGGAATTTTGAAGATGTTCCAGACCATCACAGCCGCAAAGCGAACCTTTATATGCGTTGACGCACTTGACGAATGTGTACCGGAGCATCGAATGGTGATTCTGGAAGCACTAGGACAGATCGTGCGGGAGTCGCTCGATACTCGCATATTTCTGACTGGGAGATCACATGTCCGAAGTGAGGTGGAAAGGAAATTCTATGGGGCGGCAACCTTTGTATTGATAGAGCCTACGGGGGATGGTATCATTGAGTATCTGCGCCAGAGGCTCGGGAACGACACTGCCCCTGAGATGATGAGCAGGACATTGGAGGCAAATATTCTGCAAAGCATTTCCCAAATAAGCACGGAAACGTATGTAGCACCCATACAAGAGTTGAGCTGCGCAGAGCTAGCTCGGGCTAATAGCTAACATCCAAATCTAGATTCCTACTGGCTTCGCTTCACATAGAGGCAATTCTACGAGAAACTAGTATCGCTCGCCGAGGGGAAAGGCTCCAGGCAGTCAGAGATGGGGTTGGGTTAGGGGACGCATATGGTGCAACCCTGCAGCGGATAAAGGCTCAGGGCGGGGAAAAGACAAAACTCGCGATGGCCACTCTCATGTGGATCTGTCACGCGGAACGGCCGTTACAAGTAGATGAGCTGCGACACGCCCTGGCAGTTGAGATAGGATCGACGGACTTCGATAGCGAAAACGCTCCTTCGATAGGGGCATTACTAGGTTGTTGTCAAGGACTGATCACCGTGGACAAGGGAGCTTCTACTGTCCGGTTAATCCACTTTACGGTGCAAGAGTATCTCTGCGCTCATCCAGACCTCTTTAATCAACCTCACTCGGTAATCGCAGAAACCTGCTTAACCTATCTGAATTCGCCACAAGTCAGGAACCTCTCTTCCCACACTTCCCCGGACTACCAAATCATGCCGTTCCTGAAATATTGCTCGAGATATTGGGGAACGCATGCGAATCGGGAGCTCTCCGACCACGTCAGGGCCCTTGGGCTGCAGCTCTTAACTCACTACGAAGATCATCCATCCGCCGTTTCACTTTTGGAGCAAGCGCTGCCTAATGGTTATATGGCCGGCACAGATTCTCCCCCGCATTTCTCTGGAATACATTGCGCATCTTTCTTCGGGATTGTTGAACTTCTGATTCCGTTAACGAATTCTCAAGGTTGCGAGATTAACCAAGGCGATTACGCCGGCTATACACCACTCTTATGGGCGGCGAAGAATGGGCATGATGGAGTGGTCAAACTACTGCTAGAACGGGAAGATGTCGACCCCAACAGGCCAAATAACTACGACAGCACACCACTCTCGTGGGCCGCAGATAACGGACATGAAGAGGTTGTCAAGCTACTACTCGGCCGGAATGATGTCGATCCTGACAGGCCTGGTATCGTGGACTGTACACCACTCTTTTGGGCCGCTTATAGTGGACATGAAGGGGTTGTCAAGCTACTACTTTGTCGGAAAGACGTCGACCCCAATCGCCCAAACAAGTATGATCAAACACCACTCCGGTCTGCTGCTATAGAGGGGCACGAAGGGGTTGTCAAGCTGCTACTTAGCCGGGGTGATGTCGACCCCAACAGGCTAGATAACCAGGGGGGCACACCACTCTTTTGGGCCGCTAATAGTGGACATGAAGGGGTTGTCAAGCTGCTACTTCGTCGAAAAGATGTTGACCCCAATCGTCCAAACAAGAATGATCGAACACCACTCCGGGCTGCTGCTGTAGAGGGGCACGAAGGGGTTGTCAAGCTGCTACTTGGCCGGAGTGATGTCGACCCCAACAAGCCAGATAACGAGGGCGCAACGCCACTCCTTTTGGCCGCTAATATTGGGCATGACGGGATTGTCGAGCTGATACTTGGCCGAAAAGATGTCGACCCCAACAGGCCAGATAGCCAGGGCGGAACACCACTCCTCTGGGCCGCTAATAGTGGCCATGAAGGGATTGTCAAGCTGATACTTGGCCGAAAAGATGCCGACCCCAATTCCCCGGAAGAGGATGATCGAACACCACTCTCGTGTGCTGCTTTGGAGGGACATGAAGGGGTTGTCAAGCTACTACTTGACCGGAGTGATGTCGACCCCAACAGGCCAGATAATGAGGGCGGAACACCACTCCTTTGGGCCGCTAATAGTGGGCATGAAGGGATTGTCAAGCTACTACTTGGACGGAGCGATGTCGACCCCAACAGGCCAGATGACCGGGGCGGCACACCACTCCGGTGTGCTGCTTTCGAGGGACATGAAGGGGTTGTCGAGCTACTACTTGGCCGGAGTGATGTCGACCCCAACAGGCCAGATAACGAATACAGTACGCCACTCTCATGGGCCGCTGAGAATGGACATGAAGCTGTCGTCAAGCTACTGCTAGAACGGGAAGATGTCGACCCCAACAGGCCAAATAACCATGACAGCACACCACTCTCGTGGGCCTCTCAGAATGGACATGAAGCTGTCGTCAAGCTACTACTTGGCCGGAAAGATGTCGACCCCAACAGGCGCGATCACCAGGGCGGAACGCCACTCCTTCTGGCCGCTAATAGTGGCCATGAGGGGATTGTCGAGCTGATACTTGGCCGAAAAGATGTCGACCTCAATCGCCCGGATAAGGGTGATCGAACACCACTCTGGTGTGCTGCCTTCGAGGGACATGAAGGGGTTGTCAAGCTACTACTTGGCCGGAGTGATGTCGACCCCAACAGGCCCGATCACCAGGGCGGAACGCCACTCCTTTGGGCCGCTAATAGTGGCCATGAAGGGGTTGTCAAGATGCTACTTGGCCGAAAAGATGTCGACCCCAATCGCCCGGACAAGAATGATCGAACACCACTCGACTGTGCTACTATCGAGGGGCATGAAGGGGTTGTCAAGCTACTACTGGGACGAGAAGATGTCGACCCGGATCATCTGGATAAGAACAATCGAACACCACTCCAGTCTGCTGGTACAAAGGGCAAGTCCCGCAATTGGGCTTCGAGTGTTTGGGCAGGCCTGGGCCGAAATCAGGTCGGGTCCAGCCCGGTCTAGACGCCACGTGTTTCGGCCGTTCCACCTGAAAAAAAGCCCAGGAAGATCCTGTCACCTTTATTCCGCAAGTCACAGGATACTACTCACATCTCTTGATTTTAAGCAAAACCTTTGTGAACCTCAGGACTTGCGTCATCATCCGCGAGCGAGTCTAGCCTTGAGAAATTTTCAGTCTCATCTCTTTTATCACCCCTTTTCCTTGCCCAGCTCTACTTTGACCCCACAAAAGTCATCACTGTCTGGTGACATTCTCCTTCGAGATTTGGGCATATCACGTGTAGCGACTCTCCTCAGTGCTTGTACATAGCTCTTTGATTATGCAGGACCTTCATGACGATATTAGCGAACTCTTTTCTATTTCGTCCTTTCCCAGTTCTTCCCGTGACTATCCTCCAATTCCCCTCAACGATGCGAGGGACCTTTCACATACCAGTTTTGTTGATTACCCAAATTATATTTCATCGCTACATGTTTTCTATTTCTTCCCTTCATGCAAGTGACCTGCTCTTATCTACTTCTCCTTTCTAGTAATTCTTAGATATAGATAGCGTATCTTGGGTACTGTATCACTCAAGTATGGAGGTTGAAAATAATTGACTTCCTCTGGACCGGAAAATTGTCGGCCCCAATGACCCCGGTGCCGGTGATCAAACCCCACTCAGGTGTGTAATAAATATTTGAAAAGTGTGCTACTTTCCGTGCGCGCAGATGTTCTGCCAAGATATTACTGGCGTAGGATGGCGTCGACCCTGATAGGTATGATCAAACACCACTCGGATGAACTGCTAGCCAGGGATATGAAGGACCGGTCAATCTATTACGAGGATCGTAGGATGTCGACCCCGATCGTCAGGGTGAGGTATGTTCAAAACCCCATTTGGATGTGCTATTGTGAATGGACACGAAGGAGTAGTCAAGCTTTTGCAAGCCCGGCTATCTGTGGGAAGCGTAGGTGCGTACCTATAGTACCCCACCAGCCATGAAAGAATCAACAGCAAGCGGAAATCCAACCGCACAATTGACTACATTTAAATCGTTTTTGGAATTCCTCCCTTTCTAGTGCCATTCTGCTCTGCCACCCAGAGCCTTGTATGCGCTATTATATAGCCTCCGCAGCCCTCCTTATTTCCCTTGTGTGTCCTCTACGCCGGTGCTAAGCACTATCTCGAATTTCTCTCCCGAAATCACTGGTAGGAATACAACTTTTGTGCAGAAGGTTTAAACCCGAAACCTCCCGATGGGTGCTAAAGTCTATGAGCGAAGCGGCATAAATCCCGTTATCGCATTCAATGCGCAGCAGCTCTCAACCTGTGCCCTTTATGTTGGTCACTATCTTCCCTTTGAATAGACTGCATGTTACAGAACCCCCTATATTCCTTTATATGCCAATATTTATTTGCCCTCTGTTTCTACCTACTTGCCAGGGGTACGGTGGATAGATTTATTGATGGATGAACTGCACACTTATTTTTCTCTCCGATGTCGGACGAACCAGAACAGGCACTCCAGAAGCTACCGTCGAAAGCGGGCTAATTCTGAGCGTCCTGATTCCCGGATAATATTTTTCCGGCTTATCTCATTACTCATATGCTTAGTACTCTACTCACAAAGATCAGTGTTGTGAAGCTATGGATTATGTACGGCGGCCTATAGTACCAAAACCGCCACACCTAAATCTTAAAACTTAAGAGTCAAAAAATGTAAGAAGTCACTCGGAACCCGGAATTGTGCAAGAAATAAGCTTTATTATCATCATAGGTATCGCTCAGTACAGTACAAACAAATAGTATGCTACGATAGAAAAGGAACCATGAATCAAGTTGAAAAGAAGAAAAAAAATGAGAAAGAAAAAAAAACACCTTCCTCTGTGAGCACTCCCAGCATACTAAAGGAAAACAAACACCCTGCTTACAGGACCCGCATATGTTCCCTTCAGGTGTAAAACTCTTTTACAACCTACTCGCCTTGCTGTACAGTCTTCCCACTTCTTTCCGAAGGCTGCATTCCCACATAGGAAATGCTTTCCTAAACGTCTAAACAAAATGTCCAAAGCCGAAGCTATATACCAGAATTCTCTGCTCATATCTGAAGCCAGATAAACAAGCATACTCCCGGAAGCTATCTGAGCAAAGGAAGTATCATGAGCGTATGGTGAGCAGCACCATTTTCAACATCGTATGCCTAATAACATAGGGTATGAAAGAAATAATGAAATCAAATACCCAATACCACATCTTCAAAGACAAGGAATATGAACAAAACAATGAAGGAGATATGCTATGTCCTATGCCACTAGGCATAGGATGTGAAAATAACAACCCAGGGCAAAGTGACTAACAACTGAAAACCACAATGCCACATGTCCTATACCCATAGCTCTCCAGGCCGCACATCTGCTAACATGGATATCCGCCTAATCGCCTAACCATGTGCCCTATAAGCCATCAGGGTTCTCAACGAGGTGGTCCGTCCGTCCTGAGCCAGGACCGGGGTGGATGGGACTTTGTCCTCCCGTCTAGTCTTTTTCTGAACTTGCCTGACAAATAAGAGCGAAGAACCAGGACAGACAACACTGTATCGTCCCCCACCATCCCTCCCCCTCCCAGCCGTTCTGCAAAGGCACCTGGTGTCCTCTACCCAAAATTGTCTCACATGGGGACCATTGTCCTTCCTAAATTCTGCCGTCCTGCAAGTTCACGGATGAGGGCGGACTGCATTATACCGCCCTGTCTTGCTAGGAGCTCTTGGCAGCCCCCCCACCGCTCCCTACCAGGCGCTCGCTGGTTGAGAACACTGTAGGCAATCCAACACATCTGCTGTCATATCATATCATATAATAATTTCTTGCTATCCTGTATTGGTTGGAGGAACCTGTTTTCTTCACTCTTGCTTCATTGGGGGAAGGAGTTTTATTTCTCTCTTCATTATTTTTTTCACTTTTTTTTTCAACTTGATTCATGGTTCCTTTTCTATCATAGCATACTATTTGTTTGTACTGAGCGATACCTATGATGATAATTAAGCTTATTTCTTGCACAATTCCGGGTTCTGAGCGACTTTTTACATTTTTTGATTTTTAAGTTTTAAGATTTAGGTGTGGTGGCGGTTTTGGTACTATCCCTTGGGGTGTCTGAAACAGTCAAATTCGTAGCCAGGCGCACTAAGCTTTGTGATTTGTTGAGAATATTCAACTTGGCAAGAGCGCTGAGTCATTTGTGTAGTTAAAAGGCTGAAAATCACATTTTCTGACCAAGTCTGGCAACTTTGGGGCCGAATCTGGCCTTAGCGCGTTGGCTACGAATTTGACGGTTCCAGACACCCCAAGGGATAGGCCGCCGTAGAAGCTATGAATTATGTATGTCATGAGTGGATTATTTGTCTATTTCCAATTCCGGAGACTTTGAGAAACTTTGAGCACACGCATTAGCGCTGTTGCGAATAATATCCCCACCTCATCTAGCTATCCAATGTGAAGGCTTTGGATATTCCTCCTATAAATTTACCTGTTGCGCCCCCAGCACATCAATTTTAAACTGATCTAAGGCGAAAACCGAACGCCATGAGTTCGCACAAGCGACATAGACTACTACTAATATAATCGCCAGCCCAAGACTTTTTGGTTAGTGGGGAAGATCGCTCATTCTCTTCTCCATCTATCGTTCTCAACTAGTTACACTAAAGACAGGAGATACGCGAATTACAATAAAGTAGCTCTCTCATCCTTCTCAAGAACACCACACATATTAATTCTCTTCCGCGTACGCCCCCTTTTCCTCTTTTGCGTAATCCCATGCTAACAAAAGAAAGACACATCTACTTCTTTGTAATATTTAAGAATTCTGTAATATCCCCCATGTTATCCACTCGAGTATAGGTTTAGTTATTCATTGAGAAATTCGAGGATTCTCATAGACATGGTACCAGGTGCTCTGAGAGAAGGTGGTGAAGGTCGATACTTTTGGTGTAAAAAGGCGATCTGACAAAAGGTTTAGTCCTCGAACTCCAGTACCGGAACTATATTTAAAACCATCGTAATACCACAACGACACAAGTTGATGCTAAATTCGAAACGCAAAGCCCTATCACCAGATCCCAGACTACTATCGAGGGGTAGTTTCACAAATATACACACCTTAATATTAACAGTAATTAAGGTTGTGATTGCGATTGCAACCGCCATTGTGGTTATCATAATGCTTAAATTTTTCGGGGATGGTTGTTGCCTGTAACTTAGTCTAACATTTAGCTACGAGTAGGTTCCCTCACAATACCGGGAGAGTCCCTTGGGCCCACCCGCTTAAGCGACGGCTTCGGGTGTTGGCATGCTGGAGTAACACATGATTTTGGGTAATAATCTACGGATTCGCGGGTAAAGAGTGAAAGTAGTTTTAAAGGGTACGATCAGTATCAGATTCAAATTTCTGCGGCGTTGGAACAGTTCAAAAGGGAAAAAAAAGAGGCATGAACTAGCATGGTTGGGCGGCTACAGTACTACCAACAGGTCCAGTAACTTTACAGCACAATGCAGTCCGTAGGCTGAGAAAATCAATTCCCAGAGTTGGTGTAACGAGATTCGGGTCCGGTGGTTGGAATCAGTATTGCCAATTTAGCACAAGGCTCTATCAACCCCGCCCCCCACCGACCACGGACATCTCGTCAACGAACCCTACCGGTAATTTAATCAACCACTCGCTCTCAACAACTTTCAAAGCAGAGGAAAGTGAAAAATGTCGCAAGCTTTCAGCAATAACCAAAACTCTTTCAATGTCGCCACCATCGCCAATACTTTTAACTACAATACCCCATATGATAGATCTGAAATACTGGAATGGCTATCTCCACTAGAGCCACGGGTGCGACATCGAGACATCGGAGCCCGCCGGATCGACAGCATAGGAACCCGGCTGCTGGAAACCGAAGAATTCAAATGCTGGCATAACGGTAGTAGGGAGGATCGATCTTACCCGACTTTATTTTGCGACGGCAATCCCGGAGTGGGAAAGAGCTATAACTTTATAATGCAACTGAGATGCAGTAGAAGCCCTCAAATCTCATCGGGTTCACCCCTTTCCCACGCCATCCTTCCCCGGTCTCAGGGAGTCTTGTATACGCATTCCTTGTATCGCCATCCCCCCTTCTTCCCAGCGTCTTTCGCGCCAGTCCGATTAACGTGATCTTTAAATCTCCACCCCTAAGTCGTCATTCACGAGAATGCCGCTCTCATGTAAGCATACACCCATCAACCCCTCAGATATTTGTTCACGCTTATGACTAAAGGCTCACGAATTTCTATTCATTCTATTCAGTGTACAGCCTCCCGGGGAATATTTAATTTTTCTAACTTCCGCCATTTATATTGGTCGCCATTCCCCGGCGACATAGATCCCTTGTTCAAAATCTTCTTTTTCAACTCCCCTTTATGTTTTCATTTTATTTCTTCCCCGTTCTTCCTTTGCTAGCGATAGATGGACAGACGGTCGGATAGATAAACCGCACATAGAGGTTTCTTTCCAGTATTCGAAGACCCAGTGTAAGCGTTCCCGCAGCCAGCATGAGCCAGAGAATCAACCCTAAACATTCTGCTTCCGGAATTAGTGCCCGAGTTACCCATGCACACCTGAAAATACCTGCCACTCCAACGAATCCCATTCATTTCCTTGCCAAGCTAAATTCATCGATTGGACCTTCCTTACTCACCTGGCGAAATATCACTAGCCAGGTACCGCCCAAGCAGATCTATCAAATTAGTCAAAAGGCAGCAACCTAGCGAACTTTGGTTGCACGCCAGTCCCTCAAGCCCACCAATATACATATGCCAGACCTGAGTTGCGTAGGAGGCCGTGACCAGATTCATACTACACAACGGCGACCTAGGACAAGTGGTTTTGCGACAATATTTTCCAGTCATATTTGAAATCTGCAAATCTATAAGTTGCACGCCAGGGTTGAATATAGACCTTAGCTATTGGCAGAAAGTATGGAAACGGGAGATAGCAAGGGGGGGTGTTGTGAGGTTATCACGGTAGCATTATATGTTTTATTTCTACATGTACCGGTTGTGCATGCTTGGCAGTCAGGCCTGATATGGCTGCTGCTATACTGCTACCACGGCTGCTCGTTGGGCTGGCCCTGGATGACAGGTGTCAGGCCCTAAGTTGTTCATTTACTATATGACGAAGTCCCATCCTGCTGATTCCTACCCGTTAATTTTTGCCTAGCTTGAATCACTCTCAAAAAAATTAACTTTTACACCACTAACTTACTAGCCAGTCGGGCTGTTGGAATTCCTGAGATGCAGCTCGGGATGCCGGCGCTATTGTTTCATTGTCCAGTTCCTTCCAGGCATGCTCTTAGTCTTTGAAAATGTGCTTGATACATCGGCGGGATGGAAAGCGGAAGAGCCGGGGATGAGCGTGAACCCGTCGGGTGCCTGTAAGCTACGGACGGCGGGGGGGGGTCTCCGATTTTCCTTTGTCAACATGAATATGGAGGGGGAAGGGGGGACACACTGATGAGAATGGATATGTCTGGTCCATGGAGGCATAGGAGGAGGTCTTCGTTGTCATTTATATCCTGCAGGATGAACAATTCTAGCCGAGTGAGAGCCCGTGAAGCGGAAAGCTAGAGTTGAGTTAAGATGATTAGAAGAACAGTTTAAGACATTGTTTTAGGCACTTGTAAGCGACAGGGTGTGTTAAGGGACCCCCATCCGGCCTGGTCCGTTTCGGTGGCAGGGTCAATCCTCGCAAGCGGCCAGTCAGTCTTTTACACTTCATCTGGCCTGGCCTAGCCGGAATACGGATACCTACAGACTTCCGAGTTACCGACAATGATTGTCACCCTAGTCAGTGTCCAGTCACCTGGTTGTTAGCAAACACTAAGCAGAGTTAGATCCAAACCTTTAATTGATAATAGTATTATGTTCTCCTAGCAAGACTAATAAATCTAAAGGCAGGGATCGAGCCTGGGCTTTGCAGGGTATCATATGTCAAGAACCGGAATGAAGACTCTGTTTCGGAAGAAAAACTAAGGTTCGTAGCTAGACGTTCCATGAAAAGGAGTCAAGGGCTCATGGCAATTGGGAATGGATATACCGGCTTAGAATGAAGACATTTATTCCAGATTGATGTGCTGGACTACTGCGAGGCCCATAGGAAGTAATACCATAAGACAACAAACATACACTTGGGCTCTCAGTAGAGGCAGCTTGCATATGTTAACCTGATCCCGATACCTTCTCACTGCATCCCCCCCTTCTAGTGGTATAGTTGTTCACTTCCATGAGCTCGGAATATCATTCACCTGATGGTAACAACAATCCCTCCGCAGGCAGAATACCATCATAGTTAAAGTATCAAGGTTTCAGTTCTCCGATCTACTATTTTCCCCACTCTGTAGACCGCTGAGGGTAAAATTATATAGGACAGGATGCACTGCCAGCCGGGTGGGAGGACAATACAAGCTAGATAGATAGGTGCTGATGCTTTTATAACTCAAGTCAAGAATTTCAGGTCCCTCGCTCTTTATCTTCTTGCCAACCATGTTTTTTATGGGTAACCTGAGGGGTCAAGAAAACATACATTTTCGAGCATCATATGATCACCAAGCCACTTTCGGCTATTACTAATAGGTAATTTTGACCTATAGTGGGATTTAAATTAGAAATCAGATCATAGGCGGGGCTAAAACTCTCTCATCAAAAAAAACCTTCCTCTCTTTCTTGCAAGAACCCGTCTTGTGGTGTTACCTATAAGTCATCACAATACATTACTTAGAGTTTGACTGAGATCCCGTGCCCACCCATTTTTGTTATCATGTCCCAGGCAGGCACCGCTAATATCTACCGCCATGGCAAAGGCCGGCAGTCCACCAGGCAATTTGTCCTGCATAGGGTAGTGTCTTGCGTCTTGCGGTCCCCTCCTGCCTCCTTAGCGTTATCCCCATACATACTGAAGGCCCCCCAGATGGTCCGGAACACCGGGCATGATCGTAGTCTGACATAGTCCCGGAACATGTCCACTAGATCGGGTATGTAGACTCGCACCGAGATACTTGTAGCGATCGGAACCACGAGTATTTATGACTCATCACCGGCCATTGTATGAATGTATCTGGTGAAAATGTGGTATATCTAACTAGGGTGGAGGGGATTTTTGAAAAGGGGAGTGTGTTTTTTTTGTTTTTTTATCCCCCCTCGCTTCCCTACGAACCAAAAACTTATTAGAGATGAAAAAGAGATTTTATAAAATTCATAGCGGCAAATTGTTTCGCCAGCCCTCCCAATCGGAGTGTCCCCTCTTAGACCTAAAACGATTAATACACCACCCCGATCGTACAACTTGGGGTCAGTGAGAAATTTTACTCATTCTTATCTCATCACTATCTAAACGGTAAAGACAGGAAGGTATATAAAGATCGTGAAATATTCGAATGCCCTTCCGTCGAACACCGACATATTGATCACCCTCATTCCACGTCCCCCTTACGGAGCGCACTCCGCGATAACAAAGAAAAGACGCAGTTCGCAGAAGTTACCTTTATCCATAGCTTCCGTGCGGTCCTTTCGACTCTCCGGTATCCCTTGCGGTGGGTGCGTTAGTCCGGGGGCGCGTCTCCGAAACCTTTTGCTATGATAACAACGTGAGTGTTCCGAGCAGCATTCAACAGCTTCCAACACCCCTCTCAATCTATCCCATCAACAATCTCCTCGACCTCCTCTCCCTAGCGCCTCCTAATCTCGGCAATACAGGCCTTAGCATGACTACCCGTAACACCCTGCACCTCGCCCAGCCACCAAACCCACCCGCCACCCCGGCGGCCACCCAGCAACACCCCCGGCGCACCGCATATCCCCAGGCATCATCAGCCCTCTTCCTGCCTCCAGGAGTGAGGTCATTCCAGCACGTGCTCGTTAACCCACCCCTCCCTCACTTCCTTCACCCCCATTGCGATTGAAGCGGGCAATGGTATGCAGAGCGTACCTCCAAACGACATTTATCGCCTCTGGGTGGCTGAGCGTTTTACCGTACATGTGGGCGAGGTTCGCTATAATGACACCGCGCCTCCTCGGATAGCTCTAGGCGCAACCGTGTACGCCCTTCCTCGGGAGCGTGAGGGTCCTAGTCACCCGGGAGCCCACAGACCTCCTGCACTCACCGGAGGCAATATTAACATCTGCTAGGACACTGTCCTAAGATGGCGACTCCTCACACCACCGTTCCGCGCAGGCGAGACCTCCCCAGGCAGCTTTCGAGTCCAGCTAGGGACAGGGTTGGGCGTGGAGTGGAGGGGCGGATGTTTGGTGCCGGGGGCCGGGTGGCCGGGCGCAGCGCTAGAGCGCGAAATGGCGGGTGAGGGAAGCGAGCGGGAGTGTCGCGAGGATGGGTTCCCGTGGTGGGGGTCTTGCGCTGCATAATGAGGAGGAGGGTGTAGTCGTGGTAGTATATCTAGTCCGATATAACGTGGTTGTAAGGAGCGGAGCCAAAGGAGGGGAGAAGAGGAGGGGTTGCTAAAATGAGGACGGTGATGGTAAGTTCACAGAGGGAAGGACAGAGAGTGTTTGACCCGAAGTAGAGAGTGCCTTTATCGAGGCATGTGCACGGAGTATCCAGTGTTCGTGATGGACTAGGTCAGCGGGGAATTGGTGGGGTGGGCAAGCAGACACGCGGAAGTATCATAGTAGCGGGGACTGGATAGGGGCTGTGGAGGTTAAAATCACACCGTTGGGACCCTGCAGGCGGCGCGGGTCAGGGGTTCGAGAAGGGCCAGAAATGAGGGGTCTCCCGAACTCATGGTGAGAGGAGAAAAAGGGAAGTCGCGCAGTTCTTGCTGTTCATGTTTGTATGCGGTTAGGATGGCCCGCCGTGGTGATGTCGATGATGAAATTCACTGGTTGCACCCAAAGTACTGTACATCAATTTCAAACAGATGGGCTTGGACGGCGAAAACCGAACGCCAAGAGTTGGCTCAAGAAAATACGTATGATATCGCCAACAGATGACTTTAGGATGAGTGGGAATTCGCCCGTTCTCTTCTGTCTATCACGCTCAATTAACTAACAGTAAAGACAGGAGTATAATATATACAAATTAAATCAAAGTCGTCCTCTTATCCTTCCAAAAATCACCACACATGTCAATTCATTTCTATGTATATCCTCCCCTGTGTAGTCCCACGCTGACAAAAGAAAAAGAAAGCTCCCGACAGTTTGTAGCCCCCCCGGGCATCCAGCTCTTCCGCTCTCCCTTCTAGCTCTTCTGCTTTGCTTCCGGCGGATGTATCATATGCATTGCCGAAAAATATCCAAACAATGAAACAATAGAGTGAGTATGCCGAGCAACACCGAATCACTTCCAACAATCAAGCTTCGTTGCCCCCCGCAACACCCCTGCCTGCCAGTACTCGTACTCGAGTAAAATGTTTCTCATTCCCAATAATTCTAAATTTACAACCTACGTAAAATCACTAAAAGTGTCCTCATTCTACTCACAGTGAGCTTACGGAAGTACAATACAGCGTGTAAGTTTTGTAGGTTACACCGGGGGTGAGGGTGGCTGTCCTCGTTTGTGCAACCTACAAAACTTACACGCTGCACCTCCGTAAGTCCTGAGACGACGTGCCCAACCACAAGCCCCCAACACTCAACCCTGGATTTGCCGCGCCCTCCATTACCAGGATGAAGCCTTTCATGCGATGCACCCATCGATCAAATTTGATGACAAATGGATATTTTTTTCAGACTGACTATTCCCAACGCTATTTACATGAAAACACCTCAAATCTCCCCATTAGCTAGGGAATGACAATCCACTCAACCCTTTAGAAGCAGAAGTGCAAGGGGTCAAGGTTGCTTTCATTGTTTATAGCTGTGTCGACTACGGTAGTCTGAGAGTGGCCTACATTTTGTATGCGGCTCCTTACAAAAGTACATGGCACCCAATTTCAAGAACTAAAATCACCTTCTCTCTACCGTACTTCTTTGTAATATTTAAGAATTCTCTAATATTCCTCATGATGTCTGCAGGTTTACTAATTAATCCATTGGCAAATTTTTGGGGATTCTCATAGACATGGTGCTATTAGAGAAGGTGAAGGTGGATGCTTTTGGTGTAAAAAGGTCATTGGACGAAAGGTTTTGTTCTATTATAGTATTAATAGCCTAGTACTGTGCTGTACCGGCACAGTAGATTGAAAACACTCGGAATAATAGAACGACTCAAGTTGATGCCACAGTCGAAATGTAAGGTCCTATAACCAGATCTCAGGCTGCTAGAGAGGGGTAGTCACATAAATGTTCAAGCCTTAATATTAATAGTCATTATAATTGTATTGCGGTTGTACAAGTAACTGCCATTGTGGTTATCATGATGGTTGAATTTGCGGGGGTGGTCGTTGCTCCTCTTGGCTAGGAACTTAGTCTCGCCTGGAGTAGGTTTCCACACAATACCGGGGGGCTTGCTTGGGCCCCCTGCTTAAGCAACAGCTACGAGTATTGGCATGCTAGAGCAACACATGATTCCGGGTGATACCGGTAATCTATGGCTTCGGGTGGGGTTACTAAAGTAGTCTCGAATGGTACTCGAGTACAGCACCTCCTCTATCAGTTTCCTGAATTTCTTCTGCTTTGGAACAGTTCAAAACAAAGAAAAAAGAGAGATATGAATAAGTTGGCTGGACATTAGGCTACTCCGATCGGAAGAATAGCGGATAGCATTCAACTCAGAGTTTCTGACATAATCAGTTCTCGAAGTTGGTGTAACGATGTTCGGGTCCAGTGATTGGAATCAGTGCCAGTATTGTCAATTTGGCGCAAGGCTCTATCAACCCCGCTCTTCCTCGACTACGGGCATTTGGTCAACGAACCCTAATTGAATCAACGCCTCGCACTCTCAACAACATTTAAAGCAGTGGAAAGAGAAAAATGTCACAAGCTTTTAGCAATAACCATAACTCTTTCAATATCGCCAACATCGCCAATACTTTTAACTACACTGCCCCCGATGAAAGATCTGAAATATTGGCCTGGCTATCTCCATTAGAGCCACGGGTGCGGCATCGAGACATCGGAGCACGCCGCATCGAGAGCATAGGAACATGGCTGTTGGAAACCGAAGAATTCATATGCTGGCACAATGGCACTAGGGAGGGTGGATCTTACCACCCGACTTTATTTTGCGACGGAAATCCAGGAGTAGGAAAGAGCTATATGGTGTAAGAGAATGTATCTATGCGAGGGATCAAAGAATACAATAGCTAATAGGTTGCGATGAAAGTTCACTAGTTATAGACAGGCTGTGCGACGGGGCTGTCAAGGGAAATCCTACCATCGTGTGTTTTTACTTCGACTTTGCTGCCCGGAATGAGCAGTCACCAGTAAATATGCTTGGATCCCTGCTGAGACAGCTTGTTAGTGGGCAGAGGGAAATCCCGGAAGCGATAGTCCAGGAGTTTCGGAAGGAGAAAATGTCTATTGGGGGTAGAGGACTCCAAGTTTCGGGAATTTCAAAGGTGTTCCAGGCGATCGCAGCAACAAGGCGAATATTCATATGTGTTGATGCACTTGATGAATGTGTGCCAGAGCATCGAATGGTGGTTCTTGAATCGTTAGGCCAGATGCTGCAGGGGTCTCCAGGCACCCGCCTCTTTATGACCGGAAGACCGCAAGTGCGGAGTGAAGTGGAGAGGGAGTTGGGTGGCGCGGCAACCTTTCTATCCATCCGGGCTACAGAAGATGGGGTCCTTAGATTTCTTCATGAGAAACTTAGGAAGGACACCATCCCAAACATGATGAGCACCACATTAGAGGGGGATATTATGAAGAGCATCCCCGCAATAACCTCCGAAACGTATGTAGGAACTGGGTCGGAGACAAAGCTACCACAAATTCATGGCTGACATATTTGAACCTAGGTTCCTGCTAGCCTCCCTCCACATCGAGGCAATCCTGAGAGGTACGACGGTTGCTCGCCGGAGAAAAACACTCAAGTCAATAAAAGATGGGGTAGGGTTAGGGGATGCATACAGTGCAACACTGGAGCGTATAAAGGCCCAGGACGAAGAAAAGGCCAAGCTTGCGATAACCGCTCTCACATGGATCTGTCATTCGGAACGCCCGTTACAAGTGGATGAGTTGTGCCATGCGCTAGGGGTGGAGATAGGGGAGACTGATTTTGATCCCGAAAATGTTCCTTGGATTGGGACATTGCTCGACTACTGCCAAGGGCTAATCACAGTTGACGCAGGAGCTTTGACTGTGCGGTTGATCCACTATACTGTTCAAGAGTATCTTTGTAGTCATCCGGATCTCTTCAGTAATCCTCACTCGGTACTCGCAGAAACCTGCTTAACCTATCTGAACTCACCACAAGTCAAGAACCTCACATCCCATTCTCTCCAAGACACTCAAAGTATGCCATTCTTCAAATATTCTGCGAGATATTGGGGAACACATGCGAACAGAGATCTCTCAGACCCTGCGAGGGCCCTCGCGCTGGTACTCTTGAACCAGTACGAAGACCATATATCCGCCGTATCACTTTTGGACCAGGCGCTCACCCCCAGCTATACCAGACCCATCCCAACTTCACCGCTCTTCTCCGGGCTGCACTGTGCATCGTTCTTCGGGATTGTTGAACTTGTGACTGTACTGATCAATACTGAAGGTCACGAGGTGGACCAACAAGACTGTGTAGGCCGAACTCCACTCACCTGGGGTGCGTGGAATGGGCACGAAGGAATGGTGAAGATACTGCTAGAGCGGAAGGATGTGAATCCCAATCACCCGGATAAGAACAATAGGACACCACTCGTGTGTGCTGCTATGGAAGGACACGGAGGAGTGGTTAAGTCACTGCTGGAACAGAGAGATGTTGACCCCAATCTCTCGGATAAGGATCAAATAGGACCACTTGGGTGGGCCGCTTTCCAGGGACACGAGGGAGTGGTCAAGCTACTCCTAGAACGGGGAGATGTCGACCCCAATCGTCCAGATGTGTATGGTCGGACTCCACTCGGGGATGCCGCCCTCAAGGAACATGAGGGAGTCGTCAAGCTACTACTAGAACGAGAAAATGTCAATCTCAATCACCCAGATATTAACCTCCAAACACCACTCGCGTGTGCTGCCATTGAGGGACACGAAGGAGTGGTCAGGTTACTTCTAGAACGGGCAGATGTCAACCCTAATCGCCCAGATGTAGATGATCGAACACCACTCGGGGATGCCGCCTTCAAGGGACACGAAGGAGTGGTCAGGTTATTACTGGAACAGGAAAATGTCAACCCCAATCACCCAGATATAGATGACCGAACACCACTCGGGAATGCTGCCAGAAAAGGACACGAAGGAGTGGTCAAGTTATTGCTGGAACGGGAAAACGTCGACCCCAATCGCCTAGATATAGATGACCGAACACCCCTCGGGAATGCCGCCCTCGAGGGACACGAAGGGGTGGTTAAGTTATTGCTGGAACGGGGAGATGTCGATCCCAATCACCCAGATATTGACCTCCGAACACCACTCGCGTGTGCTGCCATTGAGGGACACGAGGGAGTGGTCAAGCTACTCCTAGAACGGGGAAATGTCGACCCCAATCGTCCAGATATGAATGACCGAACACCACTCGGGTGTGCTGCTATTGAGGGACACGAAGGAGTGGTCAAGTTACTTCTAGAACGGGCAGATGTCAACCCTAATCGCCCAGATGTAGATGATCGAACACCACTCTTGTGTGCTGCTATGGAAGGACATGAAGGAGTGATCAAGTTACTTCTACAACGGAGAGATGTCGACCCTAATCGCCCGGATAAGGACCGCGAAGGACCACTCGGGTGGGCGGCTTTCAAGGGACACGAGGGAGTGGCCAAGCTACTGCTAGAGCGGAGGGATGTCGACCCCAATCGCTCAGATAAATATGGTGCCACACCGCTCTCCTACGCTACTAAGGAGGGACATGGAAGAATCGTGGAGCTATTGCAAGCCCGTAAATCTATTGAACCCCCGGATACCCAGCTATCCCACCCGCCATAACGCAACTAAGATGGAGCAGAAGCACTGGGTACTCTATTAATCACCCTCGAATCTTATTGGATCCACCCCTATCCTGTACCAGCCATCCCCTCTCTCCCGGAGTCTTGTATACGCATTGCTCGCACCACCATCTTCCCTTCTTCCCAGTGCCCTCCGCGCCAGTCCGATTAGCGTGATCTTTAACCCCCCCGCCGGGTCGTCATTCACGAGAAGCCCCTTGTATGTAAGCATACACCCATCAAACCCTCAGATATTTGTTTACGCTTGCGACTGACTAAAAGCTCACGAATTTCTGTTCATTCTGTTCCGTGTACAGCATTCGGGAGAATATTTCATTTTTCTAATTTCTGCAGTTTATATTGGTCCTCATTCCTTGGTGACATAGATCCCTTGTTTCGAAATCTTTTTCTTCAAGGCTCCTTTAAATTTTCATCTTATTTCTTCCCCTTTTCCCCCTTGCTAGTGATAGATGGATAGACTGTGAGATAGATAGACCGCACATAGAGTTCTCTTTTCCACTACCCGAAGACCCAGTGTAAGCGTTCCCGTAGCCACCGTGAGCTGTAGAATCAACCCTAAACATTGCGATTCCAGGATAATATTCTTCCCAGCATCAATTAGTGCTCGAGTTACCCATGCACATCGGAAGGATACCTGCAAATCCACCGAACTATTGTGAATCACCAGCGCTTTGCAATGTGACTCATACTATGAACTTGGCTCATCAAGAACAATGATTACATATCTGGAATTGGCCATCTCTCGCATGAGGGACGAACAAGAAAAATCTGGAAGTTGGAGAATGAAGTCAGAGGTAGGAGTGAAGTAAAGATGTCAAAGTGAAGTGAAGGGAAGAGACAAAGAAGGATTGAGAATGGAAGAAAGGAAGTGGAGGAAGCGAAGGGAGTGGGAGAAGAGATCAGGTGAAGCTAGATGGGGAAAGAAGTGGTGCAGCGAATGTTATCGTGGAGATGGTGGGGTTGAGAACTGAAGATGTTGGAATGTAGATATTTTTCTTATTCATGTATTTAAGGATGCTCGTTTTCCTCCTTGGTGCAGGGGTAGAATCAAGATCAAGACATCCTCCTCCGCTATTAATCTTCCATTTGCGTAGATATTTTATCTGCTTACTGAACCCCACCCATTTCCCTTCCAAGCTAAATTCCTCGATTGAGCCCCCCCCCAAACCCACCTAACAAAATATCCCTATCCGGGCAACGCCCAAGTAAAATTATCAAATTAGCCATAAGGCAGCAACATAGCGAACTGTAGTTAGTTATACGCCAGCCCCACAAGCCCACCACTCCGGCATTTTGGACCTAAGTCGGGTAGAAAGTTGTGACCAAATTCATCCCATACAACGGCAATCTAGAATCCGCCGTTTTACGATGACTTTTGGCCAAGTTCGAAAAATCGAAATCTATGGGTAGTCCGCAGAGTTTGAATATAGACCTTGACCGTTGGCAAAAGGTATGGGAAGTAAGAGTAGTGAGAGTTGTTAGGTTATTACTAGAGTATTACTAGCTGTAAACACTTGGCAGCCGTGGCTAATATGGCTGCTGTGATACTACTACTACGGCTATTTGGGCTATCTACGAATGACTGATATGGCAGGCTCTAAATCGTTTGTTCACTATACGAGGATGTCTCACACCCCATACCTCCCCGCTAATTTTCGCCTAGCTTGAAACACTCTCTCTCTCAAAAAAACTAATATTTACATCACTCCTAGCTGGTCCGGCTGTTGGAAGGTGCTAAAATGTGGCTCGGAATGCGCGCGCTATTGTTTCACTGTTCACATACTTTTGGGGAATGTTAGGCTTTGAAAATGTGCTTGATACATCCAGAAGAGGGAGAGCTGAAGAGTGGGAGCGGATCGTGAAACCGTGGAATTCCTGGAGGTAGCGAACGGTTAAGGTCTTTGACCTTCTTTTGTTAGAATGAGAACAATGAAAGAAAAAGGGGGGCACATGCATGGGAATGGATATGTGTGGTGATCCAGGGAAGGATAAGAGGAGGCATTCGTTAGGATTTAATTCCAACAATATGAACTATTCCAGCCGAGTGAGAGATTGTGAAGCCGAAGGCTTTGGCTGGGTTGATGGGAAGAATGGTTCAGGACATTGTTTTGGGCACTTGTAAGCGACAGAGTGTATGGAAGCCGGGACTGAACGAGTTTCTGGGGTGTGGCAAGGGACCCCCATCGGTCCCGATCCGTTTTAGAGGAAGAGTCAATCCTCGTAAGAGGCAAGTCTGTCTTTTAGACTTCATCTGGCCCAGCCTGGCGGGAATACAGATATCTGCAGGCTTCCGAGTGACCGGCCATGATTATTACCCATGTCGGCGCCCAGCCAGACAGCCAACTGCGTCTTTTTAACTTGGTACTCCAACCTTGCCGCACCTTCTATTGCGGCAGCAGTGCCCATATGTGCACATTCTGAACGTATACTTGTATGATACTCTTACTTGAATATGTGCATCTAGCCTGAGAATTAGGATCAGAATTCAATAATTCCATTAATATTGAACAAAATATCAGAGCAGCCATCCCTCAGGCTACACCCACAACCTGACAATATTATAATCCCGAGATGGGCTAGCTCAACCGACCCACGCAACAATTCTATAAAAGGCTTTTTTGGGTTGGCTATCCCTCTTGGTCGTGAATAACCCTCTAAAATGAGAAAATTAGCCCAAGATAGGTTCAATTTGGCAAGTTAATGTAATTCCGACAGCAATAACCGAGGATATCCCATGCCGGGAGGGTCTAGTCCCTCTTAGGAGTCTGTGTCTCTGAATTCAAGATTAGTGACCTAAAAGCGATTTCAGATTTTAAGAGCTTTTACGGTACTGCATTATGTTGCAGGGGGATAAATCGCAGTGGCGGCACAACAGCTCGATCTAGACTCAGGGCCCAAACTAAAGGGTACGTATAATTAGAAACTTCATTCGCTCGTCTTCCTAAAACAAAACTAACTAAACATAAGTCTATATAAGAATAAAAGTATCTCAACCATTCTATCGTCTGCCACCCATATCGATCTCTCCTTCAGGCATATCCCCATGATAACAATAAAGGAAAAACATCACCAGAAAACCCTTCTGTCTATCCTTTCTTCTAAAACAAATGAAACAACTAAAACAATTCTCCCGCCTTGTCCTTCATCAATCCACTTTCCTTGTCTCTGACAACTATCCACTTCCGTAAACTCTAACACATTATACATCAAGAAAAAAAGTACCACCTACCCAGAGTATCAGAGATTTACCACAGATACCATAATACCCAACCGGAACACGAAATTCTCCAAAGCAAAGAAAAATAAAAAACTGCCCTAGGGAGTCCCGCACAGCTTTCGCCTCTCAATCATAAATTTATGAATAATTGCAAGAAATTGTAGGAATGGTTTGGGGTGAAGAATCATCTCGAGAACAAGGAAGTGGGGAAGAAGTGATTTTAAAAGTGGGATAATATGACACAGTAGTTGAAGAGTGAGACCGGAATGGCCTGTAATTTATTTCAAGTTTGCGCATCAGTCTGATTATAGGGAATTTGAGTGCATCCACATTCTGGAAGTGATATTAAAAACATCAGTTAGTTTGGGTATTTAGCATATCCCCACACACTACTACAGCCTAAATATGAGTAGAAATAAAAAGAAATATATGGGAAAATATTTGCTACGATCGTCTGATATCGGCCAGTATCTTGAAATATCCACGGGTATCTTCAGATATCTGCTCAAATCTTCCGGCATCAGCTATACACAGACAAAATGTTTAGTGCTCTAATAGGAAAGACCACCGTCTAAGAGGTAACTAGTGGTATCTACAGTCCTCTACTGATTGGTAACTCCCGAACCGTACCTACAACCCTTACCCGTCATCTACAGTCCTCCCCAATTACCTATAGGGCCCTCCAGTCATCAGGAGTTACCCGGTAAATTGCGCACCCGGTAAATTGCGCCATCTAAGGCACCTGCAGTCCCCGCCCGTCCGTCCCGGGTAGTTATCCGGACGGACGCCAAGATACCCGTTCGTCCCGAGCACCCTTTCAGGTAAGTTACCGCCGTCCGTCCCCTTCCGGACTCGAAGGCGGACGGACTGGACCTTTGGGAACCCTGATGGCATATGCCAAAAGCCTACTTGCACGACTGGGTATCTATGAAGCCCACAATCTTTCCACTGGCCATGCCTACTAAGCCTAAGCCTGTTTCAGTTTGATGTGGGATGACCGGACTGTGTATCAGCCAGCTATCTGTAGGCTGGCCTGGCCGCCCGCAAACACTGGGCAGAGTTAGATCCAAACTCTTAATTGATGATAACATAGTGCCCTCCCAGAAAAATCGATAAATCCAGAGTTCGGAAAAGAGCTTGGAGTTTACAGGGGAGGCAGGGAACTAGAATGGAAATTCTATGTTTTGGAAAAAAAAAACTAAGGTTTGTAGCTACGCGTTCCGTGAGGAGGAGTCATGACAAATTGGGAATAGATATGCGGACTTAGGATGAGGACATTTATTCTAGATAGATGCATTGAACTGGGGAAAGGTCTTAGAAAGTGCCACCATAAGACTACGAAAATAAACTGGGCTCCCAGCAGGAGTGGCTTGCAAATACTACTGTGACGCGCATATTTTTTCATTGAGTCTCCACTTCTACTACTATAGTTCTTTTCACTTCCAAAAGCTCGGAATATCATTCACCTGATCACAACAACCATGGCTCGGCAGAACACCATATTTCTTGAAATATCAATCCTTCACGTCCTCCAATCTGTCATTTTTCTACCCCATAGATAACCAAGAGTAAACCTATATAGGACGGGAGACCCTACAAACTCCGCAGGAGGACAACTCCAATTGTATCATCCCAGAATGGGGACTGATGCTTTTAAGTCAGGTCACGGATTTCGAGTTCATTACTCTTCCACCTTACAAATCGTGTTTCTTATGGATAATTTGGGGTGCAAGCGGACATAAATCTTTGAGCATGATATGACCACCCAACCAATTTCGGCGGTTTCTGATGAGTAGTTTTTACTTGTTGTGTAATTTAAGTTAGAAATTAGTTCAAAGGAGAGGGCAAAACCCTCTTACCTCAAGCAACCTTCTTTCTCTTTTTTTGCAAGAAATTCTCCTGTTTTGTTAGATACAAGTCGCAATGTATCCTTGATATATTGGCTGAGGTCCCCGGACGACCGATTTTAGTTCCCCTGTCCCTAACACTCATCCGCAATCCCTACCATCACGGCAAAGGCCGGTGGTCCGCTAGACAATGTGCCCTAGATAGGACAGTCTCCCGCGGTCTCCCCGGCCCTCCTATTATAGTACTAGGACAAATGTTTTGGCGCGGTGCCCTTTTCACACCAAAAATTTCCATTTTCACCATCTTCCCCTACAGCCTAATGCCTAAGAGAACCTGATAAAATTTGGCACTGGGTCAGTGAACTAGTAGATAATCTGAGGAATGTGACAGAATTTCTGAATATTATACAGATGTGGAGAAAATGCTATTTAGGTGTGAGGTATCAGTTGCCATGTACTCTTTTGTATGGAGCCCCATACAAAAATTTATGTCACTTTCATACTGGTTGACACAACTATGAACAACCAACTCAGCTTTAACCACTTGCACTTCTCCTTCAAAATGCTTAAATTCATAGTAATTGTCTAGCTGATAGAAAAGTTTGAAGTATTTTCATAAGAGGGGTATTGCAAATTGTCTGTTTGAAAATGTCTATTTTCGGCTAAATAAGGTGTAAAACCAGGTGTTGCGCCAAAACTTCTGTCCCCGTATGATACTTTAATATTCAACGGTGAAAACGATACAAGGCGAGTGACGAGCCGTGAAACAAAACGAAACGCCAAGCAACACACACTGAAAAAGGATGGCACACTCAGGGGCGGGGAAATTCTCTTCATTCAACGACAAACGAGCGCGCTCCCAGAAGCTATCCGAGCAACAAAGGAAGTATCATGAGAGTATGACGAGCAGCATAATTTCCAACACCCACTGTAGGGTCCCCAGACGGTTCGGAACACTGGGTATGATCGTAATTAGTAATCTGGTTCTGAAACGCATTCAGTACACTAGGTAAAATGTCTAAACTTGCAACACCATACTGGTAGCCGTCGGGACCACGAGTATTTATGACCAAGCAGACGGCATCGTATGCATCTACTGAAAATTAGATATATCTAACCCAGGAGAGAAGCGAATTTTTGAAACGGGCTCATGATTGCCCTTTGTTTCCCTACCAGCTTAAGACTTATTAGAGATGAAAAAAGTGATGTATAAACTCATGGCCGCGAATCATTTCGCCAACCCTCCCAATGGGAGTGTCTCCCCTTTTAGACGTAATGCAATAAATATACCACTCCGATCATATGACTTGGGATCAGTGAGGAAGTTCGTTCATTCTTATCTCATCACTATATAAACGGTAAAGACAGGAGTGTATATAAAGCATAGTGAAATATACTCCAAAGCCCTACCATCGATCACCAGACATATCGATCTTCCTCACTCAGTGTTCCCCTTCTCGAGCGCACTCCGTGATAACAAAGGAAAGACGCAGTTTGCAAAGTTCCCATTACCCATAGCTTCCGTGCAGTCCTTTTGACTCTCCGGTATCCCTTACAGTGAATGCGTTAATCCAAAAGCACACCTCCGAAACCTTTTGCTATAGTAATGAGAACAAGGTGAGTATGCCAAGCAGTATTCGGCAGCTTCCAGAATTCCCTCTGAATATATTCCATTAACAACTTCCTCAACCTCCTCTCCCTAGCACCTACCAATCTCGGTAATACAGGCCTTAGAATGACGACCCGTACCCGTACCCGCCCCGCACCCGCCCAGCCACGCTACCCAGCCAGCCACCCAGCCAGCCCTCTTCCTACCTCCCGGAGTAAGGTCATTCGGGCACATGCTTGTGAATTTCACCCCTCCCTCATTTCCTTCATCTCCCGTTGCGATTGAACGGGGCAATAATACGTAGACCGTAATTCTAGGTGATATTTATGGCCTCCGGGTGGCCAAGGGTCCTACCGTACGTGCGGGCGAGGTTGGCCATGATGACAAAACTCCTCCTCGGATAGCTCCAGGCGAAGCCGCCTACGCCCTTCCTCGGGTGTACGAGGGCCTCAGCTACCCAGGAGCCCACAAACCTCCCGTGCTCACAGGAGGCAACTTGAACATCTGCCAGGACGATGTCCTAGACGCAGCTTAGAGCTGCGCGGAGATGGCGGCTCCCCACGCCACCGCCCTGCGCAGGCGAGGCCTCCCCGGGCAGTTTTCGAGTACAGCTAGGGACAGGAAAGGGAGGGGAGGGGAGGGGATGTTTGGTGCGGGGGGCCCAGTGAAGAGCGCGAAATGGCGGGTGGGGGAGGCGAGCGGGGGTGTCGCCGGGGCGGGTTCTAGTAGTGGGGGTCTTGCGCTGCATAATGAGGAGGGGGTTGTAATCCTGGTACGGTAGTATAACTAGTCCGATATAACGTCATTATAAGGGCCGGAGCCAAAGGAGGAGGGGAGAGGTTACTGAGATGAAGCCGGTGATGGTGAGTCCGCAGAAGGAAGAGAGTGTGTTTGATCCGAAGTATCTAGGGTTGCGCACGGGGTGTCCAGTGTTCGCGACGGACTGGGTTACAGTAGCGTAGAGTTGGTGAGGTGTGCGAGTGGACACTTGGAGGTCTTAGCGAGGGCTAGATGGGGGTTGTGGAGGTTAAAATTGCGCCATTGAAACTCCTGCAGGTGGTGCGGGTCAGGGGTTCTATTGTGGCCACAAATGAGGGGTCCCCCGAACTCCTGACGACAGAAGGAAAAGGGAAGCCACGCTGTTCTTGCTGTTCATGTTTGTCTGCGGTCGGGATGGTCCGCTAGGGTGGCATCCGTGCTGAAATTCACCTGTTGCGCACAAAGAACATCAATTTCAAAGAGATGGACGGCGGAAACCGAACGCCAAGAGTTCGTGCAAGAAAAATAAGATACCATCGCTAACAGACCACTTTAGAATGAGTGGGAATCGCCCGTTCTCTTCTGTCTATCGCGCTCAATTAACTAACGTTAAAGACAGGAGTATAATACAAATTGCACCAAAGTCGTCCTCTTATCCTTCCAAAATCACCACACATATCAATTCTTTTTCTCTTTTGCACAGTCTCATGCTAACAAAAGAAAGACAAAGCTCCCGACAGTTTGTAGCCCCCCCGGGCATCCAACTCTTCCCCTCTTCCTTCCAGCTCCCTCTGCGCTTCCAGCAGATGTATCAAGCGCATTGCCGAAAACTATCCGAACAATAAAACAATAGAGTGAGTACGGTATGCCGAGCAATAACGGAATCACTTCCAACAATCAAGATTCGTTGCCCTCACAACACCCCTGCCTGTCACCTTACGTGTCGACAAGAATGCCTTACCAGTACAGCACTCAAGTAAAATGTTTCTCATTCCCAATAATTCTAAATTTACAACCTGCGTAACTTATCACTAACAGTGTCCTCATTCTACTCACAGTGAGCTTAAGTCCTAAGGCAACGTGCCCAACCACAAGTAACCACAAGTCCCCAACACTCAATCCTGGATTTGCCGTGCTCCCTCCATTACCGGGACCAAGCTTTTTGTGCGATGCACGCATTTGACCAGATTTAATGACAAATGGACATTTTTTCAGACTGACTCTTGTTCCCAACGCTATTTGCATGAAAACACCTCAAATCTCCCCATTAGGTAGGGAATGACAATCCATTCAAACCTTTAGAAGCAGAAGTGCAAGGGGTCAAAGTTCCTTTCACTCTATAGTTGTGTCGACTACCGGTATGGTGGTATGAGAGTGGCCTACATTTTTGTATGCAGCTCCTTACAAAAGTACATGGCAACCAATTCCAAGCACTGAAATAACCTTCTCTCTACTTCTTTGTAATATTTAAGAATTCTCTAATATTCCTCATGTTGTTGTCTGCAGGTTTACTAATACATTGCCTAATTTTGGGGGATTCTTATAGGCATGGTGCTATTAGAGAAGGTGTGGGTGGATGCTTTCGGTGTAAAAAGGTTATTGGACGAAAGGTTTTGTTCTAGTAGTCCAGTACCGGCACTGTACTCGAGTATATTGAATATTGAAAACACTTGGAATAATAGAACAACTCAAGTCGATGCCACTGTTGAAATGTAAGGTCCTATGACCAGATCTCAGGCTGCTAGAGAGGTTTTTTTTTTTTTGTTAAATCCTTGGTATGATTTTAGGTACATGACTAGCACTCCCCAGGGTCCAACCACTGCATTCGGGAAAAATCCCATGGCAAATAAAAACCCAAAACAAAACATAACAAAAGAAATAAAATCATAAACAAAACCAAAAATACCCAACGGTATGAAATGAATGTAAACATCCCCTGTAATCAGGGTTCCTTGAAAATTATCCTCCTTCAATCAGGACTGTATTTGCGAGGCTCTTGTAAAAGGAAAAACATCCATATTACTAGGAAAATTTAACTTATTTAACGAAATGAAAGAAATCAAACATTTCATCAAATCCCAACCCTTTTTATTTTCGGCCCAAATCAAAGACTTCGGCGAAATATCAAAGATATCATCAGGTTGCCCAACCCTGGCACTAGCTAGGGCCTGGCAACTGGCTATAACGTGTTCAAAGGTTTCGGGTTCATTCTCACATCTAGGACATAGCACGCTTGCTTCTGGATTCCTCCAGTCCGTCTGTGCCTTCAGGTAGCTCTTGCCAGCTCTCATCTGATAAAGACGGGAAGCGGCAAACTTATTGATCGTCATAAAGCGCCAGCATGTCCTGAAAGCGGGCCTAAAGCCGTAGTATTCAGGGTAGTTGAGAAGTTTCCATTTCAGGTGTATATGTTCTCGGACCTGTTTCAGAGTGTTTTCATAATACTCGCACTCGTCGGGGTCAGGCGGTGACCATATGTTTGGTTTCCGAGAGACAGGCCACTTCAAAAAGAGTAGCCTTGCTCTTCTGGCCACCTCGTCAATAGGAAGGATTCTTTGGACCGACGTGCATGAAGTTGAGTCCCACGTTTTCGGTGTCATGCCTCCAGCCTTTGAAAAAGCTGCCCTCCGATTGGAGGGAAGGCGGAAGCTGTCGTGTAGAGGGAAGGCCAGAGGAAAAAGGGCCGTTGCAATATTATTGTTGAGCAACGCGGTCGACGATCGGATGGCAGCCATGTCGGGTATCTGTTCGAGGTATAGGTCCACTGGCATTATGCAGGCTTCAGCAGACAGGACATTGGTTTTTGTAGAATAAACGCAGTTAGTTATCCACCGCTTAACTCGGTTCAGCAGAACTTCCATCTTGTGTGTCATGGTGGCACTGGGATCGAGAAATTCCGCGCCATATAAGAGTGTGGGTATTATAATAGCTTTTGCCATCCTTCGCGCACTGTAAGGTGTAAGCCTGCCGCCTAGGGAAGACAGTCTCTTAATCCTGTCAAAGGCAGCTTGTGTAAGGGCAAGTCTCTTTGCGTAATGGGTCCATGTACCATGGTTATTTTCGAAATAAAAGCCCAGCCACTTGACCGCTTTCGGTGCCGGCTGTATGCATTCGCCGTCAACCACTATCGGATGTTCACTCCTAGCTACTTTCTCTCTAGGGGTGCGCCAGTGTATCAGGTCCGTTTTGTGTGTTGAAAATTCTAATCCAAGGGAGGTCGCAATGTTTTTGATCCTCGTCAACGCTTCTTCCAAGAGTCTAGAGTTCATCCACCATGAGTTGGAACTGACTGTAGTTTGTATGTCATCAATGTAGGACAAAATGAATTCTCTGCTAGGATCTATGCAGTGGCGAAGGGGCTCAACATAGATCACAAAGAGTATGGGGGAAAGGGGTGAACCCTGTGGTATGCCAGTGTTTATACCTCTCATCTCCCTAGGAGAGCCCGGGAAAATGATAGCGCATTGTCTGTAGGAGATAAAATTGGATATCGATTTCACCATGTAGTTAGGCACGTTCTTGGTCTGAAGCCTCCGTACCAGGGTGGAATGGTCCACGTTGTCAAATCCGCCTTTGATATCAAGTGTCACAAATCGTGACTAAGCAAGGCAGATTTGACATGACTAATAGTTATTAGTCATAAGGTATGTTTATGTTTCACGCTATGCAGTCAGTTGACTCATAGTTCTCACATGACTCGCACTTGCGTGTTATTGTTATGTTATGATTAGTTGATGTTTCTATGACTCACAATTGTGAGTCATAATGATGTAATGACTTTCGCGTGTGACTCACATTATGAGTCACGAGTTCCATGCAGGTGACGCAGTTTGCGCACCTGATATGTTTTATGTTTTATGATTGGTTTACAGCATATTGCGCAGTGACTCATAGGAGTCATCTGATGGATTTCGGGCATGACTCGTTATGAGTCCTAGGACCGCGTGACTCAAGTTATGAGTCACCAGGGTTAGGGTTGTTAGCGTGAAGAGTCTATAAGAAGGAGACTTGGTCACAGTAGTTAGAGCTCTTCACGCAACCATCTAAGTAATACACCACTCAGATACTGGGGCACGGGCCAAGCCCATTTGACAGTGACCTTCCATAGGTGCAATATGTTCAAGATACCTAATGCCCTTATCTCTATGATACCTCGCTTGTATGAGAGAACTCTATTCCTATACGTTAGGACTTCCTACGATCACTATACCTATTACGAACACAAGATGTTAGTCTATAACGATAGACGAAGCAAACTACGTAGGCTATGTTGATAGCCTATGATAGTAAGATAGTCATTTCCCGTTAAGAACACCTTGAGGAAGGCTGGTTTGTTACATTTGGTTGCGTCTACACCATACGGCAAACGACTACAAGGACAAAGATGACAATGACCGGAACTCCTAATTGAGACATTCTGGATACAAAGAAAGCGAAGACCTAAGGGGCGAAGATCAACGAGAACGAAGACCTAAGGGGCCAAGAGCTACGAGAACGAAGACCTAAGGGGCGAAGATCAACTCAAATGAAGACCTAAGGGGCGAAAGGCGACGAGAACGAAGACCTAAGAGGCGAAGAGCTACGAGAACGAAGACCTAAGGGGTGAAGTTCAACAAGAACAAAGACCTAAGGGGCGAAGATCAATGAGAACGACAAAAGATTTAAGAAAAAGAAAGAGCACAAAGTGGAAAAATAGTTGAATTCTTTTCTTTTAAGGGGCGAGTAGGGCTTAGGAGGAGCCCTAATCCTTAAGAAATAGGTTCTCATAAGACAAGTTCGACAAGCGATTGAGAAGCGAAGACGAACACAGTCGATACGAGATTGACAAAGCGAAGCAAAGACGAGCGAAGTACATGAGGAACTTATCAAGTCAATTATATAGGTTTCTCATAAGACAAGTTCGACAAGCGATTGAGAAGCGAAGACGAACGCAGTCGATACAAGATCGACAAAGTGAAGTGAAGACAAGTGAAGTACATGAGGAACCTATCAAGTCAATTATATAGGTTTCTCATAAGACAAGTTCGACAAGCGATTGAGAAGCGAAGACGAACGCAGTCAATACGAGATTGACAAGCGAAGCAAAGACGAACGAAGTATAAAAGAAACCTGACCATAAGAAAGTTAAAAATGACCTTGGAAAATGGGGAATTTTTTTTCGAAAACTGAAAGCCTTGTGGGACCAAGGCTTGAGGGGAAGAGGATCTAAAATGATAAAGTATGAAAGATGACAAGAGAAACTTACCGGACAAACGGCGAACCTTGCTCAATAGGGCTAGTTACCTATACAGCAACGACGAAACCAGAATGTACAGTTTCGAAACGAACGAACAAAAACAACAAGGGCTATGAGTTTACTCGAATGGTTGTAATGACAACTGTGAGAGGAGCCAAACGAATGAACAAAGACAACAAGGGCTATGAGTTTACTCGAATGGTTGTAATGACAACTGTGAGAGGAGCCGAACGAACGAAAAAGACGAAAGGGCTCAAGGTACTCGAACGGCTATAACAACATCCGGGAGAGAAGAAGCCAAAACAAAAAGAGACTATAAGTTAGTCTAACAAATAAAGACGCTGGATCGGTTGTAACAGCAACTGTGAAAGTAACGATAACGAAAGACAAGCACTTGTGAGAGAGGAGCTTAAAGAAAGACAAGCACATGTGAGAGAGGAGCTTAACCAAGAAATATTAAAAATGGCAAAGGAGAAGGAGAGCCAAATTGTTGAGGAAAAAAGGTCCTCAGAAGATAGTACTTATGGCCAACCACTATAACGAACTGGTCAACACACCCTCCAATGCAAAGGCAATAAAGAAGAAGAAGCGACCGAACGATATGACTAAATTCTTTTGATAAGAATTAGTCAATGTAAGAAGGTCATACGACGATACAAGCGATCGGAGAACTTCAAGACAGAAGTTGATTAAGATCACTTGACGCATGAACAAGAAGAAGCGACCGAACGATTACAAGATAATTCTTCTGATAAGAATCAACCGACACATCATACAACAAAAGAATCATGCGACGAATGACAAGTGATTGAAAAAACACTTAATTGAATAAGTGATCACAAGACAATATCAAAGGATTCTTTTAGAGTACTTGATGCAAGGACAATACGAATGGAAAGAAGAGCGACCGTACGATTATTGCAGTATCCTTTTGATAATGATTACCCCATGCAAGAACGACACGAAGAAAGAGAAGCGACCGTACAATTATTGCAGAATCCTTTTGATAAGGATTACCCTATGCAAGAACGACACGAAGAAAGACAAGCGACTGTACGATTACGACATAATCCTTCTGATAAGGATTACACGATGCAGGAAAGGATGAAAGAAGAAGGAAGGACCAGTGGAGCAACAAGAAAGCCACGGGATGGACAGAGGACTAAGAAGAAGTTTATAAGGGAGCCTTTGGAACGACAAAAGGGAGAACAACACTCCAGATGAAGCATCCACAAAGACACCGAATACGAAGACAACCAAGAACCACATACCCCGACCGAAGACTCTTTATTCTTCTCTTACTTCTGTCCCGATACCAAAGACACATCCTACTCCCACCACCACCACCAAGACACAAATGAAGATGACTGCAAACGGAGAATCCTCGACCACCCCCCACGCCGCCATGCACTGGAGTGCATGTTTCAAAGACAGGTGCGACGTGCACCTAAGAGACAAAGAAGGAGCCAGTTGGTGGCTGAAGCAACCCCGACAAAATCAACCACAACGAGCTGCAAAGAAGGTACGCTGGGGTGAGCCAGCAACACCAGAAGAGCAACCCACAAGGCAGGGAAGTTGGTGGACGACCTCCAGGAGGAGATGTTGAGGATGGCCGAAGAGTTGGGCCGCCTCAAGGAGGAAAATGGAGGAGTAAAGAAGCGAGTGGTCCTCGCGCAAGACTCGGCCCGGAAGGCCGGAATTGAAGCCCGACAGCGGGCATACGAAAGCGTCGAACTCAAAATACGGATTTGACGAGCAGTAAGCGAAGCGGCGTCTCTGGTGAGAGAGATCGACCACGACGACGAATACTCTGCGGCAGTAGGACTGCCACCCAAGGAACGGACACCAAACGGGTCCCCTGCGAATGGGGATACAGAAGACGATGTCCAGAAGGAACCTGGGGAGATGAACGGTACCTCAGGATGGTAACGTATAAAGATTTGTTTCCCTATGTTAAAATGAGTTAAAATTGTTTATTTTGATTTTATGTTATATGTTAAGAATGTTAAGGAAAGCTCAAAGGGTCTTCAGCTAGGGGGAGACGGGAGCTAATGTCACAAATTGTGACAAAGCAAGGCAGATTTCACATAACTAATAGTTATTAGTCATAAGGTATGTTTATGTTTCACGCTATGCAGTCAGTTGACTCATAGTTCTCACATGACTCGCACTTGCGTGTTATTGTTATGTTATGATTGGTTGATGTTTCTATGACTCACGATTGTGAGTTATAATGATGTAATGACTTTCGCGTATGACTCACAGTATGAGTCACGAGTTGCATGCAGGTGACGCAGTTTGCGCACCTGATATGTTTTATGTTTTATGATTGATTTACAGCATGTTGCGCAGTGACTCATAGGAGTCATCTGATAGATTTCGGGCATGACTCGTTATGAGTCCTAGGACCGCGTGACTCAAGTTATGAGTCCCCAGGGTTAGGGTTGTTAGCGTGAAGAGTCTATAAGAAGGAGACTTGGTTACAGTAGTTAGAGCATGGTGGTCCCCCCGCCTGTCGTCCCTTAGAAGGGAGTATCACAGGTTCGCAAGGTTGTCTCGCCTTGACCCCTCCCCGCTCAACTGGAGCAATGTCAAAAGCTCGAGAAGAACTTATTTCAAGGCCATTGCCTCGGCCAAGAAAACACACTGGTCGGACTTCCTGTCCTCGGCCACCCCACACTCGGTCTGGACGGCCAAGAGATTCGCGTTCGGCAGACCACCACAAAGGTTCCCAAATCTCCCAGGGGCCTCCAGCCCGACCGAGGTAGCCGAAACGCTTCTTGACCACTTTTTTCCCTCCAAACCCCCTCCTCCGCCTCTCCTCCGCCTCACCCGCTATGAGGACTACACACCCCTCACCTCAGAGGAGATATCCAGGGCCCTCGCCAAGTCCTCAAACACCTCCGCCCCTGGCCCCGACCACATCCCGTACTCTGTGTGGAAGTCAGTAGACCGCATCAAGCCCTCGCTTATTCCCTCCCTCCTGGATCCCCTGCTAGCTCACGGTTTTCACCCCCCCTCCCTCAAAAAGGCCCTCGGTATAGTCCTTGACAAGCCGGGCAAACCCTCATACGACTCACCCTCCTCTTTTAGGGTCATCGTCCTCCTCCGAACGCTCTCTAAAATCCTTGAGAGAGTGGTAGCCACCCGTCTCTCGGCTCAAGCAACCATATGCTCCCTGTTTCATCCCCTTCAATGCGGGTCCCTCCCTGGAAGGTCCACCGCCGATGCCGCCCTCGTCCTACAACACAACCTTGAGTCCTTTCACCGCCTCCGATACAGAGTCTCCACTCTCTTCCTTGATGTCAAGGGAGGCTTCGACAACGTGGAATCCCCCTCTCTCCTCTCTCTCCTCCACAGAAAAGGGGTCAGCCCGTACGTGGTCCAATGGACCGGCTCTTTCCTCAGGGACCGGACTTGTCGTCTGACTTTCCAAGGGTCCCCTCGCTCCTTCGCCCCCGTCTCGGTCGGGGTCCCTCAAGGATCCCCCATCTCCCCTCTTCTATTCGTCATATACGTCTCCTCCCTCCATCTGGAAATTCCCAGGTCACTTATCATCTCCTATGTCGACGACTTTGCCGTCACGGTAGCCTTGCCCTCCTATAGGTCCAACGTTCGCCTCCTGCAGAGGTCCTTCTCAGCGCTCAAGAGAAAGGCTTCGCCGATCAACATTTCTTTCTCTATTCCAAAAACTGAACTGATCCACTGGAGGACCGCCAAGAGCAAAGAGCAACCGTGCTCCCTCCCGGTACAGCTGGAAGGTCAGTTTTTCCACCCACAGTCTCACCTGAAGTGACTGGGCTTCATCTTCACCCCCTCCTTTGACCCTAGGTCCCACTTCTCCAGGAGGTACTCGCTCGCGTATGCCGCCCTGGCCACGATTCGCCGCCTCTCCCCCCCTGGGATGGGCCTTCCCCCCCACCTTTGCCTCTCCTTGGCGCGTTCGCTCCTTGCTCCAATCCTTCTGTATGGGTTCACTGTCTGGAACCCTCCCCTGTCTATCATGGGCCTAATGTCTGTTTTCTGGCATCGGGTCTGTAGGTGGATGTAACGGGGGCACCCTGTAGAGAGGTGAACTCTAAGGTTGCGACCGCACCAAACACTCAAAGTAGAAGATAAAGATGACGTAAAATAATTCAGAAGAATCAACGGTAAAACTTAATATAGTTAAGCTCGAAGCTTCACTCAATTTAGTTCTCTCGAGGAAAAGTTGGTTGTCGAAGTAGAATGCCAAACGCTTAAACTTAAGTAG
>Ga0307509_10001264_pt1 | contig 42891 bp, 39 predicted proteins | sample 10_EM_MG_FD_202245 | JGI IMG/M metagenome (GOLD analysis project Ga0307509, IMG submission 202245) | Populus trichocarpa ectomycorrhiza microbial communities from riparian zone in the Pacific Northwest, United States - 10_EM | ecosystem: Host-associated > Plants > Roots > Unclassified | place...
ACAAACAAACAATGCTCAGCCTTCGCCAGTGCTACATGACCATTCCATACCCGGAATCCTAAATATAAACTTCCAACAAAGCAAACTAAACATAGCAATACGATAGCATAGCCTATCTGACTCAGAGGCAGTGGCGGAGCTGAAATCAAATCAAATAAACCAAATATAAATCAACTAAACATAGGAGATCCTGCACTGCCCGCTCCTGTGCACCGTTACCGGAACATGTACACATGTTACAGACCCTTTCTGGCATGATTTTGCGGAAAGGTGGGATGAGATGAGTGCGATTGATCGAAATACGACCGCGATTCAATGGTGGCTTGAACAACCAGGTGATTGCGTTTGCGATTGGTCTGGCAATATGGTTGTCTGTGATCACTTGAGGGTGCGTTCAGGCGAGAAATGCTTGGGCCGCATTACACGCATGTTTGAGGTGCAGATTAATGCAGGCCATAGACCGGTGATGGTTGGGACGAATGCGGTATGGAGACGCGGATAGTTTGATGGGATGCGAGATGGACGGCAGTCCATATGTGTTGTGATTTGTTGGATTTATGTTCGGTTGGAGGGATGCGTGACCGGTTTGCCGGGATGTGAGCCTGGTTGTGGCTATGACCTTGCTTGCGGTAGTGTTTGGTGGATGGCTATGGGAGGTGGATTTACTTTGTTCATGCCCTAGTTGGGTGGTTTATTATGTGATTCCCGTGTGCTGGCCGGATACTCGGGCTTCGGTCTACGAATCGCGCGGGTGGTACTTTTCCAGATGTACTGCGGGCTAGGCGGGGTTGGGACTGGCGTACTCCTTGGAACGTACTGCTGTATGGTTGTGCAAGCCCGGATAGGTAGTCGCTCCATTAGCTAGTTTAGTTATAAATAAAGATATTGAAACCACACCGAGGAAAGCAAGCCAATCAACAACCTTTTCTCTCCTTCTTAATTCGTTCAAGCACATAGCTCCCTACTTCACCCTTGTCAAGGCCTTTAGGCAATTCATCGTCTGGTCAACTTTCCACCAGTTTGTCTTCCGGTATATCAATAGGTCACACATACGCACAGGAGGGTGATTTCGCCACGCGCGACACACCATCCAAACTAAACGGGTCCTGCGAAATCAGCCCAACACCGGTACTTTACCCCTGCCCCGAGTATTAGTACTTTGCCAGAAGGGTGTTTGGACAACCCGAGATGCTCTCTCATTCAAGATGATATTCTACGGAAGGATGGGAACTACAGAAATCAATTAGGGTGAGGAGGGGCTACCGTAGAATTCCACAAATAAGCCGCGCGGCTCATTCAACAATGAGTTGAAGATCAGATTATCTAAGGGGTCGTACAAGGGGCCGGCATTTAGCGATCGCACACACCAAAGTGGCTTACCAGCAAAAAATCCGTGAAAACTGGTGGGTCACAAAGTAGCGTGTGGGATCGCTATATGCCTGTCCCTTGTACTCACGTGAGCCACATTTTGGGTGGCTGAGGCTTATTCCTGGTGCGGCTCACTTGCGGAACTCGATCCAAGGTTGTGACGGAGTCACAACCCTGATTGCTCGCTTGCTCGCAACCAGGGCACTCGCAAGAGAGTGCCTAACAGCTCTACTCATTAAGTTCATAAGCTCCCTCCATCGCCGTGTAGGTCGCTCTACTATTTTCACCCTGCCCAAATTTTTGGAGATAACATTACGGCGCAAATATCGGTCAACATGGGAGACAGATATGGGCGCTGCGGTGGCACAATATCTTCTTTTAACACGACCATCTCTGATGAGGATGCCCATATTAGGCGCTGGCTCTCTCCGCTAGAGCCAAATGATAGACATCAAGGCGTGCGCTTCGAGCGATTCGACGGCATCGGAGATTGGGCTTTAGAAACAAAAGAGTTTCGGGAGTGGAGAAGTAGTGGGGGTGGAGCGGATAAGGCTATCTTGTTTTGCCCCGGGAATCCGGGAGTGGGCAAGACATATCTGAGGTAGGGGGTAGGACTCTTTGAGAGGTGAATTCCACTGACGGCCATAACCTCTAGTTCCTTGGTGATTGACACCCTCTACGATCAGGCAAGGAGGGGAGATATCGCGGTCGCAGGCTTCTACTGCGACTTCCTTTCCCAGCAAGAGCAGACGATCACCAACACGCTTGGTGCCATCATAAAGCAGCTAGTAGGCGAAGGAGACATCCCTGAGCATCTCCGCGAGGCGTTTAAAGAATCGAAAAAGCGACATGGCAGTGGGGCGTCACGACTTCCGGAGCTGATGGGACTGTTGAGGATTACTATTGCATCGCTACCCCAGGTTTTCATCTGTATTGATGCCTTGGACGAGTATCTGCCGGAGGGTCTGCCGGAGCTCCTCGAATCTCTGAGGGACGTTGTTCGGGAGTCCCCTAATACGAGAATATTCCTCACCGGGAGGCCCCATGTCGGGGAAGCTGTTCGAATATATTTTACCCAGGCAGTTTTGATACCCATCAGCCCTAACACGGTTGATATCCGAAACTATCTGGAAAAGAGGGTAGACAGGGATGTTGACCCGGAAGCGATGACCAAGGATCTACGGGCGGAAATTGTAGGGACTATCCAAGCAACGATGTCTGATATGTGCGTAAGACCATTTTGAATTTCCACTCTATCAGTGATGTATATTTACCAACGATTGTGTGTAGATTCCTCCTCGTTTCGCTCAACATGGACGTTATTCTAAGCGAGGTGACAATTCGTCAGAGAAGAAGGAAACTTTCCGAGATGACACGAGGTAATGGATTGATCGATGCCTACACAGCAACTCTAACGCGACTGAAAGCGCAGAAGGGATATAAATCAGTTCTCGGAATGAAGGTCTTGATGTGGCTGTTGTATTCGGAACGGCCATTACGAGCCGAGGAGCTCTGTCATGCTTTGGGAGTGGAGATAGGATCCACAGATCTGGATCCAGAAAACGTTCCTATGTTACGGACACTCCTAGCATCATGTCTAGGCCTTGTCACGGTCGAGGCATCTTCGTCTACAGTCCGACTAGTGCACTTTACACTTCGGGAGCATCTCTCTCGTGATCCGACCCTATTCCATAGCCCTCACTCAACGATTGCTGAGGTTTGCTTGACATATCTCAATTTCGGATCCGTCCGGGATCTTTCGCCAACTCTCCGCTCCGCTCCCTCGACACTACCCCTTCTAGAATATGCCTCTTCTTACTGGGGAGAGCACGCAAGACGGGGAATGACGGAAGGTGTTAGAACACTTACGCTGAGGCTTCTCGATAGATTTGATAACCACATATCTGCTCAGCTACTGTTATTGCACCATAATCAGGATACAGACAAGGTTCAGTATATAGGCGGAGTGAGAGGACCTGTGGGATTTACAGGGCTCCACGGAGCAGCATTTCTCGGGATTACTGAGATAGTTTCTACTGTATTGGAGATGAAGGAATGCAATGTTAATGCAGCCGATTACATCGGGATGACTGCTCTCACCTGGTCAGCTGTCAAAGGGCACAAGGAGGTCATAAAGATCCTTTTAGAACGAGAGGACGTGGATCCCGACCAGGCAGACACTAAATATGGCCGAACGCCACTCTCGTGGGCGGCTGAGGGCGGGTATGAGGGTGTAGTAAAGATGCTTCTGGAACGAATGGACGTAAATCCCAACCAGGCAGACACCGACTATGGCCGAACGCCACTCTCGTGGGCGGCTAAGAGTGGGCATGAGGGGGTGGTAAAGATGCTTTTAGCACGAGAGGACGTCAATCCCAACCAGGCGGACATCAGATATGGCCAAACGCCACTCTCGTGGGCTGCTAAGAGCGGGAATGAGGGGATAGTAAAGATGCTTTTAGAACGAGATGACGTCAATCCCGACCATGCAGACACCGAATATGGCCAAACGCCACTCTCGTGGGCTGCTGAGAGCGGGCATGAGGGGGTAGTAAAGATACTTTTAGAACGAGAGGACGTCAATCCCAACCAGGCAGACACCATGTACGGCCAAACGCCACTCTCGTGGGCAGCAGAGAACGGGCATGAGGGGGTAGTAAAGATGCTTTTAGAACGAGTGGACGTCAATCCCGACCAGGCAGACACCGAATCTGGCCGAATGCCACTCTCGTTGGCGGCTAAGTGCGGGCATGTGGGGGTAGTAAGGATGCTTTTAGAACGAAAGGAAGTCAATCCCGACCATACAGACACCAAATATAGCCGAACACCTCTCTCGTGGGCGGCTGGGAACGGGCATAAGGGGGTAGTAAGGATGCTTTTAGAACGAAAGGAAGTCAATCCCGACCATACAGACACCAAATATAGCCGAACACCTCTCTCGTGGGCGGCTGGGAACGGGCATGGTACAGTATTAAAAACACTTCTAGAACGAAAGGATGTCAACCCTAACCCGGCGGATTCCAGTGGCCGGACATTACTCTCGTGGGCCGCAGGGAACGGACATGAGCGGGTAGTAAAGATACTTTTGCAACGAAAGGGTGTCGATCCTGACCCGGCGGATTCCAGTGGCCGAACCCCGCTCTCGTGGGCCGCAGGGAACGGGCACAAGGGGGTAGTAAAGACCCTTTTGGGGCGAAAGGGTGTCAACCCTGACCCGGAAGATTCCAGTGGCCGAACACCACTTTTGTGGGCTGCCTCAAGGGAGCATGAGCGAGTTGTAGAGTTATTCTTGGAGCGTAGATATTTTGTCCCTGATCAAGTACCTATCGATCAAACACCACCGGTTCCCCTTAGGATCGCGATTGATGTGTGTTTCCTCATCACCGCTTTGTTCTTTCTTTCCCATCTTCTCGCCGGCGCATAGTCGGGCGATACATATCGGGTTGGGGGGGCAAACCCTTCCTAAGCATGGACACAAGAAACCACGTGCAAGAGCAAGTCACGAAAAATGACCACAGCGGTTTTCTTCTTCATCTAGTACTATCTGTCTAAAGTTTCCTTATCTCTTTCTTCATTTATAGAAACGTTGGGTACTATTAGTCTCTCATAGCTTCATCACTACCCTTATTCTAGTCCTGCGATTCTCTAGTATTGTACGTTCCGCCCATAGAAAATGCGTTAAAGCAGATTCTTGTACCTGTACATACCTCAGATACCTGGTCGCCCAGAAGGCCGCTCTAGCACTACGGAGCGACTCCAATGACCTACCGCTATTCCGTATCTTATACCTTCTACGGTGATTCAATTCTAAATTTAGTTACGCACTAGCCCCCAAGTCCATACCTCGCCAACGTCCAGATAATTAGCAAAACCAACAAATATAAATCACTACCTACTCCTCCGAAAATCCAGCAGCCGACAGGATGCACAGGGCTTGAGTTCCCCTTACCACCTTTCCCAGATATCTTCGCTACTCTACTCCCTCCCTCCCTACCGCAGTACGGAGAGGTAGAGAGTGAGCAATTGACAGGGGTGTGAGCGATCTAGGTGGCAATTAGTAGACACAAGGGATTTCGTTTCTTATGCAAGTATTTGAGGAAAATACTTGGCTTATGCTCACACAAAGGATGGGCATTCTTAATGCAACGTGAAAGGAAGACCCCAGACAAACATGGAACAACAGACTCTCATTCTAAGGGTGCGTCTAGCCGCAACGAAAAAGCTCAACAATAACCCTGTAAATTGCATTTTGTGAGAAACCTTCACTTTGGTATAATGTGTGGCGTCCCGCCGACACGGAGAGCAGCTCAGAAAACACAACAATGAGCTGAAAACATGGGTGTCGAAAAAATAGGCAGAATTAGTTTTTTTGGAAAACTGGAAAACAGAGAATAGGAATCAAGACCCATTCTTAAGCATATTTGACGCAAGTAATGTAGGATACTCCCCTTTCCGTGACATCACAGGGCCCTGCAAAGATCACCAATGCAGGTCTTCAAGATACAGAAAAGGCTTCAGTTGACCAACAACTTGTGATGTTCATTGCAATTGCTGGTCATAGGAGCACCAACCGCGAGGTTCAGGAGAGGTTCTAAGTTTGTGGATTTACTAAGTAAGGATCATACAGATAAAAATGACATTTTTTAAAATTACTGTTCTTTTTTTTCTATGCCATTTCTTTGTGCAATTTTTCATTGGTTGTCATGGGCGAGCAGGACCACTGTAATTTACGTTAAGTTATTCGCAGATAAGCAAGAAAACTATAAGTTAAGAAAGCCAAATTAAAACCGTAACAGTACTCATGTTTTGGTTAGTTTGATGACGAGCGAATAAAGTTTCTAATTACTGTACTTCTTGCCTACCTTATTGGCTAGCCCGATTCTGGTTCGAGCGTTCGACCATTACGCCATTTATCCCCTGAACTGCCAGCAACTGCCATTCATGTGACATATCCTAATCGGACGAGGCTGCATCGCTTGGTTATCTGCACAGGAGTCGATAAATGACCTCAGAGATGAAAATGTATTTTGTATAGGGAGTTGGGCTGAACCTGATGTAGTGACATCACGTGAATGGTAGTTGCTGGCGGTTCAGGGGATAGATATCCTACAATAAAGTATGAGCCTGGGGCACTGTGCTTATGTCAGTAGGGCATTATATCGTGGACTGCGGCGCACTAAGCTATGCTGGAGTGGAATGTCGTGTTTTCTGGTTATCCATACTCGGGTACTGCAAAGCTAAGTTACAGTAGTGATAGTAACCAGACTTTCTCAAAGCCTCCACCGCCGTTGTATTTCCTTGGCATGGGCATGATTAGGCAGAGATTGTCGCGCAACAAGCCTTAACTTCCACTCCCTCCTTCAGTTCTACTCACAGAAAGTTCATAAGCTCTCTCCATCGCCGTATAAGTCGCTCTAGTATTTCCACTTTGCCAGAAATTTCCGAGAGAATATTATGGCGCAAATATCGGTCAACATGGGCGACGGAAATTTCCACTCCGGCGACGTAATACCTAAATCTATTTTCGACGCGAATCAATTTAAGTCCCTTATGGATGTTTATATTAGGCGTACTGTACTTGGCTCTCTCCACTACAGCCGAATAATAGACATCAAGATGTGCGCGCCGAGCGATTCGACGGCATCGGAGATTGGGCTTTGGAAACAAAAGAGTTTCGGGAGTGGAGGAGTGGTGCGGGTGGAGCGGATAAGGCTGTCCTGTTTTGCCCCGGGAATCCGGGTGTGGGCAAGACATATCTGAGGTAAGAGGTAGGACTCTTTGAGAGGTGAATTCCACTGACGGCCAGAAATTCTAGTTCCTTAGTGATTGACACCCTACGCGATGAGGCAGGGAAGGAAGGTATCGCGGTCGTAGGCTTCTACTGCGACTTCCATTCCCAGCAAGAGCAGATGATCACCAACACTCTTAGTGCCATCCTAACGCAGCTAGTAGGCGGAGGGGACACCCCTGAGTATCTCCGCGAGGCGTTTGAACAAGGGGGGGGAGGGTACGGCGGTAGAGGGCCGCAGCTTGCGATGCTGATGGGACTGTTGAGGGTTACTATTGCATCGCTCCCCCAGGTTTTCATCTGTATTGATGCCTTGGACGAGTGTTTACCAAAGCGCCTGCTGGAGCTTCTCGAATCTCTGAGGGGCGTTGTTCGGGAGCCCCCTAATACGAGAATATTCCTCACCGGGAGGCCCCATGTCGGGGAAGCTGTTCGAAGATATTTTACTCAGGCAGTTGTGATACCCATCCGCCCTAACCCGGATGATATCCGGAATTATCTAGAGATGATGTTAGAGAGAGATCAAGAGCCGGAGGCGATGAATAGTAATTTACGGGCGGATATTGTAAGAATGATTCCGGAAAAGATATCGGATATGTGCGTAGGAGCATCCAGCATTTCCACTCTATTAATGATGTACAATATACTTACCAACGATCATGTGTAGATTCCTCCTTGTTTCGCTCAATATGGGCATTATTCTAGGCGAGGTGACAATTGGTCTTAGAAAAAGGAAACTCGACAAGATGACACATGGGAACAGCTTGGGTGATGTCTACACAACAATTCTAACGCGATTGAAAGCCCAGAAGGCATATAGATCGGTGCTCGGGATGAAGGTCCTGATGTGGGTGTTATATTCGAAACGACCATTACGAGCCGAGGAGCTCTGTCATGCCTTGGGAGTGGAGATAGGATCTCCAGATCTGGATCCGGAAAACGTTCCCACGGTACAGACACTCGTAGCATCTTGTCTAGGTCTTGTCACGCTCGAGGCCTCTTCATCCACAGTCCGACTAGTGCACTTTACACTCCAGGAGCATCTCTCTTCTAATCCGACCCTATTCTATAGTCCTCACTCAATGATTGCCGAGGTCTGCTTGACATATCTCAATTTCGGATCCGTCCGGGATCTTTCGCCAACTCTTGACCGAGTCCCCGCAACAATGCTCCTTCTGGAATATGCTTCTGTTTACTGGGGAGAGCACGCAAGACGGGGAATGACGGAAAATGTCAAAACACTTGCACTGAGGCTTCTCGATAGATTCGATGAACATATATCTGCTCAGCTACTGTTATTGCACCATAATCAGGACACAGACAGGGCCCAGTATTCTGACAGGGAGGAAGGACCTGTGGGATTTACAGGGCTCCACGGAGCAGCATTTTTCGGGATCACAGAGATAGTTTCTCCTGTATTGGAGATGAGAGAAAGGGATGTTAATGCAGACGATTGCATCGGGATGAAGGCTCTCACCTGGTCATCTGCCAAAGGGCATGAGGGGGTAGTAAAGACGCTTTCAGAAAGAGAGGATGTCAATCCCAACCAGGAAGACACCATATATGGCCGAACGCCACTGTCGTGGGCGGCTAAAAGCGGGCACGCAGGAGTAGTAAGGATGCTTTTAGGACGAGAGGACGTGTATCCCAACCATGCAGACACCAAATATGGCCAAACGCCACTCTCGTGGGCGGCTGCGATCGGGCATGAGGGGGTAGTAAAGATGCTTTTAGAACGAGAGGACGTCAATCCCGATGCAGGCACCATATATGGCCGATCGCCACTCTCGTGGGCGGCTAAGAGCGGGCATGAGGGGGTAGTAAAGATGCTTTTAGAACGAGAGGACGTCAATCCCAACCAGGCAGACCGCATATATGGCCAAACGCCACTCTCGCGGGCGGCTGGGAGCGGACATGAGGGGGTATTAAAAACACTTTTCGAGCGAACGGATATCAACCCTAACCCGGTAGATTCCAGTGGCCGGACACTACTTTCGTGGGCGGCTGGGGGCGGACATGGGGGGGTAGTAAAGATACTTTTGCAACGAAAGGGTGTCGATCCTGACCCGGCGGATTCCAGTGGCCGAACGCCACTTTCGTGGGCCGCTGGGAGCGGACATGGGGGGTAGTAAAGACCCTTTTGGCACGAAAGGATGTTGACCCTGACCCGGCAGATTCCAGTGGCCGAACACCACCTTTATGGGCTGCCTCAAGGAAGCATGAGCGAGTTGTGGAGTTATTCTTGGAGCGCAGATACTCCGTCCTCGATCCAATACCACTGGTTTCCCTTAGGATAGCGATTGATGTGTGTTTCCTCACCGCCGCCTTGCTCATTCTTTACTACCTTCTCACCAGCGCATAGCTAGGTGATATAAATCGGGTCAGTGGGGGCAAACCCTTCCTAAGTCCGGATGCAAGCAGCTACGCGCGAGACCGAGTCACCGAGAAAGAGCAAACGAGTTTCGTTCATCTACTACTAAGGGTCTAATGTTTCCTTATCTCTCTTTTTCTCTTTTTTTGTTTGTAAAAACGTCAAATACTATTAGCATCTCCCATAGCTTCATCACTACTCTTATTCTAGTCCTACGATTCTCTAGTATTATATGTTCCGCCTGTGGAAAATGTGTTAAATAGATTCCGTATACATACCCTACCTACCCGGTAGCCAAGAAGGCCGCTCCAGCACTGCCGATCGGCTTCAATTACCTACGGTTATTCCGTATCCTATACATTCTGCGGAGGTTGTGCTCTGGTTACCCTTTACCCCCCAATTCCATACCCCTCTTTAACCTTCACTCTCTACAACGCGTTGTCCGTCTGCCTAGCTCATAACCAATGTCCGGATAATTAACAAAACCAACAGATATAAATCATCACCTACTCCCCCGAAAATCCAGTAGCTTGAAGGATGCGCAGAGCTTGAGTTCCCCTTGCCACCTTTCCCAGCTATCATCTGATGGAGGTCTGGTTTCCGCGCAGGGAATATGCCGTCGTACAGGCACCGCAAGGACACAGCTATGATCGGATCTGTTGTCACGAGAACAATCCCGGTCAGTCGCTGATAGGAAAACTGAGATGTGTTCGATATTCGATGTATATGACAAGTGTGTTCGCAAAGGAGTGTGTTGACCATGAGAAGTGGTCGTACAGAGAAAGGAACGCAGCTCAGACTAGATACAGTTTGTGGTGGCCCGCACAGTGGGCTCCTACCACACAACACCAGTCACCGCCGCGCGGTCTGGTCAATAGCCCTGCTCACACTTACAAGTGTGCCCTAACCTAACATACCACGATGGGGTTACTCCATCATCATCTTCGCTACTCTACTCCTTCCCTCCCTCCCTTAGTATACTAGTAGAGAGATAGAGGGTGAATAGTTGGCTAGGGTGTGGCGATCTAGGTGGGAATTAGTAGAGAGACACAAGTGACCTTGTTTCCTATGCAAGTACCTCGTATTTGAGGAAGCTGCTTACTTATGGTTACAGAAACGATGAGCATCTTTAATGCAACGCGAATAGAAGACCCCCGACAAACCCGGAACAGATTCTCATTCTAAACAATAGTCTATACAAAAGGGAAGGGAAGACAGCGAGCGGTCCAACGATAAAGCGATGAGTTACATAGTAATACCCAAACGAGATACCAAGCGCGATCGAAAGCCAAAGAAGGGAAAGGGGCCAGGAAAGAGGAAAGCAAAGTTCACCGAGCTCCATAACCTAGCACAAACCCCCGGGTATAACCCCCAGTCACTCGCTCCTGCGGAATCTCGCGGCCATTCAGATCCACCAAAGCTCTGTCCACATCCACCCATACACCCTCCCCGAGCATGCCAATAACCCGAAAACCATTTCTACTACCGTAACCCTATACAAATCTCTACTCACGACCCCCCCCCTCCCCTTCAACACTCCCGATTAGAATAAGAGAGAATCGTCCTCGAACGTCTAGGTTGTTGGAAGTCGTGAGATCCCCTGCTCGGCATACTCCCATAATAGTCACATTGTTGTTCGGATGGCTCTGGGAACGCGCTTGTTTGTGGCTTCGGGAACGCGCTTTGGCTTTGGAAGGCTCCCGGGAAAGCATTTCGGCCGCAGGAATGCGCTTGAGGTTTGGATCGGTGCGTCCGCCGGGAAAGCTGTAAGGAAAGCGTGAAAGAGTCGGACGCATGAAGGCTATGTACCTGGGGGGTATGAACAGTGGGAGTTTGTCTCCCCCTTGTTAGCATGAGTACGCAGAAGGAAGGGGGGACATGGGCATGTGTGGTGGTCCATGGAAGGATAAGAGGACTGTTGTAGGGTATACATTCCTGTATTTACCCTTAGTTGATGTAGTGAGATTGAGAGCGCCGACGAAAGAAGAGAACCCCCCCCTCGTGAGCTATGCGATCGCTTTTTGTGAGGACTCTTGGCGTTTCATTTGATTGAAACGAAACGAAAAGGGGACTACAAAACGCCAAGAGTTCGTTCTCACCCGAAAACGATCGCACACTCAGGAGCGCGCAAGTTCACTTAATTCAAAAACAACCAACTCATCACAACAACCAACTAACGACACAAAGACAGCAGTATATATCAACCCCAAAGACCTCCTATCCCTCCATGAGCGGCCACCACACATTGCCATGCTATCCCATCCAAGCCCCCCCCCCCTTGCTCACCCCCAGGCTAACAAAAGGAAAAAAAACCAAACTCCCACTACCCTAGCCTCCGGGCTTCCAACCCCATTCACTGCGTTCCCGCTCAGCTTTCCCAGCGACTGCATCGTTCCAAAACCCTCGCGCATTCCCGCATCCGAAATCCTTTCCCGAAAGCCCAAACACGCGCCCAGAGCCAAGCCGCGTTTCCGATGCTGCAAATAAGCGCGCACCCAGAAGCTATGCGAACAATAAAGGAACTGTTGTGAGAGCAAGCATGTTCATGGTTCCCAAGAAGGAGGGGGCTACGGAGCGTAAGGGGAGGTGAGCTAGGCTCCGGCGGTGAAGGGGAAATCAATGGGGGGGGGTATCCGAGTATATTGCTAAAGCGTCCACGACAACGTTATCAGTCCAGAACCTAGGCAGGGCCATTCTTCTGTACTATACCCCTAAGTTACCCATTTGTACCCCTAGTAATGAAAATAAAGCAGCGCAACCAACAGGTTATGAGAGCATTGGCACAGAATGCGAACTAAAAGCTTCATCGCGTCTCTTAAAGCATCTGAAAATAATCGCCGCGGGGGTAATGATTGACGGTGAGGGTCTTACGCAGCAGGGTGGAGCTTAAGTGGAGACATAAGGTTTGAATTATTAAGCGGAGATGATGAAGACAGTGACTGATTATGATAGGTTGATCAGAAGGAGAGACTTGAAACACACACACGCCCACCGGAGGAAAAAAACTCTCGCCATTGATCCAGGAATATCAGTTACTCCTCCGGCGCCCTACCCCGGGTTTTTATCACTTCCCCAAACGCCACGTCCAACAGGTGCTGAACCGACTCCAACACCCAACCAAGCAAAAAAGTGGCTGGCCCGGCTTCTTTCTTTCAATATCCGAGCGGAATGTAGCGCCTTCAACGCAATCCAAAGCTTTGAAAGTGGTTAGAAAAAAGAAAAAGAAAAGGGAGTTGTATCTCGAGAGCAAAGGGATAGAATATCATCACAGAAAGTCACTCAGATGGAAGGAAATGGAGGACTAACGAAAGGGTATGTATATATGTACAATCACAACGAAGACGAATGAATCGGGGAAGGGAAACAAAAAAGTCCTAACCATCGAACTAATAATAAATACAAAAAATTACATATCAACTCCCAGCGAACTGAAATTTTTGATCTACTTTCCAAGATATAAAAAAATGCCAACATGAATTATCCCGACAAGCTAAAAATCCGGAAACACCTAGTCATCCCCGTCATGCTCAACTTCCACCTCAACGCCCTCATGATCACCTTCTGCCTCAGCCCCCCAGGTTCCATGAGTGTGCTCGATCTCCCATTCGCCATCCTCCTCAACCTCGTGCTCGCCAGATCCCTTGCCTTTACCCTTCACGTCGTCGGTTTTGGGGGAGGGAACGTCACTGGTATTTGGGCTCGGAGGGCCTCCTTCAGTCTTGCCCTTGATGTTGCCGACGTCGGGGGTTCCGGATGGGTGGTGGACCTTGTGGAATTCGGGAACTGAAGTGGTAGTGGATGATGGGGTGGGCAGAGACACATCCGGGACTTTGTGCTCCTGGTCCTTGGTCTTCGTCACATCCGGGGTGGGGGGGTGAGTGACTGAAGGGGCATCCCCTTGCCCATTGTCGCCAATGTGGTCGACACCCCCGACCTTGGTGATATCTGGAACAGACGGGTGATCAACTGAGGGGCCATTCCCGTCCTCAGGTTTTTTGACTTCGGTGACAGTTGGAGCAGATACCTCGGGGATGACTGTGGTGGACTTAATCTCGGGGTATTCAACCGATGGAGTGTTGGTACTGGGTTTCTGGACTTCTGCGGGAAGAGTGGGGGAGGGGATATAAGTAATAGAAGCCCCGGGCGCTTCACTTCCAGAAGGAAGGTCGATATCTGTTGGCTTGACATCGAGGTACCCCACAGATGGGACACTGGTGCTAGGCTTCACCCCCGGATACTCGACAGATGGGCTCCCAACGCTAGGCTTCTCAACCCCCGGATACTTGGCCGAAGGAGCCTCGGTGCTGGGAACCTTGGGAGTCTCGGTGGGCTTGGTATCTAGGTGCTGAATGGTAGTGCTAGGAGTGGGAATCTCAGGATGCTCAACCGAAGGGAGATAGGTGGTAGGCTCCCCGACTTTCGGTATGTTTCCAGAAGGAGCGCTAGTACCCGGCTCCTTGACCTCCGGATGCTCAGCGTGTGGGACACTAGTGTGTAATAATCCCGAAGAACCAGTGATAGTTGGGACCTCCGGTTTTTCAACTCCTGGAACACTAGCTTCTCCCTCCTTGGGAGGATAAGAGGTAGGGGTGACGACCGGTGGAGCGGGTGTGGAGACGACAACCTCCTGACGAATTTCTGTAGAAGTATGGACATCGGTCGAGCTGACGGAGGCGCCAGGGTGAGCATTCACCTCCGTAGGAAGTGGCTTTCCAATATGGGTAAGTGAAATCGAATCCGGATAAGGTGTCTCGACATGAGTTGGGGCGGCCACATCCGGATGCACAGTCAAACTATGCGGGTCGGTCGGATGGGAAATCGAGGGATCACTCGGGAGCACCAAACCATTCCCGTAGCTGGTCGTAGAAGTAGCAGCAACATTCGGTGTATTCTGCTCGTATCCCGGTACAGTAACTGTGGCAGCTATTTCACCGCCGGTAGGACTGTACCCCGGAATATTAGCGGTTGGGGTCTTGTGCATATGCCCTGTTGACAAAGAAGTGGTGGCTATCGATAGTTGTTTGGGAGGGACTGGAATAGCTGCCGCAAGGCCGGAGGCCACAAGCGCGAAAAGTGTAGATTTAGTATACATTGTAATAAGAAACAAAGAATTAAAAGAGACTTTATCGTAAAGAATGTGCTGCCAAAGCTAGGCAAGTGGTGAGGGACGAGGGAACGACTGACAAGCGAGTGAGAAACAAGGCAAACTGGACGAGTCCATCCTTATAAGAATCTTCTCTCCCCCTTTTCTCCCACTTGCCTATCTTACTAACCGACATTTTTCCATAGCCAAGCTTTGAGTGGGTTTGCCCACCTTTGGGCCTGGGATACCCTGACCGCTGTTGTGAGTTTAAGCGTTGGTTGTCACGATAGGTTCAATGTTGGAGCCGAGAGGGATCGACAGGGTGGCAATTTCCCCCCGTCAGCCACAAGCCCTGATCAGCGGCCTTCAACCCAAAAATATGTCCCACGGGATGTTTGGTCGGGACTAGCCTTCAGAAGGTGAGCACAGACACGGGATTGAGGCGGATGTTTCCGTTCTACGATACTGGCTCGCTCCCCCCACGAAACCTATCAACTTAACTCAGTAACCGCAACACGCCAAAAATAAAGCTCGAACAACTCCCATCTTATCCTCAATTCCCATCGAGTCTCAAAATTACACTCTCAATCATGTGCCCGCCACCTTAATCCTCAATGTTTCCCCGATGCTAGTACTATACAAATAGAGCCCCCATTGTTCAAGGAGTAATTCGTCCTCAAATTAAGCCCAGATCACCAATTAATTAATAAAGGCACTCTACTGCTTGTTCCGCCCAAAGCAGAAAGCTAGCTAAGGAATACTCCGCACAATGAATGCCAATCATTGGAGCTCCCCGTTTTGACACCCAGGGGAGGGGAGTTACACCAGGAGGAAGCCGCTCGGAGATCGTGTCTCAAACCGTGCCACAGCACCGCTCACTATCCCAGGTGGGCAACGACCGCCGAAGGACGGTACGGTAATTGCAAGAGGGAATCGAGGTCTGACGGCCGGCGATCCAAATCTATTTTGCGCCTCTTCCGGCAGGCCTTGTTCGCTAGAGCTTGTGGTAAAATAATTATTTTTTTAAAAAAAAATCGGGGATGTGGAAATGAAAAAGTCAGAAACACAGTGGCTCAGTTGGCTCTTAGCGCACCGAACGCTCCAATCAAAGCCCCAGAAGCCCGATCTCCGTTTTCTGACCTTTTTTTTTTTTGCCACATTCTGTAAGTGGGGGGTGGGTTGGTTCAACGTCATGTCGCAAGGTCATTGGGGGCCTCAGCCAAGCGCCAAGACTCCTAAAACCGCGGGTTCGAGTGAGTCCCTGTGAGCCCACCCCCCCCCCCCTGCAAAACCCATGCCCTGAGTGTTCAGGAGGTCTAGGATGACTTACACGCACATCGGTCAATAGCTCCCTTAGCCCGAACTTTGGTTAAACAAAGCTTGATTTTTGGTCAGCGTTAAACGGAATCCGCCGCTACCCTACGGATGGTCTTGGGCCCCAATAAAATCCAAGGCAATAACTCTAAACACAATTAATCACTCGCTTTCGGTGGCACTCTCCTCGCACCCCATGTAGCCTGCGCAAGTGGAATAAAAGCCCAGAGCGCCCATCCGCCCAGCTGCATACCGACGAAACTAGCCTATGCTCCGGTGGATTTCCGCTATCTTTCTTTCCGTGCTGGATGGAGTGTCCACTCTCGGTTATGCAATGCGGTACCCCTCCGTAGCGACGGTTACTACCGTATGGTGACGGTCATTACCCTTGATGCCCGTAAACATCGGCACCCTGAAAGATCCTCGTAAACGGCACCAGAGGAAAATAGGGGGTCATTCCCCTACGGTACCTGCAGCAAGGCTGGTTGGTCAACCTTCCCTCTGTGATGACACCTGCTCTTTGGATACTGCACTGTTTTCCATCCTCATTTGTGTACTAGTATAGTCACATATCAAAATAAACTGAACGTGCCAAGGTAGCAACGGGAAAAACTTTTACTAGTCTAACAACCAGTCCTAATAAGCGAGTTGGTTATCTAATTCCAATAGTTACCGGGGGGCGTTCAGTTATTTTTGATCTGTAACTGTAGCAAGCTATAGGATATGCTCAATACTGACATTCTTCATAGATGACATCTCTAAGGAATGCTCCTCTTCATCATCTGCGCATCTTCGAACCAGAGCTTAGGGAAGTGCTTCCTTGCCCATTCAAGCCCGAGGCCGCTCCCGCTTTGAAGATCCATCAGTAAAGTGTCTCGGTGATCTTGGTCACATCGGATGGCTATCTAGAGAGATGATTTTCGAGATCATGAGGTTTGGATTGGTGTTTCTAGATTCTAGTACCCCAAGGCTACTAATAAGACTCCATACGTTGATCGCTCATCCCATCACCCGGCCATCTTTGCCAGACCCAAAGTTCTGCAACAGGCATTCTATGTTAGTCTTTTGAACAATCCACTAGGCTTTAAATTAATAAATTTGACAACCAGTCTTCACGGATTTTTTCCTCGCCCTGAGTATACTAAAGCCTGTACTCGTAATTTTCTGACGTTTGTAAACAAGACTGATATTGCATAACTTACGGGCAAAAAATCGACCAGGTGGTACTTTCCAGATGTACAGTGGGATAGGCGGGAGTTATTTGGAATTTTGTTTAGCTAGCTGTATGCCGAATAGGTTTAGCTAGCTGTATGCTGGATAGGTTTAGCTAGCTGTATGCTGGATAGGTTTAGCTAGCTGTATGCCGGATAGGTTTAGCTAGCTGTATGCCGGATAGGTTTAGCTAGCTGTATGCCGGATAGGTTTAGCTAGGATAAAATTTATGGAATTAAGACCAGAGCCTCAGGATTTTGGTGGCATGCAATAGCAGTCGTGTTTACAAACGTCAGAAAATTACGAGTACGGAGGTAGGGGGTCCCAGCTAGCAGGAGCGAGGAGGGAAATTAGGTAGCCACCATATCGAATTCGTTAGCTTTTTGCCCAATCCACCGCTCAGCTACCCTAGCGCAACATTCCTTGCTGGTACTCGAGCACTCGAGTATGATACAAGCACCGTACTGTCGGAGGAGCCGTTGGGATTGGATATGCTTAAACTTGCGTTCTTGTTTTGTCATGGGCAGTGGTAATGTTTGTTAGATAAAAGGGGGGCTCTGTGGACATGCACAAGCGGAGAAGATGAGAACGGAAATTGTTCTGTGGGTGGGACTTTGATCGGACACTTCTTTTTATTTTCGTTTACTTTTGATTTCCGGTCTGTTGTGACATCCAAAAACCTTCTTGCCAAACACCCACCAAAGAACGCCTGTCCCCGGAGGTGATCCGTCAGGACTCAGTACCGTACTAGGGGGGATGTTTTCGCACAGTTGATTTAGGTTAACCCGTGAAATTATCCCCGTCTTGTACGAAAACCTTCCCCCCGTGCCCCATAAAACCGACAAAACCCAGGCGCTAGGCCTCCGTATATTTATCTCCCTCCTCTCCCTAGGAATGCAGGATGTGGCAATACGACCTCTCATCTTGACCATGGCACCAACTTGAGTCGTTGTGGTATGATATTGCGATCGTTGATTAGGGTCCAACGTATTTTTTTCGAGCGGGAGAAATCTGGTTGCGCTCGTTGTTTTAGGACTTGATCCCGCCACAAGTGAATTTAGTTGTCACAAAAGTACTAGCGTGGATAATTTCACCGCCGCCTATTCTGAAGTTGCCGCTTAGGTGTTGTGGATGGCAAGAGCAGACAATTATGTTGGCTTCGCAGATAGCAAGGTAGCACCGGGTGGATTGATTGGACTGGGTATCCGTCTATCCCATCGACTGGTGAGATATGCAGATTTCAGGAGCCCCCCTAATCTTGGTGTGGTCGAGTGATTTTTTTTTCCCTCAAAACTCGTCAAATACAAAACATTGTTTCTATAGAAACCTCTCCTAGCATAGAGCTACCGCAAACGGGGGCTCCATCTCTCTGCTTGTCCGAACCAGTCCATGGGGTAAGGCGTCAGAATCATGATGGCCCCCGCTTTTTGTCTCCAAGAATCAAAGCTCGATAAAAACGAGTAGGGCATTAAACATAATAGCAGTTTAGGGTTTTGAGCACCATCCCCAGCGGGTACCTGTATAGTAAGTGGGTGCAAGGTGTGGTAGTGCGACCTCTCATCTTGATCGTGGCATCAGCTTGAGTCCTTGTGATACTGGTATTGCGATCGCTGCTTAGGGATTAGGGTATTATTTTTTGAGTGGAGAATTCCTCTTGTGCCCGAACCGGCTGCTCCCTTCCCTCATGCATCATACATGTACGGTACGTGTACTTGTAACTAAGGCCCTGTTCGGCATGTCACAATATAAAAATATGCTATATTTCTGTGAAAACAGCATATTTCTTTATACAGAAAGCAAAAGAAGCATAAAGGGATGTTTTAAATCGCTGAAGGATAGCAGATGCTCCTCTATATATTCTTTATAAAAGAGGAAGGAGTAGTAGTTCCCGCTATGGAGGAGTAGCAGATATAATGATGTTGCAAAATATAGAATGTCTTGTCCTGCAATATTTTGCAACATCATCATTTCTGCTACTTCTCAATAGTAGGAGCTCTGATTATTTTCATCTTTAGAAGGAATATGCAAAGGGGCATCTGATATCTCTCTATGATTTAAAATATCCCTTTCTGGTTCTTTTGATTTCTGTATAAAGAAATATGCTGTTTTCAGAAATATAGCATATTTTTATATTGTGACATGCCGAACAGGGCCTAACTCCCACTCACCTCCCCGATCTCTTGGTCGTGGCACAGCCACAACCTCCACTCCACGTTACACCAACATCAAGGTGAAATGGTGGAGTAGAATGTTGGGTTTTGCTACTCGACTGCCAAGGAGACCGGGGAGGTGGGTGGGAATATACTAGATAAAGCATCAGAATCACCATGGCCCAAACACCTCAAAATTACAAGTACGGCTAAACTGTCTTTTTTCAAGTTTCAATCAACCAAATATTTTAATCTACCACTCTTAATTACCTACCATCACCCATCCACGATGTTCTCAACTCCGATCTCGGGTGTACTCCTGGTATTACTCGTCAGCATCTTCCAAACTCTCGTCGCAGTACAGGCACTACCTACCATCACCACCACAACGACTTGTGTACAACTTGGGACCGCACGAGTTCCAAGCTTCAACCCGAGCAACAGTGATAACCATGGTAGTGGCAATAATAATGACATGCCTCCTAATAACCCTTCTGCGTCAAGGTGGGTCTATCATTAACTTCCTAAGTTCTACAAAAAAAAACCCCTACCGTATCTATTGTCTACAAATTTTTGGCTACTACTGTACTAAGCGGCCATGCCCCCCATAAGAGAGTTTGCCACCCACACCACATTATCACAGCTTAATAGACGTGGGAACTCGGAAAACAAAGAGCATAGTAATGACTTATCTCTTGGAGAGATATTGGCAATTGTTATAGCTGCCCTTACTTTACTGGTCGCGACGATACCCCTCTTCCGATGCTCCCGATTTCATCACTGGGTGTCCTCCTCAACTTCACCCTTTGTCAAGGTATGCCCACCCCTTCTCGCGCACCTCCCCGCCCTGTTCAATACACATTCCTAATCTTGCAACCTTGCACAGAAAGCTCTCGGCAGTACTCCTCCAAACCCCGTGTCGACAGCTGGTCCTACTATGGGGTACTCGAGTGCCATCCCAACCCCGGAGGTCCTTATGCCTCACCCCGTCCACATTAACAACGGCCATTCTAATGCCAACATTGTGGGCACCTATTCAAATACCTTCCGAGGTGGCCAAAATGATACCACCGGCGAAGATGGCAGAGTGCTGCAACTAGAGGAATTACCGGTGCTGAGAAGACCCGAACGGGTGGCCATCTATCCATTCTCATAAGGATTGAAATGCAGTTGAGTGGATATGCAGATATCCAGGCATGCGAGTATATGCGGCTAAGAGAGAGACAGGTATAGGGCATGCGTCTTTGTGGTTTCGGGCGGTTTGGCACCTAGCAGTGGGTTTTTGTTTTCACCCCTTATTCCGGTAGGCATAGGGTATTGGTTTTATAGTTTCTTTCACAACCTTTGCACTAGGCATACGGGGTTTGCGCATTGTTGTGGCAGAGATTTTAGAGATCACGGAGGACCATGGGATATCAGGATGGTCCTAGATCGCTGGAGATCGGGTTTTGTTAGCCGCAGGTGTTTCTTTAGAGTTCTTTGAATTTCGGGAGTGTTCAGTTGTTTTTAGTTAGACAGAGATATAACGTTATATCGTATTTAATTTGCGCCCGAGTACAGCCCGAGTACAGCCCGAGTACGGGTGGTGGTAGAAAAAAGAATAAAGGGATTCTACCTAGAGAAGTGCCGTAGAATCCAATGGGCTTCACCGTCGGGCTGGCAGCCTCCCTTTGCGTTGTCCGTGTTTGCGAACTAAGGCAAGTTTTGATGCTTGGTATTATTATTTTTACCCACTGAGAGTGTCCTGTACTCGGGTGTAAGGGTATTTGGGGACCGGTAACACAGACACACACTCCCCGCCTATTGTCCTCGCAAACGCTGCAAAAGTGCTTGTGTCACCGGTCCCGACTTTTGGCTGCCACCAAAAAATCCTCACAGTATATCACTCGACTTTCCTAATCCGGCTTAGTCCCCATACAAATTCCGCGCCTCGTAATGGAGGTGTGCCGGACTTTTGGCGACCCCCGAGTACAGGACGCTCTCAGTGGGCAAAAGAAAAAATACCAAACATCAAAACTTGCCTTAGTTCGCAAGCACGGATAACGCAAAGGGAGGCTGCCAGCCCGACGGTGAAGCCCATTGGATTCAACGGCACTTCTCTAGGTAGAATCCCTTTATTCTTTTTTCTACCACCACCCGTACTCGGGCTGTACTCGAGTACTATACTGTGGTGTAGAAATTATCATCGCCATGAATTGATTTTCATTTTCATTTTTACCAAAGCCAGTGATTCCCTAGGGGCGCCGTTTGTGAAAGTATTCGGAAAAGGCGCCGTTTCTGCACGGGCCTCCTCTCCCACCGGTATTGCAGGAATGCGGCTCCCAAAATCTATCAAGAAATCAAGGGCTAGGGTTGGCGTCTTTTCCGAATACTTTTGCATTAGCGAGTGCATCTCCAAGCCGGCGTCCCTGTGGATTCAGCAACCACCGCACACGTTACCAACCTGGCGTTATCCATCCCAAAAGTCTCCATAAATTGTTACATAAATTTACTAAAGGAAACTCAACAGTGCCTGCCCCGGTCCCATTATCCACCTCAACAAAACCCGTCCAAGAATTATCCACCCATCTCCTTTCGCCTCTCCCAATCCACTACAAAGAGCCAATGGAAAAGGGGTTTTCCTTCTTTTAATCTCGACTCCCGTTTGTGTAAATCATGTTAGGCAATTACGATACAACTGCACCAATGTGAGTAAACTAACATTTGTACTCGAGTACGGTATCCGGCAATACCCTCTTCAACGAAATCCGGTTAGTTATGAACACAAGATTTTCTACTTAGATAACCATAGATGAGAGAGTGCAGGCCCTCGTGTGCACCCCCAGCGCGTGTGCCAAGAATCACAGTGCTCAGGTGTCAGTAAAAATCGGAAAAATATTACTATCATACTAATTCCATATAAACCTATCTTGAGGCAAGGGTTATGTCCACCAGTTATTATGGACGCACCAGAGTGTCTTTTATCCCATCACCAAACTTACTGTATTGGAATGATATTTCCCATTTCGCTTTTCGACAGACTTGGTTGGTGGAGTTCTGGTTTGTCGGGTTAAGACTTTTGGGGATGGGAAGGAGGGGAAGCAGCAGCACCTCACTTTATCACTGGAAGGATTTCTTGTGTGCCGGTTGATTTCGCAACTCTACCCACCCATCCCGCTTCCCAGGACCGGCTCCCAGCCAGTATCCCTAAAGAGAACTCGCAGTGAATCAAACATAGTGCCTTTTTGCTTTTTTGCTGCAAAAAAAAAGGTTGTCGAGTGTGCCTGGATCCGAATTTTCCTTTTCTAGGCGGCCCAAAGGATCGAGAGTTGTAGTTTTCCACTCCACAACGAGCGCCCGGCGTAGCGAGCCATCTGCACTAGTCAATGTGATTGGCTGAGCCTCAGCCCGGATCCAAATAGTGGCTAATATTGGGGCAGATGACTCTCTACGCCGGGCACTAGCTATAGCGTGAAATACCGGCACCCCCACGTACCTAGGCACGGATACGAACATTACAAAAGAATATAGCAAGATCCTAAGGGATAGTGAGCGGACAGTCAGCAGTACAAACGAAAAATACTTGAGCAATGAATCCTGGCACATTATCCCTTCAGTAACAAAACATCCCAAGCCGATAATTAAAAATTAGTCGTGGCACAACCTGTCCTTATAGGAATCACTTAAAGCTTCTAGATTCCCATAGGATTCTTTAAAACCCATATTTTGGGGGGAAATGAACACCAATGTAACCGATAATGGTTTCTAATTTCTACAATCCCATGTTTCTCTCCATAAGTTTTCCGTTTTTTTTCACCCCCATACGGATATATACGAACTTACATCCGTACTCCCATACGCACATATACGTGCACACGTACCACAAACACCAACAACGTGCCAATACCAACGCTAGTTCTACTCAAAGTCGCTCTCCATCCACATATCCCCCTCTCTCACTCCCTCCACCGCTCCCCCGCAAAACCTCCTACCACGTAGCCAACTTCCCCCATCCTACCGCCCAATCCCGGCCCTAACATAAAGCCAACCAGCAGACTCCCATCTCATCCAGCAATAGAACAAGCACTGCGTTGCCTGCCTCGAAACGTTAAAAAAAAAAGTGCCCTGGACAGAGCCGCTGACTCGTGCTGGCCCTTCAGCGAAGAACAGTAGGTCATAAGAGGCTTTAGCAGGAGATGGGGGGGGTGCATTGGCTGGCTTGGAATGGTGGAACAGCATAAGTTCTACAGTTGAAGTCGAGAGCCCGAGACAGTGAACGAGGTTGGAGTTACTAGCTAATAATCGGAAATGGTAAGGCAGTGGGGTTAATGCGAAGGGTGCCTTGGAGTTTCCGGAGGGGGGGTTCGGGATATGGCTTGACCCCTATTTTAGTTCGCTGTTTAACATCACAGATTGAGGATACTTTCCCTCTTTATTATCTTCTTTCTTTTTTCCTCGAAGTTTGAGGTTCCTTATACTTCTCCCTAGGTCAAGCCCTCCCCCGCTCCTTCAATAATAAAACCCCCCCACCGTATCACGTCTCTCACATGCCCCCCTTAAAGCCCTCCATAGAAAAAACATAATCAGCAGTTAAGTTGACTGTTTGTTTCTGTTCATTGCTAAATGCACCCACCAGTGGTACACATCCGCTTATCACATTTCCCTCTAGTTTGTAGCATCCAGCCATAACACAACAAAACTCGCCTATTCATAGACAAATACCAGGTAGAGTAAGGCCCCATCGCAAACCCAAGAGTTGGCATCTGCTCTGGTGTGTATTTGTTCACTTCAGTGTTTTCCCCATCGCAACGTTTTTGCTCACTGAGGGGCTTTCCGTGCGAATTTTCCTTTCTTCCATACCTGCACCCGGCCCACCTTCTGGGTGTTGCCGTGTTTTTGGCGGGCAGTGAGAGTCTGCTCCCAGGGAAAAAAAGAGAGCCTTAGGTCCAGCTGGGCAGATACTGCAGAAACAACCTCCCAATCACGTGACGGCCTAGTTGAGGTCATCCGGTTACGGTTAAAAGGTTTGACCACATTTTTGACCACTCCCTGCCTTTTAAGCAATTCTGCGTAGACGCCTCAAGTCCAATACAAAGAGAAGAAAAAATGAAAACAGGGTTTTAGGTCAATCCTAGCCCTACAGGTACATAACTGATGAAACATCGTCCACCGTGTATCTTGGCACCACTCTGGGTTGCGGATATCCCACCCTTTGATTAGCCGATTGCGCCAGGCGCCAATCAGAGCAGGTCCTCCCCGCCTACCCATAACCCTCCGTGCATAGCACATAATATCGGCACGGGTCGAGTCCCGTACAGTATTATCAACCGCTAGAGCTTCCCAACTACCGGTGCGCCCATGATGCAATGGTATAGTCGGTTTAGAACTCAATGCCAACGTCGCAATCACTACCCACTTCCACAGGCCCTGGAACATTCACAGGGAAATTTTCATCGGGAACCCCCAAGGGCGTGATACAACAGCCAACAGTGACTGAACTATGTGTTTCCGCACTGGATTGTTTACCCCACACATACATATCCACATCCATATCCATCTCAACCACCACTTCTTCCTCATCGAATGCTCCTCTCGACCTAGGTTTTCGGACATATCTCACATCTTTCTCTTGCTTCTCCCGGGCGAGACCCCATCCTTGTCCTGAAGTCGAAGCCTTATCTGGAGGATACGCAGCAAACTTCCTTGACATCCGCCTGATTCTGCACCTTTCCCTGACATCGGCCTGATTCTGCACTTGGCGGTGGCTGCGGTGTGGTTGGTTTCCTCTACACGTAGGCTCCCTTCTCGGTTAATGTTGCCTCTATAGCTCCAAGCATTCGCTTGGTAGTCGCTATCTGAAGGGGGTACGAGTAATCATACTTGGCTCCAACATCAATCGGCCTACACGGGATGTTGGCCCAGTAGAATGTGAAATCTCCTCGTTCTCCCTTGGCTAAATTCAAGGTATCTGAATATCCGAAGACCAATCTGACACCACCAGAGAGAACGCACCAGGGTGACGGCAATGTTGTCTTCCGGGCAGACACTATGGCCAGTGTGGGGCTGGCTTATGTACGCCCCTTGTGTTAGCATACAGCGTGTCCTACCATCGCATCCTAAACCTATGACAGAGGGGCTATTATGAAATCGACGTGCGAAATTTATGATAATCTGGAAGTGTCATACCTAAGGCCTTGGGCACGGAATCGTATCCCTTAGGGGGGGTGATAGAGCACCCTGGAACTACATCTCCCTTAGGACTTTCTGAAACGCGCACCCTCTCGAAACACCTGGGAGTCTGCCCTCAGATGGCCTTTTCTTCTCAACTACCCTCTTCCTCCGATCGATGAGTCGCAATTGCTCCCTCAAGCCAAGTTATAGGGTGCTTGGATTCTCACAGAATACCTGAGACTCCAATAGTGGGAAATATGAATCATAAAGGGGGACGCGGTGTGCCTCTGATGCGCTTTAGATGTCCGATATGAGCTCCTTGGAGCCTTTCCCCCCCCGCTCCCGGGGCCACAGATAAAACCCCATATACCCATGGGGGCAACAGGCCAAGGCGGCCATAGGTTTCAAATTTTTGGACCCTCTTGTTAGACAGGGCTCTAGGGTTGGACATAGATGGCCATGTCTAGGGGGCTGAAATATCGCAGAACAATAGGCAAGTTATTGCGAATGAACAGCACAGCCGCCACTGGCCGGGGAAGAAGACTCCGAGCGCGCTCGCGGCTCGATTGCACTAGTGGCCAATGGGAGTCTTGTTCCTCGCAAGTAATCCTCTGAGCTGGAATAACACTATAATATTATTGAGCCATAAATCTCCCGCTAGATTTATTCCCTTGCAGCTGTGGAACATAAAGCTATAGTGTGGGGTTAGCCCTTACCCCACACTATGGTCGAACTGTTTGCCCTAGTGAGTACAATACCTTACTGCGCGGCTAGTATCGGATCTCTACAAAATACACCTTCAGGCTCGACGAGACTCTCCGCCGCTTGAAAGACCGCATAACAATTTAGAAAAACCCGGAACATGCGGCTGCGAGGACGAACAAGGAAGGTAAAGTCCCTAGGTAAAAGTTTTCGTGAAAATGTGAGTCATCCGGCTGAGCGATTTCACTAACACTTTTGTCTAGGGACCGTAGGTACTGTAGGTAGCCAGGCAGTATACAGCCCGCCCCTAAAAGAAAAAACTAAAGCCGCTCAAAGAGATTGAATTGTGATAACTAGAGTATTGCCACCTCCTAAAGCAAGCAGCCCCTCCCTTCAAGCCATGCCTCCTAATCCTCGTCAGTGTATTCTACTGGCTTTTATCCCAGATGCATCATACAATATCACTCGACGGATCCCAGTGTCGGGATAATATTATATCTAATAATTCGAAAACAAAGGCCCGTAGTGGAACCCCCAGATAACCACAGAATCGAAGCAGAATACCAATTAAAAGGTTACCGCAATACAAGTCACCCTTTTTGTCTCTTCTTCCAAGTTTCATGATCCGCCCAATTCCAAAAATAGGTTTGATAGGGCTTCAACCAGCCCCAACACCTACCTAAAGCAGCAAAAGTGGTTCGCCGGGCATTCTTTTTAATGCCCGACTACTTCCACTCGTACAGGGATTCGAACGCGCGATGCTTCCCTGCTTTCAAATTAGTACACCCCAGTTCCTTAGCCGTTAGACCACCAGAACCGATCGATAACAAGCTCCCTTCTTCAAATTTTAACTACGATCTTCAAGCAGGCGCGACTTGTCCGGGCAAAGACAGCAAGGGAGACCTTATAAGACGCCAGGATATAAGGGCCCCAGGGGGGAACAAACTGATATATGACCTAGTACTAAACCATTGTACCCCGCTAGCTAGCTAGGCAGGAGCCCACATATCCTTACAAACCCTTCCACCAGGCTCACCAGAAGACACACAATAGCGAAGAGGAGCCTCTTCCAATATGGTACAAAAAATACAATAACTAATCCAATGCAAGGAAGAGCACCACCGAGTGGGGCTTCATATGGTCCAGCATCAGCATCATAGATAATCTCGATCACCTATGAGGCGTGTCTAACCAGACTCTCGGGCTTAGAATCCAAAAAATCTGCACAAATTCATTGCTGGTATCTGAAATGTGTTTCTGCGTTATTACAGAGAGAGCGAGGCACAACACATCAAGGCAGAATACCAATAGTGCACTATTATTTGCTATCGTATATGAACCAACCGCTCTCACCCCAAATAGTATAAAGTCAGAACGGAAATCAAGAAATCCCAAGTCCATATAAGCACCAAGACTAAGAAATAGAGCCAAACAGACTTATGAAAGCGCTTCACATCATGTCCTCAAGCTTGTGCCATAGAGTCGTAACATAGAAAACACCCAGCCCACCTACGCCCTACTCTTTTTCTCCACAAACAGTCACATAGTAATAGTCTATCAAAATCTTTCACAGAAAGCATTAGCAAGAGTAAGGAAAACATATATTTCAAGCACGAGTAATAGATACAAAGGCAGATGTGTGATATAAGCTTCTACTTACTGAATACGAAACTGCCCCAAGTTTTATGGCCAGATAAAATAACAATCCTCATGGCAAAGGATAGCTGACTGCCCATTGACTCGGAGGTCTTCTTAGCCCCAGCGACTCCTCAATTTGCGGTACTCTTCCATGTTCTCGTGCGGTGTCATTTTGGCTGTCTAGAAAGGCATTAGAGCAGGGGGCAAAGGGGTGTGCACTGGAAGAGTTATTGTAAATAAAAACAGGGCATAGTGTAAAAATCTCAGGAGCAGGAATGGCACCGGAATTTTCTATAGCAGTAACTGCTGTCAACACATGGTTTGGAGGAGTACCTAGAGTTCCCTTGCAAGATCTCAAGATTAAGAATGTATATGTGGATAGGTTTAAGAAGAATGAGGAGAGTTGGTATACTTTAACAAAGGGTGATATTGAGGAAGATACCCAACAACGAAACCTCAAGCACCGGAAGAGAGGTACCATTGCGACAAGCAAAGTAAGAGCAGCTATAACAATTGCCAACACCCCTCCAGGAGATGTGTCATTCCTGCCATCCTCCCTGTTTTCCAAGGTATCACGTTTATCAAACTTGGGAAACCTTTCCTGAATAGCAAATTCTCTTGTAGAAGACATGACGACGGCTTAGTATAATAGTAGCGCAAATCTGTAGATAATAAAAACATAGAGTGTAGATCCATTGTACTCCTTAGGGATGGCTCCTCAAGGATATTAGGGACCTTTGGGACTTCGTAGAATTTAGGAAACTAGCGATAACCTACTTTGAAGTGGTAGTGTTATTTGGAGCGACGATATTATTATTGTTATTACCATGACCACAATTACCACTGCTGTTATTACAGTTGGGGTCTGAAGCTTGCCTCTTCTCAAGCCATGTACTGGTGCTGATGGTAGCTGTGGTGGTAGGTAATGCCGACATCTCAGTGAGAGTTTGTAAGATGATGCGCAATGCCAAGAGCACACCCAAGGCCGAAGTTGAGAGCATTATGCATATGATAAAGGATAGCTCATTAGGAGTATAAAGTACTTGGTTGGTTGAAAACCTGAAGAATGTGTTCAATAGTACCCGTACTATTGAAGAGTAAAATAATGGAATGGAAGAAATGGGCTGAATGACTTTATCATGAAAAGGAAGGATAAGGAGTGAATGAGAGCAAGGGGTTATATATACCACAAAAACTGCAGAAACTCGCCAAGCACGGACCAGCATATCTTAATTCCGGTGCAGTAGTAGTAGGATATAATATGCACATACATATATACGTCCATACGCACCACAAACACCAAAAGTGTGCCAACACCAAAGCTAGCTCTACCCAAAGTCACCCTCCACCCACCAATCCCTTCCTCCCTCCCCCTTCCCCTTCTCGTATTCCCCTCCACAGAACCCCCACAAAAAGCCCCTACCACGTAGCCAAGTGTCCAAAGTTTCCCCATCATACCGCCCAGTCCTAGAGGTGACATGATGTCAACCAGCAAGCTACCGTCTCATCCAGCAGTAGAACAAAGCCTTCATCACCTGCCTTGAAATGTTAACAAACTAAGGAGCCATGGGCAGAGGCGGCTCGTGGCAGTCCTGAAACAAGGATTATTAGGTCGATTGGAGGGCTTTAGCAGAAGGGGAGAGGCACTGGCTGACTTGGAAGGGTGGGACTGCATACTTTCTGCAGCTGAAGTGGAGAGCCCATATCAGTGAGCGAGGTTGGAGTTTCTAGCAGAGAATTGGGAGGGTGGACCAGTGGGGTGCTAACGCTGACGGCGCTATTAGTGTTTCCAGAGGGGGAGTTTGGGGTATGGCTTGATCTCTCTATTTTTATTTGCTGCTCGACATCAGATATTTTCCCTCACCATTTTCCCTCTTTTTTCTTCAGAGTTCGAGGTTCCTTATACCTGTCCCTTGACCCACTCCTTCTATTATAAACCCCCCCCCCGCCCCCCATTGTAACACGTCTATCACACCCACCCCTCAAAGCTTTCTATAAAAACAAAACATAATCAACATTTAAGTTGACTGCTTGTTTCTGTTCATTTTCTATAAGTACTGACCAGGGGTACGCATCGGCCCATCACATTTCCTTCAAGTCAGTAGCAAAATTCAGCCATGATACAACAAAATTCACCTATTCATAGGCCAACACCAGGTAGAGTAAGGAGCCATCGCCGACCCAACAGTTCAAGTTGGCGTCTGTTCTGGTATGTATTTGTTCACGTCAGTGTTTTCCCCATTGCAACGTTTTTGCTCACTGAGGGGCTTTCCAGGCGAATTTTCCTTTCTTCCATACCTGCGCCCGGCACTCCTTTCTAGGGGTTGTCGTGTCTTCCGCGGGCAGTGAGAGTCTGCTCCTGGGGGGGGGAAAGGGTATGGGCCAACTGGTCAAATACTCCAAAAAATCTCCTAATCACGTGACGGCGCAGCCGAAGCCCGGTCAAAAAGTTTTCTTTCCTTCTTATCTTTGTATTGGGCTTGAGATGGCTCCAGAATTGCACTAGAGGCACGAGGTGGTCCACAATGGAACACAGTGTTTCTTGGCACCACTAGGTTGCGCATATCCCACCTCTGATTAACTAATTGGACCAGGCGCCAATCAGAGCAGGTCCGCCCCGCCTAATAACCCTCGGTGCATAACGCATACCTACTATGACAATATTTAAACGAGTACAGTACATGTGAGCACGACTTCCAATCTCACGACACCAAGATCTAAGCCCAAAAAAAAGCTAAGGCCTTATTCGGTACGTATTATACCAACAAAAATACCCTAGTATTCCTGACTACAGCCTATTTCCAAATACCTAAAAGTGCCTAACTACATGGCCAAAATCAAGAGCATATTATAGTCCCGTAGATGGCATTCGGTGCCTAACCTTGGTTAAGGCAAAGGATAGCGGGGCTACTACCGCTTGCTAAGCACGATAGTAGGGACAACTACCATGCCGCAAAATAATTGTATCCTATAAAGGGCTATATCTTATCCTCATATCTAGCTGTATTTAGGTATGGGGAAATAAGCCACTTTCAAAGATATCATACCATGGAATTCCTCTTACCGGTATTGCGCGTGCTGAATAGGCCTTAAATCCCGGCGACGAGAAATCGCTGCGGTGTTCACGCAGCTGCTCCCTCAACTATGAGTACAGTACTGTACTGTACCGCTAGTACCGGACCTTCGCGAAATACACCTTCAAGCTCGACGTAGCTCTCCGCCAGCCCACCGAAATACCGCACAACAATTTAGAGAAACCTGGAACACGCAGCTGCGAGGGCGAACAAGGTAGGTGGTGCTGTAGATAACCAGAAAGAGCCAGGCAGTATACATCCCGCCTTTAAAAGAAAAAACCAAAGCAGCTCAACGGGACCCAATTGTGATAACTAGAGCACTACTGCTTCCTAAAGTGAGCGAGCTCTCTCTCTAAGCCATACCTCCAAACCTCATCAGTCTATTCTACCGGGGGGCTCTCATCCCAGCTGCATCATATAATATCACTCGACGGGTCGTCGGGTCCAAGACTACCCCCAGTGTCCAGACAATATATATCTAATAATTCGAAAACAAAGCTCCGTAGCGGAACCCCCAGAGAACCACACAATCAAACCAGAAACACCAATTAAAAGGTTACCGCAATACAAGTCACCCCTTTATTCTCTCCTCTTTCCAAGTTCCACGATGCCCCCAAATTCAAAAAAATAAGTATGATAGGGCTTCATTCAACCAACCCCAACACCCAACTCAAAAAAAAAAAAAAAGTGGTTCCCCAGGCATTTTTTTTAAATGCCCGAGTACATCCACTCGTACAGGGATTCGAACGCGCGATGTTTCCCTGCTTTCAAATTAGTACACCCCGGTTCCTTAGCCGTTAGACCACCAGAACCGATCGAGAATGAGCTCTCCTCTTCAAATTTTAACTGCGATCTTCGAGCAGGGCGCGGCTTGTCCAGGCAAAGACAGCGAGGGAGACATTGTTATTATAGGACGCTCGGGTATAAGGGCCCCAGGCGGGGAACAAGCTAATACCGGAAGAAAGAAAAAACTGGAATAATTGGACTTCACGCTAGTACGTGGGAGTTGCTTCTCCTAGTAAGGCCGGTCTTTTTTTTCTTTTTTTTCTTTGTCTTAGTGGAGGGCCGAAAGACAGATTCCTCGCCCTTTTTTCCCCCCCTAATCCAAAGGAGGGAATTCTAGACGTCTTAGCGTGAGGTCCAATTATTCCAGTTTTTACGGTATGACCCAGTGCTAATCCAATATGCACAACTAGATAGATCTGCGCATCCTAGCAAAGTTCCCCTGTCCAGCATGAAGAAAGGGCTGCGGCCAAAAAAATATTCACTCCTTCCAATACGGGTACTGTACTGTGCAAAAAATACAAAGCTGATCCGATGTGAGGAACAGCACCACCAAACAGGATTTCACGTGATCTAGCGTTAGCACTACAGATGAGTGATCCAAATCACCTTAGAGTCGTCCACGACCAGATTCCCCAGCTTGGCAGCCGGCAAATACTCAAATCCACTGCTGGCATCTAAAATGGGTTTGTACGTATAATATGATTACAGGGAGGGCAGAGCAGGGCAGGGCAGGATTCCCCCGAAGGTGTAATATTGTTTACCACTATGGTACTATACTATACTGTACACTAGCTACCTCAACACTCATACAGCAACAACCAAGCCAAACTAAAGTTAGCAAACACGAATATCTACACCAGGTACACCGTAGCCCCCCCCTATACCGAGTTGATCGAGATAGGGGGAAACAAATAAAGAAACAAGTATCGAAGATGGTCAGAGCAGTAGAGAGTGGAACACCGCGTATGCAAGATAGGAAGGAATGAGCAAGGACAAACCGAACACGGAGGAGAGAAGCCAGAAACCCGAAAACACAAGCGAATCGAGACGGTGAAGAAGGGGGGGTATAAGTATCATACAGTGCGAACCCAATAAAAACCCTAAACGAATGGGATAGATGAACCAAGCAAGTATATACTACCGTTGCCCCTCCGGATGCACCGCACGTTCCATGCCCACCTGCCCGCTGCAGATTCGGGGACTACCATATACGCAAAAAATAAAAATATATCCCCTAGGTGAGTGAAAATACGAATGGAATTGAGGGAAAAACCCCCAAGATAATAATAATAAAAATAAGAGGACCAGAGGTGAAAAAGGCAGTAGGATATGATAAACGCTTCACGAGGAAAAATGATATGCCCGAATGATGAATGGCGATAGGGTAGATCAAAAGGAGCCCTTTTTTGTTAAAAATGTGGTCGAGAGAGCGGAACAGAACAGATGAGATAAAGGATTGAGGAAGGGAAAAGAAAAAAGATTCCAAGGCCCCTAATAACGAAAAGGAAAGCAAAAACCTAGAACCCCTAGCAAGAAAACGAGAAATAGTTTCCCGGAGTGGAGGAAAAGTGATTCGTTCAAGAGGAGGAAAGAAAAAAGTAGTAATAAAACCCTTTTGGTAAAAAACAGGTGGGTTAGAAAGGTTTTTCAACCAATTAGAAGCAAAAAATGTCATGAGCAAGCAAAGAATGGAAAGAACATGAGCACGTGAAAATCCGGGAAACCCAATTCCATGACCACAAAGAAAAAGTAGAAGAAAATCGTTAAAATGATGATAGAAGGAAGAGCCGTAACTGTTAATCCAACAAAAAACTAACTTCTTCAAAGGGTAAAAGAACATGAGAAATGGCCCAAATCTCCCACCGCAACACATTCCCCATTCACACCGTTAAAAGCTTTCAAACGCACCAATCATGTCCAACAAAAAGAAAATTAAAACTCTCCTGTCCCCAATACATTTACTTAAGATCAAGCAAAGTGTATAGCTATAACACTCCCACAAAATCGCTCAAATTGCTGATAATTGGGCACTCATGATTCGCAGCATCCAACGTGACATGGCTGAAAGAACTATTGCTGGTATGCTCCAAACCCATTGCTCGCGAATCCACCGGCAGAATTTCCACCCCACCCACCAGGAGTTCCGGTGCCATTGCCGCGACCGTATCCACCCGCGCTTTGAGGCATCTGACCATAACCAGTCTGATTCTGCGGCCCTCCAAAGCCCTGAGACTGATCCTGCCATCTTCCAGGTGGCGATGGCCCGGCCGGAGATTGGGGACCATGACCCTGGAGGGCATTAGGTCCCCCAGCAGAATTGGGTGGCCCTTGAGGTGTCATCGGACCACCGTACTGCGGGAAGTAGGCAGATGGTGTCTGGGGAGGGTACTGAGGAGTGTTGGGCTGTTGGGGAGAGTAAGCATCGAATTGACCGGTTGGCGGACGATCCTTGCCCCACTACAAAATGCTGTAAGTATGATGCCAAAGCAAAAAATCCAGACACAGAGTATACATACGCTGCACTTCAACGGTCTCCCATTTACATTGTAGCCCGAAAGCTGACAAATTGCCATAGCCGCATTTTCGTGGGTATCCATCTTGACAAATGCAAATCCCCTATCAGCCTGGAAACGGGTCTCAACAACGTAACCGAAATTCTGGAACAAGGGAACCAAGTCGTTTTGTGTGGTGTACGGGGTCAAGTTGCCAACATAGCATGTTGTCTGCCATTGAGGGGTCTGTTGAACAATCATGTCGTAGCTCTGGACGCCATGGGTGGGGAAGTTGTGATGCCCATAGGGGGTGGTCGGGGTCATCCCCATAGCAGCCATAGCGGCTTGCTGGGAGATTGAGGGTTGACCCTTCTGATTCGCCCAGTTACAGCGAATTGCGCGAGACCCAAGCCATTCCCCATCCATACTGCTAAGAGCCTTCTCAGCATCTGCACGATCGCGAAACGCGACAAACCCATAACCCCTGGAACGGCCAGTCTTCATATCCCACATGACACGGGCTTCCGAAACCGACCCAAAAGCAGAAAACGCCTGCATCAAAACCTCATCGTTCACCTCATTGGACAAGTCACCAACGAAAATATGAAAGTGATTAGTGGTGTCCTCCTTGCTAGACTGGTTAGACTGATAAGCCCAATTAACCCTAATTTCCTGATAGTCGGGGGGAACGGTCAGATCTCCAATGTTAAGGTGCAATAGGCACTGGTCTCTTACAGCCTGATGAATTCTTCTTCCATTCAGGGTTTGCATGGCACGTTCGGCTGCGCCGGGGTCATCATATTCAATGAAACCATAATTATACCCCTTGCTCTGGTTCACCAGGATCAGAAAGTGCACTTTGCAAAAAGAAGGTTGGAGGGAAAATCAAATCACACAAAAGTTTGTGGGGGGGGAGGGGGGGGGGGGCTAAGGGTATGCGAACATTTTTATCAGGGATGATCTTGACGTTCTGGACATGACCAGTGGTCTCGAAGATCTGCTTGAGGATCTCTTCCGTAACCCTGGGATCCAAGCCACCAACATAAAGGGCCCGCTTATTGGGCTCAGGGGCCGCACGACGAACAAAACCCCCCGCAGAAGTGGGGGAGGTCACACCGGAAACCGACATAGGCGAAGTTATAGCCGTCGGAATAGGGTTAGTGTTCTGGGGGATAATAACGGGCGGAAGAGGCGGAGGCGGCATGTGGCTCGACTGTGCCTGGTTCTGGCCAGGGGCAGAGGCCGAGGGAGCCGGCGGGGGGATCGAGGACGACCCAGCGGGCGGGGCGCTCTGATTATCAGCGGACATGTTGGAGAAATGAATCTTGACTGATTTCAAGTGGCAACGAGATTCCACAAATTCTTTGTTTTTTGCTTTTCTCAATCGCGTAGAAGAACGGGAAAGAAGGAAATCAAAAAGTTTATTTTGACTTTTGGATTTTGAGTTTGAGCTTTTTTGGGCGACAAAGTAAACCGAGGAAAGCCAGAAAGGAAACCCGGAAAAACCACGACGAAGAAAGAGAAAACGGCCAAGCGGTGTATGGCTGAAGCTGAGAGATACACGCGTGCGAAGCGAGCTCGCGAGTGGATGGAGACGAGAGATTGATGATAGGAGAGGAATTTGGAGACAATTGGAAGAACAGGTCGCCTGAACCGAGGAAGGGAACACGAGAGAGACTTAACACACAGACAAACCAGGGCCACCTCTTTAAAAGAGAAAAGAGATGAAAGGAAAGAGGGTGACAAGTGAGAACAATAGAGAGGAAGGAATCGGAAAGGATTGAGGACCAGAGAGAGGAAAACAAACGACGACGAGTTTAATCCAGTCCAAGCGGGCCGAGAGGAAAAAAATGGAAGGAAACCGAGAGTAGAGGGTGGTGTTGTAAGGAAAAAGTGACGATGGGAAGGAAGATGGAGGGGGAGGAGGAGAGAGAGAGAGAAAGGTAGGTAGGTAGGTGTAGGTGGAGCGGAGAAGAGAGGGGAAGGAAACAGAGGGAGGGAAAAAAAATAAAACAGCGATGGGGCGGCGTGGACGAAGGCGGTTGAGTGGTGGGAGCAAGGGAAAAAAAAAAAGAAAATGGTGAGAGAGTTGCAAGCGAGTGAGAGAGACTGGCAACTTTAGTGTGGGTGTGTGAATTTGTAGGGAGAAGAAAAGGGAAAGAAAAAGAGCCGAATCGGGCAATGAGAGGGAAAAAAAAGGGAGGGGAGAGGGAAAGGGAAGTCAAAGAAAAGAAAGAAAAAATTCGGTTGGTGGGTGTGTGGTGGGTGTGGGGGAAAATAAAGAGGAGGGAAAAAACGGTGTGGATGACGCCCCAGTCTCACCCATAACTTGGCGAGAAAAAAAAATAACACCTTTAGCCTGCCTGTCTTCTTACAATACGGGCCAGTAGCGTATTGCCGCTCTTACGGCATCCATACTCACCTACCAATGTTATTTAAGGCATAAGTCACTTTTCGCCAGCTCGATACAGGTATGATATCGTATATACAATTTGATGGAGGACGAGAACGGATCGAAGCCAGTGTTATGCAAAAGTGCAACAATGAGTTACACCTTTATTTCAAAAAAAAAATGCATCGGCCAACCCCAGAATGTAACTGTCTCGCAAATGAGGCAACTGCAGCAAAGCATCAACAACCCAGATCATGACCGCAAGATTCAATACTGCTGTGATATTCCCACTACTGTAGAAGAAAAGAAACAGAATATAAAAAATACCTTCATCATCTCTGGTGCAGTGCCGGTAATTACTTTAAACTCACCTCCTCCTGTCTCAAATTCCAATATGTCGGCAGTCCACCCCCTTCCCCACTACCATCAGGGAGAGCAAATCACACATAGCACTGTATCATACGCAAGCTCGCTACCTCTCCTTTCCGTACCGTATTCGCACCGCTAACCCAAGAGTAGCCCTCCCAAGAGAAGGGGGGAGGGGGAGTGGTTCAGGTTTCGAACCACAGTATTCCCGCGACGGGCGCTTATATCTCGAATAGCAATTCAATCGGCGTCTTTCTTTCTTTCTTTTTTTCCCCTTCCTGCCCTAGTTGCTCCCCCTCCCCTTGCTCCTTTGTCCGGCGTCCTTTCTTTTCGAGTGAAAGAAAGGGAAAGATAAACCTCATGCGCATGAATGAACACGGTACCGTACAGTACCGGTAGGTCACGGGACTCGCAGAGCATGCGGTTTCGACGGGCTATGCGAGGTGGTCGATGCTTGCTTGCTTGATTGCCTGATTGCTTATACGAAGTTGATTACTGGAGGGGGGGCGTTGCGATGTTTCTGTTTTCTTTTCTCCTGTCTTGTTGATGATGATGGTGAGGTTAGCGAATGTCTGTATGTAGTGTGGGGAAATAAATTACCAACAGCCCTCGAGATGGACTACGGTAATTTAAGTCAAACGTGGGGAATCGATTCATTTGCTCGAGCTTTGACGAAGTGTTTATATCTGAACAATGATATTATGACGAAACTAAAAACTGATGCCCAAAACTCACACTAATCATCCAATTTACTCCCCAGGCAGGCACCAAAAAATTCTGAATAAATGAGGAAGAGCTCAGCGTTCACAAGCATCAAGACACCAGAAGAAGGGAAAGAAAAGAAAAGAAAAGAAAGAAAAAAAGTCAGTGGTTCAGCCTTGCGGAAAGATATCCGTTGAGCGAGATCTTATCTTTGAAATGTTTCAGCCCTGCGATGGATATCTCCATTCAAGCACGGCCAGCCACATCAACGGGGTGACAATATATCATTGGAAGGCCGTGAAACACTCGGGCACGTTGGGTTATCCATAAACTAGCACTGTAAGTTGGCCATTTTTTATTTTATTTTTCGGTGATACCCATGGCCCTGTCATTCCAGGAGCTACAGTATGGTGTAACCTCACCAATTACCGTACTCGTACCAGCACTCGCACAGTGCAGTGCACGAAAACCGTCAAGCCCGAAAAGCCCAACAGGCCAAGGAGTGCCAAACCCGAAGTTCTATGGGCCGCTCTAGAACCACTTATAGCAACTGTTATACAAGTGCTAACCCTTGTTAGTCCACGAGCTGTCCGGACACCTGAAATATTGGTACTGTACTAGTACTTGTGCACTACCGACTAGTTGATAGGCGTGATGAGTATGAGAGGGCAGTGAGTACCTCCATATCGCAAGAAGTACGAACAGAATACCGATTCATCCTCACTTATCGTCACCGTGTTGTGGGTAGGTATGATACAGCAGATAGCCCACAGGTCGGTGCCGTACCAGCACCAACCAACTTGGTCGACAACTCTCATGACGCGGCCAGTAAGTAGGCCTCTGTCCCACACCTATAAGCCCCCTCCATCGCTCCATTGAAGCTACCAAGGAACACGCTCCCCTCAACATCTCCTCAGAGTACCGTACTTGTACTCCGGTGTGTCCATAAGAGCCAGAAAACATAGCTCTCATCTCCATAGGAATTTGTATGGGATCAGCAGAGACAGTTTTCCGATTTTCGTTGGCGCACGTTAACACTCTCCCGCAAAAAAGTCGTCGCCCATGCTAATATTTATTTTATTCCCACCCCCCCGCTTTTTACCCCGAACGCAATTTACCGCAGCCCTGGTTTCCTACGTTTAGCGACGAACTTTACCTCTCTGTCGGAGGGCCAATCCGAGCCCCTACTACGGCGTCGGGAGAGAGAGAAGGTTGAGAAGCTGACTACCTTTTCGAAATTGATAGCAACATCTCCTTCAAAGTTGAAACCGAGTGAGTAAACATGACGGAATCTGGTCTTTTTAGCATCATAATATTATGCAGGGCTGGAAAAAATAAAATAAAAAATAGGCAAAGCGCCCTGAGCGTTTGGTCACCAGTACTATTTTATCACCCCCACCCGACCCCGACCTGACGGACAATAGCTACGGTATCATACCAAGGTTTATATTCCCCAAGAGGATCCGAACAAACAACGTTGCATTGAGTTCAACTTTGAGATCCTAACCCTTACCCTGTATTATGTTACCGCAAGCCAACCAACGAAGATCTGCAGCACATGGATCCAGCACAATGCGGTATGATACAGTGTTACTTTTCCTTTGCAAACCCCCTACCTTCCCTTCCCTTCACCACCACCAGCTAACTATCATCCTCCTCCCTACACAAAGCTCCTCCAACCCCACCCACCAGAGCGAGCGAGCGCAAACCGCAAAAATGTATCGACAGCCCCGTCCAGACAACCGCCTTCAAAATTCCCTCCAAATCCTCCCAGCAATGCTCCACGCGGTGGTAATACTTCTACCCCCCCCACCCTCACACCCCGGGCCCCGCAATAAATAAATATAAAAAACTCCCCCTAACGAAAGAGAGAGAGGAAAAAAATCTAGTTCATCCAAACTGCCGACGTCTTCAATACCCCCGCGAGGCAACAACCTCGCGCGGTAATCTACACGAACGCCCAAGTAAACACTAGCATACCAATCTGCAACGAACGCTTCCAATACGCCCTAGATCAACTGGAAATGGAAATCGTACTTCCCTTCCCTCCCCCCCCTCACATCCCCCCCATCTGCCCCGCCCCGCTAACCTTTCCTTAGCTAACAGCCAAGGCCGCCCTCCGCCGCGACCTGACAGCCCTCCGCACGGCGGCGCAAGCCCGCGAGGAAGCGCGCCTAGCGGCGGAACGTGCGAGATTGGAGGAGCAGCGGAGGAGAGAGGCGGAAATTGCGGCGCGGAAGGAGGCGGAAGAGCGCGCAAAGAGGGAAAAGGAGAGGGAGGAGGCGGAGGCGAAGGAGAGGGAGAGGAAGAGGAAGAAGCAGCTGGAGGAGGCTGAGGAGAGGGAGAAAGCTAGGAAGGCTGCTGCTGCGGCGGCGGCGGCGGCACAGACTGCTGGGACAGTAGGCGGTGGGGTGGGGCATAATTCTCATTATGGCGAGGACAAGAAAGGGAAGGAAAATCCTGCGCCACTGGCTCCCGGCTCGAATGGCGCTTCTGGTGGTGTTGCTACTGGTGTTGGTGGTAGTGATAATTTCGAGGACTTTATGGCTTCAATAGACGCTGGTGGGTATATAGGGGACTTTTTTGGGTTTAACGATCCTTCGTATCCCGGGACCTAGGAAAGCTTTTCAATAGCACTTTTTGGTCTACTTGATTAAAGAAAAGAGGAGAAAAAAAAGCTTTGTATGTATTGCACTTGGGATGAATGGATGGATGGGGCGTTTTTTTATTTGTTTCACTCCTTAGGTAAACATCCCCAAAGTTCAATATTGCGTCCGCAACGTAGCTTAGGTTAACTATTGGGCACTCTCATAGAGAGAAGCATTCCGAGCGAGACTTCATGTCACTTTCATAATCTTCCCGCCCTACGAGGCTCCGTTTTGTTTCACTAGATGAGAAGGGGTAGAGAGGAACGGGGCGTGTGCCAGGATGGGTCATAAACACATCACGAAGCTGTCAATTTGATGATTTCCCACCCACACCTGTGATGAAACCGCGAGAAGAGGTAGAGAAAAAAGTGAACAGAACAAGAAGTAAAACAAAGCATGCTCCCGCCACGAAAACAGGACGTAAAGAAAGAAGGAAAAGGGATAAGTAAGAATGCCTCCCCCTAAACTATTGCACAGCTCTAACCTTCCTGTGGAAAAAAGAAACATTCTAAGTATGACAAAGAAAAAGTAGGAATATTTTTCGCCCGTCACTTCTCCCCAATCGCATAGGTCAGTTAGAGCTTTTAAACTGGAGCCGGTGGAGCATCTTCCTTGGGTTCGCTACTATCGTTGCTCTTTATGCCGTTGAACTTCCCAGTGGGGTCTAAACGGACGATCATACAACTCAAGTTGTCAGACGAGAACCTGCCGAGGGCATAGTCTACGAGCATTTTGCTGGCTTCTTGGGGATCCTGGATCTGGCGGACGAGGTCGACCGCTTCCTGGTCTGAACAGACATCCCAAAGCTATATAGTACTGTATTAGCCACCGTACAAGGGGGTGGATCAAGATATGGAACAAACCCCATCACAAGCGAGAATGATGAACTCATCTGCCTCGGGTTGAAGAACTGTCTCGGTGGTATAAGGGTGCCCAGTGACAAGCTCCTTCATATAGCTATCACCCAAAGCACGGGTTACAGCCAGAACCCCTGTACAGCAACAGAAGTTAGTTGTAAGCACACTTGAGCACATCTTAGATATCTTGGAGAGGGGGTGGAAACCGACCATTGACGCGATTGTTCAATATGAGTCCCCCGGCGTTAGCAACACGTTTCCCTTCATTCTCATCACTTCCCTTATGATCATAACTTAATCTCAGGGCTTTGCCGTTCCTACAAAGAACAATTCTGGCATCTCCTACGTTGGCGGTATACAACACTCTCTGCCTCTCGGTTTGTTGAGCCGCAGCAGGCTTAGCGTTCTCATTGTTACCACTCCCATTCTCCTTTGGGGCCTCGGGAAGAGCGTTAGGCAATCTCCTTTCCTCCCATCTTAGGACCGCACAAACAGCTGTACAGCCGCTATTCTTGACAGGCAGTTTTTCCAACTGGCCGTCGCAATTTGTGAACGTGATATCAAGGAGCTCCGGTATGGGCGTATTGGGATTTTTCCGAATCGTTTCCTCGAGCACCAAATGTAGCTTCTTCCCGCACCAATCAGCTGCATATGTCCCTGCATGCCCATCAAAGATTGCAAAGTAGCCGTTGTCTGAGTCGTCAACTTGCTCTTCATTCGATAGGGATGAGTCGGTACCGGAAGCGGATGTACCGGTTGAAGAAGAGGTTCCTGGGGGGTTGGACGCCGAGGTCTGCAAGAAGTTGTATAAGTATGAATGTGTATCCTCCATGGTCCTCCTGCACTTCTTGTTCTTATCCTCCGTCACCCCGACTCTAAATGTGCTCTTTGGCCCCGGCCTCGAGTCTCCGGCTGAGTTGTTATGGGGGCCAACGGGAACCGTGGCTGGGTCCTGTTTTATGACCTTTTCATATTCTCTCTCCTCATTGCTACTCCCCAAACCAGATAGCGAGTTTCTCGCGGATGCGATGAACGCTGAAGCCTTAGAGATAGATCCCCTCCTCTTTTTCTCCGAGGGCGGCGGGGTCACTGCGGCCGTATCAAGAGGCGGGGGAGCCGGAGGGTTAGTGGGTTTAGCAGGAGGCGATGCCTCTGCAGTATTGGTCGGGGGCGGGTTGTTGTTCCCGAACATCCTGGCGAATAAACCACCGCCGGAGCTGACCAACGTACGTCTCTTTCCAGCCAGCTTTTCCTAAAGACGGTCTTGGTGTCCGTAGTATTTTGGTCCTGTCCGGAAACCGAGCTATCCGATTACCCGAGGGCTGGAATTGGAGGTTTTGGAGTAGTGGTTATTGAGTGCTTTTGCAAAGTTTGTGCCTGTTCGGTTACTCGGGTTGGATTAAGCTTATGCCCCCACCTCTAATACACCCATGGCGTGGGATTATGGACTTACCTTGGTAAAAGGCGATCAGTGTCCTGGGTCCGGAGAAGAAGCGGAGACAGAGTCTTGGGTCAGACAGCCTGATGATGACAAATGATCTAGGACAGAGGGAGCCAGTCAGTTTATCGGTGTGCTTAGGTATAAGGGCGGTTATTTTTCACCTCAGGCGGATGGGCGCAACAGTTTGAGCCGTTATCTGTGCGTGCCTATCCCTTGTCCTCTCTATTCCTAACTCGCACGTTCCACTTAAAACTCTGAGCCGGGGAAAGGGGAGCTCAAGGTAGAAAAAGGGTAGTAAATGATGCAAAAAGGTTTCGAAGGAGAGTTGTGTTTGGAGGAGTGATAATGGGCGTCGTT
>Ga0307509_10001265_pt1 | contig 42891 bp, 44 predicted proteins | sample 10_EM_MG_FD_202245 | JGI IMG/M metagenome (GOLD analysis project Ga0307509, IMG submission 202245) | Populus trichocarpa ectomycorrhiza microbial communities from riparian zone in the Pacific Northwest, United States - 10_EM | ecosystem: Host-associated > Plants > Roots > Unclassified | place...
CCGAGGCCGGACGCGTGACCCCCGTGAACACGCTTCCCACAAACTAGACGGTTGTATCATACATGGCTTTTGCGTACCCTTCATATTTACTCTTCAACTTGTTATTCCCGGTTCAGCATATGACCAGGGTACGGGTACCCGCCCAGTTACTGTATATTATTCCCCAGATAAGTTAACCTTTCCCTCTACCCCATCCTTATCGCCCGGGGAAAAAGCAAGACAATGCAAAACAAAACTAAGTGAAACGAAACAGAAAGGGAGAGGGAGGGTTCTAGAGTATATCTACGACAAGGGGGAAGAATGCTGATATCCTGGCTCTGATACTGTACTTCCCAGGGGGAGGGGGGGGTAGGCAACATTATTATTACTATTAACACACACGGAGAGACTTACCGCTTCACTATATCGTAGCGTAGGCCCTGCCACCCATAATACCACGATATAGATTAAAAAAGATCCGCAGCAATGGTTGATGAGTCCAATCTGATACTACGAGTACGAGTACTGAGAGCCTATCTATACCTATGGCAGTTTCGAAATCTTAGAACAGCACACGTTTGATCCATGCCGAATATCAGCGCGCTTTTTTTTGGCACAGTACAGTGGAGTGCAGTAGCTTCACTTTGCTTTATGATAGATGGACGATGTTTGTTTGACCAGTGACTGCCACCGTCCCCTGAGATTCGGAACGCCTTGCCGCTGGACATGGCTGGCTGGCTGACTAACTGTTTGGAATGATTAAGGTTGTAACTTATAGGGTAGGGCCCATGCCTACAATAACGTGGGAAGAGGCAGGGCAGGGCAAGGGAAGACCGGATGAGTAAAGTGGGGGAATTGAGGAGGAGGAGGAGCAGCAGGAGGGGGAGGGGGAGGGGGAAACTAATAAGAGGCACGTGAATACACAGGCTTGGTCCCGAGGATGATGTACTGTGCCAGAGGGAGGAAAGGAGAAAGGAAATTACGAAGGACCCTAGTCGGAGTCCATCCTACTTGTCATCTCAGGGGATAGTCTGTGAAGTGCAAATATAGCATTGCTTGCGCTGCGCAGTAGGAGTTAAGGGAGTGATTGATTGATGAAGGAAACTGAGAGCTCAGTTGTTTGCTCTTAGCTAGCTAAGCTAGCCAGTATGCTATATAAAAGGGAGCATAAATGATTCCATACCCGGGTCCCGTTTTCATAGGATTGGGGCTAGTTAGCTACAGGCAATAAGCCAGATCCGAACCCTGCTGGCTACCGGAGCTACAGCACCGACTTATCGGCTATGCTCATACACGCTCTGCTACAACTGTCTTTGCTAGCAAACCCAATGAATACTACAGGCTCTAAATCCCCCAACACAAGGGGGCCCCTCCATCGTAGCTACCATATCTACCCGGCTCACTACCAGTCGAACCAAGAACCCCATCACTAGTAAGCAATATCAAGCGAGGGAAAAGCAGCCGGAGAGCACAAAGTCAATCAATCTGTCCCATCCACCAATCATCAGATCTGGAACTTGAACCCCTTTACACACACACACCATACTCGAGTACTCCCCTCCCTCCCTCCTCATCCCTTGCCAGCCTAAAGATTCCACATCGCGCTATGCTCCAGCAATCAACCAATCTTGGGAGCAACCAAACCAACTTGCCGATATCCCCCAACTTATAATATATAGCACGGTAGGAAAAATAAAAGGAGTGGTGGGATCGCACATCGGAGCGAGATAATCCCGTGCGGTTGGAGATTCGCTAAAAGATAAGTTAATAGATCTGGGTAGGGTAGGGCAGGGTAGGGATATACTTATTGTCGTGTTGTCATTGTTGTTGTTGTCGCAGTACCGGTAGTACATATTCTCCATTAGCCCGTTCTGTAAATATCGATTCATTTGGGGAGGCGAGGCTTACGTAGTGTGCAGTACTGGTACGGTGCTGTGCAGTTAGGTTGTAGATCGGGCAACCAGGGTTATTTTGAGATGATAAAGTGCGGTGTTCGCGGCGGGATCCCTTTTTTTTCTCCCTCCGGTCGATATGGCATGATGAAGTGAATCTGGTGGAAGATACCACCGCACTGCGCAAGCGTTGGTACTTGTGTGAGGAAGTGCAAAGGGACAGGTAGCTGGTAAGTGGGCGCAATGTCTGAGCTTTTTTTTTTGTTCCCTTCCCAATTCTCATTATCCGATTGAGCCGCAGAAGTCGCGTCCTTGCTTTGTTCTGTCATACCGGTAGTGAGCACAGTCTGTGTTCGCTATGGCCGTAACGAGACTGGGAACCGGAATTACTAACTGGTGGTTTTTTGTTACCCTGCTTTAACGACAACCCCTGTTCGCCACCAGTGCAGTTCGATCAGTAACGATTACGACTGTATTAGTGTCCCTTATCCCTTCATCCCCTGCGGCGATTGTATTTTGCACAAACCTAAGTTACGAGAGTAAAGGGATGGTGCACAGTAGCTAAAGCAGAGCTTACTATGACACCACCAGGCATGAGCAAACCTCGTTTCGCTCCGATATCATTCGCCTCCGGCAGTGTGCCCTGACCGCCCCCGATGCAATAGATGGGTAATAATATTTGAAAGAAATTTTTTTGGGCCACCACATCAACAATTAGTAACGTAAGAGAATCTAAATATCAACCCTCTCTCTCTCCCACGTCCGTGTGGCTTGTTCTGTTTTCCCTATTACTTTTTTCCATCCTCCCCGCGAAATACGGACGGGTGCTCCGGCGGTATCGTACTCGTCCCGTAAATTTACTTAGGCCTGAATTGTGCCGTCGATGGGGGTATACTACATCGTGTTACTACCGGCACCGGTACTGCATACTGTGTTAGTACTTGTACTAAAAGTAAGTCAGGTCGTGCTTGGGAATTCCAGCCTTGTTCTGTGGGAGAAAATGGGTAATACTACCGGTTACTACCGCTATTCTCAAGCCTAGACTACCGGTAGTCCAATGAATGGAAATTCGCGGTATCGGAGGTGGCGGTATGCCGGCCACCAATGAATTGTCGTGATAAATTGGGTTGGGGCTGGGTGGATAGCTGGCTAGGGTTGTTGTCTTGTGCCAGTTCACTAGGGTACCAGTACAGTACAGTACGAGTACAGCACTGGAAACAGGGACCAAAACGCCAGTCAAACAGCATAATATTATATACAAACAGCAAACAACAAAAAAAAAAAGAAACTCCCTCTTGTTATGATAAACTTTACCCCGTTCATGACATCCCGCTCCCCCTCCCGCCCCCCCCTCCGTTCCAATCGAACGTTCAATAGGTTGAGCCATCGGCGTTTGCCAGCGATACAAGGTACCAAACGGTACTAGAGTACGTGCAGTACTGTATTCGGATGAAGGAAAAGCAAAAAAAAGTTCCCTCCCGGGCCCATATTAATGATGAGTTCAACCCACCGGCTGCACAGTTCACATGTCAAGCTTTCCCCTGCATTAGCTTACATGCTCGAGTAGGCCCGCTTGCCGCCCCCTCGCTTTCTCGCCCCCCTCCCTCCACACGTTTTGCTCGCCTGCGGTGTCCATCCCTGAGTGACGCTGGCTGAGTACAAGTGCAAGAAGTAAAATATATCGAATCGAGTTGAGCCATCCTTGACCCAGTGCGTGCCCCAAGTCAGCCCCCGTCCGGAATATAGTAATTGCTTCCCGGATGGATCACTCATCGCAACACATCGCGGACTATTCACCGTTGTATTGATGTGTACGAGCACTCATGCTGTAGCGAGATCTTAGCATTTAGTGCTGTGGTGTGCAAGTAAAAAGGCAGGCTCTTCTTTCTTTCTTGGTTTGTTAAGTTGATAGGCTTATCTCCTAGACTCCCCGACCAATTAAATTTGTGCAATTAATAAGGGCTTTATTTGGGGGGGAAGAAAAAAACACAATAATGCATTCTTATATATGATAATGGAGTAAGTAGGGCACTCTGCAGTACGGTACAGCACGGTTCGATGCTTCGCCGCCAACTACAGTATCCAGCTCGGTATGCAGAGTATCATGCCGTAGCGTAAGAATTTCCTAACAAACCCCACCCCCGCCACCAAGGGGGAGCAAAAGAAATGTCCCCATTTAGAAGAGTATCAGTACGAGTACTTCTACACCCAAGAACGCACGACGGTACAGTATGGTACTTTACCTAGGTGACTTACATACCGTACTTACCACCAGAACAATAACGCCTCACCACCCATCCCCCTGGAGATAGGCACAGCTCTCCCTCCCTCCCGAGCGGCCGAGCAAGAAAGGCAAACGAGCAGACCAAACCCTTGCCATCCTAAGGGGGGGGAATAATCCGAAACCCATTGAAACTTGCACATCAGGGTTAGGTCTCGAGAGAAGCCCCTCCGCCGCCGCCACAAGAGGCATACGGAGAAATGAAATGATAAGCCACCCATCCACACAAATGCACCCCTTTATCACGAGCGCGCGGGTGCGGGAGAGCCCACGGTAGGTTAACTTTACTCAACTTGACGGGAAGGGAAAATGTAGAGAAAAAAAAAGGAAAGCACTGTGCCGCGGTTGCACTCTTCGTCGTCAAGGAGAAGTTTTGGGTCCGAAATGTGGAGTGTGTAGGTGCTACGGACGGGTCTAGGGCCCGGGCGCTTCTCCATCCACCTTCTCGATTCAAGTGGTTCCCCGAAAGTAGAATTCTTTTTTCCTCTCCCCCTCTGGTTTTGTGGGGCTGGATTGTGGGAGCCGTGGTGGTGGTGGGTGGTTATAAGTAGGGTAGGTAGGGTAGGGTTCCGATAGGATGGGATGATGGGACGAAATGGATGAGAAGATTTACTGGAAAGGCGAAAAAAAAAGGGAAAAAGAAAGGAATAGACATTGTGGGAATGGGGGAAGAGAAGATAGATGGGTAGCCAAGGATGGGAAAGCAAAAGCAAATAATAGGGAGAGGGAAATAAAAAGCAAAAATAAAATCTCGAAGACCTTATCCACAGTCCTGACCGGGCTGGTCTACTAGCATGATATGTATCGTACTCGTACAGCACAGTACAGCACCCGTGTCAAGTCCGAAGCTTTAGTCCTGAATTCCTCGCGTCTAGACGTTTCCCTTACCCGTAAGAAGATACATCACCGTAGGGCTTTCAGGCTGATTAGCTAAGTAGAGCACTCGAGCATTGCATTGCACGAGTATGAGTAGAAAAAAGGGCGACCGCCCTTTAGGTCACAGAAGATAGCCAGTCCTTGACTTCTTTTCCTTGAAGAAACCTTATCAACCCTCGCAGGCGCTTGAAGACCTGTCACCAACTCCATGTACTCTTCTCTATCGAGTGCACCTGGGTGCATAAGCGCGTCCATGCAGTATTATGTAGGTGCTTCTTACAGGCATTTTGAAAATTTTTACCGCCCAGAGAAAAGAAAAGAAGTTCATGAGGAAACTTATAGAAGAGAAAAAAGGCGTTGATAGTCCACCGGCAAGTGCTCTAACATAAAACACGTCGCCTACATCTAGAATCTACGAGCAGTGTTGTCGACTTGCTCCGCTTCGTCATCACTGTCATAGCGTTTCCAGACCCCCTAGGGGTAACCACTTAAATGCTCCAACTATACCTATACTCGCTACCCCAACTTCTCTCCGATCTCCCCCAGTGCACCAATTAGCGTGGCCTTTGAACCCGGAGAGAAAAAACTCATCTAAAAAAATGTTAGGGTCGATCTCATGCGAGACGCGACCCTCATCCCAACCGCAATACCGCCCCCACCAGCACCAGCCCCAGCGGAGCCACCTCAATCCGCCTTCGCCCCCTACAGTAACCTCCCTCGTCTCCACACACATGATCGCCATCGCTTTTTCTACGACATACCTCAATTCGTAGACTCCCATTAATCTGCTCCCTCCAGAGAGGAGGGATGAGTACGGACGAGCACGGAGCTCTGACTTGCACATGTGTGTGTCCCGTTCATCCAACTCCTCTGGCACTTGCAGGAATATGATGGAGATAATGGCTAGTGGCTGAGAATGGAGGGAGACACAAGGGGACTATCAGCGGACCATAGGTAGGTAACACCACATCTCCGATCACTCGTTTGAACCCATGTCACAAAACCTCTTTCGGTCATCTCTCCTGCCCATTATCTGCTCTCTCCTGCATCTCGAGATATCCACGGCGATGCCCATCATTCCTCAAAACGTATGTCCCGCATCTTTCGACCAAGGGCCAAAAAGAACATTATCAGATAAAGGTTCCCATCATATCCAATGCAGTGCCAGATTCTTATGAGACTCCGTGTGTAATAGCAGAACCCCCAGGGACGTCTTTGTTTCCTCTTCGACTCACTGGTGAGCCGAAGGCGCGGACAAAAGCCGACGTCCAGAAAGCCGCGTAGAATGATATGGTTCGGCCCTCTCTCAACAAGTTCCCAGGGAACATGGAGAGATGTTGGGCCTATGTCGGTGCTTGCCATGGTGACTAAGGGTCGACAATTAACGCAGATGGCTAGGTCTATCGCTTGCGAGTACGGACGAAGACGTTAAGTCTCAATCAGGTGAAGGGGGCAGGTATAGATCAAGGATGATCACGATGAAAGGAGGGATTGGGGATAAGCCACACTTGGCAAGCACAAAGCATAGACGGGCCTGAAGGAATTGCGGTTTGAAGTTTGGTATGCGAGACTTCTCATTCCGGAGCGTGACGACATGCCATTTTGTCGACAATCGAGGTTTGCTTCCGTGTGTAATCACAAGAAGGTTCGCTATGTACGCAATGTTTCCACATAGGCAGTACAGTGCTGACGATAGCCTTCGGGGAAATTTCATACATCTATTCAATCGAATAGATATGAAAGAAGCAAAACCTGATGTCCGTTCGTAAGGCAATTACAGTTCGAGTCGTGCTCATAGAAAAGCCAAGCCTTCGCACGCAATCCCTGTCGGAGTCATTGATCAACAATGTCCGTCAAACCTCCCCACCACCAATCTCAACCCCGCAAAGCCCCAGCACCAGTAAGTCTCAGAGACGACGGAAGCCATGCAAAGAAACTGCCTTCACAGACCATACATTCAGCCGAGGCAGATATGTATCTAGAGCCGAGCCCAATGGAAGCACTCAAAGCCAAACCCGAAAAGATCAGACGGCGGGCACTCCACATGTAGGCAATCTGCGAAGCACATGACCAAAAACTTAGGGTTAAGTTCCGATACCGCGAGTGAAAATAGTCAACAAAGCAAGCTCAACACCGAACTCATTTCCCATTGACGACAAACGGCCGGGAACTGGTCGAGGAGAATACCAGGACGTAAGCTTTTCTCAAGAAACGAGTCCTTGCCGGGGTATCGAGAAACCATAGGGGGGGTTGGACTGCGTTATTATGTAATTGTCTCAAAGGAGACCAAGTCAAAGAGCGATGGCACTGCAAGAACAAGAATGAAGAACACGGGAACCGAATTTTTGGTAATGGAGATGAGGTAAGGCGACCGAGAGATTTAGGTTGGAAAACAGAGGTAAGCAAGAGAGAGACCTGAGAATAATGTAGGTGGAATAGGAATGATCGGTTGGATGAGGGAGTGGCTGAATATGGTCCGGTGGTGATGATATGCTGGTTGTGTACAGTGCTCGAGTGCAGGTGAGAAAAGGGGGAAGAGAGGAAGGGCGGAACAAAGTGCAGTAGATGAGGTGGACGCGTCTTGATTGTTGTCACGTGCTACAATTAGCATGACTTGAAGTGACCTACGAGTAGAGGGCTGGATGATGACAATGAATACTAGGGTCAAACCTCCCGAATCAAACTTTACCGGTGAGGCGGTGACCTTGAGTGTGGCCTGCGCAGAGTGTGGGCACTGTGTGGCTAGTGCTGTGGGGTGTGTCAGCCTCATTTTCCCCTCCATAACGGCTCTGGAGGGATGAGTTGATCGTGCAGCAAAAAACTGACTCGTTCCAGCCAAACTTTATCAACACGCATTTCTGTAAGGGTCCAGCCATAGCGTTATAGAGGTCTTTATTTTTTCGCCCAAAGAGTCTCCCATATTTCCATTGTTCCCACCCTATTCCATGTTATGTTGGGATTAGAATTGCATAGAGTTCATCGTTCACTTCGTCGACCCATCTCCATCTACTAGTACGGTAATCCGCCAACTCCTCTACCCTCTACCCTTTTGCCCTCTGCCCTCTACCCTATCTGCCTCCTCTCCCACCCCCCTTATCACTTCTCACTCACTTCCCCTCCTAAGTCACTAACTCCGCCAACCACACCCCACTACTCCCTACAACGCCTATTACCCCACTGAGACTTCCGCCACTCCGCCTGCCACAACTACAACCTATAACTTACTATACCTTACCCCTCTCTTTCCGATTACCGGACCATGGATGCGCACCAGCCAGCAGATCCTGGTGCGCCTATCTGGTACATCGGTAATCATCTTCCAACCCCGGATCTTACCATTAGTGCCCAGACCCTGGAAAATGAGGCCGCTCAAGGTGTAGGTCGCCATTATGCCTCACGCTCTTCTTGATAGACTACCAGCATTGACGCATTGGACTAGTATGATATGATTACCACGTTCATAACCAATACAAATTTCCGCTCTCGTATTAACCAGATATTATTGAACGCTGCGGCAGAGAAGAGAACACACATGAAAATAGATTCCCTGGATGCTGAAGAGGTCACAGTTCACCCCGGTGATCACATATCACAAGTCATTGGTTTTACCTCTCCATGGTTGGAATTCGACTCAGATGATCCACTTATCTCCAATGTTTCAAAACAGGCTTTACTCTACGAGCTGGATTATGCCGGCTTCTGTGGCATTGGCAATGTGGTAATTTCTGGGCCTCGCAGGAAGGAAAACGTCCCGCAGTTCGCGCAGGCCATCAATACGGCCTTATCCGCTAGCAGCTATGCGCACTTACTGGTTCTTTTACCGCTGGCGGAAAAGCCCTCTAGTGTGGTTGAAGGAGACAAGTATGATGAGTTTTCTGCTTGGGACACTTGGAACACAATCAGAACAGTATGCAAATACAACTCTCGGCTGTCTTTAGGTGCGCACCGCTTAAATCCGATCATTTGGCTCTATTGCTCATGAATTGTATACAGCACTTCAAATCCCGGCTGAATTGCCTACCCTCCATGTGGTGGATCGTTGGTTTGCCGAGCCTATACGCGTCATCTTGTTATCTTCATCGACTTTTAGCCCCAATCCAACGGGTTACCCTGCTCTTTCTAAGACTCACCAAGCTCTGTTGACAAAGTACACAAAGCAGCGCCCGACACCCTATATTTTGCTATCAGATCAGCTGGCAGCCAACGAAAAAGTTCGGTATGAGCCGTTATCATATCTGGTTTACATAAGGCATCTACAAAAGAACCAGCCCCCACAATCCACAGTGGAGAAATATGGTTCTGGTTATCAAGACTACCTCCAAACGCCTCTGCAACCTTTATCCGATAATCTCGAGAGTATCACTTATGAAGTGTTCGAGAAAGATCCAGTCAAGTATGATCAATATGAAAAGGCCATTAAATTGGCGCTTGACGCAAGAGATGCCGCAAGTAACACGTTAGTTGTCCCTTCTCTCGTGCTTCCGGCCCTTTAGTTGTTACGCGCCTGTTTGCTTGTTTAATATCTTGTATGTGATCATACGAAATGCCCCTTGTGATATTACCTGTGTCTCACTCGGCGGCTATGCAAGTTATCATTGCTTCCGCTCGTTTGCACACCAATCTGCCGGACTCTGAGGCTCTAAGTATTGCCTACACTTCCTATGCCATTTCCCATGCCAGTCCCCGATCGCCTCGTTTTCACCCCCCCCTCCCTGTAATCTAGATAAAAAAGGGCTAACATTTGTTCTTTTGTTTCTCTCTCTACAGAGTCGTGGCAGTAGTAGGTGCAGGTCGCGGGCCCCTTGTGTTTCGAGCTCTGCGAGCCGCCCAGGCCTCTGGCAGGGCTATCATGCTCTTTGCTATTGAGAAGAATCCAAACGCCTACGTACACCTTCTTCGACATAATCGGGACACGTGGAATGGGCAGGTTACTGTGATTAAGAGTGATATGCGATCGTGGAATCCGCCATTTGCTGTAGATATCCTGATATCAGAACTCCTTGGGAGCTTTGGCGATAACGAACTGAGCCCCGAATGTCTGGACGGGGTCCAAAGAGTTTTGAATCGTAAGTTACGATTCCTCACTCATCCCGCTGCTTCCCACTTCTCCCGCAATTCTCCCTACATTTAGCCCCCCATTCTTCCCCTCCACGGTATGGGTAAAATGGACAACAAAGATGGATATCATCACCAAGAAGCGGTAGTTTTTTTGGAAGTTTTGCTCAAGTTTTTTTTTTGATTCTCCACTCTTCTATTTGCGCTGACGTTACGCTGAACGTCCCGCTTACACTACGACCAGCATCTGGAGGAATCTCAATCCCCGCCTCATATTCAGCTCATTTCACACCAATCATGGCGCCCAAAATCCATGCTGACATATCCTCACGGAAGAATGATTCCGAAGCGGCCGAGACCCCATATGTTGTCATGTTACAATCGGTTGAGATACTTGCTGAACAGGGGTATATTCATCGAGCATGGGAATTCACACACCCTCTGCCGCCCAACGTGCTAAGCGATTCTGCCGCCCTTGGTGGGGGTCTGATTGGCCTCGGCAATGGCGGAAATGATCACAATGCTAGAAGGTGCAAGGCCACATTCAAAGTTCCCAGGAGGGGCGTCGTGCATGGGCTTGCGGGGTACTTTGAGAGTGTATTGTACGGCGATGTGGAGCTTAGTACGAGGCCGGACACAATTGATATGAAGTCTAAGGATATGATCAGTTGGTTCCCAATTTTTTTCCCATTAAAGGTACGTAAAGTGTATTTTATCTTTTCTGTGGGATTTGCCCGCTATCACGTCAGGGGCATGGACAAAGTTTATTCCTTGTGTCTGATAGCGGCTCCTCCTGGTCTGCGAATAAGCGATAACACGGGGTGAACCAAACTAGACTCCACTGCATGTTCTAGACAATTGCGAACTTGACGTATGCATCTGGCGACAAACTGGTGAACGTAAGGTGTGGTATGAATGGGTTGTCGAAGCCTTTGTCCGCAACGGCGGCCAAAGATACCGCCTTGGAGCCACCGACCTTCATTCTAGTAAGCAGAACGGCTGTCTGATGTAGATTAGTGCTTTAGCCTCTCTTATTTTTGTTTCTATTTCTCCATTTCCATGACAAATATACCAATGCATCAATATCATTTTCTTTGTTCTCCCAGTGAATAAAATAATGTCTCTAGGTGGGTTTGGTATTGGATGTGTGCGTGCATATTTTAATTGTGTGTTGCGACCACCCGGATGACAGTCACGGGGGGGTGGGTGGGTATTAAGAAATAAAAATACCTAGCACCGGACGAACGGATTTTCCTCTTCTCTTTATTCCTTAAAAATATGTATATTCTTTACCGGTATTAGACATTGCATCTCTACCGAAATTAAGTAGTGCTTTAAGGCCTGTGGACCTGTGATTTCCCTCGAGAGAACGCCTACGGTACGGCCCGCGAGCCTCGCACATGGTGTCGCCGTGTCGGGCGTCTGGAATTGACCCTCCCACGACCAAATCCAATAGCGAACCGGCCCCAGCAACAACGAGGATTTCGGAGAAAAACTCTGGTGGGACACTCGGAATCGATCCTTGTTTAATTATATGGATTCCTTTCCTTTTTTGGTGGGGCAAGAGTTGGTTGACGGCAGGTCCCTGCAGTCTTCTGCCGATCGGTTACTCCCGGACGGTACCTAGAGTACCGGGCCCGCTGGTCACCTGGAGGGGCACGGCAGATTCCGAAACTCGAGACGCCTGCAGTCCCCACCGGTCCGTCCCGGGCAGTGATCCGGATGGACGCCAACATACCTGTCCGTCCCGGGCGTCCTTTCCGTGCTGCCTCCGTCCCGTCTAGATCCGAAGACGGAGGATTAGAACGCTTGGGTTCGCTAGTAGCGGGTTGCCGGTATGCGAGATTTTACGGTATGCTAGATGAAACGCCTAGGTGGGAGTTTGAGCAAAAGCCAACTAGTGCCCGAGTTACTATCAGTTTTTGATTTCTGTCGTCCTGATTTTTTGCATGGGGTTTGGCTGCTATCTCCTGGACAGGGTGGGCCGCTCAAATGGTGCAACTTTTGTGCCACCCCTAGTGTCTACGACCGAGATGACTACCGTACGGTGCTGCCTCAGTATTCTTCAGCGATGATATGCGTAGGTACGATCGCACACCGGTAGCTAATATCAGATATTGTTTAAAGTTTGCACATCTGCGAATTTCTAGTACCGGTATAATAATTAACAAAATTTGCTTATTAACATGTGTCTTGGATACTGCGAGGGAGATATACCGAATCTTGTAGCGTCTTAGTATTGTAGGTACTGGGTAAATATATCCCGGTCCCTCCATCTTAATTATCATATTTCCGATCGCACTATGGAGCAGAGTCTCGCTGCACCCCGGTGTTAGGTTTCATTCCACTTACAAGCTAGCCCGTGACTAGACAATTTAGTAGCCCGTCCCTAGGAATAGTTGGCGCAAACAAAAGGCTGGACCCGTCCAACCAAACCCCGTAATTTGGGTCACACACTCAGTCATTGCATACCTTCCCCGGGCCCTCCCACCAACACGAGTAATTTAAACACCGCCGGGACAACACCGCCATCACAAAGACTCACTCGAGTGGGCCCTCCCTTTCCCAACGGCCCACTCAGTCTCTGGAGATTCCGAAAAATGTCTCCTATCTCCATACAAGGGTTACGCTATCCCCCAGTTGCCTACAACTTAACCAATCGATTACATACCAAGCGCCACATCCACTTATCCACCGGTTCCTCGGTGCGTACAGTACAAACGGGCGGGGCCGACGTACAGGTTTTCGACGTGATGTAGCTTGAAGCCGGCTCCTCCGACAACAAACTTACTGCGCGGCACTCCGAAGGATAGTTCGGCGAAAGAGTTGGTATCTCCGAATTATCACTTTTTCCTCCTCTTGCGCCTTATCCGTAGCCTGGCCTCGCACGGTTTGTCTAGGAGTGATCGAGATCTATCATAACATCGCCGAGACAACAAAATGCATGTTGGCCAAAAGCAAAGTGAAGGGGAGGCTCTGGATGAAACATTCAATGTGTGGTGCCCGTTGGGAGAAGATATCCTAAAGGGCGTTCTTTTTCTTTTTCTTTTTCTTCCTTCTCTTTCGCTCCTAGATAGAGGGGGGGGATCTGCATGGAGTAAAAGAGGGAAGGGGAGATCCTGCGGGCACCAGAATGTTTGCCGGTGGCGACATCTTGTCGTGTCATATACGGCACTGGGAGAACTAGCACTCGGAGTTCGATTTCAATTAGGCTCGGCGGGGTGCCCTACCGTCGGGTGGATTGATTTCTTTCTTTTTCCTCGGCGCAATCCACACCACCAGGGGATTTGGGTGCCGGCTACGGGCGATTTGCGCCTAGGGAGTCTCCGTCGGGTCGGGGGGGGGGGCATTTAGAAGCTGCTAAAGAAGGGAAAGAGATATTCTAGCGGCAGGGGTAGTGGAAACAGATGTGTCTCGGACTCCCCGACGGCACGAGCTAACATGTGTATACCGTCTAGGGGGGTTTCTTTTTTTCCGATCTAGTATCATACTTGTGTGGATGTGGATGCTTGTGAAGGTTTAAGTTGCCTAGAGGCGAAGAATAATACATATCATACAAGAGGGCGGATGCGATCTCCATTGCCTGATCTACCTGCCCACATCGACGAGCCCATACTCATGCTGATACAACGTGAGTAGTGGGCGCTTGTATTTCTTTGTTTCTTTGTTTCTTTCCCCTTTTTAATGCTTTCACCTCTCCAAAGAAAAGAAAGCAAAGCAATGAGAAGCCTGGCGCAGTACGAGTACTGCTCTGTAACAAGCCCCCAATCGCGAAGAGGGCGAGGTTACACGCGGGGTACTGTGCAACTGGGATCGACATGGGGTCGGCGGCGGCTTTGAGGGTTGCGTTTTCATATGATACTGAGACGCTACTAAGTTACCGCAGAAGTGAAGATAATGACACGTGCTTTTTGTGGGGGCTTTCCCAGTTATGTGGTGCGGGTATGTTCATGGGGAGGAGAGGGTAAGGCCGATCTACGGTACCGTAGTGTAATTGCGCTTTGTGATGGCGCAATGCTGGGGGTGTATGGATGGTATTCGCAGGTCAGCTGTGACCCGAGTATAATGGCAGTACCGTATCTTCTGATGAAATTCGCTAACCCCGTCCCAGGATGTGTTATTTCCGGCCCAGTAAGAGAGCGGAATTAGGCTTCAGATGGCATTTCTCATTGGCCACTTCAGACCAACTTGAAGCAGCCAACTACAATCCATTGTTTAGGCCCAAATCTGGAGAAATACGATATCTTACTGGGCCGGAAATAACACATCCTGGGACGGGGTTAGCGAATTTCATCAGAAGATACGGTATATGGAAAAGTGAGGTGCAAAAAAAAAAAAGCCCCCACGCCAAAATGTGAGCTCAGCCTCCCTGAAAACCATGAAGAGAAGGAAAAGAAAAAAAATACCAGAGCCCCACCAGCAAACGCAACCCAAACTACCCAGCGCACAATCCTCGACTTGAGCCAGCATCCAGATGCTCCACTGCGGTTCTATTGTGGGGGACCTCTGCAGCCGGAACAGGAAGACATTTATTCCACTTTGTCAACAGTAGGTTAATTTACCCAAGACTGGCCTTTTCAAGGCTAATATCTTGGCAAATATCTATTAGCAGTCATCGCCAAGGAAATAAAGAGTAATTAACCTGCCTCGGACATTCCCTTGTTCCTACCGATTTTTGACCTCCCTTTAAACTCTAATAACTCTGTGAAGGCTTGAGATATCATATCATATTTCTATTTTCTCTCTATTAATGTGTAGAGAGTCACCTGCCCTACCACCTAATAGAGCCATAATTCTCATTGGACTAACGGTTGAAAATCCTTTGGCGGTTGAAGATAGGCAATATTGGCTTGGCAAAGTACTCCGGCTACAGATGTCCCCCATCATATAGCTAACCGAAACGCACCGTACTCAAACATGATCACAATCCGGCGGCATACTAGAAATACGGTATCATACCGGCGCCGGCACTGCTCCCCCTTAATCCAATCCCCGAATCCCGTGTTTTTTGGCCTCTATCAGTGCACGTGGGCCGTGTCCCCGCCCCGGCAGCAACGATAGGCTTGCCCCTCTCTCCACATAACCGAGCTGGCCATAGCTTCCTTCCTGTGAGGAATTGCTACTACGGTATTATACTCTTACTATATGCTCGTATCATAGCGGGTGGGGAGTAGGATGCCCGATATCGGGGCTCCTGAATTTGTATAGTATATGCCTTTAGATGTGTACTAGTACGGATTTTTTGCGCGAATCCTTGTTTCCTGGTAACTCGCATTCCTCGAGTGCTAGTAGTTCTTGCCGGCGACAAGGTCCAGCATAGTAATCGTACCGTGCCAAATAACTAAATTTATGTATAATATGGCGCGCGGTTGTCTGGACAAGCTCCAGATTCCTCTAATTGTGATCAATTTAGCCACGGTACTGTGCTCTATAATGGAGTGCTAGTCCTAGACGAGAAGTTTCTCGGGTGCGCGGAAACAGGGGTGTTGTGTTTTGTACCATACCTGTATCTGCTAGCTGTTTTTTTTTTAATATCCGGACACCTTGGCGCCAAGACACATACAAAACAAGGCTTGGGTGTCCGGATACTTTTTGAAATCTTGTAGACTGAGTACTTGGGTATACCGTATGCTGTAGAGTCTCGTGAATTCCACCATCGCAGTCAGTCCAGGATAGGTTTACTAGTATGTAGTTGGGTTAGTTGACAGGATTTCGAATGCTAGTTCATGAGCTCTAGCACATCTAGTCGGCTGGTCTTGTACACTTGTACCGTTGTCGGGAGAATGCCGATCCTTCCCGGGAGCCTTTTCACTCGGAATCCAGAGATGATAGGGCTGGCGGAGACGGTGGATTCTGGGAGATTCTACGGTACTGGTATTTGAGTAGGAGTAGCCCTCAGACACAGTACGCACATATTTTTTTACTCTGGACAGGTATTTCCTTAATCCCTATTTTCGGGTACCGGGACTTGTCTGAGACAGGCACGATGTTTTACAAGCGTTTTCAAGATTGCGCTTTGAGGTTTGTGGAGCGCTATACGTACTATGATAGTTCAGTGCATAATTCCGATAGCAGTGTTGCGCGACGCCTTCTAGATACAGCACAATACCACCCTGTGCCAACATAATGCCTTGCCTCTCAGCTCTCCTCTTTCCCTCAAAAAAAAAAAAGAAGCTACCGGCAGTATCATAGCCTCTTGACTATTTGAGCACTGCATTACTGCGGATTGCCAAGATTAACCCTACTAGTCCGTCCAGCCGAGAAGAGAGAAAAAAGCGACCCAAAACACCCGGCCAACCGGTACCGCTAGGAGTTGGAGATCGGAAGAAGCGCATCGTGTCCCTGCGAACTGACAAATACAATACCGTAACTCTAGCCAGCGGGACGAAGAGAGAAGGAAAAAAAAGTCTTCAGCCCTCCGAGGAGGGAAAAACTCTGCCCTATATATGACATGATTTGCGGGATTAATTTAACCTTTCGCCATGGTTGCATTTTGGTCGAGAAGGACAATTGCCACGCCATGTGGCCATCCATGATGCAGAGAGCGTTGTCCAATCGTTGCTGCCCCAGCCGTGGGAGGCGAGGCTCGCAACCAGCCGAAACGAGCTTTGCCGGGTCGTCAGACTCCTGAGAGGCCTAACCCAACGGCAAATGGCTTGGTGTGTGTGCCTTGAAAAAGGTACCGGTAGTTTCTAACCTTCAATCGGGAAATGAAAGAGATGAGGGGGGCTGTCTGGCATTTGTTATTCTTTCTTTAGCTAAAGTTTCTAACTCGAAATGTCCCTAAACTGGACGTAAGGGGTAAAATGTGTCTTGCATGACACAAGGGATCAAACGTCGTCTTGGTCGCGCGCGCAATACTGTATCATACTAGCAAAACCCATCGATTTCATTGTTTTTGTTTTTTCGCCTTGATCCTCTTCTCGCTCCTTTCTTCTTCTTTGTGTTCTCTTCTCATCATTCTCTCATTTATTATTTTCTGCTGATACTAGCTCTTGTCTCTCTTTTAAGCATATTATTACCTTCATCTGTTCTAACCTTGCTCCTCCTGTCTGCCCACATTGGCCCTGTTAAAAGCCCTTCTTTGTGCCTGCGCTAGTGATAACGTTTAACCCCCCCTCCTGTCAATCAATCCACACATACCCTGGAGAGCTGCAGCGGCCAGCGCACTTAACCTAGCCCGCTGTTGGCACCCCGTTCCCTATTCGTTAAATGCGCTGAACCGGTACCTTGCGGCGTGTGCCACGATATTGTTTGGGCTCGACGCGCCAATTCCAGACAGGCCAATCCGAGACCACGCTCATTTCGAACAATTTTCGCCCATCGTCGTTCCTTAAGCTTAAGAAGTCCCTGGGTCCCCCAAAGTTTCTGCTCGCTTCCGTCCTTTGTTCGCTTCCGCATCTCCACGCTTCCTTCCTTCCTTTCTAAACCTAACCACCATCTTTGCATCGTGGCCCAACGCTCATTCAGTTCATTCACTCACGCTCACTCGTCTCGCAACTCACTCTTCGGGAGTTCTAATCGTTTCAAGCTCGTCCTCGAACCAAGGAAGAATACTGCGCACTCAGCAACGCCGTCGTTTCCGTGCCTTCGTTGATCGTCGCGCATAAATCTCTTACTCGGAATCTGTCACCGCTCACTCCATAGAAACTTTCCTTGGTGTTAACCCTAGAACACTTTCTTTCCTCGAGAAACTCACTCCTTCCTAAAGAGAAAAACCTCACTTTTTTCTTTTCTTTTCCGAAACCCCGGTTCACAATGTTCCTCCAACGCTTCGTCGCTTTCCTCCTCATGGTTCTCATGCCCCTTCTTGCGCTTGCAGAACCCACCAGCTCCGGCACCACTACCGTTCGAAATACTGTGTACTCCACCAAGGTCACCTACGTTACCATGACTGGTAGCCCTCCAGCGGGGTCGACGTGAGTTTTTTCTGATATCCACTCGTATTCTTACTCATCATCTGCTAACAATCAGCAGTGGAACTGGTGGTGTCACTGTTACCAATAGCACAATTACCTCTGTCAGCTCGTCAGCGAAACCGACCACCTCTGCACCGTTCACTGGCGCCGCCGCCGGCACCCTCAGGTTCTCCTCTGGTCTCGCCGGCGCCGCAGTCATCGCAGCCGTCGTCGGACTTTTGTAGTTTTTTGTTTTTTCTCGGGGAAGAAAAAATAATAACTCAGCACTTCGATCTGACTCTTTTTATGATAACGACTATGTTTGTTGCTTTTTTTCTTTCTGGCGGAGCGAGAGACGACGACCGGAGAGATGCGCTATGTGAAGAAAGCGTCTTCATGTTCTAAATGAAAGACATGTCAACAACAATCCCTTTCACACCTGTATCATTTAAAACTTCTGTTCATCCACTATTTTTCCTTAGATAGGGAGAAGGCACTCACGTTCGGGCGCATTTTCATCCTCATTTTCGCTTCTTAGGCTAGAACCTTGTCCGGGCTTGCCTAGGGCCATTGCTCTCGTTCCATCCACATTTCTCTTTGCCAAGATGCTGTGTATCTTTTTACCACCACCCTACCCATCATACCTTCACTATCATCAGTTTTTCACCTCGGGCAGGAATGTTGTGAAAGTCAGGTTGGATACCCTCTTATCCCGTCATCTAAAGTGGTTTGGTTAGTGGCTTTTTTTTGTGCTATTTGCTACTTTATAAGGAGTCCGGGATGGTGTTTGGCTTGGGGAGTTGCCGGTCTGTACTGCAGAGATGGGGGGGAGGTTGGGGCGCTCACAAATACTGTATATTATTATTATTATTATATAACTTGTCTCGTAGGAAAAATTCAAGTCAGTTCTAACACTATGATATCCGCGTGCGCAACACCTTATCCTTTTCCGAGTGAAACCATAAAACCCCCACCTCAACATTATCCCCCCATCCTTAAAATCCCCCGATCGCTCATCACCAGGATAATCGTAGTGTAACAAAAGTAACAAAAGTAACAAAAGTCTTGGCATCCCCGACTCACTTGTACACGGAAATATCCAATAGAAACCGTGAATAGATAGTTCAACCAATAGTAAAGCTGAAAGCGTTCTAGGAATTCTACTGGTTTTCAACCCAGACCCCTTAGTGCGTGCGCTATTCCCAATATCGTCGTTAGCTTTGTCAGTCCTGTGTTCGTGGACTAGCCCTGGTATCCGAGTGGCAGATTTCAATAAGTATTCGGACGCCTTGGCACCTAGTTGTATGTGTCTTGGCGCCAAGGCATCCGAATATTAAAACAACCCGTTAGTACGATGCAGCCTACCATTTGAGAGCCTGAGTTCGGACTAGTAGTGTTTACCATAATAGTTAAAGGGGGGGGGGGTTAGAGATCATGTTAATCGGACTGGTGTGAAGGGTGTTGGGAGGAAGGGAAGATGGTGATAGTACTCGGGAACGATCAATTCTATCATACTATGTAATCTGAAGAACAAATATTTACATTTTTGATAGGGTTTTCTTATTCGTATCCTTTGAACAAAATTGTGGGATTGGTGGAGGGAGTGCAGTTAGCATGGCGGAAATATTACCTATTCCCAGGGAATATTGCTTGACCATGGCCCCTTGATCCAGCCCGACCAATCCCTGGTAATCGTTCGAGAGCTAGTAAGAGGGGAATAATATTAGGTTATAAAGGCTCCAGGACGCTAGAAGAGTTAAATTGTTGATAATACTCTCCATATTTCTAGTTGCCAGTATATGTATTGTTCGTCAGCTCTAGTATTTGTCACGAATCATGACTAAGCAAGGTAGATTTCACATGACTAATGCTTATGAGTCATAAGGTAGTATGTCGGTTTAACGCTATGATATCACTTGACTCATAGTATCTCACATGTGGATGTAATAGCAACTTATCGTTATGTTATAATTGGTTGATTGTATTATAACTCATAATCATGGGGTCAGGTGATGTAATGACTTTCACACCTGACTCATATTATGAGTCATGGGTTTCACGCATGTGACTCAATTGAGCACATTCCTTGTTTTATAAGTTGTTATTAGTTAAAAGGTTGTTGCTCATATAACTCATGGGAGTCAGCTGATGGATTTGATATTATGACTCATTAGGAGTCATGAGAGGTGAGTGACCAATATGGATGAGTCATTAGGGTAAGGGTAGAGTGAAGGTCGAGTATAAATAGGGGACTTTCCATCCTAGGAAGGAGATCTTCACCCAAACCTTCTAAGTACTTTCCTACTTATCAGTTTTATGAATAAACGATTATTTTAAATTCTTTTACTTACTGTTACCTTTCACCTACAATTGATATGGTGATCAATACAAGCTTACCAAGCATAACAAAAACAAGAACTACAAAGTGGTTCGAAGGATTTTATTATAATTTGATAGGAGAATCCTTATTATATCTAATGAAGAGATCATTAGAAGAATTATTGTCTGCTTATTATGATAATTTATTATCAGTTCAATACAGACTTATTATCAGATTCTGAAAGGAACAATTAGGGATTATTACAGCGCACTATACTAGTGAAAGGTATATGAATTAGCAACATATGCCCCTTCAACAAAGAGTGTATACTCTCAACAAAACTTATAATAAAAGCAGCTCCCCACCCTCTATTCTCTATCCCTCTTTCACTCAAGAATTGTCTGAAGAAGGTTGACCCTCATACTTTTCAATGAAGCAGCAATCAAAACTGCAGAAAAAGCCTGCAAATGAGAATAGGAAGGGCCTTAAGGGCCGAAAAAGAGAAGGGTGCACTCACCAGATCACAATAACCTGCCGCTGGCTCCCCTCACTACTCAAATCAATGACTATGGTTTCTTTTGCCCTTATTATTTCACTAGCTGTGAAAATTACATGACATAGTCATACACCATCAAAAAAACATACATTTTGCTCCTAAAGTATGTTCCCTATACCGATTAGCCACCAGTTTGCAATATTAACACATCATGTCAGGCAGCACCTCTACCAGGTGCACTTCCCACTTCTTTCTTGCCCCTCTTGAGGTTGTGATTACCAAGCTGGGGAGAAAAGACAAATCGTTAGGCACCAGCGAGTCAAACATACTGGAGACACTATTGAACCTATTATCCAGCACTTGGACTACCAGCATAAACAAAGGTACCAAGCTTTGTGGGCCAGAAACTTGGACTGGGACGGCATATATGAAATATGCTTCAGGGAGTAGCAGGAGAAGCCCAAAAGGACTATCATAGGCACTACTGAGTGCTGTCTGGAGTTCAATGATGAGGACAGCGATGATGATGGCAGTGATGATGCAGGTAGTGAAGGTCAGGAAGGGCTTATTGGCTTGTTGAAGATGCTGAATATGCCTGGTTTAGGGGAAGATGCGGGGAAGGTAGGGGGGGTTTGGCATTCAGTCTCCTGTGATAGAGCGGGTAGGGATTGTAATGACGAGAGTTATGATGCCAGAGGAGGGAAGATTGCCGGTACTAGAGCAGGATCTGATACTACTAGGAGTAAGTTATTAGCATTTCATTATCTATATGCTTAACCTCTAACATTGCTAGATTCCAGAGCGCAAGACTGGGGTCAGATTAACAATGATTAGCTTCTCTGAAACTATTCACTCACCTGTCCCAGCAATGCCCACTCTTTAAACATCCCTCATAATGCCTAATTCAAATAGGTCACTGCGGAGGATTATATATTAGCGCAATTCAACAACATTCATGACTAGTATACATGGGCTCGTTCTGAGAAGCACATCCCAGATGAGCTTTACCCTTAGACGGATTGATAGGTTTTTTGACCAGCTTGAGCATGTGGCCAACGCTGCACTTGGGCTCAGTCAGCCTGAGCAGTGGTTGGTTGGAGGTGATTGGGATCTGGGATACTGTAGACTATGGTTAGATTGACTGGTTAAGGAGGAAATAGGGCAATACAGCCCTAATATTATTGTTTTTTCCTCTAAAACTCTTTTCTTTAGATGTTGACAGAGGTATCGTGAGGTATCATAACTATTTTGTCGCCATGACCGTACTAAATTAGTAGACCCAATAATAGTTACTGTACGGTACTCGAGTACCGTATCGAGCGATATTCTGTGTAGCAACCAAAGTTAGCCCTTAACCCTTGCGTAGCAACCCCACCAGCGCTCTGTGGGCTCCCCGGTGTGGGGAACCCATCTTTCCCAAAAAGTAAACCTCTGATTCTACCAAATACACAGAAGAAACACCATCCACCCGCAACCAATTCCTCCCATCAGAATGAGTTTCTCCCTTTCATCCAGGCGTATATGCACCCGGCACCTCACTCTCACCCGCACCTACGTTACCAGCCTCCCGCCAAGAAAATTTCTACCCGGACGGTTCGCTTTTGCACTCGAGTAAATTTCATCTCCCGCTACCCACACTCCTTGAAGAGAGAGTGAAAAAGAGAAGCAATTGTTCTAATCATGTCCGCAGCATAGACGGTGTTCTCTTCCGTGGGCCAGAGCCTCATCCTTCGGCCAAGAAAGCGCTCACGAAATTGCAAGAGAACGACATTCCCTTCATCCTCCTTACCAATGGCGGCGGCCTCTCGGAAGCAGCCAGATGCGAGGACTTATCTTCAAAGCTGGATTTCCCGATCGCCCCCTCCCAGCTCGTCCAATCCCACACACCAGCCCAGTTACTCGCTGAAACCTACGAAACAATTCTCGTCGTCGGCGGGGAAGGCGAGAATTGCCGTCATATAGCGGAGGAGTACGGCTTCAAGAACGTCTTCATCCCCGACGACTTCTACGCTACGGACCCGGGCATATCCCCCTTCAGCCCCTCGCCGCCCCCAATCTACGCGCGGGATGTGCCGAAAGGGACCAAGATCGACGCCATCTTCGTGTTCAACGACCCGCGGGACTGGGCACTGAGCATACAACTCATTGTCGATCTGCAGCGCTCTGCTGACGGCGTTTACGGCACGCTCGCAGAACCGAAGTCGGCGAGGCATATACCGATTTTCTTCACCAATAACGACTTGGTCTGGGCAAGTCAATATGACATACCCAGGCTTGGGCAGGGCGCGTTCAGGATAGCAGTTCAGGCAGTATTTCAACGCTTCCCAGAAGCGCTCAAGAGCTCGGCATACTCCCACATTCTTGGGAAACCAACTCCTGCCACCTTCCAGTATGCGCAGCAGTTGTTGATGCGGGATCTCATCGCGAAGGCCAAAGAGACGTCTCCGGAATCAGAACTCAACGAGGAAGTGGCACTCGAGCCAGCCAAAGTGTTTGGACTCCCCGCCGCTTTTGCAAGCACTCCCGCAGATATCGCCGCTACCGGAGAGGCCACTCCTCCTCCCCCAGCAGACCCTCCCCCAGCAGCCACCCCCGCCGGAGAATCCACTCCTCTTCCCCCAGCAGACCCTGTCCCGGCGGCCACCCCCGCCGGAGAATCTAGCTCAAGCACACAAGCCGAAGCTGCCAATCAGCCACTCCTAAGACCACCCAAGACACCCTCAATCCTTCAACGTGTCTACATGATAGGCGACAACCCAGAGAGCGACATGGCGGGCCTCAGGCGAGCCGGCTACCCGGGTGCAACCTGGTGGGGCTTACTCGTGCGTTCCGGCGTGTGGCGCGAGCCCCAGGATGCTAAACATGCCATAGCCATAGTGGACGACGTCCTCGCCGCCGTTGACTGGGCCATGGAAAACGAACAGAAGATCAATGATGGCGTGGCACTTAAGGCGTACCCCCGGCATCTAAAGAACTGGCGGAATTCATTATCCCGGTATAAGGGGACCATGAACAAGAGATATACTCCTGTCAGCGGTAAGGCGGGGGCAGGGACGGCAAAGGGCGGGAAGAGTGCGGATTTGGAGAAGAAGCCGGGCCATGCTATGGAGGAGGCGGGGGGCAGTGCTGCATTGGGGAAGAAGAAGGTAGATGGAGAGAGTAGTTCTGACTCTGACTAGACCAACTTACCCACTCAAGAGGAAGAAGCGGGAGGGGAATGACGGTTGGGAAAATACCGATTCCTTCTCCCTCAGGCTCTCCTGTCGATATTATTTGTATAACAGATTACTCTCTCAACTCCACTTAAACTTACTTCAAAATCACAAAGCCAGCTATTCGGCTTCACCGAGCTCATCGTATATTAATCTGTTGTTCAACCCCCTACATCATAGATCGATCACCTGCTTACTCTGGTTTAAGCTGCGATATTATAAAGACAAAAGCAATTGTTTGATTTACCCGCACATCACTATTAGTCCACCCTGCTCTTGCGCTATATAAAAGCTCACCCTCCGGGGCCAGTATCACATCCCCGGGTATTGTACTAGCGCATTCCACAAGTATCCCGATGCCTTGGCGCCAAGCCGACTCAGTTGCACCTGGGGCTGCGAATCTTGGCGCCAAGGCATCCGATACTTGTTGAATGTGCAAGCAGGTCATCGAATATGATGCGGGTCCTTGATCTTCGTCCCAACGTCACCCTTGGGTAGATTTAACCTGCTCACATCTGAGCCGACATTCTGCCGCACTGCCCGTATAATACGGTACAAGTCTCCCCGCAAAAAGCAATGGGAAGCTTCCAAGGCGAGAAGCTCGGGCATCAGACCCGCCAAATTGCTCTCTCTGTCCCCGCATCACCCCCCCTTTTCTTTCAAAAAATCACCTCCCCAGTACGATATTGCCATTTTCAAGGTATCGTTACTGCGGCCTCGATTGCGTCCGTATTGGCTTGGGATTAATTCTATCATATCGCGTCCGCCACTTTCTCCGTCCTTTTCTGGATCGGAGGCAGTTCACAGCACACCTACCCCCGCACTTCACTAGCTCCTACCACCCTACAGGACTCCACGAATGAGGGTGAAGGCACTCCCTCGCCAATGCTGTCAGTACGAGACCTGCCTCATGCACAGTTCAAGCACTATGTTGGTCTTACCAATACGCGTCTATCAAAGGATAGGCATGTCCACCTCTCCTTGATTAATAGTGCGTGGAAGGCTCTCGTAATCGTTCTCCCCAATCTCTTTATAGCCTTGATCACAGTCTGAAGGAGGTTGGAGCGCCGACGGGATTGGACTAGAGCTGTGTCCCCTTTTACGGGGAGGAAGGTATGTGTATTACCAACCGTTTCCTTCCTATTTTGGCGCTGTTCCGCTCTCCTTACCTCGAGTCTGCAACTGAGATCGTTTTGGAAGGCCTTAAAGAAATAGGGGCTTTGACGGATCACACAAATCAGGGTCTCTGTGATGGTTCCGGCCATAAATCAATCATTTCCGAATTGGTGGATATGATAACTCAGCAGCCGGTTCACTGGGAGGCCGCGAGGGTTTTCTTCCCCTGAGCAACCCACATTCTCGACTTTGACCTCGGGGGCATTTCGGAGCTGGCGGTTTTGACCCACCACAATAAGGGCGGCACTGGTGTGCGCATAATGGTCGCAGGCGCATTCTAAGGTATGAGCAATGACGTTGGATACAAACCGGAGCTATTCGGCGGGGATTTGGATCACGCAGTCTAGTGCGCAGTTAGCAGGCTCAGGGAGTATGGCCCTAAATTGGTACAGACATGGCGGGGAGAAATCTTTGTCGATACGGAATTTTCTCGGTTGCTAGGACTGCGGCCTGTCATGGTTGTTGGGATGACACCTTGTACCGTCCCGTGGAGCCTTGTTTCGACGACTATGAATGGCGGGTATCAGTTGAATTAACTGGTAAGCTATATCATTCAAGTTTCGCATATCCTGTACTGATGCAGATTGGCAGGTGGCTATCACAACGCCACCGGCTTTACAGTAGCTCTTCGGAAGGTTGGCAGAATACTATCTCCTGTGCCGGTATTACGGTCAGTCTTATCTATGTGAACCCCGGAGCAATGGGATCGCGGGTCCCACTTCTCCAACACCTTTATTCCGCGGGTCTTCCGATTCCACGGTTGTCCATTGGGGCCGAGGTACCGCCAATCACGGTTGCCAGCGAGCAAATTGAGACGACCAGGCTGGAACACATCACCCTTAAGCCTAGCTCTACCGATGCTACAAGCCTCGCAATTGGGCTTCGGTTTTTGGGTCGACCCGGGTTTAGATCAGGCCGGGTCGGGTCTGCCATCCTTTGGGTCGGGTCCGGGTCGGGTTTCTGAATTCACGACCCGGGTCGACCCATTGCGAGGATTGCGATGCTATCCAATAAGTCACCAATATTCCAAAGGCCAACCAGCTTTGGCACTGATCGTGTGTTGGATTGGAGGAAGAGGCGACTGTCATCACTCCTTTGAAGATTTCCATCAACTAATTCTTCGGATACGCGCAGGCGTCCAGATATGAGGTAATATTGCCCTCGTTGCCTGCTCTGGATTTGGTGGACGGATATATATCCTTGTTAGGTCGGGGCTTGGTCTGAGGGGTTTTAACGCCCTCCGATGCCTTTCGATGGCGTTGTGTTCCATAGCAGAATGATTTCTGTAAAGGAGACACATACCATTTTGAGTGCAGGATTATCTTGGTTAGTGATACAATTAGGTGCATTCTAATTGATATCATGTTATGGGCCAACGGAGCAATCTATAAAGCAGACCGGGTGAGTGATAAGAGCTTTGAGGAGACCTGGAAGGGTCCCTCCGGTGGTGCTATAACGGTTCGATCAGAGATTGGCGAGCCTATCCACAGGCTGGCTGCCTGCCGCGCCAGGCTCTCGTGGGTGTCGATCGGGACTTATTGCTTGAACATTAAACTAACCGTCTGCAATACAGGCCTGAGCCAGGTTGCACAATTTTCTCATTCGACAGTCAACCCCTGTCGAGCTTAAAAGCAACGTGACTACATCATCAAACGGCTAAATACTGATTTCCAACAGACTTGGTTTCGAAATCATACCCCGGAGGTGGATCTCGAAGACCTGACCTACGCGGAGGTCACCCTTCTCGTGTTCTTTTAGAGATGACCCCCGCCGGTTCGACCCCTCTTTAAAGCATCTTACTGTGGATTTCATTGGACCTATAAAAGAAAGCATCACTGCTGTTGAGGGCCGGGCGTCCCTGTTCGGGGTCTGCGCCCATTTGGATGACCCTTTCGCTACTACTGAAAATATTCCAACCCATTGTCCGGAGGCCAACGCTCAACTCATTGATGCGCAGGATATGCGGCATTTCCTTCTTCTCCTAAGTCAGCGACACCACCAGAAGCGTGTTCCATTTGTTCCTACTCTTGACAAGAACTTAGAGTTCTGGTTTAAGAAGGATTCCTTTTGGAAATCCAAAGATTTTGAGACTGTTGGCCAGGGTGTTGGAAGAATTTGCATTGTTCGGGGGCTTATATATGCTAAATGCTTCACCGTAGTCAATCAGCCTATTAAGGGTATCCTCCACAGAAACCGCAATGGACACATCCCTGCATTAATAACGGATGTCTATGGCGGTGGGGGGAGCGGAATCCCTGTTAAGTATTTCGGTGGCGGGTCGATCACTGCTCTGGATGGCGTTGGGAGGGTCGAAGGGTTGACCGTTGCTGAGGAGGGTGGAAATACTACATTCACACTTTCTGCGTCCGCCTATCAGGGCACCCTTCCCAATGCTGACTCATGGCTGGGGCTGCTTGCCGGTGAAACCTCCTCGCGGAGCCATGCTTTATTTCCCAGCGATGTTTTTGTTCAAAGGAGCAAATTACGGGACAATCAGATGAGACGCATCTTCGCTCCTGCCTATGACATGGTCGCCGGAATTACAAACCCAAGATATCGCGCTAAGACCGCCCTTGCTGTCAAGGAAAAAACCACTCCGGTGGTTGCTGTTTCAAGACTGCCGAGATTGGGATGCCAGATGAGAAAGATATTCTCATTGGCCACATTGTGGAGCGCACCATACGGGGGGAGCCTGCGACCTTGCAACTCAGGTTCCGCTATCACCCCGAGACGGTCTTTGCGTCTATCCGAGAGGTAAAAGAGGGAGGGAGCGATAGAATCAAGGAACTTTACTACCGGCTCGCGTTTGGAGATGAGAAGGTCCCCCGCGACGCCTCGCTAACAGATGTGTTCAATGGTGGGCGCGCACAGATCGCGGCGATTGCACGTTTTGTTCACGGGGCTGGGAAGGGTGGCTAGGCTGTCTTTGAGGGATCTGGGAAGGCGGTCTATGCGCCCATGGATTTCTCTATTGTAGTTGGGTGGAAAGGATCATCGAAACAATCTTCCCAAAGGCGATTGACGGCGATCTTCTCAACCTGGTTTACCTCTCCAATTGCTTCCGCATCCTTCCTAGCGCAGCAGCGCCTTCCCGGAGGAATGATGTTGCGGAAACTAAAGTCTAAAACAATGCTGTTCTGAACTAGGCCTCAGAAGATGGTGGAGGGCAGCGGAGTTATTTCATGCAGTAGGTCGCCAATTGTGGAGGTTATTTTACAGCCTTTGTATAGGGGCACCTACACCGACCATGAAAACACGTCCCAACCGAAGATCGCGACGCCAATGCAAATATTGCAAGCGCATATGCCCTCAGGTGGAGATATTGCTGTCTTTCGCTCAAAAGAGTGGCTCCACCTCGATTCTCCTGACAGCTGACCTTTCGGGAAGACAGTTACCTTTCGCTTGTTAAGCTTTATCCGATTTAGGGATGAGAAAATCATTAGCTCCGTTGAAACTGTTGGATAAGTGTTGGTTGGGTTGCCTGCAAAGGAGGTTTTTCAAGTTGCCTCTGTCCGGTACATTACAGGTCTGAGCCACGGAAACCCGGTAATTTACTATAGTCAGCGCCTGTCAACTTTGACAGTGCTATTCCTCTTAACGCAAAAACTGAACCTTTCACCAGAGACCCCAGGCTACCAACGAAGGATGTGCTAGTGTATTGGGCGACTATAATCCAATTCACGTTTCGCTGACTTGTTCTAGCTATACTAATCTGGCTGGAACTATCACTCATGAAATGCTCTCATCTGCGGAAGTGAGGTCTCTTGTTTAGACTTGGGCTGCGTAGAATAGAATCGCCGGGGTTAGGCCATTTTTTGTGTGACTTTGCCGGTATGGTACTACCTAATGACAATATTGAAACTATGTTGCATCATACTGGTATGGCGGGCGGTAGAGGGATTACAAGGCCACTAACAAGGAAACCCAAGAAAGGGAACTTGCGCCCCAATTCATGGGTATCATAGCTCAAGCTTAGCTAACGCAGGGGATGGTCGTGGTGGGTGCGAGGGCCCAGACTCTCTGGGTGGTAGGAGAGGGTGTAGCGGTGGTGAAAATGGAAATGGCGCGAGGGGGGCAAGGGGCGGCACTTAAATTGCGCAGAATTATGAGAGCTACCTGGTAGTTGGGAGCTTGGGCGCATTCACTTGATTTGATACCGGTGGTTTGTCTGGTGGCGTTGGTGCCAAGTCTGGATTTTGGATGGAATGGATTTTTAAAGGGAGGAATTTCGGGGGTGAGGTGGTTGGTAATATAAAAGGGGTTCTCCCTCTTGAAGAGTTGTCTTTGTGAGAAGTAGTGGTGGTAGATACCGGTACCGTAACAATGGGGTGATGCAAGCCCGGTGTATTCTTTTGCGCGCACGCAAATTTTAGGCGGCCCAGCATAAATTTACCAATCCGCCTATCATCCATCACAACCAATCACTCGAGCTGGAGCCCGTGAGCCTTGTTGGAGGTCACACAGGAACGGCCTGGGTCGGGGTGGGAGGTAATGGGACTGATCAATTCAAAGAAGAAGAAAGACGAAAATTCTGTGTTACTTGTCCTACAAACGCGCTTGAGACTGCTGTACGTATAGTAGTACACAGTATGAATATACATCAAGATGACCACTGCCATTCTGTTAGGAAATACCAGTAGCGAGAACTGAAGGCACCGGAGACAGGAGACCTCTGTGATAGTCGGTACTATGTACATGCGCAAAGTTCTGTGTTTGTGGTGTGGATGACGTACACACCTAAGCACCTGACTGATCTTACTGCGAGGACCGTACCAGAGCAACCGCGCTATCTATTAAAAACTGCTTAATGCTTTACCTGTCTTCAACTTCTACACATCATTCTTTTTCTTTTCTTTATCCTGTTTTTAGTTTCTCAAAAAGACTGCATTCTCGTCCCAGTAAGTCTCATAGTAGCCGAACGAATCTCAACACATTCCATAGATCCGCATGTTTCAACTCGCTTAATTACTGGCTGAATATATCCGTAGCGGGTCATCGCACTGAGGTAGTACTTTCGACAAGCCTCACGCACTCCATTGCCTAACAATCTACTGATCGAATCCTTCCTCAGGCGAAACAAGACCCCTTTCTTCTCCCCACACCCACCATCCTCCACCCCACCCCCTTCCTGATTTAGAGTTGCCATCCATACACCCTATCCAAGCCCACCACCAAGTGCTCGAAGCGGCGCCTATCCGTGTGTACTCCTAACCCATCTAGTGACTCATTCATCTTACGGGGCATGAACGGCTGCAGCAGGATTCCAGCGGTGGGTACCGCTTCGGGAGATCTTTGGACTGGGGGGTCCTGCTGTGCAAGATCTCGGATAGCCTAGGGCGAAGAGTGGTGGAGGGACTTATTTGTCTGGAATAAATTAGTGACTACTGGGTGGGTATGGGGAATGACTTCGTGAAAAACCTTCATAATAACCTTCAATGCCCGGTTTGGATGTACATCCTCCCTTGTATCCGATGCTAGGGGAGGAGTCTTTCGTAGGAGGCTGTTGTGAGCATGGTCTTCCAGCGGGAGTCTAGGCGGGTTGATTTCGACGGCGCGCTTGAAGGTTCTTTGTGGGTTAAACTTCCGCCTGCGGATGCAGCCGGCTTGCTTCTCCGGCCATTTTCACAGCCCTTCTTGTAGATAGCGGTTGCGGTGGGCGCGCCATAGTCGCTGTCGTCGGCAATGTCCCCTTTGTGAGGGAGGTAGGAGCGCATAGCATCCACGTCCAATTCGGAGAGCGCGAACAAGGGGTCGGCAGTGTTGCCGGTGATCTTGATCATTTCCCGGCGGTTCATGGCCCAGTGCGGGTGTGTTAGGATGTGGCGTAGCAGCGGTAGGTTGAGGGGATGGAGGAAGGCGGGACAGTAGATTGCGTGGAACCTGAGGATCACCTTGCGTATCACCCGTCTGTGTCTGTTGGCCAGCAGGAGGTTGCGGGGGGAGGGGCCCAGGATTGGTATCTGGTGATTGTGAGGTAATTTGTCAGCTCGTGGAGCTCGACGTAGTTGGTAAGTGGGGGGGTCTGCGGCCATTGGGATATCTCGGTGCAAGCGGGACCTCGGGCACTGCCGCAATGACACCTATGCTTCATGCGCGGGGTACAATCCCCATGTAGAACTGTAGGAATCGAGGCGCAAGGGCTGAGAGCCGGGAGTGGTAGTTTGTTCCTTCCATTCATTCCACAACTTCCTGCGTCTCGGTGGAGATCTGCTGCTTCACCGATTCTCTGCTACTGAAGCTTGGCCGTTCCCTGGGGTAGATCTCGTGTGAGAGGGAGAACAGTTCTTGATTCTCACCGGCATAGCTGTAGCTAAGGTCCCCTAGTCCGTGTCGGATTTATACTACTGTGTGATAATGCGCGGGGAGGAGATCCGGATGGGCGGCTCATAGGTGACATTGGCTTCTGCTGCTAGGTTTAATTAAGGGCGAGTGATGGATTGTGATGAGGAAGAGGAGGGAGAGACCTTGAATGTTTCAGAATGGTGACTCATGATGGGAAAGACGAGTGGAGGGGAAGTTTAAGATTGTTTTGCGAGATCTCGGTAGTGTGTTGAGTTTGGTAGATGCAAACATGAGATTCGGCGACCCTATTACCCTTGGCAATTTAATCGGAGGTGGGGCGGAGAGGCAGGAGAGTGACTTAACATTTTTTATTTGGGCTACTTGTATCATGTAACTGCGCAATATCGATTCCGAACAGAACAAACCCATCAACCGACAAAACAAGCATACGAGTGATGAGAATTGTGGGACAACTGGTGTCCCCTACCAAAAAACTGGGGTTTACTGAATAATCATCAGCAGCACCAAAATATTTAAAAATCAAGACATTGTGTAGATAGCTTCAATTACCTCTGGCAATTGACTACATAGATTTTAGAAGATTATCACAAGGAATGTCTGTCTATAACTGCTGGAGTTGAAATTACCTCCAACAACCCTGCCGAACAGGCATTTTTCTGCAGTAGCAACAAGAATAACTTAATTCCCCACCTACTTAATCTAACTAGTGGAACACAAATGAAATATACATTCCTAAATCAGGAGGAGGTAAAGTAGAGAAGCAATAAGACTACCGTAAAAACTTGGATAATTGAACTGTGTGCTATGAAGTCCAGAATTTCCTTCACTGGAACAGGGGAAAAAAACACAGAAAAAACACAGCCTCTTTCCCCCTTCTGAGACAGAAAAAAGCAAAAGTTTCTTGACCTTACTGAGAGAGGAAAGCCCAACAACATAGCACGCAGTGAAATTATTCAAGTTTCTATGGTAGTGTATGAACTTATTTTCAGCTCAAGGTTGAACTCTAAGTTGGTATCAATGTGTGAAAACTGCATATTTTGGTGTGTTTTCCACTTGTCCCACTATTCTCTTGACTTGGATAAAAGTAACAGTGCCAAGGTTGTAGCTCGGTCACAACCCCCGATTGCCTTATTGCAACCTGGGGCACTCTCAAGAGGGTTCCTGACAGCTCAACAGTAGTCACAGCTGAACGATAGATTTATTTGTAAGTGAATTTAAGAATTACAAATTACTGCCAAACATTCTGTGATGCCTTAAATGCCCTTCTGACTTTCCCATGCATTAATTTAAGTCTTTTCAAATAAGTCTTCCATTTTTCCCCCTCTCTTTTTCAACTTTTATTTTCCTGTTGTGGGAATTTCATTTGGGTTGATTTAATCATATTTCATTATTAACAGGAGCCTCGCCAATTGGATTAAGTGAAAATCTATCCTGCTGTGACTATTGTTGAGCTGTCAGGACGCCATCTGTGTCGCTTATCATCTTTCGAAGTGGGGGGAACCTTCACATAGTTATTACACTGCCAGTGTACCTCACGGCTGGGATTTGGTTTCCCCATTCGTCGTAGGAAGATTTGGAAGAATCTTGTTACTGAAAAGGTATTGTATAGTGTATTAGGCAGTGCGTAAATATTTATAGTCTTGATTAGGATAGCTTCTGGTTTTTTTAATAGATGCGACCCACTGTATGTGTGGTTTCCGCAATCCTTCAGATTTCCTTCATGGTGGATGTTCGTTGTGTGGTATTTCGTATGTGGGGTGAGATGCTTGTTATAAAGTAGACTAGTGATAATATATTTTACAGGGTTCCGGCTCGGTGCCCTGATGTTGCTCTCAATGGCAACCACAGGAACACCACATGTATATTTTATTATCTGTCCAATTAGAAGTAATACTATATTGACAATATCTTAGAAAGTAGTTTTAGTGATGGAGAATCAGAAACAGAAGTTTTTATTTAATAATAAAAAATAATGCTTCTTGTATACTCACTTTATTCCAAACTGGTTCAAATAGCATCTTACCAACAATAATAGTAAAGAAAGTTGAAATCAACCACAAAAATCATAGTTTAAGCAAATAATTTGATTACCTAAGTTGTGTGTTTGATGAATGAACTCCTTCAAGTTTGGTATTAGTTTGTAGCTATTTAGGAAGGGAGTGTGACTCAAAAAACAAGGATAGTTAAATACTATCTATCTTAAAATGTGTAACAGGATTATTCCTGTCTAACGAAAATAGAATAGGACTAGCGATAGACCTGCTAGCACTGGTGCTAAGAGTGGCTTCAAGGGACCAGTAGCTAGAAAGATAATAGTTGAAGGACAAATTGGACTCAGGGATCACCGTTCAACTAAGTGTATTCTTAGACTGAAGCTCTGTCAAGGTCGGCTGTCTCCTGCTTGTAACCTGTACAGGTACCAAGGTTACTGATGGATTTCCTTTAAGATTAGTTTGGCATCAGGATACGAGCCTTGTGGCTGTAGCCTGCTTGAGTTATGCAGGAGGTATCGTTTGATACCTGGATGGTTTTATGTTTGGTTTCAGGATACGAGGTTGTGCCTCTCCCTGATTGTGTTTTGGCAGTATTGCTTGATACTCCTGTTGTTTGAAGTTTTGTTTCAAGACATTGTTTCATACCTTGATTGTTTTATATATTATTTCATGATATTGATGTGATATCATAGTTGTTTTAAGATATGAGCTGAGCGCGTAGGAGTACGGCTTTAGGAAAAGCCTGCCATGTATTTAAAGGCTGCATCTTTTGGACTTAGAAAGGGCAGACTTCGACAGACAGAGTTTTCAATATACTTGGTTGGATAGTTACCTCTTCAGTTCGCCACGATAGTGAGAAGGTGCCAAACACTTCAAGACCTTAGCGATATAGTAAAAGGTTTATCTAACAACCTTTCGGAGCCTTCTCTTGATCAATCCGCCTAAGGCCACTCTGTGACTAGGATTTCACGTGCACAACCTGGGACGGTTTCTTAGAGGTTCTCAGTGTACCGAGAACCAATAAGGAAACATTACACTGCTAGTCAGGAGACTGGTTTAAGTACAAAGTCCTGGATCGATAGCCTTCCTGCAATCACTATTATTACCAGTAGCTACCCACATACTAGAATCCTGTAATCCTGCAAGGACAAAGAAAGAAGCATTGCTTAGCCTGCACCAGTGTTACATGATAATTCCATACTGGGAATTTGAAATATAAACGTCTAGCAAAGGAAACCAAAGATAGCAATACGATAGCATAGCCTATCTGATAGAGAGACAGTGGTGGAGCTGAAATCAAATCAAATCAACCAGGTGTGGGGCAAGCTAAACATAGTGAATCCAGCACTGCCAGGTCCTGTGGTCCATGATCGGAACAGGTACACATGTTACATAACTAGAATGTCTCAATCAATCGTTTCAGTTGTTATTCTTTGTAGTTCTTTTGTATAATTGTTTAGCATTAGGTAATAATACAACTAAATGTAACAAATATATGCTCGAAGATGTTTTGTTTAATGGGAAACAGCTAATTGTTGTGCATATCAGAATTGTAGACTATCATAATAGTCTTGTTGTCATGTGGTCTTATGGCAATAAGACCCCGAGGGACAAAATTCTACCTCAATTGAGTGAGGGACTTGCATTCAAGTCATATGGCAAATTGTAAGAAGTAGAGTAAAAGTATCGTATATTTTGCACTACGGGAAGGTGATGGTCAAGGGCTTGGCCTGTATACCAGTGCCCAAGTGTTTTATTACTTAGATGGTGATGTGAAAAGCGTATCAACTCATTGGTCCTTGGCCCTTATATAGTCATCTTTACAAACCTAATTCTGTTGACTTATAACCCTCGTGTCTCATAAATTCTGTAACTCATAATGAGTCATTGCATGAAATCTATCAGACAACTCATATGAGTGACTCCGCAACATACTGTTAACCAATCACAACCCATAAACTAAGTGATGTGCTCAAATGAGTCACATGTGTGAAATTCAGGATTTATAATGTGAGTCATGTGTGAAGTTAATCCATCATGTGATTCAGAATCGTGAGTTAATAACAAATGAACCAATCATAAAATAAAAATAACTCAGCATGACTTAGTCATGTGAAAGCCTCTGAATCAAACAACTACATAGCTTGAAAAACAAACAAGGGATGACTAACCAACTGATAAGTCATGTGAAAAGAAATTAGCCAAGTCAAAATTTGTGATAGTTTCTCTTAGTCCTTTCCTCTAACAAGCCCCATTCACCTTCAATTTACGTTCCATTCGCAGGCAGGAAACATATTACTCTGAGTTCATCACTTTAGATCACATTCCGATAAAGATACTTAACCCAACTCCCCCTTCTCTAAACTCATTAGTGGGCCCGTCAATCTCAGATCTGAACAACATGCTAGGCCAGGTGGCGGTGAAAAGCATGTGAAGGATGATGATCATGAAAGCAGCCTTGGGAAGAAGGTGAGAAGACAAGAGCTGTAAGTTGTAAGTAACCCTACATCCTTTCACGCAGAGGAGCACAGTTTTGTCAGTCCTTAAGGCAATAAGGATCACATTAGCTGAACTAATAACTCATTCACCATACTTAAGAAAACTATCAGATGCACAAGGTATGTTTCCTTCTTACAACTATAGTTCCGAGTCTCTTTTATCAAAGATTTTGTGAATGTGATTGTAGCAGTTTGCAATGATTAACAATGATTCAAAGGCCCAGATACCATGTCCATAAGGTTCATTTCCCCATGCTGCAGTGCCTATTTCCGGGCTGTCAATACTACACCACTGAGGAATTTCAACTGGCTATGTATGAGGAGTTAGCATGCCCAGGTGGGGTAAGGGATCCTAGTTCATACCAGAATAAAGATTCCAAACTCTTGCCAAAATTCAAAGGACTGAAGAGAAGGAAGCTAACCTGGAAGGATATAAAAAATGTATCTTTTGAGGAGGAGTTCAACAAGTCCCCCACAGGTATAAGTTAAGAGAGCAGCTTCCAGAAGGGGGATGATGGGAAAGATAATGAACAAGACCCTCTGGAAGGAAACAAGGTAGGCCATCATTGCCATACAAGTAACTTCTAGTATTTCATTTGTTGGGTTCACCATCTGACCCTTTCAGGGAGCCACATTGTGCTTCCTGCCATTGAAAGAAGTAGTTAGGAGGGTTAAATCATGGAAAAGATTCCATGTGAGACAGAAAACTATATTTCTGAAGGGTTTAACCTGTTCTGGGGTACCTGCCTTGAGGCCCTTTGGTCTTATAGTGACATGAGAGAAAGAAGGCAAGAGGAGATAGACAGTGTCTTGCAGGATATTCACAGGTTTTTCAATGTTAGCAAGTTGGCAGCCAGTGCTATGGTCCCAAGTTAGTTCTGGGCTTGGGTAGGGTATTATTATAGTGAGGCTTGGGAGAGGGGGTCCTGTTGCCCCCTAGGAGGTATTGTTATTATCATTGTAGTTTTTCGCCAGGCTTAGTGCCTGGGAGTAGTTCTGACATTGACTAGACCAACTTACCCACTGAAGAGGAAACCGGAGAGGAATGATGGTTGGGACAATACAGATTCCTTCTTCCTCCTGTTGATATTATTTGTACAACTGATTACTCTCTCAACTGTACTTAAACTTACTACAAAATCATAAAGCCAGCATTTGGGCTTCACTGAGCTAAGTGAATATTAATCTGCTGTATCACATGTATCATATATCGATCACCTGCTTACCCTGGTTCAAGTTGCGATACTATGAAGGCAAAAGCAATTGTTCGATTTACCCGCACATTACTATTAATCTACCTTGCGCTTGTGCTATATAAACGCTCACCATTTGGGGCCAGTATCACATCCCTGGGTATTGTAACTGTAGGTCATCAAATATGATACCCTTTTTGTATATAGTGAGATCCTTGATCTTCATCCCAACGTCACCCTCAGGGAGATTAAAGTTGCTCACAGTGCACTATTGGTGTTATGGATGAATGCATGGGTGTGGTATGGGGTGACTGATTGGATTGGATGAGATAGGATTACCGACATGGGTTTATTATAATATTTTTTTAATTCTCGTATCGTTGACCAACACTGACACCTGGACCAGGTGGGGTGTTGACCAGAGAACCACATTGCTGTTGCTCGTCCAGCTGAACCTTTGGAAATAAAAATAATAAGTATAGATATATGTTCGGCCAAATAGGTTTTGGGTGGTGTTGGAGTGTTTGGCTGCCCAAAGAACGGTTTGTGAGGGGCATACTCCCAAAGAGGCACGATAGAGAATGTCTTTTCGGTTCTTGCATTCCAAATACCCTTCTAGTATTATACTTGTCAGGCGGTACACCATCGAACCTGGTCTTCTAATTTTACTCACCTTAAATTGATGCCCACTTCTCTTACAGCCGGCGCCTGAACTTTTCTATTACCTACTTCCTCCATCATGCTCTCATGCTCAAGTTGTCTACCTTAATAACCTTCTGCACGACCTAACTGTGCCTCTAGAATTCCTTCCTACACTCGAGTATTATACATTCGAATATTTCCCACACTCAGTTTTACCGCTATTGGCATTTTTACCACCTTCTCTCCTTCGTTTGGAAATGAAATTACATTTGGCGATAACTTCATTCAACTCAATCGTCAGTTTCCCGGGGAGCTTGTTTGGTTTCTCTCATCACCACTGCCATCTTACCCGGCTGTCTACAGGGCCGAGGGTTCCCTTCTCCCTGCTCCAGTCATAGTGAGTTGTGCTTATGACTGATTATGAAGAGTCTTCATTGAGTACGACCAATCCCTTTTCACTGGGCAATCCTGATCAGGTACAGTGACCCGGATTCATGTTTGGGGCCTCCACCTCTTATTCTTCCATGTCTCTCTGCCCTCTTTTCCTCATTTATAGGCCACTTGAGCACTTCCTCCTTATCCCAATGACCCTTTAGTATCATGCAAGTGACCTCCACCAGTGGTTGGTGTTGCAATTGCCACCACCTACAGTGGAATTTGCGTTCTACAAGGAACAATCTTCAGCCCGGGAGCTTCTTTCCAGGTTTTTGGTGTTTGTGACACAGGCTACAGAAGAGGGGAATCTCATACAAGGAACCTATGAGGACCTTATATGGCTTGTTTTGACTAAATTGGAATCCCTTTTTCAGCAGGGCAATCTCACAGTCCCCTGTTGAGATACTAATTGGGGATAACTTTGGTGTTCTTGCATTTGTTACACGGTTGCTATGAGGGATTTCCTTTGTAAGATTTACGACAAATTGTATTGTTTCCTTGGTTAAGAGGATGTGCGACTCATACTGAGGTATGAGTCGTGCGGCAAAAGGCTGTGCTAGGATTTCCTTTTAGATAAGGGGGGGCTCCGCCCCCTATTTCCTTGGTTCTTTACGCTACCTGGTATTTCGTTCACGACTCCTGTACTTCAGAATATAACATCTTCTATTCTGATATCCAAGATCCACACCAAGAACGCATGAACCTTGAGCCTGATCTGCTGTTACGCGATCAGCCTTGATCTGAGATTGTCATCTCCAAACCCTCACGCTAAATGACTGTTATCGTTTAGGACCTTTCTGTCCCTGTGTGCCTTGGACTAACGTCCAGTGCCAAGACCCCATTACAGGCAATGGCGTTCCTGCCCTGGCTGCTCGATTGACTGGCACTCCGCCCAGGAGGCTGGAAGTGGTCAAATCCTACTACAGTGCTCGCCGGGTAGCTAACTAACTCACCAAAGCAGACTGAACTTCTGTTTCATGCAGCTGCCAAAGCAGACCGTTGACGCTCATGCTTTTCCCAGAGGAGTGGGAAATAGGGAAGACTATATTAACGAGCTTGGGAAGGTCTTCAGCATTTATGGGGGATAGGTCGGGAATTATTTGGTGTATTGCCCACTGCTACTTTCATCACATTTCTGAGATCCTAGCGCAGGCAGAAGCCTTCCAAGGGACCTGATGAAATAAGATCCCTGTGACATGAGGAATCTAGAACGGATTCTACGTATCTGGTCTCTGCTCCCTTAATTGTTTTGAACAAAATGGTTTGGTGCACAGCGGATTTGATCACTGAGAGTTGGAAGAACCAAAGACTTTTATCGATACGAACAAGTCAGGTGACAAGACAATAAATTGAACAAAGAATAAAGAAAACGAGAGACTGATGCTCTGTGTACAGAAGATAAAACGAAGAGAAAAGCGAATGTCTGATGGATGGTCAAAACAACGAACAAAGGGAAAACAGGAGTCCTTTTATCCTCCACAAAGTACAAAATCCCTTTCGGATGTACGACCTTCATATGCCGATTCTCTCTTTGCATTTCCTCCACTACCCATCTTTGCCGAATCTCCTGCAACTCATAACCGCGGTGAAATCTAGGTTACCGAGAGTTGGAGAAGGCACTTTGCGGTCGGTATCATGATAGACCAAGGAATTGAGTGCTTGGTTGATATAACCGGTGTTGTGCTGGTTGGCGTGAGGATAGTGTGTTTGGGTGCTGTCGCACCTTTCAGTTAAGGTGTTTCGTGGTTGGTGATCCCTGATGAACTAGGTATGCAGGGTTGTGTGATCTGTATGAAGCTAAGAGTGGTGCGGTCGGTATCAAAAAATGATAGTCTGGAACTAGTTTGTTCTAGTAACCATTCGATAAGATGTCATCCTCGTAGTAGTAGTTTTCCGTCGAAGAATCTGAATGTGGAGAGCAGCAAAATTTCAACAAATTGGGCTGGCTCAGCTGGCGAATTACTATGTAATTTGGAAAATGCGCGCCATGGAGCCAGAGGAACTCGGAGAGGGGCTTGCCGGTGCAACATGGTATTTTCAAGGTATCGTTACTGCGGCCGAGATTGCATCCGTATTGGCTTGGGATTCATTTTATCATATCGCGTCCGACACTTTCTCCGTCCTTTTCTGGGTCAGTTGCAGTTAACAGCACACCCACCCTCACTTCACTAGCTCCTACCACCCTACAGGACTCCACGAATGAGGGTGAAGGCACTCCCTCGCCAACTCTGTCAGCACGAGACCTGCCACAAGCACAGTCCCAGCACCATGGTGGTCTTACCAATACTTGTTTATCTAAGGATAGGCATATTCACCTCTCCTTGATTAATAGTGCGTGGAAGGCTCTCGTAATCGCTTCTCCCCAATCTCTTTATAGCCTTGACAACAGTCTGAAGGAGGTTGGAGCACCGACGGGATTGGACTAGAGCTGTGTCCCTTTTACAGGGAGAAGGTACATGTATTACCCACCGTTTCCTGCCTATTTTGGCGCTGTTCCGCTCTCCTTACCTCGAGTCTGCAACTGAGATCGTTTTGGAAGGCCTTAAAGAAATAGGGTCTTTGACCTGGCGGGTCACACAAATCAGGTCTCGGTGATGGTTCCGGCCATAAATCAATCATTTCCGAATTGATTGATATGATAACTCAGCAGCCGGTTCACTGGGAGGCCGTGAGGGTCTTCCCCTGAGCAACCCACATTCTCGACTTTGACCTCGGGGGCATTTCGGAGCTGGCGGTTTTGACCCACCACAATAAGGGTGGCACTGCTGTGCGCATAATGATCGCTGGCGCATTCTAAGATATAAGCAATGACGTTGGATACAAACCGGAGCTATTCGGCGGGGATTTGGATCACGCAGTCTAGTGCGTAGTTAGCAGGCTCAGGGAGTATGGCCCTAAATTGGTACAGACATGGCGGGAAGAAATCTTTGTCGATACAAAATTTTCTTGGTTGCTAGGACTGCGGCCTGTCATGGTTGTTGGGATGACACCTTGTACAGTCCTGTGGAGCTTTGTTTCGACGACTACGAATGGCGGGTTTCAGTTGAATTAACTGGTAAGCTATATCATTCAAGTTTCGCATATCCTGTGCTGATGAAAATTGGCAGGTGGCTATTACAACGCCATGGGCTTTACCACAGCTCTTCGGAAGGTTGGCAGAATACAATCTCCTGTGCCGGTATTACGGCCAGCCTTATCTATGTGAACCCCAGAGGAATAGGATCGCGGGTCCCACTTCTCCGACACCTTTATTCCGCGGGTCTTCCGATTTCACGGTTGTCCATTGGGGCCGAAGTACCGCCAATCACGGTTGCCAGCGAGCAAATTGAGACGACCGGGCTGGAACACATCACCCTTAAGCCTAGCTCTACCGATGCTACAAGCCTCGCAATTGGGCTTCAGGTTTTGGGTCGACCCGGGTTTAAATCAGGCCTGGGCGGGTCTGCCATCCTTTGGGTCGGGTCTGGGTCTGGTTTCTGAATTCACGACCCGGGTCGACCCATTGTGAGGATTGCGATGCTATCCAATAAGTCACCAATATTGCCCTCGTTGCCTGCTCTGGATTTGGTGGACGGATATATATCCTTGTTAGGTGACTTCAACTTAGGTCGGGGCTTGTTCCGAGGGGTTTTAACACCCTCCGATGCCTCCGATGCCTTTCGATGGCGTTGTGTTGCATACCAGAATGATTTCTGTAAAGGAGACACATACCTATCTTGGTTACAATGGTTAGTGATACAATTAGGTGTATTCTCATTGATATCATGTTATAGGCCAACGGAGCAATCTACAAAGCAGACCGGGTGAGTGATAAGAGATTTGAGGAGACCTAGAAGGGTCCCTCCGGTTGTGCTATAACGGTCCGATCAGAGATGGGCGAGCCTATCCACAGACTGGCTGCCTGCCGTGTCAGACTCTGGTGGGTGTCGATCGGGACTTATTCCTTGAACATTAAACTAACCGTCTGCAATAGGCCTGAGCTAGGTTGCACAATTTTCTCACCCGACACCCAACCCCTGTTGAGCTTAAAAAGCAACGTGACTATATCACCAAACGGCTAAATACTGATTTCCAACAGACTTGGTTTCGAAATCATAACACGGAGGGCGTGGATCTCAAAGACCTGACCTACGCCGAGGTCACCCTTCTCATGGTAGAGCTCATGTTCTTTCAGAGATGATTCCCGCCGGTTCGACCCCTCTTTAAAGTGTCTTACTGTGGATTTCATTGGACCTATAAAAGAAAGCATCACGGCTGTTGAGGGCCAGGCGTCCCAGCTCGGGGTCTGCGCCCATTTGGATGACCCTTTCGCTACTACTGAAAATATTCCAACCCATTGTCCGGAGGCCAACGCTCAACTCATCGATGCGCAGGATATGCGGCATTTACTTCTTCTCCTATGTCAGCGACACCACCAGAAGCGTGTTCCATTTGTTCCTACACCTTGACAAGAACTTAGAGTTCTGGTTTAAGAAGGATTCCTTTTGGAAATCCAAAGATTTTGAGACTGTTGGCTGTTCAAAATGTGAACGCCAGGGGCACAATCTATTCTATGTGGATAATACTGCGCAAGTGCGAGGGGGGTTGCGAGGCACGCTTGGTGAGGAGTAGAGAGCAGATTTGGTAGGAGTTCTGGTTCTT
>Ga0307509_10001267_pt1 | contig 42835 bp, 39 predicted proteins | sample 10_EM_MG_FD_202245 | JGI IMG/M metagenome (GOLD analysis project Ga0307509, IMG submission 202245) | Populus trichocarpa ectomycorrhiza microbial communities from riparian zone in the Pacific Northwest, United States - 10_EM | ecosystem: Host-associated > Plants > Roots > Unclassified | place...
GCCTTATCCTAGGTTTACCAGCTATTTGTATTAAGTATACGAGACCATACCACCTCTGGTTACCTCTTGGTATACCATTTGGGCTAAGGTGATAGTGATTGTAGCTACCTATTGTAGGGTCGTTACAGAATTACACGAGAGAAAGGTCAAGATCCATATATGCTCCCCATTCATGACAAGAAAAAGGGGAATGGGTTTACTATCATAGTATCGGGGAGCATATCCTTAGGGTTTAAAGGTCCGATTTGGATTTGGGTAAAGGAAACAGCAGAGGAATGTCAGGAAAATGCTGAGCAACTTCAACAGGAAAATGGAGAAAAGCTTCAACGGGTAGCTGAGAGACGGCAAAGGGCAACAATTCCAGGAACTGCAGAGTTTGAGTATCTTCAAGCCCTTAACCGTAATATAGATAACTACAATGCACACCGTGGTCCTAATGAACCTCGGCGCCTCCACCGTAGGCCTTACTGGGAGTTTGGAGAGGAAACTTGCAATCGAAGTACTGGGTGGGGAATGGACTGGTTTCTCTATCGAGAGCATGTTTTACAAGAGAGATTATATCCTTTTATTGAAAGGATCCAGCATGAGACTGGCCGCCAATGCTGGCTAGTCCAAGATAATGCGGGAAATCATACAGCTGCAGCACGAATGGATACTGAAGCACAAGTACATGGGGTCCAGTGTATTCCTTTTTGGCCACCAAACTCTCCTGACTTGAACAAAATCGAACCCTGCTGGAACTATTTGAAAGACTCTATGGCACAGTATAATTTCATGGGGAGTAGTGAGGAAACTAAGGAGCGAGTAAGAGAGGCACTGAGGATTGAGTGGGAGCGTATGCCACAAGAATTAATTGATCGTTTCTGTATGAATTTCCATTCAAATTTGATGCAAGTACAAGCTTGTGGAGGGGATAATAGATTCAATGCATAATTTATCTTGGATACTCCAGTACGGACGCAAAGCATTCTACTTTCTATACTGACCAGCCGTAGGCCACAGTAGTGCTAGGCCAGAGGCTCGTGTGGTAAGACCATACCTGATATGGACTGGTGGTAGCTATTCCAAAAGGGGTGCCAACTCTTGGCGAGGAGACACGAGTAAAAATATCCAGTAAAGTGCTCCCCACATTCCACATAACCGGCCTCATCAATCCAGCCTTCTTATACTCTTCACGGAGTGATCCAGGGTTATGTTCTTTTGGATTGGGTCCTGTCAAGTGGGGTGTTAATTCGGCTTGGGCTAGACCGGGTTTGCCATTTTCCAGCCAGGGCTAACCCATTGGAGGGCTTGCTAATTCGGTAACAGATAATCCTCAACATCGATCATACTATATATCCATCAAGGACAAGCTATGCAAGCTCAGGGATCGAATAGCTATGTAGGATAAATTATTGAGTCTTGCAGGGTTTATGAGGCCAACCGGATCGTCCCCATAACGGGGATGGGGGCACTCATAGACCGAGACGCTAACAGCACAGGTACTGACATTCATTTCCTTGCCTAAAATCACCAACATAAGGTCAATCCTAGCCCAGATGCCAATACCTAGGGGATCGAACTCAGTGAGAGGCCCGTCCCAAGCCCCAGCTAGCTAAACGCGCGCGCCTCCGAGTAGCGCATTTGTACGGTAGCGTGACAGGTATACATGATAGGAAGGATGAGAACCGAAACTACAAGTACACTTAACGCCCCAAGGGCCAGGAGGTAAAGCCTAAACCAGGAGGATCTGAAGCGGTCCAGAAGAGTGCACTCATCCCCGAAGCATTACCACCTGCATTAGGCTCTAGGGCCAGGACCCGCTTATTCCCCACCACAACCTCAGATCGTTGGACCAGCCGTAGATTCCGCTCTACAACAGGTCGACAGTGGAATCCTAGCGAAGGGAAGCTATTGATCCATGGAGTGGCGGTGCCACGAGGGTGATTATTGAAGATAGGAATGGGTGAGGTGAGGGACCGGAGAGGAATGGGGGGCAAGTTGTGGAAATACAGTACGCAGGGCCCAGCGCGGCCTTTGAGAGTTTGAAAAAAATTCCTCGTTCATGATTCCCCGTTCCCAGTCCCTCTTTGAAGGCTCCCGTAGTAGGCTCATCCGGTTTGGTAATAGAATCGGCACACGCCTTGAGTTTTGTGTAGTGACTTGGTAGGTTAAATAGCGATATTTGCTCTAGCCAGTTATGGGTATGGTCTGAGCATGGAGTCAAGTCTTGTGCGAGAACTCAGAGTCACAGACGACAAACTGATGATCCCCGGTATGGACTAACTTCATTCACAAATCGCCCAAGATTGCTCTACATTTGCGATATTCTCAGGGGTTTTTTACAGCCATTGATTCTAGCGTGAGAAGTGTGTGCTATCTGGAAATGTAACTCAGAAATGGAAATACAACCTGCTACATCTGCTACTCGCTATCTTCATTTTCTTCAACTTCTTCTTCCTCTTCATAAGACGTCTCTACTGTCCAGTCCAATGAGTGTGGCCAAGTGCTTTGGAGCCTGAAGAAGGCAACAAGCAGAGTCAGAGTATGGCCTGGAAACTCTTCACCTCTAATAGTAATAGGGCCCCCTCGAAACCCTAGCCATTTTGATACCTCAGAGTCGATTTCTTTGCAATAGCTCATAATCCAGGAGCCTTCTCCGTGTGCTTGTGCTTCCTTCTCAAGAATCGCCACGAATTTGGGTGTTGTTGCCAGCATATTCAGTCCGTCTTGGGTCGACGCTCCTGGTGGGAGTTGGATTATACCCTGTGCTTCAGCCCGTTCGACAATGTACTCTGCAGTAGAAAATTAGCCACGATTCAATAGATACATATTACTCTTACATACTAAGGGCTCCACGAAGCTGCAAGGTTCCATCCAACCTCACCCTCGCCCTTTTTTCTTTCAAAGCTACACCCTGCCAAAAAAAAAAATCAGAAAATCTATAAAGAGCAAGATCGGAGGTGATCTTACAAAGAGGTCTGGACTTTTCTCAATCTTTTGGTCATATCTCATCTGATACCATTGCGGTTCCTCGGGCTCCCAGTAATATTTGATTCTCCCTTTAGAGTTTTCAAGGGACACACCTCTCCACTCATACTCCTCACACTGTTTCGACAATATGGCCATCTGCTTCTTAAACTCTTCGAGAAAGGTGGCCTTCTCTTTCTTAAGCTTTTTGCGCGAAGCGTCCCAGTGCTCATATTGTTTGACTGACTCGACCTTCTCCTCCTCAAGCTCTTTGCGCAAGGCAGCCTGCTGCTTCTCACCCTGTTCGGACAATATAGCCATCTGCTCCTGACACTGTTGCAATAAGGCGTCCTTCTGTCCACACTCTTCGAGCAAGGCGGCATTCTGCCCCCCAAACTCCTTGCGCAAAGCGGCCTCCTGCTCATATTGTTTGAGCAACGTGGCCTTCTCCTCACTCTGTTTGAGCAACATGTCCTTCTGCTCCCGAGAGCGTTGGAGCCATACGGCCTGAACTTCCTTGAGAGCTGCACGGTGTGCAATTATGTTAATTGAAGGTTCACCGCTCTGCTACACGTTGTTAGTTGAAGCTTACGAGAGTGGTCAAAAATGATACCCACGCTGTGAATGGCGTGACGAAATATGCGGGTACAAAATTCCCCAACGGTGCGAGTTGCAAACCCGGAAAAACGCTGCATTTGGGAATAAGTGGTGGAACACTATGATATGTCAGGATAGGATGGCCGTTGATAAGGTGTTGTGGAGGGGGAAGATGGAGTGGCATCGGTTGTGTGAATATATATACCAGGTAGTCACACGTCAAGAAATATGGCAGAAAGTGGGACTGCCTAGTACGTATACAGCCATTTGATCTCTAAGGAACCTGTCGCCAAGCCTTCCTGTGCGTTCACGGTTAGCTCAAGTAAAAAATAAGGCCCAATTGACCCAACCAGAAGGTCCATTGCCCTGCCGATACCGTAAGGCCTAGTTTAGTCAGTACAAACAAGCGAAGCAAATGAAGTATGATAATAATATCATAGTCAAGAAAGCATACTGTAAAGGCCAAAGTATCAAAATAAAGTACGCGAACCCACACGACTTCAATCCCAACCGCTACGACCACCAGACCCTCGGACATAGGCCTTTCGGCTTCAGACGTAGAGCATGCACTTGGCACCACATTGCTAAGGACTCCCTGTTTACTATTATCTCAAGGGTGTTGTGGGCGTTCGATATCAGGCCCAAAATGAAGGCCCAACGGGACAGAGGTTCTGGTTGATGACATGGCGTTTACAAGTGGGCTTTTGTCGCGCGCTCGCCAGTTGCCATTTGAGTGCTCCATTACCCGGATCAAGAGTGGGTAAACGTTATCGAGAGGGAATGGGCTAAAGGGAATAAGGACCTTCTTTGGATATTGGCGGAGAAGTATACATTAGTGGTTTCTTGCGCCACTGATTTTTGTGGAGGGCTCCGCGGTTATCCGCTTGGCTTATTTCATCTCTTATGATGGTTTAGTTATTCCGCGTCATTGCGGCAGTCCCTGTCCACCACATACCCTCTTTCCTACTATATTCGTGTCGCTTGCGCTGTTGACTTTATATCAATTAATAATATATCGTTTGTGAAATTTCAGACCCGGAATACATTGATTTACCGTACAACCTAAAAAAATCCACCAAAGTGCACCCTACTGTTATTATGAGAGCTGGAAGGGAGAGGAACGTGGTGGATCGATGAAGAAGGACAAAGAAGCAATGAGGAGAAAAACTTGTATATTCGGCGGATTCGTATCTGTCTATCTTGTCCTTCTATCTACAGCCATGCGGAGGGTTTAAATAGTGTAAAATACAAGAAGGGTCCTCAAGGTTCTTCCGGAAATCCTGCCGGTTCCTCCCCCGTCCATCCTTCCGATTGATGCTTCGCTTTACCCTCCGATGCTAGTTGCCGGCTTTCTATACGAATCCTAATATATAGTATACGACCAGGTATACCCCTTCCTCCTCGTTGCTTGCTAATCGGTGAAAAAGGAAATAACTAACTAATAAGTAGTCGAATGAAGGTGTAAGGGGCGGCGTCTCTGTGGACTGATCACCGGTGATTTTTAACACCTACATCGCACATAATTGGCCTCACGCACACCACAGCACTAACCCCCTCTTCAACCCAGCCTACTTATACTCCCGCTGGGTAACCCAGGGTCATGTTCCTTTAGATTGGGTCCTGTCAAGTTAGGTGTTAATTCTGCTTAGGCTAGATCGGGTTTGCCATTTCTCGGCCCGGGCTAACCCATTGGAAGTTCAGTAACAGATAAAATCTTCACTATCGATCATACTATATCCATCAAGGACAAACCATACAAGCTCGGGGTTTTGTACTTCCCCGGCGAATAGCTATATAGGATAAATAATTGTGTCCTGTAGCGCTCATGAGGCAGACCGGATCGTCTCACACAACGAAGATGGGGGCACTCTCGGACCAAGATGCTATCTGCATAAGAACTGACATTCCCTTCCCTCAAATCACCAACACAAGGTCAATCCTGGCCTGGGTAACAATGCCTAGGAGATCGAACTCAGTGAGAGGCCTATACAAAGCCCCAGGTGGCTGAACGTGCGCGCCTCCGAGTAGCGCCCCTTAGCGTCACAGGAGTAGATGATAGGAAGGATTAGAACAGCAAACCACAGGAACACTGAAACCCCAAGGGCCGGAGGGAAAGACCAACCCAGAAAAGCCAGAAGTGATTCAGAAGGGTGTCCTCATCCCTGACGCATCACCACCTGCATTAGGCTCGGGCCAGGCATATTACCCGGCCCATTCACGACCACAGCCTCAGATTGCTGGAGCTGCGGTAGGTTCCACTCTACAACGTATTGACAGTGGAATCAGAGCAGAGGGGAAACTATTGATTCACAGAGTGGCGGGGCCGCGAGGGCGGTTATTGAAGATGTGGATGAGTGTGGTGAGGGACTGGAGAGGAATGGGAAGGCAAGTTGTGGATAACGTTATATGAAGGGCTCGGCGTGGTTTTCGAGGCTTAGAAAAATTTCCTCGTTCATGATTCCTCGTTGCCAGTCCCTCTTTGAAGGCTCCAATAGTAGGCTTATCCGGTTTAGTAATAGCATGGGCGCAAACCTTGAGTTTTGTGTAGTGACTTGGTAGGTTACAGGGCGATATTTGTTCTCCCCAGTTATGGGTATGGTCTGAGCATGGAGTCAAGTCCTCTGCGAGAACTCAGAGTCACAGACGACAAACTGGTGAGCCCCAGTATGGACTACCCTCATTCATAAATCGCATACGATTGCTCTACATTTGCGATATTCTCAGGCAGGGGCCTTCTACATCCTCTTATTCTAGCTGGTAGAGTGTGTGCTGTCTACAAATGTAACTTAGAAAGTAAATACAACCAGCTACATCCGCTACTCGCTATCTTCATTTTCTTCATTTATTTCAACTTCTTCTTCTTCATAAGACGTCTCTACCGTCCAGTCCAATGAGTGTGGCCAAGTGCTTTGGAGCCTGAAAAAGGCAATAAGCAGAGTCAGAGTATGGCCTGGAAACTCTTCACCTCTAATAGTAATAGGGCCCCCTCGAAACCCTAGCCATTTTGATACCTCAGAGTCGATTTCCTTGCAACAGTTCATAATCCAGAAGCCTTCTCCGTGTGCTTGTGCTTCCTTCTCAAGAATCGCCACGAATTTGGGTGTTGTTGCCAGCTTATTCAGTCCGTCTTGGGTCGACGCTCCTGGTGGGAGTTTGATTATACCCAGCGCTTCAGCCCGTTCGACAATGTACTCTACAGTAGAACATTAGCCACGATTCAATAGATACATATTACTCTTACATACTAAGGGCTCCACGAAGCTGCAAGGTTCCATCCAACCTCACCCTCGCCCGTTTTTCTTTCAACGCTACACCCTGCCAAAAAAGGTTATTAGAAAATCTATAAAGAGCAAGATCGGAGGTGATCTTACAAAGAGGTCTGGACTTTTCTCAATCTTTTGGTCATATCTCCTCTGATACCATTGCGGTTCTCCAGGCTCCCAGTAATATTTGATTTCCGCTTTAGAGTCTTCATGGGACACACCTCTCCACTCATAGTCCTCACACTGTTTCGACAATATGGCCATCTGCTTCTTAAAATCTTCGAGAAAGGTGGCTTTCTCCTTCTTAAGCTCTTTGCGCGAAGCGTCCCAGTGCTCATATTGTTTGACTGACTCGACCTTCTCCTCCTCAAGCTCTTTGCGCAATGCAGCCTGCTGCTTCTCACCCCGTTCGGACAATATAGCCATCTGTTCCTGACACTGTTGCAATAAGGTGGCCTTCTGTTCATGCTCTTTGAGCAAGGTGGCATTTTGTTCCTCAAGCTCTTTGCGCAAAGCGGCCTCCTGCTCATATTGTTTGAGCAAGGTGGCCTTCTCCTGCTCAAATTCTTTAGGCAACACGGCTTTCTGCTTCTCACCCCGTTCGGACAATATGGTCATCTGCTCCTGACACTGTTGGAATAAGGTGGCCTTCTCCCCCTCAAGCTCTTTACGCACAGCGGCCTCCTCCTCATATTGCTTGAGCGACTTGTCTTTCTCCTTCTCAAGCTCTTTGCGCAAAGCGACCTCCTCCTCATATTGTTTGAGCCACTTAGCCTTCTCCTGCTCAAACTCTTTAGAAAGCACGACTTTCTGCTTTTCACTCCGTTCGGACAACATGGCTACCTGCTCCTGACACTGCTCGAGCAAGATGGTTTTGTGTCCACACTGTTTGAGCAAGGCGGCCTTCTCCTCACCTCGTTTGAGCAACATGGCCTTCTGCTCCCGAGAGCGTTGGAGCCATACAGCCTGAACTTCCTTGAGAGCTGCACGGTGTGCAATTATGCTAATCGAAGGTTCACCGCTCTGCTACACATTGTTAGTTGACGCTCACGAGAGTGGTGAAAAATGGAACCCACGCTGTGAATGGCATGACGAAATGTGCGAGTACAAAGCTCCCTGCCAGGGCGATTTGCAAACTTGGCAAATCGCTGCATTTTGGGAATAAGTGATGGAACACTATGATATGCCAGTGTAGGGTGGCCGTTAAGTGTTGTGGAGGGGAAAGGGGGAGTGGCATCGGTTGTGTGAAAATATATACCAGGTAGTCACATGTCAAGAGAGATGGTAAAAAGTGGGACTGCCTAGTACGTCCACAGCCATTTAATCTCTAGGGTATCTCTCACAAAGCCTTCCTCTGCAGTGCATTAACGGTTAGCTTAAGTATAGAAAAAATGCCGACTTGACCCAACCCCAAAGTCCATTACCCTGCATTACCCTACGGCCTAGTTTAGTCAGTACACAAAAAGGGAGAAAATGAAGTATCATAATATTATCATCGTCAAGAAAACGTATTGTAAAGGGCAAAGGATCAACATAATGTACCCGCACCCATACAACTTCAACCCTGACCGCTACGACCACTCGACGCGCGGGAATATGGCTCTCGGCTTCGGACGTAGGGCCTGCACTTGTCAGCACATTGCTAAGGACTCGCTGTACACTATTATCTCAACGATGTTGTGGGCCTTCGGGCCAGGGTTCCGAATGGTCCGCGGAAGACTGGTCTGGACCAGCTAGTCCGGTCGAAAGTCAAGTCTAGTCTCATGGTGGAAATTAGACCGACTGGACAGTCAGGATTATTGGACCCGACTCGACCGGGATTGGTCCGACCAGGCCCGCCAAGTAGGAGGATATACACGGCCCTCTGTCAAAATTGGCGTCCCATTTTGCTTTTTACTATTTTGCTTTTTACTATTTTGCTTACAATATATTACACTCAAACAAAGCTTTTCTTGGTTAAACTCCTTGCTTCAATACATTATATTGTAGAATCTCAGGAGAGTTGGAATGGAGATAGTACCTCGCTTTGATTAGGGGCAGCCAAAATATGTTCGCGAGTATCAAGTTTTTTTCCGTGCCCTAAGTGAGTGATATTGGGTGACTATGCAATCTTTTATAAAGACTGGTCAGGGACCAGTCTAGATCGGACCGGACCTCCTGAGTTAGTCAGGTCCAGTCATGGACATCGACCAGGACTGGCAAGCCTGGTCCTGCCTCCAAGACTTGACCGGTCGGACTATTCGGAACCCTGCTTCGGGCCCAAAATAAAGCCCAGTGGGACCGAGGTTCTAGCTGATTATATGGCGTTCACGAATGGGTTTTTGTAGCGGCTGTTGCTATTTGAGTGCTCGATTAAGCCGAGGCATTAAGAGAGTCTGAAAGTTATCCAAAAGGGGTGGGCCGAAGTGCACAGTGCTCCCAGCCGTCCAGTCAGTCCGTCTTCGGAGAGGTAAAGACCGGAGTGACTGTAGGGGACTATAGTCCTACCGCTTAGACTTCCGGTACTAGCCAATCTGAAATCATACACCTCCAAAAGTGTAATTCCAGCATCATCAGACATCACTCATGCCATCCCCAGAGTCCACTACTGTCCCCCGCTGGCCTTGGCCACCCCTCACCATTCCCGGCCATCATCAACCCTCCCCCGCCGTCCAGCCCCCTGCCCTAAACTTATATGTCTCACCTAGTAGGGCCTACCGTCTTGCACTTTGACCGCCCCGGACGGAATATAGATAGCCGCCCCGTCCCGTCTAGGGCGGTTGGAAGTGCCCCCGGACCGCTAAGAACACTAGAAACCGATAAGGACATTCCTTCAATATTGACAGAGAAGTTTACCTAGATGGCTTCTTGCAAAATTGATTCTTGCCGAGGACTCCGCAGTCATGTGCTTGCCTTATTTGATCTCTTATGATTGTTTAGTTATTCCGTGCACCTCATTGAGTCAGCCCCTACCTACCATATACCCTATTTCCTACTATATTCGCGTCGCTTGCGCTCGTGACTTTAGATCAACTGAAAACATATCCTTTCCGTGAGGACCATAATACAAGGCACTCTAAAGACATCCAATAAAGTGCCCCCCTAAATCGCACATAACCGGCCTCATGCACATCACGGCACTTACCCCCTCACGAATCCAACCTTCTTATACTCTTCGAGGGGTGATCCAGGGTTATGTTCCTTTGGATTGGGTTCTGTCGGGTTGAGTATTAATCTTGCTTGGGCTAGATCGGGTTTACCATTTTTCGGCCCGTGCCGACCCATTGGAAGGGTTACTAATTCGATGACAGAGAAAATCCTCAACATCGACCATACTATATATCAATTGAGGACAAGCTATGCAAGCTCAGGGATTGTAATTCTGCTGCGAACAGCTATGTAGGATAAAGTATTGTGTCTTGCAGTGCTCATGAGGCCAACCGGATCTTCCCCTGCAGCGGGGATGGGGGCACTCTCAGACCGAGATGTTATCTACACAAGAACTGACATTTCCTTCCCTCAAATCACCAACACAAGGCCTATCCTGGCCCGATAACAATGCCTGGAGAATCGAACTTAGTTAGCGGCCTGCCCCAAGCTCCAGGTGGCTGGCACGCCTCCGAGTAGCGTATCCGTACGGTATAGTGACAGGAGCACACAACAGAAAGGATGAGAACCAAAACTACAAGAACACAAAACCCCCCAGGGCCCGGAGGCAAAGCCTAAACCAGGAGGGTCAGAAACGGTGCAAAAGAGTGCACTCATCCCCGACGTATTACCACCTACATTGGGCTCTGGAGCCAGGCATATTACCCGGCCCATTCACGACCACAACCTCAGATTGCTGGAGCTGCCGTAGGTTCCACTCTACAACGGATTGACCGTGGAATCCTAGCAAAGGGAAAGCTATTGATCCATGGAGTGGCGGGGCCACAAGGGCGATTATTGAACATAAGAATGGGTGAGGTGAGGGACTGGGGAGGAATGGGAAGGCAAGGTTTGTGGAGGCTAGAAGAAGGATAATATATGCATGGCTCGGCGTGGCTTTCGAGGGTTAGAAAAAGTTTCTCTTTCATAATTCCTCTTTCCCCTTCCCTCTTTGAAGGCTCCTGTGGTAGGCTCATACGGTTTGATAAATGCTTCGGCGAAAGCTTTGAGTTTTATGTAACGACTTTGCAGGTTACCGGGCGATATTTGCTCTCGCCAGTTATGGGTATGGTCTGAGCATGGAGTCGAGTATTGTGCGAGAACTTAGAGTTACAGGCAACAAACTGAGTGAGCCACCGTAAAGGCTAACTTCATTTACGAATCACCTACCATTGCTCTACATGTGCGATATTCTCAGGGGCCGTTTACAGCTTTTCATTCAGGTTGGTGGAATGTGTGAATGTGTGCTACCTAGAAATGTAACTTAGAATGTAAATACAACCAGCTTCATCCGCTACTCGTCTCCTTCATAAGATGTCTCTTCTGTCCAGTCCAACGAGTGTGGCCAAGTACTTTGGAGCCTGAATAAGGCAACAAGCAGCATCAGAGTATGTCCTGGAAAATCCTTACCTCTAATAGTAATAGGGCCCCCTCGAAACCCTACCCATTTTGATACCTCAGAGTCGATTTCCTCGCGATTGTTCAAAATCCAGTGGTGTTCGGTTCCTCGCGCTTGTGCTTCCTTCTCAAGAACCGCCACGAATTTAGGTGTTTGTGTCAGCTTATTCAGTCCGTCTTGGGTCGACGCTCCTGGTTGGAGTTGGATTATACCCTGTGCTTCAGCCCGTTTGACAATGTACTCTGCAGTAGAACATCAGCCACGATTCAATAGATACATATTACTCTCACATACTAAGGGCTCCACGAAGCTGCAAGGTTCCATCCAACCTCACCCTCGCCCGTTTTTCTTTCAAAGCTACACCCTGCCAAAAAAAATAATTAGAAAACCTATAAAGAGCAAGAGCAGAGGTGATCTTACAAAGAGGTCTTGACTTTTCTCAATCCTTTGGTCATGTCTCATCTGATACCATTGCGGTTCCCCAGGCTTCCAGTATAATTTGATTCCCCCTTTAGAGCCTTCAAGGGATACACCCCTCAACCCATACTCCTCACACTGTTTCGACAATAGGGCCATCTGCTTCTTAAAATCTTCGAGAAAGGTGGCTTTCTCCTTCTTAAGCTCTTTGCGCGAAGCGTCCCAGTGCTCATATTGTTTGACAGACTCGACCTTCTCCTCCTCAAGGTCTTTGCGCAACGCCGCCTGCTGCCTCTCACCCCGTTCGGACAATATGGCCATCTGCTCCTGACACTGTTGGAATAAGGTGGCCTTCTGCTCCTCAAGCTCTTTGCGCAAAGCAGCCTCAAGCTCATATTGTTTGAGCAAATTAGCCTTCTCCTCCTCAAACTCTTTAGGCAACAGGGCCTTCCGCTTCTCTCCCCGTTCGGGCAAGATGGCCACCTGCTTCTGACATTCTTCGAGCAAGAAGGCCTGCTGCCCACACAGATTGCGCAAGATAGCCTTCTCCTCCTCAAGCTCTTTGCGCAAAGCGGCCTCCCGCTCATATTCTTTGAGCCACTTAGCCTCCTCCTGCTCAAACTCTTTAGGCAACACGGCTTTCTGCTTCCCACCCGGTTGGGACAATATTGCCACCTGTTTCTGACACTGTTCGAGCAAGATGGCCTTCTCCCCACACTGTTTGAGCAAGGTGGCCTTCTCCTCATTCTGTTTGAGCAACATGGCCTTCTGCTCCCGAGAGCGTTGGAGCCACACAGCCTGAACTTCCTTGAGAGCTGCACGGTGTGCAATTATGCTAATCGAAGGTTCACCGCTCTGCTACATATTGTTAGTTGACGCTTACGACAGTGGTCAAAAATGGTACTCACGCTGTGAATGGCATGACGAAATGTGCGGGTACAAAGCTCCCTGCCGGGGCGATTTGCAAACTTGGCAAATCGCTGCATTTTGGGAATAAGTGATGGAACACTATGATATGCCAGTGTAGGGTGGCCGTTAAGTGTTGTGGAGGGGAAAGGGGGAGTGGCATCGGTTGTGTGAAAATATATACCAGGTAGTCACATGTCAAGAAATATGGTAGAAAGTGGGACTGCTTAGTACGTCTACACCCATTTAATCTCTAGGGCATCTCTCACAAAGCCTTCCTCTGCGGTGCGTTAACAGTTAGCTTATCATAAGCAAAACAGGCTTACTTGACCCAACCCGAAGGTCCAATACCCCGCACTGCCCTATGGCCTAGTTTAGTCAGTACACAAAAGGGAAGGAAATGAATCATCACAATATTATCATAGTCAAGAAAACACATTGTGGCCCAAAGTATCAACATAAAGTGCCCCAACCCACACGGTTTCAATCCTGACAGCTACGACAACCTGACGCTCGGGCATATGACTTTCGGCTTCGGACGTAGGCCTGCACTTGGCAGCACATTGCTAAGAACTCGGTGTACATTGCTATCTCAAGGATATTGTGGGCGTTCGATATGTGAAAAACCGATAGATGAAACATGTGCACTGTATGGGTGGAAAACGTATCGAAGATGGGACGAATATATCAAAGACAGACTTGTTATTTTGTGACCTACTCTACTCAAGATTGTCGCCGGAGGGGTCTCTTTAAATACATGAATGAATATCAAATCTTCCGGGAGTCTCTGAACATAATCACACCATTTCTGTCTTTTCTCATGCCATTGCTTCACCCCTCTTTCCCCTCTTTACTTCCCCGCTTTCCTTTACCTCTTACCCCTCACTTTACCCCTCTTTCCCCTCTTTTCGCATCTTTGATCGAACACCTGACTCCGGTGAATCCTCCGACACTCTTCTCGCATATTCCAACAGGTGGCACTTGAGGTTGCATGTCCGCGGAGCGCCGGTGATTAACAACACGATATAGTGCCCAAGGTAAGGCCCGATGGGACAAGACAGAGGTTTCGGTTTATGATATCGCGTTTGCGACTGGGTTTTTGTTGGGGCCGTTGCCATTTGAGTGCTCCATTACGCCGGCCGAGGAATCAAGAGCGTGTGAAGGTTACCGAGAGGGGACGGGTGGAAGCGGACAGCGCCCCCAGTCGTCCAGTCCCTCAGTCTTCGGGCAGGACGGGACAGACTACTGGTCATAGTCCGTTTTTTTCGAAGGTATTAGGACGCACTATGCCCGGGGATATGAAGGCCAGACCGACTGTAGGGGACTATAGTCCTAGCACTTAGACCTCTGGTACTAGCCAATCTGAAATCATACACCTCCAAAGGGTAATTCCAGCATCATGAGACATCACTCATGACTTCCCCGGCAGTCCCTGTTGAATTCTCTGTGCTTGTTCAACCACCAGCGGGGAGAAGCCACCGCTACTTATAGAAAACAAGTACGCTATTGACATGACTTCCGATATACGTAATCCATTACGTCTCACCTCATCACCATGATTTCCCTCTTACACCATGACGTTCCCAATATAGAAGGTGTCTCCAACAGTCCCCTACAGTCCCCCGCCAGCCTTGGCCGTCCCTCACCATTTCCGGCTGTCCTCAACCGCCTCCCACCATCCACCCCCCTGCACTAAACTTAGATGTCTGACTGTAGGGCCCAACGTCCTGCGCAAGGAAGAGTGCCGTCTTGCACTTTGACTTCCCCGTCCCGTCCAGGGCTCTCGTCCGTGCCTCCAGACCGCTAAGAACACTGGAAGCGGATAAGGACCTTCCTTCCATATTCGCATCGCTTGCACTCGTGACTGTATATCAATTGAAAACATATCCTTTTTGAAATTTGAGAATCATGACACAACCTAAAGACATCAAATGAAGTGCTCCCCACATCGCACATAACAGGCCTCACACACACCACAGCACTAATCCCTCTCCAATCCAGCCTTCTTATACCCTTCGCCGGGTGATCCAGGGTTGCGTTTCTTTGGGTTGGGTTGGGTTCTGTCGGGTTGAGTATTAATCCTGTTTGGCTAGATGGAGATTTCCATTTTTCGGCCCGGACTAACCCATTAAGTTAGAAGGCTTTCAAATTCGGTAACAGATAAAATCCTCACCATCGATCATACTATATATCTGTTGAAACTTACTATGGTCGGACCTAGTGTTTCACGCCCTTACCGGAACAACTGGGTGTTTTGAAAACTCTGATATGTGTTTGACCAGTACAGCAGAAACATGAAATTTTGGATATCAAACGGACTAGCACTAGCTACCAACTATGACACTAAATTAGTATCGGGATTGTTTGAGATGCGAGACAGTAGAAGATTTCCTACATTTCCTTTTCGTCTCTCCTCTTTCTGTCTCTCTGTTTTTCGCTGACTTTCTCTCTATAAGAGACCATCTTGTTCCTGTCGCTCTTCCGACATTTTTACTCTCTATCTATCATCGTTCGTTTCGCCTCTCTTCCCTTTCATCAAATACAAATCAAGTCTTTTGTTGCTTACCTTGTTGCCCTCGTATTTGAGTGAATATATCGACCGTCCGAGCACGCCCTCAGGTATTTTAAGAATATCCATCAAGGACAAACCATGCAAACTCAGGGATTGTGATTCTGCTGCGAAGAGCTATGTAGGATAAATTATTGTGTCTTGTAGTGCTCATGAGGCCAACCGGATCTTCCCCCACAACGGGAATGGGGGCACTCTCAGACCGAGACGCTATCTGCACAAGTACTGATATTTTCTTCCCTCAAATCACCAACAGAAGGTGAATTCTAGCCCCCGCCTCCGAGTAGCACATCCGTACGGTGGAGTGACAGGAGAACACTACAGGAAGGATGTGAACCGCAACCACAAGAACACTAAACCCCCCAAGGGCCCGGAGTGAAAGCCTAAACCAGGAGGATCTGAAGCGGTGCAGAAAAGTGCACTCATCCCCGAAGTATTACCACCTGCATTGGGTTCTGGGTCCAGGCATATTACCTGACCCATTCACGACCACAACCTCAGATTGCTGGACCTGCCGTGGGCTCCACTTCACAACGGATTGACAGTGGAATCCTAGGAAAGAGAAAGCTATTGATCCATGGAGTGGCCGGGCCACGAGGGCAGTTATTGAAGATGGGGATGAGTGTGGTGAGGGACAAGGGAGGGATGGGAATGCAAGTTGTGGATATATGCAGGGCCCAGAGTGGTTTTCGAGAGTTAGAAAAAATTTCCTCGTTCATGATTCCTCGTTCCCAGCACATATTTGAAGGCTCCCGTAGTAGGCCCATCCTATTTGGTAATGGCATCGGCACAAGCCTTGAGTTTTGTGTAGTGACTTGGTAGGTTACATGGCGATATTTGCTCTCGCCAGTTGTGGGTATAGTCTGAGCATGGGGTCAAGTCTTGTGCGAGAACTCAGAGTCACAGACGACAAACTGGTGAGCCCCTGTATGGACTAACTTTATTTACAAATCGCCTACGATTGCTCTACATTTGCGATATTCTCAGGGTTTATTTACAGCCTTTTATTCTAGCTGGAGGAGTGTGTGCTACCTAGAAATGTAACTTAGAATGTAAAGACAACCAGCTACATCCGCTACTCGCTCTGTTCATCTTCAACTTCTTCCTCTTATTCTTCTTCTTCTTCTTCTTCTTCTTCTTCTTCTTCTTCTTCTTCTTCTTCTTCTTCTTCTTCTTCTTCTTCTTCTTCTTCTTCTTCTTCTTCTTCTTCTTCATAAGATGTCTCTAATGTCCAGTCGAATGAGTCTGGCCAAGTGCTTTGGAGCCTGAAGAAGGCAACAAGCAGAGTCAGAGTCTGGCCTGTAAAGTCTTCACCTCTAATAGTAATAGGGCCCCCTCGAAACCCTAGCCATTTTGATACCTCAGAGTCGATTTCCTTGCAATAGCCCATAATCCAGCCGAGTTGGGTTCTGTGCGCTTGTGCTTCCTTCTCAAGAACCGCCGCAAATTTAGGTGTTTGTGCCAGCTTATTCAGTCCGTCTTGGGTCGACGCTCCCGGTGGGAGTTTGATTATACCCTATGCTTCGGCCCGTTCGACAATGCACTCTACAGTAGAAAATTAGCCACAATTCAATAGACACATATTACTCTTACATGCTAAGGGCTCCACGAAGCTGCGGGGTTCCATCCAACTTCACTCTCGCCCTTTTTTCTTTCAAAGCTACACCCTGCCAAAAAAAAATTAGAAAACCTATAAAGAGCAAGAGCGGAGATGATCTTACAAAGAGGTCTGGACTTTTCTCAATCCTTTGATCATCTCTCATCCGATACCATTGTGGTTCCCCAGGCTCCCAGTAATATTTGATTCCCCCTTTAGAGTCTTCAAGGGACACACCTCTCCACTCATACTTCTCACACTTTTTAGACAATATGGCCATCTGCTTCTTAAACTTTTCAACAAAGATGGCTTTCTCCTTCTGATGCTCTTTGCACAAAGCCTCCCCGTGCTCATATTGTTTGATCGATTCGACCTTCTCCTCCTCAAGCTCTTTGCGCAACGCGGCCTGCTGCTTCTCACCCCGTTCGGACAATATGGTCATCTGCTCCTGACACTGTTGCAATAAGGTGGCATTCTGTTCATGCTCTTTGAGCAAGGTGGCCTTCTGCTCCTCAAGCTCTTTGCGCAAAGCGGCCTCCTGCTCATATTGTTTGAGCAAGGTGGCCTTCTCCTGCTCAAACTCTTTAGGCAACACGGCTTTCTGCTTCTCGCCCCGTTCGGACAATATGGTCATCTGCTCCTGACATTGTTGGAATAAGGTGGCCTTCTGTGCATACTCTTTGAGCAAGGCGGCATTCTTTTCCTCAAGCTCTTTGCGCAAAGCGGCCTCCAGCAACTTGGCCTTCTCCTCTCTCTCTTTGAGCAACATGGCCTTCTGCTCCCGAGAGCGTTGGAGCCATACAGCCTGAACTTCCTTGAGAGCTGCACGGTGTGCAATTACCGTAATCGAAGGTTCACCGCTCTGCTACATATTGTTAGTTGACGCTTACAACAGTGGTCAAAAATGGTACTCACGCTGTGAATGGCATGACGAAATGTGCGGGTACAACGCTCCACGACGGGGCGATTTGCAAACCTGGTAAAGCGCTGTATTTTGGGAATAAGTGATAGAACACTATGATATGCCAGTGTAGGGTGGCCGTTGATAAGGTGTTGTGGAGAGGAAAGAGGGAGTGGCATCGGTTGTGTGAAAATATATACCAGGTAGTCACATGTCAAGAGAGATGGTAAAAGGTGGGACTGCCTAGTACGTCCACAGCCATTTAAGCTCTAGGGCATCTCTCACAAAGCCTTCCTCTGCGGTGTGCTAACGGTTAGCTTAAGTATAGAAAAAAGGCCGACTTGACCCAACCCGAAAGTCCATTACCCTACATTACCCTACGGCCCAGTTTACTCAGTACACAAAAGGGGAGGAAATGAAGTATCATAATATTGTCATCGTCAAGAAAACGTATTTTAAAGGCCAAAGTATCAACCTAAAGTACCCGAACCCATACAACTTCAATCCTGACCGCTACGGCCACTAGGCACTCGGGCATATTGCTTTCGGCTTCGGAAGTAGGGCCTGCGCTTAGCAGAAGAATGCTAAGGACTCGCCGTACACTATTATCTCAACGATCTTGTTGGCGTTCGGGCCCAAAATAAAGCTCAACAGGACCGAGGTTCTAGCTGATAACATGGCGTTCACGAATGGGTTTTTGTCGCGGCTGTTGCTATTTGAGTGCTCGACTAAGCCGAGGCATTAAGAGAGTGTGAAAGTTATCCAAAGGGGGGGGGCGGAAGTGCACAGTGCTCCCAGCCGTCCAGTCCGTCCGTCTTCCGGGAGGTGAAGACTGGAGTGACTGTAGGGGACTATAGTCCTGGCACTTAGACCTCCGGTACTAGCCAATCTGAAATCATACACCTCCAAAAGTGTAATTCCAGCATCATCAGACATCACTCATGTCTTCCCGAGAGCCCCCCAGAGTCCACTACTGTCCCCCGCCGGCCTTTGCCACCCCTCACCATTCCCGGCTGCCCTCAACCCTCCCCCGCCATCCAGCCTCCTGCCCAAAACTCACATGTCTTACCTAGTAGGGCCTACCCTCCTGCCAAAGAAGGACTACCGTCCCGCACTTTGACAGCCCCGGACAGACGACAGATAGCCGCCCCGTCCCGTCTAGGGCCCTTGGCAGTGCCACCCAGGCTGCTAAGAACACTAGAAGCGTATAAAGACCTTCCTTCAATATTGACAGAGGAGAAGTTTACCTAGATGGCTTCTTGCAAAATTGATTCTTGCCGAGGACTCCGCAGTCATGTGCTTTGCTTATTTGATCTCTTATGATTGTTTAGCTATTCCGCACACCTCATTGAGTCAGCCCCTATCTACCATATACCCCCTTTCCTACTATATTGGCGTAGCTTGCGCTCGTGACTTTATATCAATTGATAACATATCCTTTCCGTGAGAATCATAATACAACCTAAAGACATCAAATAAAGTGCCCCCCAAATCGCACATGACTGGCCTCACTCACACCACAGCACTAACCCCTCATCAATCCAATCTTCTTATACTCTTCGCGGGGTGATCCAGGGTTATGTTTCTTTGGATTGGGTTCTGTCGGGTTGATTATTAACCCTGCTTGGGATAGATCGGGGTTGCCATTTTTCTGCCCTGGCTAACCCATTGGAAGGCTTGCTAATTCGGTAACAGATAAAATCCTCACCATCAATCATACTATATATCCATCAAGGATAAGCTATGCGGGCTCAGGGATTGTAATTCTGCTGCTAGCAGTTATGTACGATAAATTATTGCGTCTCGTAGTGCTCATGAGGCCAACCGGATCGTCCCCCACAACAAAGATGGGGGCACTCTCAGACCGAGAGGCTATCTGCACAAGTACTGACATTTCCATCCCTCAAATCACCAACACAAGGTCAATCCTGGCCCGGATAACAATGCCTGGGGGATCGAACTCAGCTAGCTGCCTGCCCCAAGCCCCAGGTGGCTCGACTTGCGCTCCCCCGAGTAGCGTATCCATACGGTAGAGTGACAGGAGCAACACAACAGGAAGGATGAGAACAGAAACCACAAGAACGATAAACCCCTCAAGGGCCTGGCAGGAAAGCCTAAACCAGGAGGATCTGAAGCGGTGCAGAAGAGTGCCCTCATCCCTGACGAATTACCACCTGCATTAGGCTCAGGGTCAAGGCATATTACCGGACTCATTCACAGCCACAACTTCAGATTGCTGGACCTGCTGTAGGTTCCGCTCTACAATGGATCGACAATGGAATCCTGGCAAAGGGAAAGGTATTGATTGATGGAGTGGCGGGACCATGAGGGTGGTTATTGAAGATGGGGATGAGTGCAGCGAGGGACCGGAGAGGAACGACAAGACAAGTTTCGGATATACAGTATGCAGGGGTCAGCGTGGTTTTCAAGGCTTAGAAAAAATTTCCTCGTTCATGATTCCCCGTTCCCAGTCCCTCTTTAAAGGCTCCTGTAGTAAGCCCATCCTGTTTGGTAATGGCATCGGGGCAAGCCTTGAGTTTTATGTAGTGACTTGGTATGTTACAGGGCGATATTTGCTCTCGCCAGTTATGGGTATGGTCTGAGCATGGGTTCAAGTCTTGTACCAGAACTCAGAGTTACGGACGACAAACTGATGAGCCCCGGGATGGACTAACTTCATTCACAAATGGCCTACGATTGCTCTACATTCGCGACATTCTCGGGGGCTTTTTACAGCCTTTGATTCTAGTGTGAGGAGTGTGCTACCTAGAAATGTAACTCAGAAATGGAAATACAACGAGCTACATCCGCTACTCGCTCCAATCAGAATATTCAACTTCTTTTTCTCCTTCTTTTTCTTCATAAGATGTCTCTTCTGTCCAGTCCAATGAGTGCGGCCAAGTACTTTGGAGCCTGAAGAAAGCAACAAGCATAGCCAGAGTACGGCTTGTAAAGTCCTCACTTCTAATAGTAATAGGGCCCCCTCGAAACCTTAGCCATTTTGATACATCAGAGTCAGTATCCTTGCAATCTTTCAACAAATAGAGGTAATTGTATCCGCGCGCCTTTGCTTCCTTCTCAAGAATTGGGGCGAATTTGGGTGTTTGTGCCAGCTCATTCAATCCGTCTCCGGTCGACGCTCCTGGTGGGAGTTTGATTATACCCTGTGCTTCAGCCCGTTCGACAATGTACTCTGCAGTAGAAAATTAGCTACAATTCAACAGACACATATTACTCTTACATACTAAGGGCTCCACCAAGCTGCAAGGCACCATCCAACCTCACCCTCGCCCTTTTTTCTTTCAAAGCTACACCCTGCCAAAAAAATAATTAGAAAATCTATAAAGAGCAAGAGCGGAGGTGATCTTACAAAGAGGTCTGGACTTTTCTCAATCTTTTGGTCATATCTCATCTGATACCATTCCGGTCCCCCAGGGTCCCTGTGATATTTAATTCTCTTTCCAGAGTCTTCAAGGAAGACACCTCTCCACTCATACTCATCACACTGCTTAGACAATACGGCCATCTGCTCAGACAATACGGCCCTCTGCTTCTTAAACCTTTCGAGAAAGTCCGCCTTCTCCTTCTTAAGCTCTTTGCGCGAAGCATCCCAGCGCTCACACTGTTTGACCGATTCGACCTTCTCCTCCTCAAGCTCTTTGCGCAACGCGGCCTGCTGCTTCTCACCCCCTTCGGAAAACATGGCCATCTGCTCCTGACATTGTTGGAATAAGGTGGCCTTCTGTGCATACTCTTTGAGCAAGGCGGCATTCTTTTCCTCAAGCTCTTTGCGCAAAGCGGCCTCCTGCTCATATTGTTTGAGCAGCTTAGCCTTCTCCTCACTCTCTTTGAACAATATGGCCTTCTGCTCCCGAGAGCGTTGGAGCCATACGGCTTGAACTTCCTTGAGAGCTGCATGGTGTGCAATTACCGTAATCGAAGGTTCACCGCTCTGCTACACATTGTTAGTTGACGCTTACGACAGTGGTCAAAAATGGTACTCACGCTGTGAATGGCATGACGAAATGTGCGGGTACAAAGCTCCCTGCCGGGGCGATTTGCAAACTTGGTAAAGCGCTGCATTTTGTGAATAAGCGATGGAACACTATGATATGCCAGTGTTGGGTGGCCGTTGATAAGTGTTGTGGAGAGGAAAGAGCGAGTGGCATCGGTTGTGTGAAAATATATACCAGGTAGTCACATGTCAAGAAATATGGTAGACGGTGGGACTGCTTAGTACGTCTACACCCATTTAATCTCTAGGGCATCTCTCACAAAGCCTTCCTCTGCGGTGCGTTAACAGTTATGATAGCTTAACTATAAAAAAAGGCCGACCTCACCCAACCCGAAGGCCCATTTCCTTACTTTACCCTACGGCCTAGTTTAGTCAGTGCACAAATGTGAAGGAAATGAAGTACTTCATAGTCAAGAAAGCATACCGTAAAGGCCAAAGTACCAATATAAAGTACCTTGAATAATTCTGTACCAAGGGGAATAAACTTCCGTTTATTTTGTTGGTTTATCCTCTCAATACCCACATCTCTCTCCTTGATTCTCCTTGTTTCTACTGCAGACGTTACTTCCATTGACTTTTGAATTACCTCTTGGTCACGCTTTAAACGTTTAGGCTTTGCCAAATACTCGCCATAGCTAGAAAAAACGCACGTCAATCGTGTTCCTCAATTCTTTGTTTCAGGGGACTTCGCGAGCTTCCTGGAAAACTCTGGACTTATTGACGGTATCTGGCAAGTATGAACTAAATTGCTAAATCTATTAATTTACACATAGAATAAAGATTCACTGTCACATACTTACTCCATGATGCGGGTTGTTGGATTCACTCGACAGTTTCTATCTCTCCATCGGGTGGCTCTGGGGATCTCTGGGCTCAAGACGGGAGCACAAATTTTCTTCTCGCCTTTTCTTCATCCGAGTTGCGCCTACATCCGGCGGTAATAAGAGACCTTAGCTTACCTCGCCTACTTCTGGGCATTGGAGGGTTTGCACAAGGGGGCTCAGGTGGTAGTGTTTACCTTGATCAAACCTGAGTCCCTTGTCCAAAGAGATTGATGAAGTCTTCAAGCCAGATGTCTTGGCACTAAAGCATCTACACACTTATAAGAGTAGTGGTACTCTCATCTCCGTATGTTTGTAACTCATTCGTATATAGGTCTATTTATAGGGGTTCCACATAAACTTTTATCCATTTAACATACTCATGCCCTGAGCTGATGCTAGAGAAGTAAGGTAGAATTCTTGCTCAGTAGTCCAGTCTCAGGCCGGCCGCGCGATCAGGGAAGGGGAAAACTAGTGTGGTGAGAGAGTGAACAATCTTGCCAAATTTGGCCACTCCCGCAAGATTTTTTGGGGTGAATTGTTTGCTGCCCTCCCCTGCTGGCTTCCCCCTCCCTATCTTACAGCCCGAATTTTTTTTTCTTGTCTTCTCTTCAGTTTTGGCTCCGGGAGGTAACCTCACAAAATCTCATTCGGAGCTAATTTGACACCAGGTTTTCCTGGTTGAGCCCAAGTTCTTTCAGGGATTGGAGATGAAAGCACGCCAACTCGTATTTTCCCTGAGACGTCTCCGCTGTATACCGGTGTTCCTCCACGGCCATTTACTTCCTCTCCCTCCTCTTAATCGTGCTCGACCCCGTCCTGCGACTCTATCAATACATCCTCCCACGAAACTCACCCCCTCCTTGCCCCTACCCCCAGCCACCAACCCCACCCGCCTCAACCACAAGATCTTGCAAGAAACCTCCAACTCCACCCTCCTAACCCTGACAGAATACCCAACCTAGATTCTGCTCAGACACCCAAACCAGCAATTCTATACCCAACACAATCTCCCACTAGGTTCCCAGCATCCCCCACCATTGCACGCTCCTGGAGTTTTCAAAAGTTCTTTTGGCAGACGCATATTGACACCGTCTCTTCGTCATGGTGATTTCCTAGAGCCATAATGGCCCGGGGGCGCTTGCTAAGGGCCTCGCATCATGAAAGTGCTTTCCTTGGTTGCAGCAGAGGTTCCCCGTTGCGCACTTGGTCGATCAGTGCTTCTCTGAGACTCAAAATGATGTGAAGCAGTGCGGAGAAAGCAAGAGGAGGGCCAGCACTATGATATAGACGAGACTAAAAGAAAGAACACTGTGCTGCAGCCCTGTAGTTTACTGGACTCTATTGGAGGCCGCAGTTTTTCTGTTTCTATATCTCTGGATGGAATACAAAATGGGTTGGAACTCACTGTGGTGACTACCTTGACACGTATGTGGACTTTGTCAAGAGATTTAAGGATACATTCTATCCGACGAGATTGGTGAGGGGTAAGGGTGCCGCCCAGGCTGAGGGTGAAGGTGAAAATCAGGATGGCTTCTGGAGGGCCCCGGGCATGAGGCGCGTCGCGCTGGGTTTTGCCCGTTAGATCGATTTAGGGGGGGGTTGGAGTGCTATATAGGAATTACCAACATGGGTAAAAAAAGGTTACGAACACGGAGGACAAGATGGAGAGGGATGTGGCAATGGATAGTGGGAGTTGAGCCAAGTGGGAGAGAGATAGGGCAAGGAGGACGCAGGATGTGTGGAGCGACATAAGGGGGTGTCTAGGAAGATTCCCGGTTACAAAACCCATCCAATGACACAACCCATCTCCCACCTCCACCTCTCTTCACCCGGCAATCAAGCCAGAGCATCCCCCAATCACCCCCGAAGGGGTTGCCACTACGGAGGGCTGTGGCCCAATTCCTACTCACGTTCCCGTGGCACAGTAACAAAATAAACATTCCTCACTTGGGTTTCTTGCTAACTACCTGCTCCTCCAGCCCAGCTCGTCAGTGTGGGAATACGGGTCATTCCAGGCATCAAGGAGTCCGCGCACACACTTTCTCCCTTGTCTCCGCTTTTTTGTCGTATCATACAATCCCACAAATTATCACCATTTCAGTTCTTTGGGCCCCGGTCTTATAACAGGGCTCCCTTCCATCATACCGGTATTGTTCCAACAGCAGGCCCCATCTTTTCGCAAGCAATAAATTTGATTTCTCTAATATCCCTAAATCCCTCGTCTTGTGGGGAAAAAAAAATCTCCCTAGCACTTGCGCTGTTAACCTCACAATCAAAGTTCCCCCTTTCTCGTGGGTGTTTCGATATTTTATTTCCGAAGATCAACTTCTCCCTCAGGGAACACCCAAGCAATCGCTGCGTGGCAGCACGAACATTCTCATGCCGGCACCCAGCCTCGCTTACTAAGCGCCGAGCTGCTGCCAGCTCCCAACCCGCTTCATTTTCTGTGGCTTTCGATCCTTTCCTATTCACTGTCACTACTCGTAGCAGATTTAGGAAAAAGAAATGTTTCTTCCTATGTTTAGCGCAACCCATTGCTTTTTAGCTCACGGGGTTCCACGCAAAGCTTAATCCATCCTCATTCTCAAGAAGACTTGTGCTATAATTTTGCAAGAGATCCGTCTGGTGGATAGTTTTTCTCCGACCAGCCCTCCCCCCGCTCTCTCTCAAAACTCGAGGGTATGGTAGGGACATTTCCACTTCTGGCCAGTGCTCCTCGACCAAATTTAGCACGAACCCTGGTATTTTCCAACTACGAGTGATTAAGTGTGATAAGTTCCGAACATCATATCAATTCCCCTCCCCGGCTGTTTCGATGCTCGTTATTTTTTTTCCTCCACCCAACACACTTCGGAATCCCTTTGGACAGATGCTGCGGCAGGTTTCCCGCAGGTGGGTAGGGGGCAGCAATTAGAATTGGTTCTCCGGTTGTTTGTCCACACGCTATGGGGTTTCGCACCTTGGCCTCCTCTTATGCCTGACATACCATCAATGATAGCCGGATAGCGTCATGAATGGTGCCCGCCCCCATATTTGGATGACTGCTCAGCGGAATAGATTCTGCAGTTCCCTATCATACCACACTCTCTATCTGCGAGCTGGATCGTGAGAGGTGTGTTTGGCAGGAGGCCCCCCTTGCCCCCACATTCCGACACCCACCACCAAAACCACTGACACTTCCTGATTTATAGGATTCAACGAGTCGGTAAAGACACGCCCCCGGAATCGACCAGAGAACTGAATAACCCAAATCTTGTTCGGACACGTAGGTCTCGCTGGCAAGAGGGTGTTTTTTTATTTTATTTTTTGCACTGGAACAGTTAACGGGGCATACCATCGCGAAGACCCATCGTCGCTAACCCGGGCTTAGGCATACGGTATCCGTGTATGCACGCATGCGCAAGGGCAGCCTATGGGCATGGATGTCGCGAAAGAATTGGGGAATAAGGCGTCATAAGGTTGGCCGTTGGTTGGTTGATCTATCCGGAGCATCGGTACACCACGGCAGTCTGCTTTCCACTCTTTACGATAATGTAATCCCCCTTGTCTCCCTCCTACCTACCCACTGCATTCTCCAACTCACCCTCACTTACTTTACAGCCATCCATCCATCCACCAGAAGCCTAGAGATTAATCGCTGCAGTTCTCGCTTTGCGCGTGAGGCACTGCAGTACGCTTTGTCAATTAGAAATCCACCACGCGGTGCGCACGATAGCGTTCTTCCTGGATAGACCGTTCATGGGCGCGGCCTTCGCATTTGGATCCCTTCGACAATGACCCGCTTAACATCATCCATGGAAGAAATGATGTGATCAGACGCGAGGTTCTGCTATGCCTGTCTTGTTGATTATATTCCTGGTTCTCCCCATCAAGGCCAGGTATCGAATTCGAAGCCAGACACTTACGGAGTTTTCGATTCTCATTCTCGACCTGTATATTGGTAGTGTTTCTCACTAGAAAGTCGCCATACAATCCGACAACTTCTTGTGAACTCTCCTCAATTAACCCCTTTTTTCCACTCCCTATTTCTCTCTCCACCGGGCTTCTACAACCTTAATTCCTCCACCCCATCAACACAACCGCCATGGCCCCGGCTCAGATAGACCACGTCGTCATCCTTGTCCCCTACGCAGATTTGCACAACCCCCCACCCTGGATAACCAACAACTTCACCCTAACCCCGGGCGGGCGGCACTCGGACGGCAAGACGGAAAATAAGCTAATAATCTTCGAAGACGGCACATACCTGGAGCTGATAGCCTTCATAAACGACAATCCCTCCCTCCGGCGCGGCCACTTCTGGGGCCACAAAAAGTACGGTTTCATCGACTTTGCCCTCACGACGAATCCGAAGGACACCTTCGACTACGCGGGCCTGCGCGGCCGCATCCACCAGAAGTCCGGCCGGCTGGGCATCGACTACGACCAGCCGGTGGAGGGCGGGCGTAAGCGGGCCCACGACGGGAAGGATATCCGCTGGAAGGTGACATTCCCCAAGGGTCAAGCGCAAGTCGGCGGCCCCAGCAGCCTCAGTCGTCGCGGGGAGATCCCCTTCTGGTGCCACGATATCACTCCCCGCGAGCTGCGCGTCGACGTGACGAAGGAGCGCACCACGCATCCCAGCGGCGTGAAGGGCATCGCGCAGTTCACCGTCCTCGTCCCGGATGGGCAGGAGGCTGCCTACCTGGACCTCTACTCCAGCATCGTGGACACCTCTCCCGTGCAGGTTTTCGGCACGGCGCGCTTACCGCTCGACACACCGGTTAACGCGCCCGGGCTCGTTAAGCCGTGGGTTTTCGTCGAGTCGCCAACGCTGGATATCGAGCGGCAGAGGTTGAGGGATCGAGGTCCGGGGATTGTGGAGATTGCGCTGAGGTTGGGAATCGAAGGGCAGGTTGGCGTTGGGAGGAACTCGATCGATGAGAAGGGGATGTGGATCCACTTCTTGAAGTGACAGCCGATATCCTTCCCTATGGCGTTCTCTTTTTTCTCATTATATCTGGCACTTGTTTTGCGGGTCTCAACAAATGCCTCCCTTTTTCATATATATTCTATACTAGAGCGTTATTCTAGAGAAACTACGATACCATCTTTTTTCCGATCAGTAAAAATCTCCCTTTCGTTTCCCGTTCACACGTAAACTGGATAGGATTTCCGAAGTCGATTTCCAAACACACATGCATCGGATGCCGAAATGAAGTCTTCACCAGTTGTATGAAACTAGCTTAAGGATCCACCCCGGGATGAGATAACTTACTTTAGATCGTTACCAGTGACCCCGAAATCCCCATAGCATGTAGTAAAAACCCGTGCGACCACAGGAATACAAATTATGAACCCACCGGTAATCCGCCACCGGCACTTCTATTGTCCCATGCCGGCATTTTTCAACAGAAGATTTGACACTCCCGCGTGAGCTGCGCCTGATCGCTGCAACGGCTGTCAGTGGTATCATACTTGTAGAACCCCATCACGAGTGCCCCCCCCACTACTCTAACCGAGCACTAGAGGATTCAAGCCCAGTAGTAAAAGCGACTACCGGTAGTCTAAGGAAGGAGTGACCCTGATTGCCAACTGTACTAGTACCTGTGTCTGCCTCGCTCAAATATTTAGATGGGCCTTGGACGAGTAATACAAGTAGCGTGGCTGCTAGGGAGAAAATATTCGGAGGAATCCAAGTCTCCGAAGGGATTACTGCTGCCTCCGGCATACTGATAGCGGTAGTAGCTACTACTCGAGGAGACTACATGCGTCCAATTACCGGTACGGCGAGCCTCAGCACCCACACACCCTATCACGAGTGATCGACAAAGCACCACAGCTCTCCCGATTGGTCTATTAATACCAATCACGATCGTTCGCTCACAATTGTTCGGTTAGCATCAGAGAGACGTGACCCCGGGGTTGTTGGGCATGGTTTCTCAATATGTTAGCTCATCATCAGATTCTTCGGGTTATACACAAGGTACCGAATGTATGATATGCTAATAAATTTACTCCGAACGTAACGCCCCAACCCATCATGGTATAATACACAAAGCGAAGGTGAAAACATTGGAACGACAAAAGAAAGGGACAACAATTAAGCCGTATAAGCTGCAGCAACATCTGCCCCCACTCTCTCACTGCTAGCCCACCGTTCCTTCCTTTCCAACTCCTCGACTCTTGCTCTCAAGTCCAAATTCTCTCTCGTCAAACCCTCTACAACCCTTTTCAATTCCACAATCTCTCGTCTATTCCTCCCCTCCTTCCTTTCCCGTTTCTCCTCCCCGCGCTTTGCCTTTTCTATATCCTTACGATAACGATCCTCTCGTTTTTCCACCTCTTTTAAATGTTTTTCTAGCAACTTTTTCTCCTTCTCCTCATCTTTCGATCGCTTCCGCTCCTCCTTTTCCATTTGCTTCGCCAGCTTTGCCGATAGCTTTGACTTCTCGCGGAGCAGACGATTCAGGGCTTTTTCTTCATGGGTGGTATGGGGGTGGTGTCGGCTAGCGGCTGTTGATGGGGTGGTGTGCATTGATGATGCTGAGGACGAAGACGGGTGTATGTTACCTGTATATGAACCTGCTGAGATGGCGGTAGTGAAGGTGTTTAATGATGCTGCGTCGGATTTGTCGTCCAAGGCGTTGTCGGAGGTGGAGCCCGTCAGTTGTGTCGGGGTTACGGAGGGAGCAGGCGAGGAAGCCGCTGTTGTGCTCGGTGTGTATATTACCGAAGAGGCGCCGATAGCGGGATAAATCAGGCCTCCATCCGTTGCTCGCTCTTCCCACTGAGAGTTAGAATCCGTTGCGCCGATATCTTCCTTAGACTTTTCATGCTTCTTCTGCCCAGATACCATTCCTTCTCTTAATTCATCAGATTCGCCTAGGCTGGCTCCAGCCTCGGCTTCCACTGCCTCTTCCACTTCTGGGTAGTCATTCGCTAGATCTTCATGCGTTTCGGCCCAATCTAAGAATTTCTCGGCATCTCTAACAATAGATCCGGGGGTGCCACGCTCTACCATCCACCTGGGAACGCTTCCGCCGGGATCAGAACGACTGATCATAATCCATTCCACGGGGTTCTCTTCAGGATCTCCCGCCGCCGTGTCCGCGCTATCCATACTTCCTCTCGGTGTGTATTCCCCGTGGTGCCCCGGTTTAGAATCGTCAGAGAAGGTGATCGTCTGGCCCCGTTTTCTTCCGTTGTGGTCAACTCGCTCCCTGTCCTCCGATAGGTTTGGCACACTCCGAACCCGCTTTACTACCGGGAGAACAGCCCCATCACGGCGATTAATGGGCGGATTCTGTTCCGCGGGAATCTCTCGGATGAATTCGACCGATTCGTATTTTCCACGTACGTATCCCTGGCGTTCGACACACTCGGGATGGTCGATCAGTGGACGCGATACCACTGTAAATTGACGGGACTTGTTCGGAGAGCTTCCGCGGGGCTGGCCGGACTTTGACAGATCTTCTGGGCTTGCTGAAGATGTCAGAGAGGCGGTTACAAAATCTCGAGGAGCCGAAGGTCCGGGGAATTGTGCCGACAAATAGTTCACTAGAGATCACTATTACCACAGTTCCTAAAAGGAGAAGAGGAGAAACGTACCTTCGATCTGGCCAAGCCTACACCGTCTCCTTTCAACTTGCCTCTCACGTCCGATGCCTCTCACGTTCCCTCTCTCTTCTCTAACACCCTTGCCATCGCCTTGCTGAAACTCTCTCTCGAGACCGACCCTAAATCTTCTGAATCCTATCCCAGCATGCACACTCCGACGGGCAAACCAAGCCCCCTTTCCATCTCTCGACTGCAATTTGAACACCTGGATTCCCAAAGGGTTCTCCTTCGCAGACAACTTGATAGGCTTCCATTCCCGCTGTAGCTCCTCTATTCCCCCGAGTCCAGTCGGGGCCCCTTCTTCGCTCGATGGCAGAGAAGAAGCAAGGACTCTGGCATCACGAAGAGAGTTGGCCAAATAGCCTTCCAAGTCATCCTCGTGTGGCAACGAGTCGACAGTGGTAGGCGAGAGCGACTTAAGAGCCTCAACTAGAGCGTCCATGAAGACAATCCAAAAAGATATCAAGGGTTGAAAGTGAGAAGAGATCCCAAACAGCAGGCCTGAACAGCGAAGAGCTCGGGGAGAGACGCAAGTAAATAAGGCACCACCACCACCACCACAGGGTGGGGTGGGAGGGGGGGAGGAAAAAGGAAAAAGGGAGTGATGAGATGGGACGCGATTCCGGGGCTTGGTAGGGTAAATCTTGGAATTTCACAGCCCAAGACCCGGTTATCACAATGACGTTGGGACCAGCCGTAATCTAAGCCACCCGCACTACTCGTACTCCGGCAGCCGGTATAACGTGCGGCCCGCTGAACCGTCAAGCTTAGATGGTCCCTGGGGGTGTTTCCTGGACAGCCATTACAAATCAAACGCCATAGTACCGTACATCGTCTACGGTAGTCTATGTTCCACCAAGCACCGATACGCTCGAGTGCTCCCATACGGTATCCCCAGAATAAAAAACTCCCTGCCCTACCGTGACTCCTCACTCGGCCACTACAGTGAGTGTCAGATTCCTTACCGGTATACCGTACCGCTACTCGACTACTTAAAGCCCGAGAATGATCTTGTTGGATTTTGCAATTGGATCCACAGCCCAGATCTATAAAAAAATACCTGTAACGCCACCGGAAACCTCTCAAACATAACTTAAATCCCTCATCAGATTAGTCAAACGGGCCGCGATTGGGCACAAGTCTAGGCTATGCCTCTGCAAGTCCTGATAGCCAAGAGTGCTTCGCAAGCCTCGCCGCGCAAGGCCGCCCCTAAATCGTTGATTATGTCAGCAAGTTAGGTTTACTTAGGCAGACAGCGAAAGGGCTGCCATGCTAAGCTAAATTTACTCCCTTAGATATCCTTTACGAACCCTTCTTACACTTAACCTCCACTCTCCATTCCCCGCCCGCTAGCGATAATTCTTAATATCATACGAGATATTACGAGTACGATACTTTAGCCTCCGGTATCTAGTTCCCTGCGAGTGCGTCTGGGGCTGCGAGGTGGGTCTACTGAAGAAGAAAAAGGTTTTGGGGTTCATGACGAGGTGGGCGGAAAGGAATACCGTAAAAACCCATCAAGTTAGATCCACTACAGTACCGCTATCGGAGACCCCAATTGCATCACTTCACCAAGCCACCATAAGTTTAGCAGAGTAGGTTAATAAGATCCAACAAGCTTAGCCTCCCCAAGCTACACCTTGTATGGTGACCACTATTCCTTCTCAGGATGTTTCGTCTCGGATTGCCAACGCCAAGGGCCCGATTGCCGATAGTGGATCTACGAGTAGCTTAACGAGATTTTTACCGTAGGCAGAAACAGTGTGAGATAGGTGGCGAACCAAACCACAGGAAATGTGAGACACAGCCTTAAGATCTAAGCACTTCATCCCTAGCCCCAGGCAGCATAAAGACTTGAACAATTAGAGGGTGTGCTATGTCGTTGGATGGTGTGCTATGTACTCGAGTAGTCCAAAATTCCCATCTCTTAACGGGGGGGCAAAAAACACCGCCCCCTCCGAGACGTAAAAAGTTCTTGATCCTGCTGAAAGAGAAAAAGTCTAATTATCCGAGCTTTTACGCTATGTAACCCATGTGGCGGAGACACTGCATCGTCATCACCCAAAGTACCAGTAGTTTAATCTTCAAATCTGAGAGCCCTTTTAAGAGAAGCGAACTCTATGCACTTGGCCTTCTCCAAGAACAAAACGGATGTCCTGATCGAGTTTTTCCGGGGGTTCTATTCCATCCTATTCCTACTCTTAGCAGATCTAAAGACAAGGGAATATGAGCGCTCTTGATTGCGCACAGCGGGCAAATGTGAACTAGGAGAAAATCAAATAGTATCATATTATTGAAAGAGAGAAAGCTGACCATTAGAAATGGTTAGCCCTATTAGTTTATAACCTCCTTTACCTTTCGACTAAAACAGCATTCGAAAATATAAAAGCATATATATCAAACTCCATTCAACCAAAGCCTATCCCTTGTTCGGTATAGGGTTCTCTCCATTTCAAAACATACCAGTTCTGGGCAGATGAGCATTATTAACATACCCTTAGGCAATATCCTCTTAGATCCCCGACGATAAAGGAAAGAGCTATCTCTCTAGTTTGCCGGGAAAGTGGTCTTTTAGCATAGTAGCCTATTTAGGAGAGTTTTCTGCCAAGAGCAGTATTATTGAAACAAACGGGTCCACCAAGTATATTCCCCTGTCGTAGGTATAGTACAAAGGGCTTGTTCTCCCGGTGAATTTTTCCCAGCCAATAGATTAAGTGAGTGATCACCTATGATGGTGAGTCCTATGGTCTATCTAAACTTTCAATTATCCGTCCTTCAGGTTATCCAATCTCTATCAAGTCCTCCCCATTCGATAGTCAATCTATGATAGAGAAAAAAGTATTGAATGCCAAGTTACTATCATACCAATGTCTTCCTCACATGCTAAATAGACTGGACACAATAAAGCCTTACAAGTATTGACTGAAAGATGGAGCCCAGTCCCGAAGGCCAAAGCTAGAGGATGTAGTGTAGGAAATCTTCCCTCACAGCCTCCCTGGAGAATGGATCCAGAATCCTCAAGAATTACATATGATACGAGTCTAACCGAGTCTAACCCTCTGCACGCGGCCAAAGGGATGGAGGCTAGCCTGTAACTCGCTTTGAAGATCCCCGAATACTCCGCCCCCGAAGGATTACGAATTCTACCAATGACGCTCTTACGCCTTCCGTTCGACCGATAGACTAAGGCACTCCTCTAGCGAAGCTATTGAGACATGACTATACTCTCCATTCTACCTACCCTCAAAGGTTAATCCGCATTTCCTTTTATAACACCCGTTACCCGTGGAAATAGGCGTCTTCTCATATGGGAAGAATGTTTAGGCAGCACTCTGTGGTGATTCAGGGATAGACATTTGGATATAAAACTACAGGGGAGAAGTAGGTCGGTTTTCTGTGAGCATAATACGCCCCCTCGTTCTAGACACCCCCCCATTAAGATAGGTTGATAAAGAAATGGCATGATTCAGAAGACGGGCAATTTTAGAGAGGAGAAGAGCTGTAGCATCTAAAATCATGGCCGGGGTTTTCGGCAGTAAACGAATAGGGTGTGGTGCGTCGAGGAATCATATAGCAACAAAGCAATCCCGATATTAATATCGCTCTCGTCTGCCTAGCAGCTAGCTGAGCGCGAGTGATCTACCATGACGGCTTAGTCCTATAGCCAAATCCAGTCAATTCAGCAGAGCTTCTCTACTATTCACAACAAGACCCCCTCCAGCCCGGTCGTACTGTCTCTAGTAAAGTTTTTAGGTTAACCCATGGGTAAGGCCTTTAACTAAAGGCTTGTCAAATCTACTCGCGGGTTGGGCTGGTCGCCGTCGATTAACCTAAATTTACGTGCACCATAACTCATTTATCAAGGAGACTTACTACTACTATCACATCGATAACGCGTAGGCACTTATTATCAGTACAGGAGAGTTTTACAGAAATTTTGCTTGGACACATAAACATGGGAGAAAAAAAAAATCCCGCCCTCCCCTGGTACACTTTGAAATGCCTCCTATCGTGTGCAGTGGGGAAATGGACTAAATAGAAATAGAATGATCTGACCAAAGGAGCGAGGGGTAACGACTATTTTTGGCGCTAACCAAAAGTACGTTGCTGTGAAGATAGAAATAAAAATTCTCAAACATGTGAATCAAAAGATCTCTCCTCCTCTACAGCCTTCCATCACAAAGCAAAGGAAAGTATGAAGAATATTATCTGCAGCCCCAGATAGTAAGAGAAACGTGCAACCTACAATATCCCAGTTTCCATGCCACCTTCGGCCCATAACTGAATCGAGCCCGAGCACCTTCCGCAATCAACAGCAGCTACACCATCCCGGAACCGTAGTTTCGCAGCCTCGAAACTTTAGAAAGGAACAGCTTGGTGCACGGCATCTAGAGGTTGCAAGGAATGCCATTCCCTCGACAGAAGCAGCGTCCTTATTGCGACACGTCCTTCCTCTTCCGCTGCTTCCAGTTCATCTCCGGCTTCTTCCCTGAAGTCTCGCATGAGAAGTTTGAACCCTTTCAAAAACTTTCTTATACGGTGAAGCAATAGAACCAGCGTCCCGTCTTCCTTGGCTATGCTGACAGGAAAAACGCGTGTCGTCAGAGCGCTGTATACTCCTAGCATCAAGTTGTTTGGGAACTGCAACTCCATAGCCAATGGTCTAAGTAGTTGCAGAAGCTCCCAGCGGTCGGTCGTGGGTGGGTTTTGGAGAATCTCTTGGAAGGCGTCCAGAAAGTCGAATATATTGATAAACACCTGTTTTAGAATCTGAAATAATAAGTGTTAGTAAACCTTGTGGTTTTATCGGATCTTTGGTGGAACGCACTCTCTCTGCGGCCCCTTTGCTGATGCTTTCCAGCTCCTGCATGTATAGCTCAACGCCTTCCTGCCCCTGGCCGTATGGCCCAGAATTTTCCTGCCCCTGGCCGTATAGCCCAACGGTTCCCTGCTCCGGACCGTATAGCCCAACCAATACCTGGTCGGGCGTGAATCCGGTAATTTGGCAAAATATATCGAGCAGCAAGTTGAAGACCTGCTCCACAACCTCGTAGAATTCAGTGCGCAATGCCTGGAACTCCTCATCTTCTTTCCATGCCTCGTTGTCAGTGCTGAGGCCCAGTTTCCTCCTGGCTTTATTCCACTCCCGTCTCTTGACGCGAGTTAGTTCCTTGAATTCAAGCTCAGGCAGCCCCCCCAGGTACTTATACCCAGGACATTCCTGCTCCCTCAGCCAATTCGGTAGGAGATCGTTAAGAGCCGTGAGCCCCGGGGAGCCGGGTTCCAATTGCCTTGTCGCATCCAATGCCACCGCCTTCTTAAATCGTTTCGTGACCTTTGAAAGATTTCTTTCCCCCCACCCCCTCAGCTCAATGAGACGTTGAAACTCCGATTGTGTAGGGGCATCCAAGTCGTAGGTGAACAAGTGATATTCGTATTCTCTGAAAAATTTGATGACATTGGGGCCGACCGGACTCCCCCTCAGATCCTGCCACTCTTCGAGAGCAAGCAAGAAGTCAGTTTCGTGTTTTTTGACCTTCGAGGCGCCCCACTTCCGTGCTTGGCAGAGATGGTCGAATTCTTCGAGTGGGGCGGTGTCCGGGTCGTAGGTGTATCCGATGAAGTTGAATTGAGTGAAAAATTCCTCAAGAGGCCCACTTGTTGTCGACATCACGGTTAAAATGTGGGATCTCGGTACCAAATTATCGCACTTTGGAACCCAAGACTTTGGGTAGCACACCAACAAGACAAAAGGATCTCCGGTCGTGGAATCCTCTAGGAAGGAAGGCTGGTCGGCAGGTTTTCCTGTATGGTGTCGTGGTACGAAGGTGTGAAGTGTAAATACCAGTGCAGTTTTATACCTCTCTTCTATTCAGTTGTAAGGCGGTGCCTCTGCTATTATGCCTATAAGTTAACCAAAAAAGCACACTTTCGGTAGCCGCCATGGTAGGCCTAACTATTTCACCTGACCCTAGATTTATTCCTTGAATAGCGCTTGAAACCGGTAGAGCAGTAGGTTCGATATTCAGCAGCTCAAGGACCGGCGTCGCTTGCCATTATTTCCAGATCCGGAATCCGGAAGCGAGCAATGAGATTCACTACCGTTACCTGCATCCTTTCGCACGAATTTTGCTCTCCTATCGTGCATGATCCGGTGCCGGGTGGTGCGGCTGCAAGATACCGGTGCTGTGCTAGACGCCTAATCGGGAGGCAATCGAGCAATGTTAGAGCTAATGCAACGACAGCTCAAATTTGAGAGGGGCTCCGTTTGCTCGGATAGAGGGGGAGGGTCAAACGACACCACAATAGAACGGACCACAATTGACAACTCAATAAACCCCCAATCCTCATGCGAACAAGCGATCGAGGAATCATGTAGCTTGAACGTCCGTAATATCCTTTTCGGTAATAGTATCGCACCGTATAATACCATACTACGCTAGGAATGACCCTGGGGGTTGCGACTGCTACAGTAAACAAGAGCAAACGTAGTTCGGGTACTGCTACTACCCGCACAGAAACAGGGCAACGAGACGAAACTCCGGCAATCAAACCCCAAGGCTTGGTTGCTCTATGACTTGAGAACCCGGAAACACCAGCAGACACTACAAACGGAATATCCTTATGATCTCAGTCATGATATCGTGGCTAGAATTCAGCATGCAGCCCCCACAAACCCAAACCCCAGCACCTTACCTGAATCACATATAACATTATCCCCAGTAGACTACTAGAAGGCAGAGATATTGTGCTTAAAAGAAACCGACCCAAATCCCCGTTTCGTAACATTCTTCATCTGTCTTTCCATCACTACCGTCTCTATCGACCCTTTCGTAGGAGAGAGAAAAGACACCATAGCATTAGATGAAACATATCACTCCGAGCAAAAGAGCACGCAGTGCACACTCCCCCAAAATTTCCCAGTATCCAGAGGCATCGTGATGTATTTGAACGGGGATTGCCGGCACCGCTGCCTCCTTCACTGGATGGGGGGTGGGGGGGTCAATTAGCTCGGCTACCCCTCGCAGCTTTTGAAGGAGTACAGGTAGGAATACCTTACTCCCACACATACAAATACGGCACCTCTCTAAGTCTGGCGCTTCCTAGCACGAAACAATCTTCGGCTAGTTGCTCAGGTGTATACCAGTATTGGAATAATAAGAGGACCCATAGCCAACAGCCACCCTGAATAACATCCAATGATACCATTCGCCCTCCTTCCAGGGGCCTTACGACTCCCCTACGGTAAATATTTGCTATCGCTGTATAATACCGATCATGTAGTATCCTTTCCGTCCCCATTCTCTGATAGGTTTTAGGTTAGCAGTAGATACTGGTAGTTATCCTCATGTGCGTTGGGGTTGTGTAGAATGTTCGAGTGATCCAGTAGCAGGGCTTTGCAGTCACGCATTTCTCTCTGTCGTATGATATGATATGATACAGTAGTTTCTTAGTTTAAGTTAGAGAAATGGAAAATGGAAAAGGTTTTAGGGTTCATAAAAAGGTGGGCGGAAAGGAATATATAAAATCGGGGTGAGAACAGGTGGCGAACTGGACCACGGGGAATGTGTGTGACACCACCTTGAGCTCTGAGCACTTCATCCCTAGCACGGAGTATCCTAAAAGTCGGACAATTACTTGTAGAGAGTGTGCTATGTCTTTAAGCGTTTCTCTCCCCGCAAGGTCAATAATTTTTTCTTTTTTTCTGTCTCGGAAGATGGGCTTCCTTGCTTCGCCGATACCTAAAAGGGTAAGTGTCAGTTGCGCGTTTATGGGGATGCCCCTCAGGATGGTGCTATCCCGTACTGTTACCAGTGCCCTTACCGGTGTGTCAGTGTCCAACAGTGAGTGGGGGTGAGGAACTTACTTTAGGAATTCGAGAAGTTCCTGCTAGCCAGAGAGCACTCTCGCTGAGCCGGGCGACTTCATGTATAAGGGAGATAACCTGCTACTAAGTTTGACGGGATCTACCGCAAAGAGAGCGAGTTAGTCTCAGGTCACCTACATATTAATTGCTATTTTTATCCCTTTTCCTGGATCTGTTATGATACTTTTTGCTTTCGAGGAAACAAGGTTATTGTGAAATGGGTCCTAGGTTTCGGCGCCCCCCCCCAAGCTAGCCAGCAACAAAACAGACTTTGAGCCCAAACAGTCCCCTATAATATTCCAAGATCTCAAACACCGCAGGATCTCAAACAATTATATCGCGTGCGAAGTAGACAATAACCTCCCCTTCTCTGGAAAAGGGGCGAAAAGAGTGAAAGGTGAGCAGCTTGGCCCCTCTGGAAGGAATAAAAAACGAAAAATTATTATTAGACCTTACCAAAGGAAGCAATTCCAATGACATAGCACCGAGTTCGACTGCCGTATTTGAGATTTTACTGTAGCTCAAGTGTGGCAGTCGTGTAGATGGTCCTACTAGTCATCGGTGTAGGCCATCACGGTAGAGCTCCCCGTGCCATACACCGGTAGGCGGGGATAGTCCGCATTTTTAATAAACCCGAACGCCTGAAAATGTGAACTTGTTTTCTCCTCCAGGTATATATATTATATCATACCACCTCTGGTAAAGACGCTAGGGTAAGAGTAAGGTCATTAATTACGCTAAAAGGCTGCCAAATCTGCAATTTAATTATAAGGAAAACTCGCCATCACGACCACATCACGTCAGTAACGCATTGGCACTTATCATCTATACGAGTACATGAGAGCTCGCAGGTATTTTAGAAAGAAACAAATTCCGGCTCCGGCACACCCCCTCAACACATTCCACCGCGTGCAGCGGGAAAATACGGAATAAACAAATGATCTGATCAAAAGAGAGAGAGAGAGAGAGAGAGAGAGAAGTAACAGCCACTTGGATTGTTGGCCTCAAACCCAAAGCATGTGGCCGTAAGGATAAAAGTAATAGTACCCAAACACATTGAATCAAAAAGAACCTCCATTCTTCGCTATATGATACCGGCCTCTTCTTCAAAGGAAAGGAAAGTAAGGAGAATATCCCCCGCAATTTCAGACAGCTGAGAAACATGTAGCCTACCATAGTCCAGTCCCATGCCATTCCCCGCCCACAGGTGCACAGTGCCCGAGCAACTTCCGCAATTAACAGCAGCCATACCATCCTGGAATCTTACAATACCTGCGCAACCTCGAAGCTTCAGAAACGAACAGATGCTCACCCAGAATTTAGGGTACGCAAGGAAGCCCATTCCCTCGACAGAAGCAATCTTCTTACTCCAACACGCCCTTCGTCCTTCGCTGCCTGCAGTTCACCACCGGCCTCTCTCTCAAATTTGTCCATAACCTCTTCAAAACTCTCCAAATATTCCTTTATAGGGCGAAGCAATAGAACCAGCGTCCCGTCTGCCTTCGCTATTCTGAGAGGAAAAATGCGATTCGTCAGAGCGCTGTACACTCCCAGCATCATGTTGCTTGGGAATTTCAACTCGATGGCGGATGGCTTAAGTAGGCGTAAAAGCTTTCGGCGGTTGGCTGTGGGTGGGTTCTTGAGAATCTCCTGGAAGGCGTCCAGAAAGTCGAATATATTGATGTATACCTTTTGAAGAATCTAAAATAATAAGCGTTAGGAGATCTTGTAATCTTGTAACCGGATCTTTCGTGGAACGTACCGCCCTTGCGGCCCTCCAGTCGACGCCCTGCTGCCCGTTGCCATATAGTCCGACCAATACCTGCCAGGGCGTGAGTCCGGTAATTTGGCAGAATTTATCCATCAGTAAGTTGAAGACCTTTTCCACAACCCTATAGAATTTAATACGCAGCAACTCGAATTCAGAAGAGCGCTTCCATAAGCGGGGGTTCCCATTGATCCGTATCCACTCTCGTCTTTTGACATCGACTAGTCTCTTGAATTCAAGCTCAGGCGAGTCTCCCCGGTACCTATACCCAGGACATTCCTGCTTCCTCAGCCAATCCGCTAGATGATCCACCTCTTGCATGTCCGAACTCGCGCTGGGAACTACAGATTGCTCTCCCGCATCCAATGCTACCGCCTTATTAAATTGACTCGTGACCTTTGAAAGATTCCTTTCCCCCCACCCCCTCAACTCAACCAGACGCTGGAACTCCGATCGCGTAGGGGCATCAAAATCATAGGTGAACAACTGGTATTCGTATTCTCTGAAAAACTTGATGACATTGGGGCCGGCTGGACTCTCGCTCAGGTCCTCTCTTTCGGCAGCGAGTAAGAGAGCAGCTCTGTGTTTTCTGATCTTCTGGGCGCCCCATTGCCGTGCCTGGCAGAGACGTTCGAATTCTTCGAGTGGAGGGGTGTCCGGGTCGTAGGTGTATCCGATGAAATCGAATTGAGTGAAAAATTCCTCAAGAGGCCCACTTGGTGTCGACATTATGGTACGATTAAAATGCGAGATCTCGATACCGAATTGTCGCACTTCGGACTTTGCGTAGCACGGTAACAAGACAAAAGGATTCCTCGTGCAATCCGCCGGGAGGGTCGATAGGTTTTTCTTCTGTGGTACTGTGGTACGAAGTTGTGAAGCGTAAATACCGCTCTTCTATGCTGTTGTAATGGTGGTGGTGGTCTGCTACCTTTGCTGCTGTACCGTACAGTGCCCACGAACTAACTTAGTAACTTATACTCCGATAGCCCTTGGGTGTCTGGTCAGGATTGACGTCATTTCGTTCCAAAAGAATCTTTGTGTGGTAGGCAACTGTGCTTGGTGCCGGTCGAACAGTTGGCTTTATATTTAGCGACCTGGTGACTAGCGGCGCCTACCGTTATTTCTAGATCCAGAATTCAGAAGCGAGCAAAGCGATTCACTCCTGTTCTTAGCATTCTTTCGCTCTCCCGCTCTCCCGTCATGCAGAATCCGGCTGGTGGCGGCTGCAAGATACCGGTGCCGCATACTCGAGTACTCGCGGCCAGGGCAGGTCCTGAGACAACGGGCGCAAGCACGATGCTCCGCAAAATCCAAACATGATCAGGTAACCACAATACTCGAGTAGTGATTGCAATGAAGAGGCTCAGTTTGAAGCAACATGAATCGCTAGCTACAATACCGGTAGGCTAAATGCCTCGCACTCATGCATGAGAGAGGTTTTGCGGGTGTCTCCCTGGACCAAGGCTTGTACCGTACTCAGTAGACTATCGCATTAACTGGTTATATCATACTCGAAATGCCGCCAACACGAAGGATCGGCGTGTGGCGTAGTTTTGATGTGGTGGCGAGGCAAGCGAATATATGGAGGCGCAGCGCCTGAGTTTCTGTATGTTCCACAAGCGAGGTTTGCGGCTCTTACGCCCTCTGGAACATACAGAACAGGAGCTATACCGGTACTGTACCGTACCTCCGTAAAAAAGAGAGCAAGTGATAGTTAGATGGTTGATCCATCTTGGTTAATTTTCTGTATTTGTCATAATTTGATTGCTCATTGGTTCCAAATTCGCTTTGCTTTGCCAAGGTCCCCGGTGCTGATACTGGTACGATAGTTGTTAGCCGCACTGAGTACTGTACCGTACGTGTACAGTAGTCACTCGACTTTCTTGTGACAAGGCTCCAAGCCATGAGTGGCAACTCGTTTTTGTATCTGCCTTGACAATACCGTAGTGTCATTTCGAGTATAACCAGTTAATGCGGTACATGTGTCCCTCCTTCTCTCGAGGAGCATGAGATCTGGGAATAGGACTTGTGATTTTGACTATGGCATTAACTTGGGTTGTTGTAGCCCCGTTTTCGTCATGGCTGAGTGTTGTGAGTAATTAGAGACTTTGCGGTGGACACATCCAGAGTCTTTTCGTGTAGCTTGGCATGCATATGCCAAGCATTCTATGATCCAGACCTTGATTTGACTCTGGGACAAGAGCAAATTCAGCGAATTTGACTTCAACAACTTTGACCTATCCAAACACCACCAGTGCTATTTCATTTTTTAAAAATTCTGTGTTTCCTAGAATACAAGAGGCCTTCATTCTTGATACTAAGAAGCTTTTATTCCAAAAGCCCCAGTACCTGCAGAATGGGCTATGTTGATTTCACAACCCTGACTTTTCGTTACTTCATTCCTTGGTCGGACATTATTGATTTTTTAACCACATCCACCGCAAAGTCAAACCCACATCCAGCTGCAAATTCCCTGCTCTTGGCATACAGGGATGCCGGATACATCCACCGCAAAGTCTCTATTGTGGTTGCGTCGGTTGTCTTAGGACCAATAAAAAAAATCCCCCCTCCATTTCGCGCACTAAGCTATTCTGCTAGTACTAGGGTAGGGACGAAAAAATCGGAAAACTTCTGGTGGCAAAACAGGGAATAAGGGGATGATCGATGTGGCAACTGGTGAAAAGCGATCAGGTTGCAAGACATCTTAAATAATGTGGTACACCAGTGAGGTGCACCGAGTGATAGGAAGTGATACCGATTCTGAATACTGTATTTCTTCACAAATAATGAATAGGCTAGACTTAGTGGATATGAGAATTATAAGAGGGGTGTGATCCTTACTCTGGTGTAACCTGGTTGCATCAAGTCATTGAAGTTAAATGCTTCGATCTCATGGTTCTCATTCACGCCAAGTCTGGCTACATTAAGGGCATGTTTGGCGGGATCCGATTGAGTAGAAGGAATATTCACGTGAACTAAAAGAAGATTTTTCCTTGCAAAACTAATAGTAAAGACAAGTGGGTGTATATATGAAA
>Ga0307509_10001268_pt1 | contig 42817 bp, 42 predicted proteins | sample 10_EM_MG_FD_202245 | JGI IMG/M metagenome (GOLD analysis project Ga0307509, IMG submission 202245) | Populus trichocarpa ectomycorrhiza microbial communities from riparian zone in the Pacific Northwest, United States - 10_EM | ecosystem: Host-associated > Plants > Roots > Unclassified | place...
TTCGCACTTTAGAACAAAAGCTGGAGTTTGTTAGCAGGTACTTAGTTAGTATGAGAACTAGATGTAGCCCGCGACCACCCAGACGCGGCATATAAATATCGAGGTGCCTCCCGAGCTATTTGAACATGATCAAGCAACGGAGAAGAGATCTTATCAATATAAGTTTTTACGCTAGAAAAATCTTTATCGCTTTATCAATTTCTACTTTAAATCATTGAGCCTTCCTAGACAATCTCCGTCTACGATTAAGATTATCGGCCTGAGTTATCTCGCAAGACTTTGAGATAGGCTCCCGCCTAACAGAGCCTATCTCAAAGTCTTGCGAGATAACTCAGGCCGATAATCTTAATCGTAGACGGAGATTGTCTAGGAAGGCTCAATATTTCAAAATAGAGGTAGGTAAAGTGATAAAGATTTTTCTAGCGTAAAAACTTATATTGATAAAATCTCTTCTCCGTTGCTGGATAATGTTCAAATAGCTAGGGAGGCACCTCGATATTTATATGCCGCGTCTGGGTGGTTGCCGGCTACATCTAGTTCTCATACTAACTAAGTACCTACTAACAAACTCTAGCTTCTTCTAAAAAGTGCGAACACCATTTGACCCTGACAATTTTGTTACCTCACTTCGACTTCCGAATCGCAACACTATGAATGTTCCTGACGGTGCTCTCACACATCAGTCCATTGGTTACGATCCATCTTCGTCGGCATGGAGTCTTGTTTACCATTTGCATACACAGAATGGTCTCCATGATCGAACCAACAAAGGGGTGAGCTTTGTTATCGAACCTCTCAGCATTGCAGATGCTTTCTGCACTCGACAGCTGTGAGGCATAAGATAGACTTGGCATGATAATCGCACCAATAGCCATTATCTTTCCATAGTCATACCATTATTGTATGGTTCCGTCCGCATCCGAAGGATACTATTGACGTGTGTGAGTCCAGGTATGCCTGATTTCTCAAACTACCTCATCCAACAACACAATTCCCTTCTGTGACTTTCATCGTGAGAGCGTGGAGTATAGAATGTGTTGCTTAACCATTGTCCGTTAAAACGTCCCGTTACTTAGTGACCACCTTTGTGACTCTCGTCTTTAGTGCTCAGTAACTTTATGCGACGTTGACTTATTCGGCTCGAACCACTTGCATAAGCTCGCCAAAGGTCTTCCCTCATATATCCTGCGAACGGGATCCGGTCAGACAGACGGCCGCGACGTATACGGGGTTACGAGGAGGGCTCCAATGACTATGTCCTTGGTGAGGGGACGCAACTACAGCGGTGTCTCCTGGTGTAGCGCCATCCCAACGCTGGTGCGGGAGGGGGGTGTTGGCTTGTCCTTTTGAACTCAGAATCTTAAGGTAGGGTAACTATAGGTCTTTTATTCACTAAGGGAAGGCTGAGCCTTGCGGTATGCCTAACACACATTGACTCAGGTGTGGGGCCTCCTCACGCAGATGCGTGTACGCCCATCAACTTCTAAGAGCCCATAGAATGTAAGGCAATCTACCTCTAAGTTCTATGATGACTTTGCCAGTGAAGCTAGGGTAACTTGGACTCCTCAGTAGGGTAACTGGGGTCCATGGGCAAAATGACCAAATTCCCAAGGTAGGGTAACTTTGCCCTCTTATGCCATTAACCGCTCCGGAAGTCCTCCAGTCGACTACAAAAGTCCTCTCGGAAGTCCGTGTAACATTCCCATAATTCTCTTGACCTTATGTGAATGTTCTTCCGAAAGGTTACCCTGACTAATTGAGTGCCCAAGGCTACTCAACTATTCCCTAGACTTTGTCCTAGGTTAACCAGCCATTTGTATACGAGACCATACCACCTCTGGTTACCACTCAGTATACCATTTGGGCTAAGGTGGTTGTTATTGTAGCTACCTATCGTAGGGTCATTACACAAGCGGTCGACCCTCGATCGCTATATAAAAACACGCCTCGGTTACACCCGTCCTCCTGGCCGTTGGTAATGCCATTTGACTCTTCCACCGGAGACCCCTCTATGGTGTCATCTTCAACCCTATTCTCAACATGCCCCCGGGCACCGCTTCGTTCCCCGGCACCGCTTCGTCGAGCAGGTCCATACTGTCTTTTCCTACGTTTTGGCTAATATAACTGGGGCAACCTTATAGAGAGGCGAACTCTAAGGTTGCGACCGCACCAAAAGCTTAAAGTGGAAGATAAAGAGAGAGTAAATAAGTCACAAAGAATCAAAACGGTTAAACTTATTATGGTTAAGCTGCAAGCTTCACTCAATAAGTTCCCTCGAGGAAAGTTGGTTATTGAAGTAGAATGCCAAATGCTTAAACTTAAGCAGACATCAGATTTAAGCCTTTGACATTCACCACTACTCCGACCTTGTGCGAGTACCCTATCCTGCTCAGGGCTTGTCCAAGGTCTACCCTCCATCAGGAATTATCCTGCCGGAAGTGTCGGACCAACTTGGGTACACTTAACTCTGTCAATAGGATATGAGTTTCTGCAATTCATCTCCAATACACCCGCCGGTGGAAAAACTCTTTCTATCGAAGTCATACCAGTGGCTAACTGTTATGACAACAACCAGAGTCAATACCTAGGTGGTAGACTCACTGGCCCAGTGGTAGTTTCGTCTATATAAGCTGTGCAGTCCATCATTTAATCAACACGACTATTCAATATGATAATTTGACATGCAAGCTCCTCCAGTGGGATGTAGCTGATGGTTGACTAAGTGGACGCTACCCATAGCCAGCCTCTCGGGACATACTCTACTGTGATAAGGCTCATACACCTAGAGTCCATTAACAACCCATAGTAATGCTACAAATCAAGGGGAGAAGGTCCCGGCTAGTTACTTGAGGTTTTTTGTCCCGAAAGCACCCTGGCCTCCTTGGACTACCTAAGTACCACTAGGAAGACTACTCTACCACCCATAGGCTAAGATAGACTCCTAGATGCCGGAGAGACCATATATGGGCGACCCCTATTTTGGCGGTTACCCTTTTTTTTATTTTCTTTTTTTATTTCTTTTTTTTACTTTTTTTATTTTATTTGTATTTTTTTTTAAATCATATGTTCATTGTTTCTACGGTACAAGAAATGACATGCATCTTTAACGATATGGCCAAAACAAAACCGAAAACAAACATAACTATCAACAAAAGAAACAAACATACCCAGTTCCTCCAACGCGACCAATAAGCGTCGCAGAGCAGCCGTAGCTAAAATCAAGGAAAGTATAAACCGCTAACTAGTCTCGAGAGCCAGGGCGGATATGGCGGTAGATTGAAAGAGGGGGTTTGGAGGGGGGCGTGGAGGGAGGGAGCAAGTGGGGGCATCCCAGGAGGGAAACCAGTGGCGGTGGTGCGAATGAACTCAGCCAGCGCAATGAGCAGCTACTTGTCGGACCAGATTGGGGCCTCAGGGGCCAAGTCCGAGAACCCCTGGAGGAGGCGGGATCTATGATGGGCGGACGAGGGCCAGGACAGGATGGCATTTTCGAAGGTCTGTGGGGCCTCAGAGCATAGCGGGCAGGACGTGTCGGCATCAGGGTTGTCCCATGAGGGGTGAGCCGTAAGATAACCTTTCCCAGAGCGCATCTGGTGTATTCTTCCCGCAACAAATTTGCCCAAGCTCATGAAGGGATGGGGGCGTGTTGAGGGCGGATAGGGGTAGTATGGGGGGGCTGGGGTGGCGGACCAGTCGGAAAGGAGGAGTTGTTTAGCCTTTAGCTTGAGGTGAGTATAAGATGGGACAACCCCCGGAACCGGGGGCAGGTAGTCCGTCAAGTGGAGGGAGATGGGCGGCAACATAGAGACGTCGTGTATGTGGGCGACGGCCACTTTCACCAGAGCCATGATTGTCTTGTGTCGGTATATCGGGTTCTTGGCCTTGTCTGGGGCGGAACGCCAGTCGAGGTTGAAGAAGAGATATGGTTGGGAGGTAACCTTCCCACGCGCCAGCAAGGGGGCACGGTAGGGCGAGAAGGTGAGAACGGATTTAAGGAGGCGTGCCGTGGCAGGGTTTATCTCTGGGGGGGAGCAGATGAGCCTTAGGCCAGCAAGGCAGCGCTGGTGGCCCATAAGAGCGGGTAGTGGGGGGAGACAGGCTTCCCTGTGTTAACATATTGTGTTGGTGGTGGAAAAACAGTTAGTGATCCACCTACAGACCCGATGCCAGAAAACGGACATCGGCCTCATGATAGACGGGGGTGGGTTCCAGACAGCGGACCCGTATAGGAGAATCGGAGCTAGGAGCTAAAGCGCCAAGGAGAGACAAAGGTAGAGTGGAAGGCCCATCGCGGGGGGGGAGAGGCGGCGAATCGTGGCCAGGGCGGCATTCGCGCGAGAGTACCTCCTGGAGAAGTGGGACCTTGGGTCAAAGGACGGAGTGAAGATGAAGCCCAACCACTTCAGGCGGGTTTGTGGATGAAGAGCTGATCCTTGAGGTACACCGGGAGGGAGCACGGTGGCTCATTGCTCCTGGCAGTCCTCCAGTGGATCAGTTCAGTTTTCGGAACGGAGAAGGAAATGTTGATTGGGGAGGCCTTTCTCTTGAGCGCTGAGAAGGATTTCTGAAGGAGGCGAATGTTGGTTCTGTAGGAGGGCGAGGCCACAGTTACAGCAAAATCGTCGACGTAGGAGATAATAAGTGCCCTGGGGATTTCCAGGTGGAGGGAGAAGACGTATATGACGAACAGTAGGGGGGAAATGGGAGATCCCTGAGGGACCCCGACCGAAACGGGAGCGAAAGGGCAAGGGGACCCCTGGAACGTTAGGCGGCAGGTACGGTCTCCGAGGAAAGAGCCGACCCACTGGACCAGGTATGGGCTGACCCCCTTGCTGCGAAGGAGGGAGAGAAGTGAGGGAGACTCAACGTTGTCAAATCCCCCTTTCACATCGAGGAAGAGTGTGGAGACTTTGTAGCGGAGGCGATGGAAGGACTCAACATTGTGTTGTATGACAAGAGCGGCATCGGCCGTGGATCTCCCAGGGAGGGACCCGCATTGAAGGGGGTGGATGAGGGAGCAAATCGTTGCTTGGGCTGAGAGGCGAGAAGCCACTACTCTTTCAAGGATCTTAGAGAGCGTTCGAAGAAGGACAATAACTCTGAAGGAGGAGTGTGAGTCGTATGAGGGTTTACCCGGCTTGTCGAGGATAATAACAAGCACTTTCTTGAGGGATGGAGGGTGAAAACTATGGGCTAGCAGGGGGTCCAGGAGGGAAGGGAGAAGGGCGGGCTTGATCCGGTGTACAGATTTCCACACAGAGTACGGGATGTGGTCGGGGCCAGGGGCAGAGGTGTTCGCGTATTTGGAGAGGGCCCTAGATATCTCTTCGGAGGTGAGGGGGGTATAGTTCTCATAGTACGCGAGGCGGAGGAGCGGGGGAGATGGGGGTTTGGAGGGAAAAAAGTGGTGGAGGAGCGTCTCTGCTACCTCGGCCGGATCAGAGGCCCCCGGCAAGTCCGGGAACCTTTGCGGTGGGCGACCAAATGCGAACCTCTTGGCCGTCCAGAGGGAGGGTGGAGTGGCCGAGGACAAGAAGTGCGACCAGTGTGCTTTCTTGGCCTAAGCGATGGCCTTTAAGTATGTTCTCCTCGAGCTCTTCGCATTGCTCTAGTTGAGTGGGGACGGGTCGAGGCGGGATCTGCTTGCAAACTTGTGATATTCCCTTCTCAGAGACGATAGGCGGGGGACCACCATGGTTTCGAGCGGGGGCATGGGCGTTTGCACGAGGCATGGGAGGTCAGGAGGGAGGTAATGCGGGCAGAGGAGATGTCAAACTACCTACTCAGGGAGTTGGGCGTGGGCCTTGCTGGGCAGGGTAATGAGATGAAGGCATTCAGCGCCTCTCCTACCGCATCTAGGTCAAGGAGTGCCCAGTGTGGAGTAGGGGGGGGTAGCATAATAGCGGGCGGTTTTAGTGTTATCACCCACAGAACGTGGTCTGAACCGGTGAAGGAGAGGGGGGTGTCCCATCAGGAGACAAGGGGGGTGAGAGCGGTATTCGCGAAGGGCAGATCCAAAACAGAGGGTCGCGAAATGGTGTCGAACGGGAACCGAGTATAAACCCCGGGTGTGTTGAGAAGATGGTACGGGACGTCGAAAGCGACATCAAGGTAGCGTGCAGAAATGGTAAATTCCCTTTCAGATAGGGAGCGGCAGGGATCTGCCAAGGGATGGTGGAGGTTAAAGTCGCCTAAAACCAAATGAGGGTAGGAAAGAAAAGAAAAAAGCCGTTCAGATGGTATGGAGCGGTAAGGAGGACGGTTTGTATGAAGAAGGTATACCGAGATGACCCTGAGGAAGCGGTGGGGGGATCCAAAAAGACCGTCCGGAGAAAAAACTTCCACTGAGAGCATCTCTGAGGAGTCGTGAAAAACAGTTGAGCAGGACCAGCGTTGGTTCAAAGTACGAGAAACATAAATAGCTACCCGCGGGTGGCCAGGAGAGGGGGGGGCGAAGGACAGAAATCCCGGAAACGTTGGGAGAACTGACCGTCTGGAGGGGGGGTCTTGAATAGCGACAAGCAAAGGAGGGTGAGACAGCATGGTAAAGCTGTGAAAAAGTGAGAGAAAAACATCCCGGCTTCCAAGGCAGTTATGTTGAACGATTGGAAAGGACGGGAAGACAGCCCTCTAACTACTGTGACCGAGTCTTCCCTTATTTAGACTCTTCACACCAACAACCCTAACCCTGGTGACTCATAACTCAAGTCACGTGGTCCTACGACTCATAACAAGTCATGCCCGAAATCCATCAGATGACTCCTAATGAGTCACTGCGCAACATGCCGTAAACCAATCATAACACATAAAACAAGTCAGGTGCGCAAAGCCCGTCACCTGAGTGAAACTCATGACTCATAATGTGAGTCATGCGCAAAAGTCATTACATCATTATGTCTTACAATTGTGAGTCATAGCAACATCAACCAATCATAATATAACGATAACACGCAAGTGTGAGTCATGAGAGAACTATGAGTCAACTGACTACATTGCGTGAAACAGGAAGATATATTATAACTAATAACTATTAGTTATGTGAAATCTGCCTGGCTTAGTCACGATTTGTAACTGTAGTGTTCTTTGGCGTCCTGTTTGGCCTTGGTTTTAACAGGGCATTCCACAGAGCACACCTGGTAGTTACTACCGCAAGCTGCACACTTGGATGGGGTAATGGGGCAACAATCTGGGATGATCTTCCTATCCCCTTTCCTGGGGCAGGTCGGAGATCTGCACTTGTGCTCCTTTAGTCTGTATTCACCGGCACAGATAGGAGAGGTGTGGTGGGTAGCTTTACATCCCTCTTCCGGATATCTATATAGGTAGCATTTCTTGCACTGTTTCGTCAGATTCGAGTGCCACACTAGCCCAGAAGCTTTGTAGCGTCCATAAATCAGTACAGAGGGCGTGATTTCGTCCACTTTGTCAGTGGGACAAATACAACCACCGAGGTAAACTTCTTGATCTGTCTAATCTCTGCATCTTTCTGTAAAAACCTAGCTGTAGTGACATTATCTTGTTGTCCCACGAAGAGAGACTCCTTCATAACCGAAAGAAGGGTTCCTTCGTCATTAGATGTTGCCTCGTGGGAGAGCCTGTGTATCACAACTTCTGAGTCGGTAGAGGCCGTTCTGAATTCCATGTAGTCCTGTGAACCCCAGGAAGCACAGCTTTTAAGGCAGTGGTCTTGGGGGCTAAGCAGCTGGTGTATTCGATCGACTCAGCTCCTAGTGGTGTTGTGAGAGAAACAGTACCGGTGGTCGCATTAATCTCTATTTGCAGGTTGGTGGGGGCAGAGCATCTACACTTCTGGAGTTCCTTGGCGATGGCGATGCTAATTTGCGGCTCAAGCTTGGCCGAATTAGGCCGGGGTATGGGTGTGGCGCAAGTGGCGTAAATGCGTCTTCTTGCTATAGTTATTCTCTTGGGGTATGCAGCAGCTGGCGGAGGGGGGGAGGTAGGGGTGTCATTAGCCGGTTCAGCCGCATCTTCCGGCGCTTTGACCTCCTTCTTCTTCTTCTGATTCGGGTTCTTGAAGGGCATGGGGCTAACAGTTGCTGACCTTTTCTTTCCCTTTGGGGGTGTTTTGGAAGCAGGCATTTCCTTCAGAGTGGCTGCTGCCTCAGCATAAGTGTGAGTTTGTTTTTGCGCTGTGCTGATGTGTGGGGTGATTTTTGCCGTCGATGCTGCTACATTCGTCGAGAGGTCCCTGGCGTTATTCGATAAGCTTTTCACCGTGCCGGCGAGTTCGGTTACCGTGTTGGCGAGTTCGTGTATTTGTTGTTTTATCCCCATCATTACTGAGAACATCTTGATTTGAATTGTGACATTCACAACTTCCCCCTCCGAGAACTCTGTTTCTGCGGGGTTAAGGATTTCTTCCCTAAGTGGTGATTCATCTGGCAGGGACAGTGCAGGTGCTAAGCTTCTGATTCCAGCTAGAAATTCCTGGAACCATGGGCTGCTTTTGAATTTACTGGTCAGAGGTGCCCCTTGGTTTTCTCCTCCTGGTTGGAAAGCCATATCAACCCAGGTGGTGCGGTAGGGTGTTGTAAAGTTGGGTGGCAACCGAGGTCGCGATGAAAATCTTGGTGTTGAGTGTTGCGTAACTCTTCACTGTGATTGGCCTATTTTAACGGTGCGGAAAATACCTGACCATTCATAAAGTATTCGGATGGCTTGGCGCCAAGACTGGAGCATTTGAGTGTAATCTTGGCGCCAAGCCATCCGAATACTTTATGAATGGTCAAGTAGGTGGGACGGAGCTTGCTTGGCCCCCGAGAAAAACATGCCAGGGGGATACTATACTAAAATCGGAGTGTGCAATTTGCGCCTTTTATCCTGCTTGAATCTAATTTATGAAGCTTCCACTGCGAAACGATTAGCAGAGGGCACAGAGGCCAACGCTCGGGATGTACAATGCAGTGCCGGGGGAGAGTTCAGTGGATAAACTCATTAGCTTTTTTTCGCAAGGATCCTACGAGCCCACTTAGTTACTCCCCAAGTGACTTCTACCGTGCTTGCAATCTGGACTGGGGAGTACCGTAGCGCACACCTACAACATGCATAACCGTGCCCAAAGAAGGTAGAGTACGAGTACTTTTAGGCAGGATGGAAGCAACGCGGATGGTACTGTGCTTCTTGACGTCACTTAACTCCTATCTGGTCTACCGTATGTTCTGCGGGTCATCTGGCATTTTATATTTCCTTGCGAGTCTTTGCTCTCATGAGACATTAGTGATACCCTGGTGGTACGAGTACTGTGCTGGTATTCGACCTAATGGGATACAAATTGGACTGTTAGCTTACCGATACTCTCGGTATGGTAAATGGTAAATACTGGTACCATCGCTTTTCCCGCTTTGCTACTGGTATGTAGCAACGGTAAGGTTTGACTCTGCGTGTTATCATGCTCAGTTCCTTCCTCGAGTGGAGACCCGATAAGATACGGTAACTTAAGAGACAGAACAGTACCCTACCGGGCTCACGAGGGCTCCCAACCGAACCTGGAACCGCCTATAAACGGGCCGAGCCTAACCCCATCCCTTACGTAACTACGGGGCTCCGCTACGAGTACTTGTACCATACCGGCACCAACTCGATCAATCACCGAATCGGAATCCAAATCATATGATACCACCTCCTCTCTGCTGATATTTCTTTTATTTTCCTTCCCGGCGCTCGTCGCGTTTCCACTCTTGAGGGACCGAACGCGGGATAAAGTTCAGCAAACAGAAAACCTAATGTAACATGGAAGATTATACGAGCACAATATATTCACAATTACAAACGAGTCGGGCCAAAACGAAATACCGAGTTTAGAAGCTCCATATTACGCCCTTCGGTCGAAATAATCGGAAAACAGAAGGGGCTAGAAACACGGAAATCAATTGGGCTGAAGCCAATTAGGAACTCCGGAATCCCTCGTCATTTTTCTCGGATTTTTTTCGTTTTTTGTTTTTACCACAGCACTCGAGCACGGTGCGAAACGGCACCCAAGTCCATCCAGATTGGAACACTTCCCTTCCCTTGTCCTGCAGCCCGGATCGCAAATCCCCCTCGCGTACCATGCACCAGTCATACACACCTCATTCATTCATCCATCCATCCATCTCGACCCGCCGATCACCCCACGCCCCAAGTACTCGTAAACCGCTCAAACATATATCTAACATATTCAACCCCCCCCCCCCCTCCGGGGTCCTATCCAACTTCATTCATTCATTCACTCATTCACTCACTCACTCGGTAGCTTGGTAGAAAAGCACACCTTCTTCCCTTCCCCTTCCTCCCCCCTTCCTCCCCCTCTTCCTTCCCTCTCCTCACTTCCCCTACCGCTCGCTGGCTACCGATTAGCTATATACAGCAAAACAGCAACTACAGTCGCAATCCCACACACAACACACATACATACATAAAAACACACGAAGAAGAAGAAAAAGATGTCGGTATTCACAACGACCCGCTTCGTCTGCGGTCACCACAACTTCACAACGAACCACACGGGCCGAGCACCCTGCCATGACCTATGCCGGTGGATGGAAGTCACCTTCGCCTGCGCCCGGTGCGCAGACGACTACGAGGAGGCGCGGCGCCGACGCCTGATAAAGGAGTGGAGGAAGCGTGCGAGGAGGCTGCGAGAGACGGTTATGGACTGGATGGAGAGTATCGACGTTGTCCTCGTCGATGAGAACAAGGCGACCAGTTGTGGTGTCGGCGGGGATGGTGCGAGTAAGGTACAGCCCACGGTTATGTCCCCGGTTCTAATGGCAACGGCGGCGACGACGACAGTAACGGGGGTGGGGGTCCTTGCTGGTGGTGGTTGAAGATTGCCGACGGATAATGGTGATCTGGAGGGAACATGCGATATCACTTTTTTTCTTCTTTGCTTTGGTTTCCTTATCGGAAGGTTTTTTTATATTTACTTTTTTTGCAAAATTGTGGATTTTCTTCACTTTTACTTTTACTTCAAATTGGTGTTCTATATATTTTTTTCTTTTCTTTTCTTTTCGCTCGGTCTCGATTGTTCATAATGGAGGGATGGATGGATGGAGGATGGATGCATAGATGGATGGGTGTGATACCGGTATTCTATTTTGGAAAGCGTGGGGGTCTTTTGTTTTTTGCATTGCGAATGTGGTTGGGTTGGTATCCTTGAGGCGGAAACCTTCTTTCATTCCCACCCTCTCTTTCCTACCCACCTCACTCTTTTCCCTACCGGAAGGAAGCGCCTGATGGGTTTCGGTTATTTGGAGTGGCTTTTTTTTTTCCTTTTCATCTTTGCTTTTTTTTACTCTCTTGTCCTTGGGAAAACCATGCGATGGAGTAGGTTGGCATAAGATCGGAAGGAGAGTGTCTTCAGGTGAGTAACGAGACTTTTCCCTTCTCTATCTCTCTTTGCTCGGCACCTTTGATCGCTGGACGGTACGATACAATGTTACATTGCCGCGATCCGGATGTTTTTTCCCTTCGACTTTTGCTCGACACATTTGGATTAAACACCTGTCCTTTTTTTCCTTTTCCTTTTTCTTTTATCCCTACTTCTTGCTCCAATCTATTCGGAACACAAGGTGATGGAGTGAGTATGTCAGTTTGTTATGAGACGACCCGCACATCAGAAGAGCAGATAAGGGAGGGAAGGGAAGGGAAGAAGGAAAAGAAAAATAACCAATCCATCCCCCCCGCTTAGTTTTTTGTGCGCCCTCGCCGGGCATACGTACTCGAGTACAGTACCATTCTCCTCCCGCAGCCAGCCAGTCCATGTCAGCAGCAGCGACAACAGCAGATATCTTTGGAATTTCCGATGGAGGGGGATTCGGAAAGCAAAGAGAGGACGAAGAGGCCTCGGAGGAACCATAGCTCTCTTCTTGCGTTGGGGCATTTTTTTTCGTATTATTATTATCAACTTATCCGGTTGTAATGCTAGCAGTTACTCTACTTTTCTGGTGATAGTGGTGGGGGAGTAAGAGGAGGGTGTTGCAAAGTCGGGAAGTCTAATATGGAGCACTTACCGGTACTCCATTATGTTGCTCCCCCTTGATGAATTGTGCGAATAAATTAAACAAGTTGTAAAGTAGGAAAAATCACAAAATATTCTAGAGGATACATAAAAAGTCACCTATTCGTGACGTCGGTCTCTATTTTTAGTTTTGTCGAGGAAGAATGACAAAGCACCTCGGTAGAGAAAAGAAAAGAAAAGAAAGAAAATCCCAAGGTTTGGGAAAGACTCCGCCAGAAAACGGTACAGTACCTGAAAACTGCCGCTTGGCCAACTTCGTCCACCAGTTTCACCCCCACCCTGGTGGCTGCCCCAAATGTATCCCGGCCTTCCCACCTCCCGGCCTACTCGTACAGTGTCCGACTTGCTAGCTACCGTAGGGGGTGGACAGGGGGAGGGGAAGGGGAGGCATGTAGAGTTTTTTTTTGTTGGGTTAGGAAAGCCCCAAATGCCCGCGAGCATGCTCTGCTGGGCCAGGGTCCTTGTGCAATACAATCAAATCTAGCTCTCTGACAAACGGTGGCAGTTGCGTTGCTTCCAAATAGAGGAAGAGAGAGAAAGCGTGGGGGTTCCTCCATCTACCATATTGTGTCATGCCGGCTAGTTTAAAAGCAGGGGAGTTGGGTCCGGTTAAAAGAGCAAGATGCATGTTACTGTGTGCTTTCTGGCCCTGGGAAATGAACGATGCATAGAGATTGGAGGATATGCGGCGGCCCAACCAATCAGATCTTATCGAACCAGGCGGGATAGTGGCTGTCGCCCTGTCAGCCGTAGGCGGAAGTTTTGTGGAAAGAAAAAAAAAGAGAACCCATTCGTTTCGGCCTGGGTAAGTGAAGCAATATCAGGATTTTTGGGGTTCGTGGTTTTGTCTATAAAAGTGTGTCAAGATGTAAAAATCACTCAGCGCGCGGCTGGTTCGAGGAGGGAGAGGGAGTTGTTCGAGTTAAAAACCAGAAGTACGTAACTTACTGGGCGATATTGAACTGTTAATTGCCTCGCCGAGTAGTCTTTTGTGTTTTAGTCCAGCAATCTATCTCGCACACTACTGAATCATGGACGATGCTTCAAGAGTGTCTTAAAAGGGTAGTTTGAAGCCATGCGTAAGAGACTCCGAGAATAAGGACGTGAGATTGAGTATAAAAATCTTGACTCTGGCACCAGATCCTCCCTTTTAGTCGGCGTAGACATTCGCTGACTTTTACCGGTAGTGTTAGGTTTTTTCGGGCGTAGGCACGATGCACTAGCTAGCTTATTCCTTCATCCGCTCCTGAATTTCAGAGCTTTTCACTCGTGAAATGCCACTTGTTTCCTGCTCTGCTTCTGGTGTTAGTTTGCCCAGGCATAGAGTCAAATGTGACTGCTTACCAATGAGATCAGCTCCCTATCCTAGGACCCGATGTTTTCTCAATAGCACCTATGAAGTGACTGCGAAATATTATGTTACCCAAACACTCAGTCCTGCTGGTTGTCCTTGGTACCGCACTCGTGGTGAGCAAATTGGTCCGGTTGGCGGGGCCTGCACACTACAAAGTTGCGAGCTTTGCGACGGCTTGGCAGCTTGACCAATTTGCTCACCTCAAGTATATGACGCAGGTGGAAAAACGGCAAGTGGCAGTCCAGTACGGAAACGTTGTCCTAGCAGAAAAAGACCGCTGCGCTGTGTGACAAGTTAGCTATCGGGGTATGTTCGTGGCATTCTGAACACCTTGCAATATAAGGGCTGCTAAGTAGGGGTTGAGTGGGCTACTAGAGGGTGAGACTCACAAGAGTAGGAATGGCCTTCGTAGAAAACTTGGGAAAAAGCATTATGAATTTCATGTGTCAGTCTAGTCCACGGAGGCCCTGAGGCGTAGAGCAAAAGTATGCTTTGTGCTGGTGAGATAGGGAACAAAAAAATGCCCTCGCCGATATCTTTAATTTAGTTGACAAGAGTTAATGTTTTGTGTTCCCGGGGTTGTAGCACCGTTACCATGGATTTCCACTCAAGACGCCGATGGCGAGTGCCCACCGGAACGGATGATGCATGTGATACACTACCTCCTCGAGATTATTATTTCGGTCGGAATCCCATGCTTTATTGAGAGGCGATCAATTGACAAATGCTCGATTGTAGGAGTTTCGGGATTCGGGATGTTGATGATAACAGCAGAAGTTAGAAGCGCAACATGACTTGTTCAATGGTTAAATGTTGGGTGTGCACTAGTGATTGGAGATAAAGAATGGAATGACATATTATGGAAGTGGTGCTCAGCGCACCCAAGTGAGGTGTTGGAGCAGTACAGTACAGCGGGCGAAAGACGTCTGGGCCACGAGTGGTGTTTTGCGGTGGAATTGCGTGCAGCGGCCCTGTCAATTCCTCTGGGAACGGCAAAAGTCTCTAATAATCAATATTCCGTGTGTTTTCAGGGGAGCTGCCGAAATCCCCAGCGAGGCCAACCCCGCTGGCGATAAGAGCCAGGAAGACGAGTTGGAGAGTTGGAGATAAATCTTTCCTGGGAGGATCTCTGCGGAAAGAAGGCAGGGTGGCTGTGAAAACAGGATGAAGGTAAGGTAAAGGTAAGAAGAAGAAGAAGAAGCAAACATCCCCCCACCTCGCTACTGCAGACTACAACTCGAAGTATCTTAGGTTCCAACCATCTCCGGATGCCTACGTAACCATTCCTTACTGAACGTTTCCCATGGGTTTCCAGCTTCACTTGGGCAAATCAAATATGAATTAAGTAAGAATTCCTATTAAAACGATACACTATCACCAAATCACCTGATTACTCTCCCTCCGCACGAAAAAACCAGCTGCTTGACAGGTTTGTAAAAAAAAAAAGCCAGAAGAGAAAGAAAAAAAGAAAAAAGAAAAAAGTAGATCTCACGCAACAAATAGAGAGAGTATGATATTAATAAAATAGAAGCAACGAGATAGGGAATCTTGTCATTAGACTTAGCTTCAGAAAATCCTGCAAAGTTAGAAAAGCGGTTAAGTTTAAGGTCTACCGCCTCTTGCCTTCCCCTTGGCCGCCGCTGCTGCCGTATCGTTAGTCTTAGGAGAAGTAGAGGCTTTGAGCGGTTTCTTGGGGGTACGCGTGCTTGCGGATCTAGCGATTTTGGATTTTTCGGGAGTATGGTTCTTGGCCTTGACGTTCTTGAGTTCCAGGTCCTTTTGCTCGGAGGGCCCAGGCATGGATCTCGTGGACTTGTTGGTCTCTGGGGACCCAGGTTTTCCAATTGTAGACCCTTGTTTGGTGTCCACCTTCTGGGTGGGCTCGTTGAGAGAAAGGTCCTTGAAGCTGGGGGGTGTATCCAACTCTTCGGATTGAATCTGCCCAGGAGTGATAGACTCTTCGGAGTGAACGCCTGTGGGGCTAGTGATTCCCTCGGCGAGTGCCCCCTCAATCTCGACATCTTCGGCGCTCATTGCCCCCTTCTCAGTTCCCTTCTCTTCAGCGTCTTCTATAACCGCCTCTTCCTTCTCCTTCACAACGCTGTGCGGGCTCCCCGTCTCAACCTTCCCAGCCATCTTCAGCAATCCCTCAGCAACATACCCAGTCTCCTCCAAGTCTTTGGCAATAACTCTAACACTCTTCACCCCACCTTCCGCCTCCTTTTCCTTCTCACCAGCCACCTTTACCTCCCCACCACTAATTCTGGCAAAGCGCTCTAATTCTCTCATTTGGTTCGCCTCGCGCTCAAGCTTTTCAGCGAGACACTTGGCGCAGGGCAGGGAGGACTTCACATTCCTAGCCGGCAGCGGGCTCGGTAGAGTGCAGATTGAGGTGGTAGAGCAGTGAGGGGTTGTAGTATTATAAGTGGTGGAGATGTGCTTGCAAGCGTAGGAGGTTATGGTTTGAATGCACATTTTGGTTGATGGGTTTGTGAATGAGGACTCGGATGCGATGCAGTTGATGAGTAGTGAGTAGTGGTGATATTGGTATTGCTTGGTGGACCGTGGATGGAGCTGATGGATAGTCGATGACACAGTGTTGACCAGCCGGTATATATATCTCTATCGAGCGAACTTTGAAAAACAGATAGCTGTTTGTTTTAGTCCGTTCGTTTTAAATTTCCTTTTTTTCAAGAAGTTTGAAAGACTCTAAGCCGTCAGTGTTGGTACTAGTTTGCGTGCTCCAGAGAGTAACACAATCCCTCGAACTTGAAATGGTTCAAGGAAGATTGAATACAAGTAATCGGGTGGGGGGCTTTGGTTTCAAGTGGGTCATTAGAGATCACTCGGTTGTGGAAATGGCGACCAGAGCTTGTTTAAGGCCAATCAGCAATCATGAGGATGGGTTTAGGGTATCCGAAGGAACGCATTTTCCTGGCATGTATGATAGGAGGAAACCTTTTCAATTCAAGTATGATACCACATCCTTATCGTGTCAGTGTCCCATTCTATGCTGTATCTTTGGGCCGAGTTGCAGGGTTGATACCATCTTGCCGAGTGGATTACTATGCATCCGCTTCATAGTATTGCTCTCCCGGCTGAGAACGCATCGGCTCTAACTAATTGCAAAGAAACGGTCTGGGGATGCATCTATCTTAGAGGGGTGCCTGTCTTTATCTGGTCTTATGTTTGCGAATGTACAGTACTTAGAGGTCTATGCTCCCCCACGGGTGCCTGGTGGGTTATGAGATGGAGAATTGTTCCGGTGCCGGCGCGGTTGACCTGTTTTAAGTCCCACGTGGGCTTTTCCACCACCTGTAATTCCTGTTGGCGGATGCCGGATGTAAGGTAGTGTAATAATATAACCTTAAATTGACCTCAACTACCGGGAGTGCCGTTGACTGCTACTTGGGCAATATCTCTTGACGGTTATGCTTTACAAATTGTACCAACAACCCTCCTGAGAACTCGCCAGAATACTGGATTGCGTGCCGTATGGTATATTTGTTATTCGCACCAACTCCCCGATAGAACTAGGGGATTCATTCTCATTAAGGCCTTGCAGTAGTAAACCAAGGCCACTTTTCAGCCCGAGCCACCGAGGCAGAGCGCAACTCACGATATCTCACGGGAGCGACAAAAATCGTCTAGAATGAAGATGCGATATTATATTTCTTGTCCGTTTTATGCAAAGATCTATCTATAACCATGACACTACTCCCAAGATGCAGAGAAAAGAAAAAAAATGTGGAGGGGAGTTCGAACTTTACTTTCCCTCCTAGTAAAACCTAGCGCGACTCTGATATCAGATCGACCCTCTCTACCACTGCACTCCTCCTACTTTTTCGAACCAATTGCGGGCGGCAACTCCTCCGAAAATCCGTCCCCAGGCTTCTTTGGCGCCAGCAACCTCTCCCACGCCTCGTCGTACATCTTGCCATACCCCCTCCCACCCTCCCGCACAAGATACCCCTCAAGCCCACTCTCGCCCCTCATCTTACACCAAAGCTCAAACGACCCAGTAAACTTCCCACTCTCCAGGTCCCCGGCATAGTCCCTCGAATCTCTAATGACGCCCTTCAGCTCGTCATAAATGCCCCCATTTCTATTATCCCTCCTCCGCTCCAGCAACTCCACCCACGCGCGGATACTCTCAACTTCCCGCTTGATATAGCCAGAGTCGCGCTGCGCGCGGCCCAGCAGACGGGAGACTTCGTCGAGGGTCACGTCAAGCCTCTCTCTGACTCGCTCCAGCCGGGATTTTTGTGCTTTCTGCACACACGCGAGACAGGAGGTTTCGGCGAGCTTCGCGGGGAGGATGGCTATTGCTTGTTCGGGGGTTGGGCAGTCGCCACTGCAGGTGGTTGTTGCTGCGAAGAGGTGGCCGCAGACGAAGGTTGTTGTGTGGCGAATGCACATTTTTTTTCTCTTCTTCTTTTCTTTTGTGTGTGGTTAATAGTGGAGATATAAATTATTTGATGGATTTGGGAGTTGAGTGGTGGGGAGGGAGTAGAAGTAAATAGAGCACAGGTTTTGCTGTGGTATTTGTAAAAAGGTGGATATTTGGGTCAAGTTAAGTAAGACTGGTGAGAACACCGTGGATAGTTCGAGCAATTCAACTCCCCCCCTCTCCCCCCCCCACTTGTAACGGATAGTAGGAAAGATCGTGGTTCCTCTTTCAAAAAAAAAAATTCTTTTTTCTTTTTCCGTTGGGTGGATGAAAAGCTGTAGTTTGATATTGCGTGCCTTCTTTCAAGAGATCTTGCGAGTTCCCGCTTGAATAATCAACGAGTTTCGACGAGGCTGAATCTGTGTTGTGTCGACGACCGGCGCAGGGAGCCTTGAAAAGAAAAATATAGTTTTATTGGCCGATAGTATCGAGCGTGAAGGTAAGCACCACTTCCTCCCATATTTCTCCCGAAGAAGCTCGAGTTGTTTTTCCGTCTCCGCATTTCTTCCGAAGTGAGTGAGCGAAGACTTGAATATGTCTGGGGATATATGTGCTTTTTTGTGCCTGATAATGCAAGTATTAGTGGGACCAAGTGCCGCAGCGAAGTCAGTCCGGCTGGGCTGCGCCTGGATCTGCTGCAGCTGCAAAGTCCTGGCTTATCCAACGGTGGGCCATCCTTTCAACGTTCAAGGATTAGAATAGATCGCCCGTGGCCCGCGAGCTTGTCTCCCCCCATATTCTCCCGAAATAGCTTCAGGGCCCATGTTCCCGGGATTGGAGGGAGGTCGTTTTGAGGTAAATGTTTACCTTTCGTGCTTCCTTCGAGCTGGGCTCGTAGTATTTTAACTGCTTGGAGCTTCTGTATCCGGATATTACTGCCGCTTCGCCTATCACCAAACGTTCCGCTATAGACTTAAACTGCAGCTTTCTTGGTGAGGCCCACCAGGCAGGTTTCTGTATGTTTTGTGATTTGGAGCTGGCGGGGTAGGGAGATTCGGGCAGCTTCGGGTTACGATAACTTATCAGACTCTGTTGATTTCATCAAGTGCATAGGAATAGTGTAGGCCTCACCTGTCCTGAGTGATTGACAAGGGATGAACGATGTAGCCGATGGAAAGGGTCTCTTTTGTAGCTTTTGTGTTGGAATGGTTATCTTTTTCTTTTTCTTAAAAAAAAAACAAAGCTACAATAGTAAATCGTGCGTATTTGTGATTTCGTCCTATTTTCTAATAGTTGTCGGTCACCCTTTTCTATTGATGTTGCTCAAAGCGGTTAGTTAACGTATATTCAGCACCCGATCAAAGAATGATATTAGGCTTTGCTAAAACAATATTATTAGCGGCAATGACTTTTGAAGACATATTTACTTTCTAATATAGTTAGTGACCCAGGTGTACTATATATTATACTAGCTAGAATTCCTCTACAAGCTGGGTTGGAGTTTCTGAGGCACCTACAATACTATTAGCACTGTACCTAATTCCAACCGGGGATTAAAAACACAATTAGTTAGCTTTCAAGTTTGTCATTATATAGTATTTCTTATGGTAAACTATTTAAACTCTAAATTCCCAACCAAACCCTCAAACCTAATATACTATTCTGTGAAAACCCCAATATAAAGCAAAACCTAAATGTTTTGCTCACACCGGAGCAAGCCAACTTAACCAGACACATCTAACTCACACCTTACCACCAAACATCTACCTAAACACATCAAACCGAGCACATCAAAGCCAACAAGCACCAAGCAACTTTTTCTATCGACAATTTTTTTCATTCCAACTACTTACTATCTACTATTTTACAATGCCGAACATGATTCGCTACTATGCCCAAGTCTTCTACCACTATACTTGTGGTCACACAGGCAGCTTACAAGAGGAAAGATATTACCATCCTTTTAATGGATCTCCTACTCCAAAACAGATTCATCTATTACAGGACAAATGTCCTACTTGCTACAATACTCCAAGTTCACCCGTGATTGCTTATCTCCACCCATGGCACACGGGTAGGATGATATACCTATCACCTGAACAATATATTCGCATCCAACAATGGTTGCAGAATATTCCATCTGATCATTCTAAACAGCCTGCCGGTCAGGCTAATAGCCTTCAAGAGGCTGATTTCAAATTGGGCCAGAAGAGGGGTCGACCGAGTTCTGTTTAGAGCGCGGTCAGAAATGGACAAAAAGGACAGTAGGTTGTTGGTACTTGTACCGGCAGGCTATCTGTTATTGGTGTGAGGATGAGAGGTCGGTATAAAATTTCCAATTTGAATAACTTCTTTGTTATTATATATACTCGAGACTGATTAGGTACTAAGAGCATTTGGAGAAACAGTCTATTCAGTTGAATAGGCTGCTTTTGTCCATTTTACATTCCTTTTTTGCTAGAAATTGCTGGAAATCCAGCGATCAGGCGTTTTATTTCCTTTGTCTTTTTTCTTTTTCTTTTTCTTTCCTTCATCGAACGCTTGGATCTATCTGTCCGGCACAGGAAAATCCATCGTGAGTATCCGTCAACAGGATAGTCCTACATTCCTTTTTCACTAAATTAATTGAATTGCTTCGGGTACGGCAACAGTTGTTTTTTCCCTTTTTCCCTTTTTTCCTTTTTTTTTTCAGCCAAATCCCCGGACTTCTCTGCCGTATACAGAAAAGTCTATAGTAAGTATTCATCTGCTGGTTTGGCTTGCTTTTTTTTATACCAGTACGCAGAGGGGGACGAACAAGTAATCGACTGAATTGCTTCATATGCTTCAGCGGGGGGTTTTTTTCATTTTTTTCCTTTATTTTTTCATTTCCTTCATTTCCTTCATTTCCTTCATTTCCTTTATTTCCTTCGTTTCCTTTATTTCCTCCGTTTTCTTCGTTTTATTTGCTTTCTTCGGTTTTTCTTTTCCAGTTAAATCCTCGGATTTATCTGTCGGGCACAGGAAAGTCCATGGTAAGCATCCATCAACTAGTTTGGCTTATTTTTCTTTATGCCAGTATGCGAAAAGGAAAAGAACAGTGCTAACTTTTTGAGTTTTTGTTAAAAGTGTTTGCGAGTTGATATTAATACTACTACCGACTCGGAGTGGGAGTTGGAAGTCTTTAATTGGGAGTTTTAAGGATGCAGTCAGTTGATTGACGATAACAAAAAAACAAAAAAACAATACCCCTCCCCTCCGCCCCAGAGGTCCGTTAGATGATCAGTTCCTCCATCTTCAACGCTCGATAGGGATAGCTAACTTGGTTTATATTTTCAGAAACATAAACGATGAAATTTCCAAGACACTGTTCGAAAGACCCCGGCTCCTACCCCCGATTGGGAACTGACTCTGGTTCCCCTTCCAAAGAAACCAGTCGAGAGAGGAGCGAGTCAAAAAGTGGAAAAATCGCGTATGGATAATATGCTCCGAGACGCAAAAGTCGCTGGGAGAGATGGGCAGGGAGAGAGAGAAATGATAGTGGGCGGGTTGCTGTCATATTTATCTTCTAGATCTTGCTTACGAGACAAAGAAACTACAGCGGGGCTGGCTCAGAGTCGGATTATATTCCTTTGTCCTTTTAAGGAATGGTTTAGGATGTTAAGACACGATCAGAACAAAGAATTCAGGGGGATTAAAGGAAGTTTAACAACATGGCTCAGGCCGCGGCCACTGATGGTGCGGATGGTACTTTCACTCAGGCCTGAGCCTTGTGGCATACCCCCTCAATTTAATTGGGGAGCAAACACTCCACTTACCGGTAATGTCAAGACTTGGTGTAGTTGCTTCTTTTCTTTCTTCTCGACCCTAATCCTCACTCTTTACCTTTAGGATGCGATTGGTGTTATGTCAAGAACTTGGGGATGCTGCGGATATTGGTTGCCGACGTCGAGTTCCGGCAAGATGGACTGCCCAACCCGGATATCGATTGATAATGAAACTGGTTTGGGCTAGGGTTACTATGACGGATGAAATCTTGGCGCCCACAAATCCTCCTCTATTTTTTCTCTGGGCACATGAAAGAACAAACTCAATTCATCATCAGAAATCGCCGAGCATAGCTCAAAATGCCCGGGCGTGTGAAGCTCACCTCCGGCGTGCCGATTGAGGCACTCCCCCCCACAGAGCCGCCTATTACAGGAGGCCCCGTTTCTGTGACCAAGGGCCCTGGAAAACGCTCGGCATCCTCTTCGCCTCCGAACTCCAAATCAGCAAAGAAAACCGCGGAGACAGTTAGCATTGAGCCGAGCGAGCTAGTGCCAGCACCGAAGCGAGCGCCGGAGAAGAAAACTGCTGGCAAACCTCGAGAAAAGAGTACCGCGACCCTGTTAACCATTGAAATTTCTAGGCTAAGCAGCTAACGTTGTCTTTCAGAATTCCCATGCACCGAACCCGGCTGTGGCAAGTACTTCACCCGCCCCTGTCGCCTGACGGAACACCTACGAAGTCACACTGGCGAACGACCATTTCAATGCTTAGTTGAGGGGTGCAATATGTCCTTCCTCCGGGAGTCACACCTTACAGCGCATTCCCGAGCGAAGCATCTACAAGACAAGCGCTACGTATGCACGTTTGCCATTCCCGAAGGGGAGGAAGATCAGCTCGGAAATTTTGGATTCAAGAGGGTTGCAGGACAAGGCGGGGGGTTGGTCGATGGTGGAAGAGAGTGCGGGGCTAGGTTTACTACGAATCAGCACCTTAAGAGGCACCTGAAAAGCCATCAAAAGGCTCTTCCGCATGTTGTGAGTTTCTCCTTTGCTAGGTTCTGCTGATGGAAATAGGACTAATCAGTGTTGCATAGTGTGTGGATTACCCCCCGTGTAGTGAAGGTTTCCGGAAACGTGGGCCGCTAGCAAGACACATCCGAGAAGTCCACCGTGGGCTGCCCCCGTGGGCATGTCCTCATAAGGGCACCGATGGCTCTACAGAGCACTGCTCATTTGCCGGAGATACAAAACGAAAACTAGAGAGCCATATTGCATCCCAGCACAGCGGTATGCCAAAACTCCGATTCTGGTGTGACATTTGCAAGAAGAACCCCGGTCCACCTCCGCTAGAGGATATATCTACAGACGACACAGTCTTCCCTGTCCAACGCACAGTTCTACCAGGCACAACCTCTTTCAAATCTTACAGCGAGCTCCGTGCACACACCAAGACAGCTCATCCGCCAATCTGCCCGCACTGCTCCCACCGGCCACCCAGTCATAAAGCTTTAAAATTACACATACACAATAAACACGACATACCCCTCGATAAGCGCAGAGCGCATATCTGCGAGATATGTGGACAGGGCTTGACCAAGCCCCAGTACGTCAAAACCCACATCAGGATCGTGCACAAAGGATACCGCCCATTCGTTTGCCCCCACTGCCCCAGGGATTATCAATACAAAGCTCCGCTTCAGAAACACATTGCGCGGGCACATAACCCAAATCCAGAGGCTACGTCCGGGGAGAGAAAATCCAGGAGGCCAAGAGCCTTGATCAGGAGGTTGGGGCTTATTGAAAAATTAAGTGGCTATGGCTACGAGAATTCTGGTAGGCATATCGCATGCGTTGTGGACGGGTGCCGGTGGAGGTACGCTAGATTGTATGACTTGAGGAACCATCTGGGGAGCGCGAATGGGCATGGGTTTATGCCGGAGCAGGTTGATGAGTTGATGATAGAACTGGAGAATAATGGGCTAGATGAGGATGACGCGATGTATGATGATGACAAGAGCGGGAGTGAGGGAGAGAATAAAAAAATTGAGGATGATGAAGAGGGTTGGAGCGAGATTGAGAGCGGGAGCGAAAGCGAGGGGTGGGAGCTGAGTGATGAGGATGATGAGTGCTAGCGGGCCATGTGCCGGCAGATATGTTTAGCTGTAGGTGGATTGGGTTAGACTAGTTTTATTAGATTCCTGCTTCTAGAACGGACTATGATACCATGGTCCGAAACTTCCGCCTGTGGAGGAGCAACCTAGTGGCTGCACCCGTAGGGTACATCTTGTCATTAGATTCTTTGTAATGGTTTAATATTATACCAAGTTCTTATACCAAGTTCTACGAACCATTTTTGCCAAGCTAAGCTGATCTCATCCCCGATTTAACACAAGATGGATATATATGCACTTGATCCGTACCGGCACAATGGGCTGGATCTAATAGAGACTTGGCGGTCGGCACATTGAGAGTCTTTAGCATGCATATAGATTTATATTGTACTCGTACAGTACTGTACAGTACCAAGCATTATCATCCAGACCTTAATTTAACTCTATGATACTTTACAAATCCTAACTTTTGGTCACTTGATTTTTCTTGGCTGGGCATGTATTAAATTATTTATATTTTATATATCATGCCACATCTAGTGTAAGTAAAGTCTCTGATAGACCGCCCTCCTAGGCGAGCAACAAGAGGAAAGAACCCTAGAGTTATGTGCTGTACAGCATCATACCAGGAGGGGGCAACCTCAACGTCCTACGGTAGCGCATGATCCTGTTATTCGAGTTGTTATTGTGTAAGTTAAGGGTGTATGATACAGGTAGTATGATAGCAATGGCTCTCTTGGGCTCCCTCCATTCTTGCTTACAAACTTTGCTTGAAACGGGGTGGTTGCTCATCAGGATGTGTTGGTTTTTACTGGATTGGGTCGTTCGGCGGCTCGCGCATCAATCTCATTTGTTTGTTTCACATAAGGCCTGCCTGTCTGCCTGCCCATCGCCCAGGTAGTTTTGGTCCCGCAAGCATAGTACGAGTACAGTAGGCGTTCGAATCAATTGTGTTTCGGTGCCATGATAGTACATAAGTACTAGCGCTTCACTACGGGTACTGTACTTGCAGCGGTTGAACTGGAGGTACCGCACTGTACAGTAATTACAGTACTCGACCATTTTCCGAAAAGTAAGAATTCGGCCGACTGGACCACGAAAAGGTTGGAGATGGTAATGCTTACTGTGATGAAACTGTACTGTACTTGAGTACAGTACAGTAAGTTACCCCCAGGTTGGCAATATTCTGACTGTTTCTTTCGAACCCCTCAATAACTTACCGCCATGGAGAGCAAGTCGAAAAAGGAGTGAGGAAGGAGTTTGAAAGCAACCAATGATGGGTGGAATCAACCATCTCCGCGCATGGGTAAAAGCGATTGTGGGATTTTATTTGGTTTTGGGTATGCTGTTGATTGATTTTTGCTTGCGTGACCTTGGGCTGACGGATCAACTGGATTGTCGGTATCTTTGAATTCGGTTTCCACGACTGTTACTCGAGTATGGCACATTAAGGAAGAGTTAACTGGAGAGCAGGAGAGATGATGGAGAAGAGGCTTACTACAGTACTAATACTGTACAATGATCCAAAAGGGGGCGAGCTACTATACGAGCTAGCTAGAGTTGAATGAAGGTTGAGCGCCAAGCAAGACTCTGTCTGTCTAACTAGAATAATAAGGATCAACGGGAGGAAGTTTAGTCAATTCTCCCTGTTCTCTCTACCGCGTTTGGCGCTGGAGATGTTTTTTAGAAAGGGGACTTGGAATATAGTACGGTAATTGTTGGCGTTGCCTTAAGATAAGCACATAAATTCATTCAGGCCGCCTACTGTCTGCCCCGTCCACGCTCTTCGTATTGTTATGATATTTATTCGGGGGTGCCCGCAAAGTGGGGCGCGAACCCCCAACACGCGCACCCCACCATCCTCAATGGGTCCCGCTGCCTGCAGTTTTAACCTCCGGATTCAGCCACAATTAATTATGATAGTTCCCTGGAGGAATTAACTTGGCCCTTTCCTAACTTTGTCAAACTAAACCTATCCTGGGTTCACGAGTTGATTTCACGAGGTTTCCCCTAAATTGCCCTCTCAGTTTTGCCATAGCATGGGTGGGATACGATAGGGCAATACTACCACCCCCCGAGTGGAGTGGTAATCCTCTCGACATGGTAAGTGTAAGGTAGACATGATTGTTTACGACACCAGCAGCAGCACAGTGGTGCCGATGCTATATAGTCTACTCAGGCCTTCATTGGGGGAGGGGAATTAAAGAGCTGGTAGGTAACCTAGGGGCTGTTGTGCGGAACTTGGATAAGCTATAGAGTTTCTTACGATGCACTGCACGGTAGCCTAGGAGCGCCTCGAGGCTGAGATGCTCACGTACTCGAGTAGAGTCAATTCCCCACGCCTTGCATCCCAACTCGAGAAAGGTATTAGGAGACATTGCCGTATGCCGCGCGCGGGACCTTTTGTTCATGCGGAGAGGCGTTACACACGTCAAAGTTTCTTGTCAAACCCCTACGGGGGATGAATGAATGGCTCGAAGAACTGCGCGGTGCAGTTATCCTGCAGTTGTTGCCTCACCACCAGTTACAAGTAGAAGTGACACGTTGTGATAGTACTGTATACAGGAGGGGCACTGACCTCCCCACTTTTGGGAGTTACTGTACCGGGAGGGTTTTCTTTCTCGATTGCTTCGAGAAGGCTAGCGCAACAGAGTACGAAGTTATCCCAATGACAGGGGGAGCGCGCAGCGCAGGGTGATAGATAAACACCGCCACAAGCTTTCCTTATACCCACCTCGCTACGGTAAGCTCTCGTTTCTAGAAAGTGTCATTGTAAGAGCTACCGCTATCGCACCCTATGTGTGAGTCAAGGAGTTGTGTTGCATAAATACCCGCTCGAAGGCAGCTATTTCGTGGAAATAGATTTTGGAAACCTCTCCAGCTGGGAAAAAATTGACCCTAGTATACCGGTACAATACATACATCACATATATAAACACGCACGCATCACCACCACCAAGATGAGCAAACTGATAGGAACCGCCGCCCCCAGCCTACCGCTCGGTGCACAAAGCCTGATCGGGGCGCTGGGTATCACTACTCTCCTCTTCGAGCGGCTACCTGGTTACGACCGGGTGGGGCGTATAATGCGCGGTCTGGGCATAGACACGAACACGGCAGTAGGAGCAGTGATGGTATCGACCGCGCTGATAACCTGCTACAACTTCGGTTACTCCACCATCTCCGCGCTGGTAGAAAAGTACTACAGCGCCTCCGTGAGGATAAACTCCGAGGACACGCTCTTCCGGGATTTCTTCATTTGGCTGTCCGAAGAGCAAACCCCAGACCTGGACCTGAGCCGTATCCTCAACGCGAAGAAAGTCGCCGGCGGTTCGGCCGACGGCGGTGACGGCGACGGTGCCGGCCACATGGAGGAAGAGTACTTCCACCACCGCGAGCGTCCCTGCGGAAAACAAGTCTACCGGGTTCAGTACCTCCCGGCGGCCGGGTCGAGGTACTTTCTCGACTACCGGGGGCACAGGATCAGGATAGTGATGGAGGAGGTGAAGGAGGGCATAACGATGCACGGCCTGCCGCACCGGAGGATTGTCTGGCTGCGCTCGTATGGACGGGATCCGGCTATCCTGAAGGAGCTGCTAGAGGAGGTTCTGCGGAAGAGCAATGCTCGTGACCAGGGGAGGACCATCGTTTTTCATGCGAATATGAGTCCCCACGGTATGCCGCCGCACTGGGAGAGGGCGCTCTCCAGGCCGAATCGGTCTATGGAGACGGTGGTGTTGGAAAGGGAGCAGAAAGACTTGATTGTAAAGGATATTGAGGAGTACATATTACCGGCTACCGCGAAGTGGTATGCCAATCGGGGGTTGCCCTACCGCAGAGGGTACTTGCTTTATGGCCCGCCAGGTATATATATATATTCCCACAACTAACTTAATTTACTCAGGAGACTGATTCCTCATGCTAACGCGCATCCGCAGGAACTGGAAAAACAAGTCTAAGCATGGCCCTGGCTGGCCTCTTCAATCTCGAAGTCTACGCCCTCTCCCTCTCCGCCGGGAGTCTCACGGACGATACATTGGCAATGCTCTTCGCCGGGTTACCGAGCAGGTGCATAGTCCTCCTTGAAGACGTCGACGCTTCAAGCGTGAAACGCACCCCAGACACCCCCGCTGACCTCTCCTCCTCTACTCCCTCCCTCCTACTCCGCCCCCTCTCACCAGCTCTCCCCCCCTCCTCCTCCACAAAGGCCAACGTCTCCTTCAGCGGCCTCCTAAACGCCATCGACGGCGCCGCCTCGCGCGAAGGGCGCATCCTGATAATGACCACGAACCACCGCGAGCGACTGGACCCAGCACTCATACGCCCCGGCCGTGTGGATTTGCAGATCTCCTTCAAGTACGCTTCGCGCAACGTCATCGAGTCGTTGTTCTTGAATCTTTACGATGTAGATGTAGGCGATCGAGAGGCGCTCAGGATTCCGGGGGGGTTCCCTTCCGTAGACAAGATTTTGGAGTTGGCGAGGGAGTTTGGTCGGGTATTGCCGGAGGGCGTGTTCACGCCGGCGGAGATTCAGGGGTTGTTGTTGTTGCATAAGAAGGATCCGGTGGCAGCGGTTGGAGCTGCCGGGGAGTGGGCGAGGGAGAAACGGGCCGAGAAGGGGGCGGCGGAGGAGGAGGCGGAGAAGGAGGAGAAGGAGGAGGGGGTTAATGGGGTCAAACCCAGCCAGGATATAGGAGTAATGGAAATTGTCCTACCAAATGGCGTTTGAGGAAAACCACTAGTCATCGTACATCACTCGAATGGAATGGAACTAAGTGGGGGGGGGGGTTTCCAATTCCGGGAGAGAAGGGAGAAGGGGAACTGGAAAAGATATGAGTCTATTATGATAGATTGTGGATTTCCTATTGTCTGGGTTTGTATGATAGTTACATATCGTCTATTCTCATAAACAAACTCATTGTGGACTATGTATCGTACGTACGCGTTCCTTATATAATACCATACAAATAAATATTTTCTTCCGCTCCCTGTGTGGAACTCGTAGTCATCGTTTTCTTTCTTCCTTTTTCTTTTTCCCCTTCCTTAGATCATCGTCCACTGCTTTTTCCTTCTTCCAGATAATATAACCAATGCTGGTTAGGTAGGAAATCATGGCAACTGAAAGCCGCCTATATCCTATCCTATCAGTATACAGTCATGCTAGCTGGCGTGTATTCATTCTACTCTCGGCCCAGAGTATGATACAGTACCGTAATTTTCCCCTCCCACATTCTCACGTAACTTAAGTTACAGTGTATGAAAGTACGTATGATACCTCCATTCCTAACTTGAGAAAGAAAACATATGATAGTTGTGATGCCTTGTAATACAATAGCGTACTCGGCAATTTGGTTTTGTTTTGGGATTTTTTAATTTTTTTAATTTTTTTATAGAGTGGGCTCGCCGAGATATACATAACTAACTTGGGTGGGATTTCTAATAAAATATTGTATTTCTAGGATTTTGTTATTTATAATACCTATATGGGTATGGTATTGGGGACCCGGCATTATCATAGTCATTATGCTATTACCGTATGCCAAGGGGGGGGGGGTTCTTTTCTTTGCAGTGTCAAGTAATGCTAGATTTCTGTATCATACTGTGGTTCGTCACCTTTGTGATGGTTGGGAAAATCTGGATTGGTTGGAGAGGATAGATGCACTGTGCCAGTCTCTGCGAAAGCTGGGTGGAAGTATCATTCTCATGCAAACTACTATAGCTAACTGTCTTGGCAGCGTTCTTAGGCTTCCTTTCTTGGAACTCCTAGCGGATGTGGAGTAGGCCTACCGGTATCATAGTACCACACTGCATTGTGCTAATGGGTGCTCTACATCTATAGTTTGTTTAAAAATAAATAAATGATAGTGCTAAATATTCGTTCAAGTGCGGGTGTATCCTGTGCTCGAGTATATAGGGATTGGTTGAATTCATCCCTACTCGAGTATCCTTTGGGGTATTTACGGGGAAGTGTGATATACGGTACGGGTAGCCATACCGGTATGATAGCTAATTCGGGATTTTTGGGGTGTGTGCGTGCGTGTGTGTGTGTGCGTGAAGTTCTTGTGGTGGTTCCTGCTGAGTATGGTAGTCTAATGGTCGATTACGGTAGCTGCCGGTGGAGGATGGAAGTTAACTTGCTGAAACCAAGAGTTGCACGTGCTAAAAGTTTCGAAAGTCCCGTGCTTGTCGTGGTCAACGTTCGTATTATGTAAACACGAGAGCGGGCGCGCACGTGTACGACTTGTCTGCAGGCGAAGGCTTGCATGGACCACGTGAGTTACGACACTGAGGAATTGTGAGAGGTGAAGTTGGCTGGAAAGGCGCTGTGCCAGGCAGCTGTTCAATGAAGGCACCAGGGTGATGGTGAACAGAATACGGTAGCAATGGAGGGGACACTATTCGACGGGCACTAATGGTAGCCGCTAGATGCAACGGGAATAACTCTACTCGTAGGCTGCAATTGGGGGGGTGCCTCGATAGATCAGGTTTTGTGGGAGGTAGTCTATTGGTATATCTGATGTAAGTGTGGTGCACTGTCGGTTTGATAATACTCCAACAACACCACAGCCCGATTTCGGCCACTTACAGCACAATACCAACCTTCCGTCCGCAGAGTATACGATAGCTACTCGAATAAAATCTAAATGTGCCAGAATGCCGCAATCCCTTCTCCAAACAAGGCACTTAACCACATGTATTCCTTGTTTTCTCCCATCTGAGGGGTGAGCTTGTATCATAACTTGTTCTCTTACGCACCCGAGAAGGGGAACCGTAGACTTAGACTATAGTTGTCCGCCGCTTTCACACCATGTTTGAGCCCCACTGTTTGGTGTTTCTGTGTTTGATTGGATGTGGGTAGGATAGCGACAACTTTTGTTCAAAGGGTTCGGCAGAGTGAATTTCGGGTATTATACGTGAGCTGAGTTGGGCGGGAAGCTGCTTTTGAAGTATGGGGTAGGGGGTGGGTTGCAGGTGGGGAATTGTGCTTGCGGTTGGAGGGGCGGGGGTTTGGCGGGGGTTTGTGGGATGAACTGTCACGCTTTTGGAGCTTTGCGGAGTTTTAGTACGACGCTCGTGGCACGGGATACAGCAGTGGCAGGTGGTTAGACTATGATCGCGCCAGCTAGAATCGTACCGGATGGCACATCGCTTCCGCACCTATGTCGGGAGCCTAAGTACAGAGATGGGATAATAGTATGCTAAGTACCGATACAGATGTTATACACAGTCAACCCACAGAACCCCAAATCAATACTGGTACTAGTATCTTGTTGTTTCGGGTGCCGGCAAACCCTTGGAGAGTAATTGGGAACGCCTTCCTCAAGCTCCAACCATGTGGGGCTGACAGGTACTTGTACCGCATTTCTCAGACCGTAATGGAATAAAGTCCACCATCTGGGTGCCCGGTCTCCCACACCATATCTGCCGACATACTTGTGCCACCCGGCATGATTCCAGCAATTATCCCGATCAATGCCAGGCCACCGCTGGCGTTAGTGGGGGCGGAGATTGCGTTCTGGCTGCTCCCACTCCTACACTCCTAGCGCGAGTCGTTGAGATATCGGAAATAAAGCAAACATCATCTGGTACTGCGGAGAGCTTCCCTCGCACTGGTTCCTGGTCAATACACTGCACTCGAAACGGAGGGCTCTTGGGAGGGCTAATGGTAATTGAGTTAGAACGAGTTGGTGACCGCTGACATAGACTACCAAAAGAACTCGGATACCAGTGTCGGTAGAAGACAAAGGTGCCAGGAATTCCCTTTCCCGAGCAGGCGAGGGAAAGCACTCTAAATCCAGCCCTCAGTTGAGACAAGACAAAAAGGAATCTACTGGTACACAGCGCCTCAGTGGGAGAGGCAAATAATCTCCTCGAATTCATACGATAGGGTAATCGGAGAGCTTGCTGACCACCACCTCTTGGCTGATTTGTTAACACCAGTATTGATTGGGTGGAAGGCGCCCAATGTCTCCGGCACTTGCGCCTGCGCGGTCACCAGCATACGAGGCAGGAGGACAACCTGCTTACTACTTCCTTTTATCGCTAGAGGATTAGGCTCGTGTCTACTCTTGTGTATCCGGTTTAAACACCACAATATCTATCAAGAAGGAGACGGCGATACGGGGCAGAATACCCTGGGTGTTTTCTGCCGCTAACTCTGCACTCCCCCGTTCGTCCGGCTTTCATTAGACTGTTCCTTTATCCGAACGGGCCGAGTATTGATCCGGGGGGGGGTGTGTGTGTTCGTTTCGGCCTTGATCTGATTGGCGACCCGGTTGCATACAGAATTTATCAAAGCTCAAGTGCCGTACCACCATGAGATCGTTTCTGGAACAAAGTTGGCAAATATGATGTTGGTTTGGTCGGGGAGAATAAGCTTTGCTGCGAGGAGAGACGGAAATGGCGCGAGCATTTCGTGGGGGGGGAAAAAACGGCCACTGTGAGACAGCGGAAAAAGGAAAGGGAAAGGGAAAGGTGCGGGAGGGGGAAACGATAGACAAAAGGGAAAAGGCATACCGGTGACCTCGCCAAACCGATCCGTGAGGATTTCAACTTGATGGTGGAAGTGGTTGCTGTATTAAACCGATACACAGGGGATTACTTACACGGCATGGGTGAAGCGATTTTTCGAGTGAGCCAAATACGTATCATGACCTCAAGTACCGATTTTCAGTGGACAGCATGCGAGACATGGGTACAAAATTATTTTTTTCACGCCTCAAGGACATGCTCTTTACGGGCATTTGTTGTGAGGGGAATAACTGCATTACTCGAGTACACGGCCTTGCCGCCGCTCCCATCATAGCACTGCCAGCCGATATTCGGCAGGAACAAGGTCCTTGATCGATGCCCAGGCAAATCCGGGGCATGCGACCCGATGGCCCAAGCTGTCGGAGGTCATTCGCTCTCTGGGATGGAGTGGAGAAAGGGTCCATAATAGGGCTGCTGATTGGTCAGGAGAACCCATGTGAAGGGCAAAGATTATCAGATTTAGATAAGATTTTACTATTATTTTCCTAGTCCACGAGGGATTTAAATGTATCGTGCTAGTCTTGGAAGTCTCCATCTCTGTGAGGTCTGACTTTTCTGTGGCGGCTTTTTTTTCTTTCTCCTTCTGCCTACTTCAAATTCCCTTCTCTTTCCCTTCTCTTTGTCGTACTGCCGGAGACCGAAGGCCTGTCCCCGTCCTACGCATATAGGCATACAAGTATCGTGCTTGACGCTAGCTTCTACCCTTCGAACGACAACCCTCACTCACCCTTCCCTCTCTCATTTAACCTTCATAACCCCTTCCTCTCCCCCTTCATTTTCCTTTCCCTCTCCCTCTTGGATCTGAGAACCTCAACGCATTCCTTAAACACCATCCTTCAACAGATACCGACATGCTTAGATCGGCTCTACGATCATCATGTCGCTATAGCGGCTCCTCGCTTGCCCTCGGCTCGTCGAGGTCCATTACCACAGCTTCCCTGGCCAAACAGTTGATCCCCCAGACCACAGTCACTCGCAGGCCGGGCAGTTTGACCTCTCACAAGAGGTGTCTGAATCTGGTTTCAAGAAATAATTCTACCGATGCTTCAACTAGAGGAGTGGTATGGTGTTGCCAGAGCATACAAACTGGTTCCCCTTCCTCGTTACATGCGTGACAAACACCCACTTTTTGGCAAACTCCTATCGTGGGGCTGCAAAACTAAGCTGACTTCTCATTCCTCTTCTGCAATAGGACCCAAGTGACTCTTTCCTGCAGGGCAATACTGCTAATTACATTGACGAAATGTACCTTTCATGGAAAAGGGACCCGTCGAGCGTTCACATTTCTTGGCAGGTGTATTTCAGGAATATGGAGGGGGACGGCCCTGCTTCACAGGCCTTCCAGGCACCCCCGACGCTCGTTCCTACCCCCACCGGCGGTGTCCCCTCTCTCGTACCCGGTGCACACCTCGGTGGAAATACCGATGTCACCAAACATTTAAAGGTGCAACTTCTCGTACGCGCCTACCAAGTTCGTGGTCACCATAAAGCACATATCGACCCCCTCGGCATCCGTTCAGGTGCAGATCTTGGCGGAGCATCACAACCCAGGGAGCTTGACCTTGATCACTACCAATTCACTGAGAGGGACCTTGACGATGAGTATACCCTTGGTCCTGGTATTCTTCCGAGGTTTGCTGTCGATGGGAGGGAGAAAATGACATTGAGGGAGATCATTTCTGCTTGCGAAAGGACTTATTGTGGTTCTTATGGTATTGAGTATGTTCACATTGCGGACCGCGACCAGTGCGATTGGATCCGTGAGCGTGTCGAAATCCCTACCCCTTGGGAATACGACAACCACGAGAAGCGTCGTATCCTGGACCGTCTGATCTGGTCTAGCTCTTTTGAGAGCTTCTTGTCGAACAAGTACCCGAACGACAAGAGATTTGGCCTTGAGGGGTGTGAGGCACTGGTGCCGGGCATGAAGGCCCTTATCGATAGGTCGGTTGATCATGGGGTCAAAGACATCGTTATTGGGATGCCCCATCGTGGTCGCCTTAACGTCCTCTCCAATGTTGTCCGAAAACCGAACGAGAGTATTTTTAGTGAGTTCGGAGGCACTGCCGAGCCAGGCGATGAGGGCTCTGGAGACGTGAAGTACCATTTGGGAATGAATTTCGAGCGTCCCACACCTTCTGGGAAACGGGTACAGTTGTCTCTGGTCGCTAACCCTTCACACTTGGAAGCGGAGGACCCTGTTGTCCTCGGCAAGACTCGTGCCATCCAACACTTCAACAATGACGAGAAGAGTCACAATAGTGCTATGGGTGTGTTGGTGCATGGAGATGCGGCCTTCGCTGCGCAAGGTATTGTATACGAGACAATGGGCTTTCATGCTCTCCCCGCTTATTCCACCGGTGGTACCATCCACCTGATTGTCAACAACCAGATTGGTTTCACCACCGATCCTCGTTTTGCTAGGTCTACGCCATACTGTTCGGATATCGCAAAGTCAATTGACGCACCGATTTTCCACGTAAACGCTGATGATGTCGAGGCTGTCAACTTTGTTTGTGAGCTCGCCTCCGATTGGAGGGCCCAGTTCAAGCGCGATGTAGTTATCGACATGGTTTGTTATAGAAAATATGGTCACAATGAGACAGATCAACCTAGCTTTACTCAACCACTCATGTATAGAAAGATTGCCGAGAAACAGCATGCACTGGATCGCTACGTCGCTCGGCTTTTGGAGGAGGGGACTTTTACTGAAAACGATATTCAAGAGCATAAGGGCTGGTGAGAAGGCGATCCTCTCGAAGCGTGCAAGGGTCCAGCTGACATGAAACGCAGGGTATGGTCTATGCTGGAAGACAGTTTCGCCAAGTCCAGAGACTACCAACCAACTGCGAGAGAATGGTTGACTTCCGCTTGGAACGGTTCGTTCGCAATCAAGATATCCGAGAACGATGAGCAAGTACTGACTAGAATTATAGGCTTTAAGACTCCAAAGGAGTTGTCAACGGAGATTTTGCCTCATCTCCCCACAGCTATTGAAGAGAGCCAACTGAAGCACATTGGCGAAGTCATCGGTTCCGTTCCAGAGGGGTTCAGCGTCCACAGGAATCTAAGTCGTATCCTTTCCAACCGAAAGAAAGTTGTTGATGAAGGCACTGGTATCGACTGGTCCACAGCAGAGGCCCTTGCCTTTGGTAGTTTGTTAATGGAAGGGCAGCATGTTCGTGTCAGTGGACAGGATGTCGAGCGTGGGACTTTCTCCCAGAGACATGCCGTTCTGCACGATCAGGAGGACGAGAACACCTATACCCCCCTTCAACATTTGAGCGACACGCAAGCAAGCTTTGTGGTTTCAAACTCTTCTCTTAGTGAATTCGGAGTGTAAGTTTCGGGTTGCTGCTCCTCTTGGGGACTGTACAGAGCTGATGATATTATAGTCTCGGGTTTGAGTATGGTTATTCCTTGTCATCACCAGATGCCCTTGTTATCTGGGAGGCTCAATTCGGCGACTTTGCAAACAACGCGCAGTGTATCATTGATCAGTTTATTGCCTCCGGGGAGGTGAAATGGCTTCAGCGTACCGGCGTTGTGATGTCCCTCCCCCACGGATATGACGGACAAGGCCCTGAACATTCCTCGGGGAGAATGGAGAGATACCTGCAGTTGTGCAACGAGGACCCCAGGGAATTCCCGTGCCCCGCAAAATTGAACCGTCAACACCAAGACTGCAACATGCAAGTTACCTACATGACCAGCCCTTCTAATTTGTTTCATGTTTTGAGAAGACAGATGAAGCGTCAATTCCGAAAGCGTAAGATTTCATCACCGGTATACTTGGTATGTAACTAACGATTACGTGTAGCGCTCATAATATTCTTCAGTAAATCGCTCTTGAGACATCCCATTGCTCGTTCCGAACTATCCGAGTTTACAGGCGATTCTCACTTCCGATGGCTTATCCCAGAGACCGACCATGGCAAAGGCATCAAGGACCCCGTGGAGTGCAAGCGCCTACTTTTCTGTTCTGGCCAGGTTTATGCTGCCCTTGTGAAGCAGCGTGCCGCCAGCGGAGTCGACGATGTTGCTATCGCTCGTATCGAGCAGCTCCACCCCTTCCCTTGGGCCCATATTCGTGACGAGCTTGAGAAATACCCCAATCTTGAGGAGATCATTTGGACACAGGAAGAGCCTCTCAATGCAGGTGCCTGGACCTTTGTGCAGCCCAGATTGGAAACTATCCTCCGTCAAACTGAAAACCACAGTGCAAAGCATGTCAAGTACGCTGGTAGAGCCCCAAGCGCCAGCGTTGCGACTGGAATGAAGGCAACTCATTTGGTAAGTGCTCATAAGGTCTGCAGTATCCTTGGCTGCTTTTCTAACAACCCGAACAGAAGGAAGAACAAGCATTGGTCAACGACGCTTTAGGCATTAGCCCCCGCTAAAAACGATCTCACTTTTTTTTTATTCCTTTAAAATTCGCATAAACGTTTACCTAGAAACGGGACTACCCACGAGATAAATAAATAAAGGGGGTGGAAGAGCCGGTGGGAAGTGCAGGCAGTGGACTAATGGCGGGCTCTGTTTTGAAATTCTTTTATCCCTTTTGTTTCGCCCTTCCCTCAATCAATCCCTCAGAGTTTTCTCCGAGTTTTCTCTGAGGACGTCGTTTTGTTACCCGGGGGGTAAAAGCCCTATTATCATTTCCTTTTGCACTTTTTCCGCCTTACTACCATCATCGCACTATTTTTTTCATTTCTTTTGTTCGGCTATCATTTTATCATCGGTGTTGTGAACTTGCTTTGTTTTATTACTTCTCATCTCATCTCATTAACTTGACTTCAATTTTACCTACCCAGGTGCTACATTTTTGTTTTTCGTACTTGGTGAGAGGAGAATGAATAAGAAAGGCGAGTAGTTGAGTGCAGTACTTGAGTATACTGCGATCACCACACTATAATTTTTTATTATACCATGGCTTGGCATACATTATATGTACTTCATTAGTGGTTTTGAAGGTATTTCCTGCAAAGCTGCAAGGGGGGTTCTTGCCAATTTGTTAATGCCTGTACCGTATTGGGATGGGAGCATTTTGTGCACTACCTGTGTTCTGAGCGTGTTTTCTGGGGGGCTAGGAAGGTTCTCGTCAATTCTCGTCAACCCTTGCACGGAGATGGGTGCGCATCTGAGGTTTAGATTGCCAGGCAGTAGTTTGTCCAGGCTTTTATTTCGCCACATACACAATGCAGGCTGGGAGGGATCTAGGGACATTATATCATTACCTTGGAACTTTACCCGAGGGCGCTTCTATCAAGCTGGAAGTTTGGATACAAAGAGAGTGTACTGCCCCTTGGGAAAGGATTGACTGAGGTGTGGTCTGGCTCGATGGATGGAATCATCGCTTGCAGGCATCTTGGAGTGTTTGGTTTGCTATGGCATTTGCAGGTGTTTAGTTGTCTCATGTACCGGTATGTGGTATTAGCAGGTGGGAAGAGGTAGGCCTTGGGGAAGTAAAGGTTTTTGAGGGGTTTTGAGGGTACCGTAGGGTTGGAGTAGTGATGGCTAGGGAATTACCCATTAATGTAATATAAAGTTAATTTAAGCGTGAGGCTCTTCAATTGCTGTAACGGTCTTGGAAGAGAACAGAAGTTGGGTTTGGAGACCTATTATGCGGATGGAACAGTAGATATGCTGCGATATATAGGCTCAGTACATTTTTTCCCTCCCCAGTTTGTTTTCTTCTCTCTATCGCGCAACCGGGAAGGAAGGATAGGATAACACTTTAGTGTGGAGAGATATATAATATATTATTACTACCGGTACTCGTATAATACCGTCCGTCTCAGGCACCACCCGCTTTCGCAAACCTTAATCTATCTTTGAGTCGGTCGAATAAGCGGTCATCCATAACTATTACAGGCACCCTCTATGTTGCGATAAGACGGGTATGTAGCTGTAGGTGGTGTGGTCCGGTTAGCAATAACTTTACCCCTTGGTCGAGACACTCTCGACAGTCACCAGTAGCATTGGTATTCACTCCGAGCTGACAAACATGAAAAAGTCTTGGCTTCCCCGGACTTTTGACATCATCGGCTTATCAGATCCCTCCCAAGGCCCGAGACGCAGGGATAGGATCTTATCAAACGGCTGGTCAGCCTGTCATACTTGCGTCATATTCAGGACTCGCTCATTCACCATTTCAGGCATCCAGATTCCCTTCTCCCTTGTTTCCCCTTTTCTCCCATCCACAAGAAATCAACCACAAAAATGGACTCGGCGCCAGTTCTCACGGCCTTATGCGCCTTAAGTTCTACTATCATTCGCGTTGGGAGTTATGTGTTTTTGCGTTGGGTTTGTCGACAATTCCGAGCTATGATATCTGGTGGTTAGGGCTGGGGCTTGTGCTAATGATAAATATGTGGGCGTTGTAGATACCCGGGCATGTAAGCTCTAATCCACCCGCAGATGGAGGGGGTGGGTACGATTGACAAGAGATAGGTTTTCCCCACAGTAATATTCACCGCGTACGGTATTTATGCGCCTCTTTTCGCCATCTTGTATTTGGGCAAGCCGTCCTACGATATAGTAGCTACTTCCTCCGAAATCACCATTTCGCAGCCGGCCGACCATGATGCCGAAACGACACCAGAACAAACACCAGAAAAGCCCACCGCCATCGAAGCTACTGAAACAACCGTCTATCGAAAGCGCCAACCTCACCCTCTCAAACACCTCCTCTGGGGCACACCGTCCGTCTCTAGAAAACTGAGTCTAGCAACGTTTGCGATAAATACGCTGCTCGCTGCTGCGACATGGGATCTAACCTTTCGAACAACATACTTCTACCCGAGCAAAGATCTCAGCTTTGCTCGCGTCGGTCACGTCGGTCCTGATTCTGCGAAGCTCCTATTGCGAGAGCCAGACTCCACCCGCTACCCACTCTCAGTATGGTATTCGCACGACAAAGTCCCCACCATTGACTTGCACCTCGTCGACACAATCCCCACCCCGTCCGAAGAAACAGATTTTACAAAGACGCTAACGCTGCATCACTTGACGCCGGAGACGAAGTATCGGTGGTATACCAGTTCGAATCATTCCGGGACTTTCACTACGGCACCGCGAAAGGGTGAAGCGCCGAGTGGGGGCAGGTTTACCTTTTTTACGACGAGTTGCATCAAGGCGAATTTTCCGTACGATGTTACAAGCAATCCCTTAGCGGTTAAGGGTTTCAGGGATTTGAGTGGGTGGGCGGAAAGGTTAGGGGCGAGGTTTATGTTGTTTTTGGGAGACTTTATTTATATTGATGTGCCGAGAAGGCCGGGGTTTGATAAGGAGAGCTATAGACAGTAAGTTTTATCCCGTCCCGTGTTTCTCCAATAGCCAAGGGTCACGACACCGATACCCCCAGACAATACCGCCAGATCTACGCCTCCCCAGACTGGCCTTCTGCAGGGGCCAACCTCCCGTGGATTCACGTAATTGACGACCACGAAATTTCCAACGATTGGTCTTCAAACACTACGGGCGTTTACCCCGCGGCGATTGACCCCTTCAACATCTACCAACATTCTGTCAACCCCCCTCCTGTCCGTCCGGCCGGCGACCCCTACTACACCTTCGACCATGGTTCCGCGGCTAGCTTCTTCATGCTTGACACACGCACCTACCGCTCCCCCGTCCACCTCTCTGACGGCCCGGAAAAAACCATGCTTGGCGCACGCCAAAAGGCTGATCTCCTGCGCTGGCTGTCTCAAGGCAGCGGGTGGAAAATTATCGCCAGCAGTGTCCCCTTTACTAAAAATTGGCGTGTGAACGGCCGGGACACATGGCTCGGATACCTTCACGAACGCCGGGAACTGCTCGAAGAAATGTGGAAAGTCGGTGGTGGGCGAGTAGTCATCCTTTCCGGCGACCGACACGAATTCGCCGCAACGGCTTTTCCCCCACCGCCAGATTCTGGGTACTCAATCGCTAGCACTGTTCACGAATTCTCATGCTCTCCCTTGAATCAGTTCTATTTGCCGGTTAGGACATATAGGCAGCTTGACAACGAGGATTTGCTCATCAAGTATGTTCCTGACGGAAATAGAAAGTTTGGAGCTATTACGGTGGATACAACGAACGAAGAGCAAGGTGTTTTGAAGTATATGCTTGTGGTTGATGGGAATGAGGAGTGGAGTTGGGTGCTTACTGCGCCGAGGGCTGTGGGGAGGAGGAAGTAGTGGGGTTGAGGGATATAAGATAAAAGGGGGTGTTTGGGGTTGGCCTACTCTTAGATTATTGGAGAAGGACTGGATAAGGTTTCTTTTCTTCTTATCTGTTTTAGCTTTGCCTTGGTTATTGGATAGTACAATAGTTATGCATCTGTTTTCCCGAGAACCAATTGGATAATGGTGGGGATTAGTATTCGTGCTTGGGCATTGTTCCTTTACGGTTACCTGAGCCTCTAGCGACTAAATCGTAACAAGACGGACTATCGTAAGCTGTGTAAATTCGACCCACCGCTATACTTCCTATGATAGCCACCGTTTCACTTAAGGCTTAATCCTGTGGTAAATGCGCTTTTCCTAAGGACAGTAGCTACCATAGGTGATAACGGTAACCTATGCAAAAAGAAATTATAACGAAAATACAAAAAACCAATTGAATTACACCCTCTGCTCCACCTAGACTCTCCCGAAAGTAGTGAACCCCCCCAACAATGAAAGAAGATTTCGATCTATTATACTCGAGTAGAGAGGACGAAGCGAGCGTTTTCAGGCACCATCTCTCACCCACCCACCAACCTACTAAAGCGACGATAATAATAATAAAAATGACGACCGACCCCCACGAAGAAATTGTTAACCGAGAAAGAAAAGAAAAAGAAAGAAAAAAACGGAAACCGGGATCCATTCATCCACCTATCTATTGATAGGGTAAAGTATCTACTGTAGTTTCACCGTCATCGTCATTTGGATTGTGGTAATGTAATGTGGTATCATATTCCTTTTTGTTTCCATGGTGAAAACTGCTGTGGGACTCGTATGTGATATACATATAGTCGAGGGGGGACTGGGCTCCTGATTGAAGTAAATTATATGTAGACGGACCTTCACAGGGCTACACGGATGGATACCAATATGATACTATAACGACTTGAAAAAATGTTTCCTGAGAATTCGGGAGGAAGTTTTGTTCTGGTTGGTGGGTGGTTGGGTTCTTGCTGGGAAGAGGTGTTGGGTGTACCAGTATATATCATATCTGTGGTATGATAGTAATAATATTATTGTTGTCGTGTGCTCGAGTAGTAGTGGTAGCAAAAAGGGGTTAGTTTAGTTAATAGTCACTGGTTCTCACTCGTTGGAGATGTTGTACTTGTAATTTTCTGACGTTTGTAAAAAGAAACGACTGGGTCTGCATGATCCCACATAAGCCAAGATATGCGAGATAGGCCAATAACATTGATAGTAACAATGCACAAAAGCTAGAAATGTGACCCAGATATCCAGTATGCAGAAGTACCTATGCTTCTTTGTCGCTTCTGTCCTGTACTTGAAGTAATTCACTTGTTCGGTGTGTCAATCTTTATTTTCTCTCTCTCTCAAAAAGGAATATTTTTCAGGATACCTTTTGTTCCACAAGGGTCAACATGAGACCTGGATGACAGAGGAAAATCATAAAAGAAGCTGAGTGATACAGAGACTAACGGAATAGTGAAATCCTACTTAAATAGTAGACAAACACTAAATAAAGTCTTGATTGATATTTTGAATCTACTTTTATATACCAAAACCAGAATTATATCATATGTTCTCTAGCATACAACTGTAGTTATCACTGATTACTTGACAATTTTAATTTCTTTTAGTAATCATGTAATTATACTAACCAACTGGGAAATGTATCCAACTTATACCTATATAGTGCCGGTCACTGGTAACCTGGGTATTTTCACGCTTCTGCTCCCCTCTTTCCTCCCCCCTACATTTCTCAACACCACGTCGCTCTGCGCACGATCTCCTCTCCCACACTTTTCGTCCTCATTGTTGGGCCTCGCGTCCCCACCCTCTCCTCCAAACATGGCCTCCCATCAGGGTGGCCCCTCGAGAATCGGTACTCCGGCCCCTCTCTCTCCCCTCCCGACCACTGGAAACCTTGACCACCTGGTCTCGCTATTCCACCAGACTGCCGCTGACCTTGGGCTTCCCGCTGCGGGTTTCCCCCCCATCACTCCTGCGAATATTTCCACCCTCTCCATCGGGGAACAAATGCTCCTCCCTCTGCTCTGCACCTCCCTTCAATCGAGCGTCCACATCGCGACAGCCCTTGAGAGTCTCTCGACTGAAATCCACGACCTATCCTCCCAGGTTGCCAACCTGGACTTCTCGCCGCAACCCCCAAACCTCGCCCCACTCCAGGCATCTCTCCGTGACATTGCCTCCCGCCTTCCTTCAACCGCTCAGTCCTCCTTCCCTTCCCAACGCCCTAGCGCCCCGCAACAGGCCACACACCCCCCTACTGGGTCTCGTCCGACCCCCACAAGCGGCACCAACCCCTCTCGCCAAGAGAAAGGGAAGGAAAGAGCTCCTCCTGCTCTGCCCCCACCGCCAGCCAATACGGTCTGGCCCTCCCCCTCAGCTGACCCGGATCTCCCGAGATACGACATGTCAACTTCCCCTCCCACACTATACGGCAACCCTGAGGCGTTTGCCAAGAAATACCCCC
>Ga0307509_10001269_pt1 | contig 42807 bp, 36 predicted proteins | sample 10_EM_MG_FD_202245 | JGI IMG/M metagenome (GOLD analysis project Ga0307509, IMG submission 202245) | Populus trichocarpa ectomycorrhiza microbial communities from riparian zone in the Pacific Northwest, United States - 10_EM | ecosystem: Host-associated > Plants > Roots > Unclassified | place...
CGTACGCCCTCGCCGCTTAAAACCGGTGAGCCTCGCAACAGTTGGCCGATGGGCTGGGTCTGAGGGGTAACCTGAAGACTGCGAGGTCATACACATTGGCTCGCCCTGAGTTGGGTCACTCTTCACAGGGCTAAATCTAGTGAATCGAAATGCAGGTAGCGTGCTGCTGCGCGACCTGCGGCTCTAAAACCAAATCAGCCAGCTAAGCGTGTAGATCTGCCCGGCAATGGCTTTCGGACGGGGGTTCGATTCCCCCCAGCTCCACCAGATGATGATTTGAAGACGTCCCAGAACGTCTCGTAAAGTCCCAGAACCCCCAAGTAAATCAACGACTTGGGGGTTTTTCTTTGCTCGGGTCGTCTCGGAACGTCTACTTGAATCTTGATGAGAAGGCGGCGCGATGACCGGGCGGCTCCTGGCCGCCAGTCGCCTCTCGCACACGGCGCACCGCAAATCTGTACGGCCCGATTTGACAGATGAGGATGAAGATGCGCCGCCTACTTCTTCCTCTGCGGGTGGATCGTCTCGCCTCGGATGAGCATCTCCACGAAGGCTTCGATCTTCTTCTTGCGTCCCGCCTCCGTCTTCATGTTGTGGACACGAAAGGCGAGCGCAAAGCGGTTTTGCTCGCTGAGCCTGCTCAGCATCTCTCTTGCCTTTGGCTCGGCATCGATAGCCGCCTGGAGGTCGTCCGGGATCCTCATCTCCTTGCCGCTGCCGTAGGCGCGGTCCCAGCGGCCGTCCGCCTTCGCCGCCTCGACTTGCTTGAGCCCGTGCTGCGTCATCCGGCCTTCCTGGATCAGCCGCGCGACATTGCCGACATTGATCTTGCTCCAGACGCTCTTGCCACGTCGCCGCGAGTAGCGCTGCAAATAGCTCTTGTCGTCGAACCCCTTTCGCACTGCATCGATCCAACCCCAGCAAAGCGCCACGTCGATGGCTTGCTTCGGTGTGATCGAAGCCAGTCCCGAGTTCACCTTATGGATCTTGATCCAGACCTCGTCTTCCTTGTCATGGTGCCGGGCGAGCCAATTGCAGAAACTCTCTTCATCGGCGAATTCGTGAACCTTCTTGGCGTCGACCGCAACCGGTGCCATTGGTTTGCCTCCCTTGCTGTGTCTGTCAGGCCGGGTCTCCGGCTCCATCCAATTGCTAGCCTCATGGAAAAGACGAGCGCGTCTCAAGTGCACGTCGATGCACACGTGCAGTATCAGCCTGCCATCCGATGAAGGCTCTCCGCCAGCAGCCGCGCCGCCGCCGAGAGCAGCGGCGTCGGTCGAGTGACTACCACGAAGCGCCGGACGGCCCAGGGTTCGGCGAGCGGCACGAGTGCCAGCCGGCCAGCGCCGGCGTGCGGTGTCGCCAATTCAAGCGGTAGGATCGCGAGGCCGAGGCCGGCGACCACCATGCGTGCGGCCGCATCGATGCTCGACACCTGCATGCGATACGAGGGGACGCGGCCGAGCAGCGCCGCATGTCGCCGGAGCAATTGGTCCAGCTGGCCGCCCGGGCTCACGCTGATGGACGACTGGTCCAGCGTGTCTGCGTAAGGCAGCGACGGCCGTCGTGCCAACGGATGGTCGGGCGAGAGCGCCACGCACAACCGGTCGCTGCGGTAGGGCAGCACCTGCAGGCCGGAGAGATCGATCAGGTCCCACAGCACGCCGAGGTCCGCGGTTCCTTCCCGAATGCCGCGCACGATGTCCGGGCTCATCCGCTCGTCCAGGCCGATGCGAATGCCGGGATGCCGACCGAGGAACGCGGCGATGTCCAGCGGCAACTGCTCGGCGAGCACCGACGGGCTCGCCAGCACGCGCGCGCTGCCCTGCACGCCGTCACCGAAGGCCCCGAGTTCGGCGCGCAGGCTGTCGAGCGCACCCAGCACCTCGCGCGAACGCGACAGAAGCGCCTGGCCGGCCGGCGTCAGCTCGATGCCGCGGCGCCGGCGCAGCAGCAGCGGCACGCCGACCTCGGCCTCCAGCGCCGCGATGCGCTTGCTCAGTGCCGACGCGACCAGCGACTCGCGCGCGGCGGCACGCGCGATGTTGCCTTCCTCGCAAACGGCGACGAAAAGCTGCAGCGAGACGGGATCGATCGGCCTGTTCATGAGGTTCAAATAGCGTTCCCGATTGGAACGCAAAACCTGAAAATCGCTCACTCGTGAAATCACGCGGGGTTGCCTACAGTGTCGGACCATGGACACACCCACCCCCATCATCGTGCGCGAAGTGGGGCTGCGCGACGGCCTGCAGAGCATCGCCCGCACGCTCCCGACGGCCCAGAAGCTCGAATGGTTGTATGCCGCGCATGCCGCCGGCCTGCGCGAGATCGAGGTCGGCTCGTTCGTGCCGGCACGGCTGCTGCCGCAACTGGCCGATACGGCGGCGCTGGTGGACGCGGCACGCGCGCTGCCGGGGCTCGTCACCTCGGTGCTGGTACCGAACCTGAAAGGCGCGCAGGCCGCGCTCGACTCGGGCGCCGATCTGATGCTGCTGCCTCTATCGGCCAGCCATGCCCACAGCCTCGCGAACCTGCGCAAGACGCCCGACGAGGTGGTCGCCGAGATCGGCCGCATCCGCGCGCTGCGTGACGCGAGTGGCTCGCGCTGCGCGCTGGAGGTCGGTCTCAGCACGGCGTTCGGCTGCACGATCCAGGGCCAGGTCGACGAGGCCGAGGTGCTGCGACTCGTGCAGGCTGTGCTCGACGCGGGGGGCGACCGCGTCGGACTCGCGGACACCGTCGGCTACGCCGATCCGCTGCAGGTGGCACGCGTCTTCGAGCGCTGCTTCGCGATCGCCGGCGAGCGGCTCGCCTGCGGCCACTTTCACGACACGCGTGGCCTCGGCATGGCCAACGTCTTCGCTGCCTGGCAGACCGGCGTGCGTCGCTTCGATGCCTGCACCGGCGGCATCGGCGGCTGCCCGCACGCGCCGGGCGCGAGCGGCAACGTCGCGACCGAGGACGTGGCGTATCTGTTCGCGAGCATGGGCGTGCCGACCGGCCTCGACATCGATGCGCTCATTGCGCTGCGCGGCCGCGTCGCGCAATGGCTGGAGGGTGAGGCCTTGCACGGTTCGATCGCGCGCGCCGGCCTGCCGAAGACGATGCGGGAGGCCGCTTGAGCCGCCGCGCCGGGCCGCCCCAAGCAAGGCTCATCCCCTCGGGGGATCGGCCGATGTATTCGTCGGCCGAGGGGCAGACATGAGCACGGCGCCACAGCCACTGAAGGGCCTGCGCGTCGTCGAGTTCACCCACATGGTGATGGGCCCGACCTGCGCGATGGTGCTCGCCGACATGGGCGCCGAGGTCATCAAGGTCGAACCCATCGAAGGCGAGGGCACGCGGCGCCTGCTGGGTGCCGGTGCGGGCTTCTTCCCGATGTTCAACCGCAACAAGAAGAGCATCGGCATCGACCTGAAGCAGCCCGCGGGCGCAGCGGTCGCACGCCGGCTCGCGTCGTCGGCCGACGTCGTGGTCGAGAACTTCAAGCTCGGCGTGCTGACGAAGTTCGGGCTCGACTATGCGAGCCTCGCGGCACTGAACGAGCGGCTCATCTACGTCAGTCACAAGGGCTTTCTGCCCGGGCCGTATGAGAACCGCACCGCGCTCGACGAGGTCGTGCAGATGATGGGCGGCCTGGCCTACATGACGGGCCGACCCGGCGACCCGCTGCGCGCCGGCACCAGCGTCAACGACATCATGGGCGGCCTGTTCGGCGCGATCGGCACGCTCGGCGCGCTGATCCAGCGCGGCATCACCGGCAAGGGCATGGAGGTGCAGTCGGCGCTGTACGAGAACAACGTCTTCCTGATGGGCCAGCACATGCTGCAGTTCGCGGTGACAGGCAAGCACCCGGCGCCGATGCCGGCGCGCGACAACCCCTGGGCCGTCTACGACGTCTTCACCGTGAAGGACGGCGAGCAGATCTTTCTCTGCGCGGTCAGCGACGCGCAGTGGCTGAGCTTCTGCGACGTGCTCGGCCTGCCCGACCTGAAGGCCGACCCGGCGCTGACGACCAACAACGACCGTGTGCGCGCGCGCCCGCAACTGCTGGCGACGCTGCGCGAGCGACTCGCGCAGCGCAGCGCCGCCGAGCTGAGCGAGTTGTTCGAGCGTGCCGGCCTGCCGTACGCACCGATACGCCGGCCGGAAGACCTCTACGACGACCCGCACCTGCTCGCGACCGGCGGCCTCGCCGACATCGAGCTGCCCGACGGCGACAAGGCCGGCCAGACCGTCAAGACGACGCTGTTCCCGATCACGCTGGCCGGCGAGCGGCTGCCGGTGCGGCTGCAGCCGCCGCGCTTCGGTGCGCACACCGGCGAGTTGCTCGCCGGGCTCGGCTACCGGGATGACGAGATCGACGCGCTGCGCGAAGGCGCTGTCGTGGCTTGACTCATTCGCGCTTCATAAAACATTCGAAGGAGACAACGATGACCCCACTTTCGATCACCCGCCGAACGCTGATCGCCGGCCTCGCAGCCGGGCTTGCCGCGCCCGCCTACGCGCAGTCGGACAAGCCGGTGCGATTCATCCTGCCGAACGCGCCCGGCTCGGGTGTCGACGCGATCACGCGCGCCGCACAGGGGGCGCTTGCAAAGGCATTCGGGCGCCCGATCATCGTCGACAACCAGCCCGGCGCCGGTGGCATCGTCGGCCTGCAAGCGCTGGCGCGTTTGGCGCCGGATGGCCTCGCGCTCAGTGTCGTCTCGAACAACGTCGTGATCTTCCCGAGCGTGCTGAAAAGCATGCCGTTCGACATGCCGGGCGACTTCACGCCGATCGCGGTGGTGGGCTACACGCCGGTCGTGCTGGTCGTCAACGCGAAGGTGCCGGCGCACAACTCGAAGGAATTCATCGCGCTGCTGAAGAGTCGTGACGGCGACATGACCTATGCCTCGGGAGGCAACGGCACGATCCTGCATCTGGCGAGCGCCATGTTTCTCGACGAGGCGAAGGTCAGCGCACGCCACATCCCGTACAAGGGCGTCGGCCCGATGGTGACCGACCTGATCGGCGGGCAGGTGGACTTCGCGACCGCCGCGCTGCCGAGCGTGCAGGCGCACCTGAAGTCCGGTGCGCTGCGTGCGATCGGGATCGCGACGGCGCAGCGTGCCACCGCAGCCCCGGAGATCCCGACCTTCGTCGAGCAGGGCTTGCCCGGCTACGTGGTGGAGGCGTGGTTCGCCGTCATCGCGCCGAAGGGCCTGCCGGCGGCCGAGCTCGAGCGCGCGCATGCCGCGATCGTCACGGCGTTCAACGACCCGGAGGTGAAGGAAGCGATGGCCAAGCAAGGCAACGTGATCAGCGTCGGGCCCGCCGACCAGGCGATGCCGTTCTTCCGCAGCGAGCGGGCGAGGTACGCCCAGCTCGTGAAGAAGGCGGGCGTCGAGTTGCAATGAGCGAACCCCCGACGGCCGGATTCTGCAGGCGCTTGTTTCTCTGTGCCGACCCGGCGCTCGTGCGCGAGCAGCTCGAGGGGCGCGACCTCGCGCCCACCGAGGCCGGTGCGCTGCGCGATGACATCTCGACCGACGAGATCACGCCGCTGCCGGCGATGGTGCACTTCGATGCGGTGCTCGGGCGCCATGCGCACACCGGTTTCACGGCGAACGGCGAGCGGCCGATCGGCGTCGATGCACTGCGCCGCGCCGGCATCGGTGTGCTCATCGGTGGGCGGCGCTACGGCAAGGGCAGCTCGCGCGAGCACAGCCCGCTCGCCGAGCTGTCGGCCGGCGTCCGCCTCGTGATCGCCGAGAGCTTCGAGCGCATCTACCGGCAGAACGCAGACAACCTCGGCCTGCTGACCAGCACCGACCTCGGCCTCATCGAGCGGCTCGAGCGCGGCGAGCAGCCGACGCTGGACGAACTGCTGGCCGGCCGCGACCCACTGGCCTGCGCCATCGTGCGCGCCGGCGGCCTCTTGCCTTATGGCCTGGGTCCGGACGCGCCCGCGCTGCCGCCCGCGCCGGGGCCGAAGACGCTGTTCGAGAAGATCGTCGAACGGCATCGCGTGCGGCCGGGTTTCGTGCGCGCCGACCTGCGCTTCATCCACGAGTACTACACCGGCATGTGTGCGCATCTGCTCGAGCAGCATGCAGGCGCCGACCATCGCCTGCATGACCCGGCGAGCATCGTCTGCTTCGAGGACCACCTGTCCTACGTCGAACGCAGCCCGGTGCACGTGGCGAACAACCTGATCGGCGGCGTGCGCCGGCTTTCATCCGCGCACCGCGCGTTCGTCGCAAAACACGCCCTGCAGGACTACGGCTACGCCGCCGACGGCGAAGGGTCGCGCGGCATCTCGCATGCGCTCGTCGCCGAGCGTCTCGCGCTGCCGGGGCAATTGATCGTCGGCACCGATTCGCACACGCCGCACAGCGGCGCGCTCGGCTGCGTCGCGATCGGTGTCGGCACGACCGACATGGCCAATGCCTTCTTGACCGGCGCGGCGCGGCTCGTTCAAGCCGAGGTGCTGCGCATCGAGGTCGACGGGCGCTTGCCGGCCGGTGTCGGCGCCAAGGATCTGGTGCTGCACCTGCTCGCGTTGCCGGAGATCCGCGCTGGCTGTGGCGTCGGCCGCGTGTTCGAGTTCGGCGGCGCGGCGGTGCGCGCGCTCGACACCGACGAGCGCGCGACGCTGACCAACATGACGGTCGAGCTGGGCGGCTCGACCGGGCTCGTCGAGCCCGACGACGAGACGCTGCGTTTCCTGCGCGAGCGGCGCGGCATGGCCTTCGAGATCGAGCCGTGGATGCACAGCGATCCGGGTGCACGCTATGCCGACACGATCCGCGTCGACGCCGCGGCCGTGTCGACGATGGTCGCCCGGCCCGGCGACCCGGGCCTGGGCGTGCCGCTCGCGCAACTCGCCGAGCGGCCGCGCATAGACATCGCCTACGGTGGTTCGTGCACCGCCGGCAAGCGCGAGGACTTCGCGCAGTACCACGCGGTGCTGGTATGGGCGGCGGAGCAGGGCCTGCGCGTCGCGCCGCACGTGACGCTGTACCTGCAGTTCGGGACGGAGGACGTGCGCGAGTACTGCACTCGGCAGGGCTGGCTCGCCGCGTTCGAGGCGGTCGGCGCGCAGATCCTGCAGCCCGCTTGCGGCGCCTGCGCCAACTGCGGACCCGGCGCGTCGACCTCGGCCGATCAGGTCACGGTCAGTGCAATCAACCGCAACTTCCCAGGCCGCTCCGGGCCTGGGCAGGTGTGGCTGGCCAGCCCCGCGACCGTCGCCGCCAGCGCCATCGTGGGCGCTCTGACATCGTTCCAGGAGCTTGTCAGCGGCGTCGATCACGCTCTCGGCCGCGTAGATCAGGACACCGCACCGGACCCGTACTTGCCGAGGAGCAGTTCGCCCCGGGCGAACCGGTCGATGGAATAGGGTGCGAGCGGAACATCCGTCGGCATGCGCAGTGCCTCCTGCGCAAGCACCAAGCCCACGGTGGGCGACAACTTGAAGCCGTGACCTGAGAATCCGAAGCCGACGACGAGGCCTTCGACACCGGGCACTCGCCCGAGCACCGGGTTCCAGTCGGGCGTGACGTCATAGACGCCGGTCCAGGACGAGGCGAGCCCGGCCATGTCGTAGGCGGGGAAGCGTTCGGCGACCTGCGCGCCGATCTCCGCGACATAGTCCAGCGGCACGTCGCCTTGCTCCGTGTCTGAAACCGCGAGCTTCTCGCCGACAAGGCCTTCGCTCACGAGCATCTGCCGTCCGCCGTAGCTGCGGCAATACAGCATGCCCGGCGACGAAAGATCCTTGAACACCGGCATGGCGAACGTGTACGGCGCCGCGGCGCACTCAAGCGCGAGGACGGCGTGACGCTCAGGCACGACGGGCATCGCATGGCCGACCCACCCTGCCAGTTCCGCCGACCAGATGTTCTGCGTGCTCACGACCGTGTCGCAGAGGAAGTCGCCTGCGGACGTCGACACGCCGACGACCCGCGAGCCTTCCATCGCCAGCTTGCTCACGGTGACGCCTTCGCGCACCCGCACACCGCCGCGGCGCGCGCCCTTGGCGAAGGACGTCGCGACCATATACGCGTCGGCGAATCCCGCGTCGGGCTCGTAGCCGATCAGGGCCGCGTCGTCGAAGGAGGCGATCGGCAGCAACTGCAAAGCCTGCGCGCGGTCGAGGTACTCGAGGCGCACCCCTTGCTCTTCCTGCTGCTTCAGCGACGCGCGCAGCGGTTCGAGCTTCTCCCCTTCGGCCGCACTGATGAGGTAGCCGCACTTGACCAGACCGCACGATGCTTCGTCGTCGCCGAGGTAGTCCGGGAAGTGAGTGAAGACCTCCCAGGATCGCCGGGCGAGCTCCACGTTTTCGCGCACGGAATAGTGGGTGCGCAAGATGCCGGACGACTGCGATGTGGTGCCCGAGCCGACGCTGTCGCGCTCGAGGAGAAGAACGCGTTTCGCGCCGAACTTTGCGAGGTGGAATGCCGTGGACGTGCCAATGACGCCTCCACCGATCACGATCACATCGAATTTTTCCAAGGGAAAGCTCCTGCTAGACGGCGGGAGTGTTCCCGTGATCGCGCGAAGGAGCGTCGAACATAAGCAAAACCGATGCTCTTCTCAAAGCGTGGCCGACGATGCCTGCGCCGCAGGTCGGCTCCTAATGATTAGCATCAACCGGACCGATGGAAGTCCGCTTTCGCCGGTGGCTCAATAAATTCCGGGTAACCCATTGATGACATCCCAATGAATCACCTCACGCGCTACCGCGGCATCATGACGGCGACCTGCACGCCGCTCGATTCGAACGGCAATGTCGTCGCGAGCATGGTCAGGTCGCTAGTGCACTCGCAGCTCGATGCGGGCGTCACCGGCATCGTCCCGGTCGGCGGGACCGGCGAGTTCATTTCGCTGAACGAACGCCAGCGCATTGCGATGGTGGAAGCGACGGTCGAGGCCGTCGCGGGCCGTGTGCCGGTCGTCGCGGGCGTGCTGCACCCCGGCCTGCAAGACACGATCCGGGCCTCGACCGACTATCTGCGCGCGGGCGCCGATTCGGTGATGGTCGTGACGCCGTACTACTACCGTCCGACGCAGCAGGGCATCGTCGATTACTTCCGACGCGTGAACGATGCGATCGACGGCGACATCGTGCTGTACGAAATCCCGTACCGCACCGGCGTGTCGCTGCTGCCCGAAACCGTGGCGCGCATCGTCGAGCACACGCGCACGGTGGCCATGAAGGCATGCAATCCGGACCTGCAACAGCAGCTGCGTGTCGTGCAGGCGGTCGGCGGGAAGATCTCGATCCTGACCGGCGAGGAAGGCGTGTTTCCCGTCCACATCGCGATGGGTGCGGTGGGCGGCATGCTCGCCGGTTCCAATATCTTCCCGCACACATGGGTGCGCATCTTCGATCTCGCAAGCCGGGGTGACGCACAGGCCGCGGCGGACTTGCACCAGCGCCTGCAGCCGGCGACGGACGCGTTGTACAGCGAGCCGAATCCGGCGCCGTTGAAGGCTGCGCTTCGAATGCTCGATCTCGACCACGGGGACGTGATCGAACCCATGGCGAACGCAAGTGCTCGCTGCAACGACCGACTGCGCGATGTCCTGCCTGCCGCTCTTGCGATCGAGCGCGAGTGTGCTGCATCCAACCCCTGACCTGGAGACTGACATGTCGAACAAGCTCATCTCGCTTCCCGGACGCCGCAAGGTGCTCTCCGCTCTCGGCTCGGCTGCGAGCATTGCGGTGGCTGCGCCGTTCGTGATCACGCCCAGGCGGGCATTCGCCGCCGGCAAGATGGTGCTCGTCAGCTACGGCGGAACCTACCGCACGTCGGTCGAGACGGCGCTGGTCAAGCCGTTCCAGCAGGAGTTCGGCGTGGAAGTGACGGTCATCGACACGCCCGACCTCGCCAAGGTCAAGGCGCAGCAGATGACGGGCAACATCGAGTGGGACGTGTTCGACGCCGTCGGCGCACCGGGCGCACAGGGTTCGAAGGCGGGGTACTGGGAGCCGCTCGACCCAGACATGTTCGATGCGAAGGACATCGTCGGCGGCCTGAAGAAGGACCTTGTGCCCTTCTACATGTTCGCGGGCGGCATCGGCTGGGATCCGGCGAAGTTCGGCGCCGGCAAGGCGCCGCGCAACTTCGCCGAATACTGGGACGTCAAGAAGTTCCCAGGCCTGCGCACGCTGCGCAACCGCCCGAGCGAAACGCTCGAGGCGGCGCTGCTCGCGGACGGCGTTGCCCCGAACAAGCTGTACCCGCTGGACGTCGACCGTGCGTTCAAGGCGCTCGAGCGCATCAAGCCCCATGTGGGCCAGTGGGTCACCGAAACGCCGCAGGCCATCACGCTGCTCGAACGCGGCGAAGTGAGCTACAGCTACGTGTATGCGTCGCGCGTGCGCACACAGACCGGCGGCAAGTACGCGTTCAGCTTCGATCAGACCTTGCTCGGAACCGAATACCTGGCTGTCGTGAAAGGTGCACCCAACAAGGCCAATGCGATGAAGTTCGTGCAGTTCGCGATGCGTCCGGACCGCCAGGCCGCGTTGATGACGCTGCTGGGCAACATCCCCACGAGCCGCAAGGCACTACCGCTGGTCGGCGAGGACGCGCGCAAGTGGATGGGCAACATCGACAACCCGAACAACGCCTTCCTCAACGACGAGTTCTGGGCCGACAAGTTCGACGTGGTCGGCCGTCGCTTCAAGGAATGGGTGCTCGCCTGACATGACTGCCAGGCCGGGGCGCGAAGCCATCATCTACTTGGGGCCGGCCCTCGTCCTGGCCCTGCTGGTGGTGCTCGCGCCGCTGGCGTTCGTGCTGTACACCAGCCTGTTCGCGAACGGCAGCTTCAGCCTCGAGGCGTATCAGTCGCTGTGGGAGAGTGCGCTCTTCAGGCGCAGCCTCGCGACCACGTTCGAGATCAGTGCGATGGGCGCTGCGCTCAGCCTGCTGCTCGGTTATCCGGTCGCGCTCCACCTGAGCCGCCTCAACCCGCGCGCCCGTGCGTTCTGCATGATCCTGGTGCTGGTGCCGTTCTGGACCAGCATTCTCGTCAAGAGCTACGCGTTCACCGTGCTGCTCGGCAAGCAGGGCATCGTCAACGCGTCACTGTCGGTGATCTTTGGCACCGAGATCCAGATTCCCATGCTGCTCAATCGCGTCGGCGTGATGGTCGGCATGACGAACTACCTGATCCCGTTCGTGGTGTTCCCGGTGCTGGCCAGCCTGCTCGCGATCGACCGGTCCGTGTACCGCGCGGTGGAGATCATGGGCGCGAAGCCGCCAACGGTGTTCTGGAAAGTCACCCTGCCGCTCAGCATGCCGGGCGTGGCGTCGGCGCTGATCAGCACGTTCGTGATGTCTACCGGCTTCTTCGTGATCCCTGCGCTGCTCGGCGGGCGCAAGGACGTGATGCTCGCCAACCTGGTCGACTTCTACACGCGCGAGACCCTGGACTGGAACATGGCCGCGGCGATCGGCGTGATCCTGCTGGCGATCGTCACGTTGATTGCCGGCACGGCGATGCAGATCCAGAAGATGCGCGGCCACGCGCGCGGAGTGTGACGATGGACGACACCTTGCAGAACGACAAGCTCGCGCGCCGCTGGCGCCTCTTCGGCCTGGTGCTCGCGGTCCTCGTGTATGCCTACCTCGTGGCGCCGAGCCTGATCGTGATCCCGATTTCGTTCGGCGGCGCGGGCGGCGACCTGAGCTTTCCGCCGAAGACGTATTCGCTGCACCTCTACGAGGAGCTCTTCACGACCGCGACCTGGATGCAGCCCGTGCTCCAGAGCCTGAAGATCGCGTCCATCGTGTGCGTTCTCGTCACTGCCGTGTCCGTCCCGGCCGCCTACGCGATGGTGCGCTACGAGTTCCCGGGCAAGCGGCTCGTGACGATCCTGATGATGAGCCCCGTGCTGGTCCCCGTGATCGTGCTGGCGCTCGGCATGTATCTCTACTTCTCCCGCCTCGGTTCGACCGGGACGACGGTCGCGCTGGTCCTGGGTCACGCCGTCTACGTGATCCCCTTCGTCGTCGTGACGATCGGCGCGGGCGTGCGCCAGCTCGACCCCGCGATCGAATTCGCCGCGACGATGATGGGCGCCTCGCGCCGCACGCTGTTCCTGCGCGTGGTGTTGCCGCAGTTGGTTCCCTCCGTCATCGCCGGCGCGCTGTTCGCCTTCCTGATCTCGTTCGACGAGGTCGTGATCGCGTGGTTCCTGAGCTCCGCACAGACCACGACGCTGCCCGTGCGCATGTACAGCAGCATCCACTGGGGCGTGTCGCCCGTCATCGCAGCCGTGTCCACGCTGCTGACCGTGCTTTCCTTCTTCGTCTGCCTCGTCTCGGTTGCGCTGCAGCCGAGCGCATCGCGCGGCACCGCCAGAGCCAACCTGTCCATGACCGCCGACCCGCAGGTCGCGCCCACCTGACCATGAACGAAGCGCAAGAATCCATCGAGAGCCTGCGTCAGCGCGTGGCGCTGTCCACGAGCTTCGGCTGGCTGGTCGTCAGCGGCGTGACCGCGACGCTGTACCGCGAGAAGGGCGAACAGGCGATCAACGACGTGTGGCGCTCGCTGATGTCGGCCGAACAGACGATCCGCTTCCGCGATGCGCTCGTGAAGCTGGGTATCCAGGACGACCCGCCGGCGCTCGCCGCGGCGAAGTACCACTATTTCAGCAACTCGATCGGCGGCCTCACGATGCAGTACATCGAGGAGTCGCCGAAGAAGGCGTGGATCCGCTACATGCCGCCCTGGGGCAGCTTCCCCGGCATCGCGGCGCTGGCCGTGCCGAGCACCGTGCGCCGCACGATCCTCTCGACCTGGCACCCGCGCAATGGCGAGCTGCTCGGCTGTCCGCGCCTGCGCTGGGTCGCGACGAAGTTCGTCGCCGAAGGGCATCCCTACGACGAAGGCTACTTCGAGGAAGTCGACCACGAGCTGCCGCTGAACGAGCGCATGAAGATCGTCGCTGTTCAGCAAAGCCCGGAGTTCGACCCGGCGAAGGCGCCGAAGCTCGATCCGCACGCGTGGCCGGAGGCTCGCGTCTTGAAGGGAAGCCACAACTACGCCGCCGACTACGCGCTGCACGCGATCGAGGCGGTGATCCGCCAGCTCGGCGAGCAGCAGGCCACGAACATCGTGCGGATGGCGATGCGCTTTCTCGCCGTGCAGTTCATCGGCCAGCTCGCGAAGCAGACCGGCTTCGCGGAGAAGAGCGCACATGCCGCCGCGCAGTTGTCCGCCACGATCCTGCGTGCATTTCGCAATGGCGTGGAGCTCTCGAAGAAGTCCGACACGGTGACCGACCTCAGTTTCACATCCTTCACGCCGTTCGAGCCGATCGCAACGCAGGACATGCGGGCGGCGCTGTTCGCCTTCTTCGAGATGGGCACACGCGTGATCAGCGGGCGCTTCACGGCGAAGCGCGCATTCGATGCGGCAACCGGCGTCGAAACGTGGCGCTTCGAGGATCACCAGCGATGGATGCAGTGATGGATGCCGAGCGCGTGGCCGCATCCGGCACGACGCACTTCTTCTCCGCGGCCGACAACGTCCCGAAGCTGCTCGCCGACTGCGCGCGGCGCGCGCCATCGCATGTGTACTGCAAGGCCGAAGGCATCGAAGTCACGTATGCCGACCTGGCCGCGCGCGTCTCCCATGCGGCCGCGCTGCTGCACGCGCAGGGCCTGCGCCACGGCATGCACGTCGGTGTGATGCTGGCACATCACCTCGATCACATCGTCACGTTCTTTGCGCTGATGCGCCTGGGCGCGGTGCTGGTGCCGCTCAACACGGCTCTCAGGGGTTCGGGCCTCGCGCACATCGTCGAGCATGCCCACCCTGATTTCCTGGTCGTCGACGCGGCGTTCGCGTTGCAGGTCGCGGAGGTGATCGCGTTGCGAGGCGCCGCAATGACCACGATCTGGCGCAAGCCCGCGCATGGCACCGGACAGATGGAGACGGCTCTTTACGCGGGCCGAGCGCCCACGCCGGCGCCGGACGTGCCGCAATCCGACACGACGCTGCGCCAGATCCTCTATACGTCGGGCACGACCGGCCCTGCCAAGGGCGTCGTCATGCCCGATCGCATGATCCGCGCCGCGGCACTCGGTTCGACGTGGGTCGGCAGCATCACGCCCGGCAGCGTCTTGCACTTCTGGGATCCCATCTACCACGTGTTCGGCACCGAGGTGCTCGTGCTTGCGCTGATGGTGCCGGTCACGCTGGTTCTCGTGCCGCGGTTCAGCGCGTCGCGCCTGTGGGACGAAGCACGCGAGAACCGCGTGTCGCACATCCATTTCGTCGGTGGCGTGTTGCAGCTGCTGCTCAAGCAGCCGCCGTCGCCCGGCGACAGGACGCACGGCGTGAAGATCGCGTGGGGCGGCGGCTGCCCGGTCGAGATCTGGCGCGCGTTCGAGGACCGCTTCGGCGCGCGCATCCACGAGGGTTACGGCATGACCGAGACCTCGAGCTTCAGCACCATCAATCCCGAGGGCAAGCTCGGCTCGATCGGACGCGCGGTGGCGTACTTCGACGTCGAACTCGTCGACGACCAGGGGCGCAAGACACCGATCGGCGAGCCGGGCGAGCTGCGCGTGCGCGGTCGCGAACCCGGCGTGCTCGTGCTCCGCTACTACAACAATCCGGAAGCGACGGCCGCCGCGCTGAAGGACGGGTGGCTCTACACCGGCGACCTCGCCAGGCAGGACGCGGACGGCTACTTCTTCTTCCTCGGGCGCAAGAAGGACAGCCTGCGCCGCCGCGGCGAGAACGTGTCGGCCTGGGAGGTGGAGCGTGTCTTCAACGAGCATCCCGACGTCGAAGAGTGCGCTCTCGTCGGCGTGAAGAACGAATTCGCCGACGAGGACCTCAAACTCTTCGTCAAGCGCCGCGACCCGGCGTTCACCGAGGCTCAGCTCATCGCCTGGGCGCAGCCGAAGATGGCGGCCTTCCAGCTGCCGCGCTTCGTGAAGTTCGTCGACGCATTCCAGAAGACGCCGACGGAGCGCATTCAGAAGCAGTTCCTCTCGAGATCCATCGACGACTGCTGGGACAAGGAGAAGTGACATGGCGCGCCCCGCTACCATGGAGTTTGGAACAGGTCTTGCGTCTGTCCGTGCGATGAACACGAGCGCGCCATCAAGCACTCCGTTGCTCGCCGAATTCGCGGTCCGCTTCGCGGGCGTCAGCAAGAAGTACGGCGATGCCACCGTGCTGCACGAGCTGAACCTCGATGTGCGCCGCGGCGAGTTCCTCACGCTGCTCGGACCCAGCGGCTCGGGCAAGAGCACCATCCTCAACATCATCGCGGGCGCAATCCAGCCGACCACGGGCCGCGTCTTTCTCGATGGCGTCGACGTGACCGAGAAGCCGTCGCGCGAGCGCGGGCTGGGCATGGTGTTCCAGAACTACGCGCTGATGCCCCACATGACGGTGTTCGAGAACGTCGCGTTTCCGCTGAAGGTGCGCAAGGAGACGCGCGACTCGATCCACCGCAAGGTGACGCAGACGCTGGAGAAGGTGGGCCTGGCGACATTCGCGTCGCGCAAGCCGAAGGAGCTTTCGGGCGGGCAGCAGCAGCGCGTATCGATCGCACGTTGCCTCGTCTACTCGCCGTCGATCATCCTGATGGACGAACCGCTGGGCGCGCTGGACAAGAAGCTGCGCGACCAGCTCCAGGGCGAGATCAAGAGCCTGCACCGCGACATCGGAACCACGCTGATCTACGTGACGCACGACCAGGAAGAGGCCCTGAACCTCTCCGATACGGTCTGCCTGATGAACCTGGGCCGCGTCGAGCATCTGGGCACGCCCGCGCAGCTGTACTTCGATCCCGCGAACCGCTTCACGGCCGACTTTGTCGGCGAGTCGAACATCATCGCCGGCACGCTCGTTGATGCCGGCTCGCTCCAGACGCAAGCAGGGTCCACGCTGCGCGTGCACAGCCGGTGCCAGAGCGTCGGCGCGTCGGTCGAGGTTCTGATCCGGCCCGAGAACGTGCGCATCGTGGCGCCTGGCGAAGCGGTCAGCGAAGAAAACGTGTTCGACAGCGTGGTGCATCAGCTGTCCTTCGTGGGAGGGCGCACGCGCGTTGAAACGAAGATGGGCGACGAGCGCATCCTCGTGTCGCGCGTTTCGGCGCGCGACGACGCCGACATCCAGCCCGGCCAGAAGGTGCGCCTCGCCTGGTCGCGGGCGAATTCGGTGGTGCTGGACTGATGCCCATGCTCAGCAGCGAATCGCCTTTCCTCGAGCGCCTCACCGGCGCCCTCGGTGCCGCAAGCCTTCGAACCGCGCCCGAAGACCAGGCCAAGTATCTGCACGACTGGCGCGACCGCCACCATGGCCGCGCGCTGTGCGTGGCCCTGCCGCGCCATGTGCACGAGGTCGCGGCCGTCCTCGCGCTGTGCAGCGAGTTCTCGGTCCCGGTGTTCCCGCAAGGCGGCAACACCAGCGTCTGCGGCGGCTCGGTGCCGTCCGAGGACGGGCGCGGGATCGTGCTCAGCCTGGAGCGCCTGAACAAGATCCGCGAGGTCAATCCCGGGAACAACTCGATCACCGTCGAAGCGGGCTGCGTCCTCGCCGCCATCCAGGCCGCGGCGAAGGAAGCCGATCGTTTTTTCCCCCTGAGCCTGGGTGCCGAAGGGTCCTGCCAGATCGGCGGCAACATCGCGACGAATGCGGGCGGCACGTCGGTCGTCCGCTACGGCAATACACGCGACCTCGTGCTGGGGCTGGAAGCGGTGCTGCCGGACGGTCGCATCTGGAGCGGCCTGCGCACGCTGCGCAAGGACAACAGCGGCTACGACCTGAAGAATCTCTTCATCGGCTCCGAGGGCACCCTGGGCGTCGTGACGGCAGCGACGCTCAAGCTGTTCCCGCTCGCGCCGACGACCGTCACCGCGATGTTCGCGCTGGACGACATCGACCAGACGGTCGCGCTCGGCGCGCGCTTGCAGAAGAAGTTTCCGGGCGAGCTGGTCGGACTCGAGCTCATGTCCTTGTCGGAGACGGAGATCGTCCTCAGGCACATCCCGGGCTCGGCATGTCCGCTGGCCACCAAGGGCCAATGGCAGCTCATCGTCGAACTCACCTCGTCGGCCGCGGCGGAAGCGGTCATCGAGGAGCTGAATGCCACGGTCGGCGAACTCGTCGAGGCCGGCATCGTCCTCGACGCGGTGATTGCCTCCACCGACAAGCAGCGCGAGAAGATCTGGCACCTGCGTCACAACGTCACCGAGGCGAACAAGCGCGAAGGCATGGGCCTGACGCACGACATCGCGGTGCCGGTCTACAAGATTCCGGAGTTCGTCAAGGCGGCGCAGGCCATGCTGGCGCGCGAGTACCGCGGCGTCGAGGTCGTCATCGTCGGCCACGTCGGCGATGGCAACCTGCACTACATCGTGATGCACACGCACGAGGCGTGGCAGGGCACGCCGGACAAGACCGCCTATCAGGCGCGTCTGGCGCACGCGCTGTACGACATCGCGATCCCGATGGGCGGCACCTTCAGCGCCGAACACGGCATCGGCAGCCTGCACCTGCACGAAATGGCGAAGTACAAGGATCCGGTGGAAATCGGGTTGATGTGGCAGGTCAAGCACATGCTCGACCCGAGAGGGATCATGAACCCGGGCCGGGTGCTGCCGCCCGCCTGATCACTTGTCGCCGAAGCGCCATTGCGCTTGCGGCAGGTACGTCTCCTTGATCACGCGCGGCGACGTCCAGCGCAGCAGATTCATCCACGAGCCTGCCTTGTCGTTCGTGCCGCTCGCGCGCGACCCGCCGAATGGCTGCTGGCCGACGACGGCGCCGGTGGGCTTCGTGTTGATGTACAGGTTGCCGGCGGCGTTGGCCAGTTCGGTCTCCGCCTGCAGCAGCGCCTTGCGGTCCACGCAGAAGATCGACGCGGTCAGCGCGTAGTCGCTCGTGGAATCGATGAGCCTGAGCGTCTGCTCCCAGTCGGCGTCGGCATACACGAAGACCGCCAGCACGGGTCCGAACAGCTCGTCGCGCATCAGCGCGTGCTTGGGGTCGCTCACCTCGATCACGGTCGGCTCGATGAACCAGCCCGGATCCGTCCACGCCTTGCCACCGTGGACGATCTGCGCATTCGGGTCATCCTTCGCCTTCTCGATGCGAGAGGTGAGGCGCGCATGCGAGCCGCCATCGATGACCGCGCCCATGAACGTCTCGCGCTGCGCAACATCGCCGATGCGCAACTCGGGCAGGCGCTCCTGCAGGCCTGTCTTCACGGCGGGCCACAGGCTCTTCGGAATGTAGGCGCGCGACGCGGCGCTGCACTTCTGGCCCTGGTATTCGAAGGCGCCTCGGATCAGGGCCGTGGTCACGGGGACCGGGTCCGCCGACGGATGCGCCAGCACGAAGTCCTTGCCACCCGTCTCGCCGACGATGCGCGGCAGGCCGCGGTAGCGCTCGATGTTCTCGCCGATGGAGCGCCACAGCGACTTGAACACCTGCGACGATCCCGTGAAGTGGATGCCCGCGAAGTCGCGCGACTGCAGCACGATGCGCGTCGCCATCGCCGGGTCGGCCGGGATGAAGTTGATCACGCCGGGCGGCAGGCCGGCCTGCTCCAGGATTTCGTAGAAGCGCCAGTTCGCCAGCGCGGACTTCTGCGACGGCTTCCACAGGCAAACGTTGCCCATCAGCGCCGGGCCGCAGCACAGGTTCGCGCCGATGGCCGTGAAGTTGAACGGGCTCACCGCGTACACGAAGCCTTCCAGCGGCCGCCAGTCGGTGCGGTTCATCGCGCTCGGCACGGTGAGCGGCTGGTTGGCATAGACCTTCTGCGACTCGAACACGTTGAAGCGCATGAAGTCGATCAACTCGCCGGCGGCATCGGGCTCGGCCTGGTCCACGGTCTTGCTCTGGCCGAGCATCGTGGCGGCCGTGATTTCATGGCGACGGACGTGCGCGACGATCTCGGCGGCGCGCAGGAACACGCTGGCACGCTTCTCTAAGGGCAGGGCGGCCCACTCGCGCGCGGCCGAAAGCGAATCGGCGATCGCGGCCTGCACGTCCTTTTCGCCCGGACGATGGATGCGCGCCAGCAGCCGATTGCGATCGTGCGGCGCACGGACCTCCTCGACGTCGCCCGAGAAGAGGCGCTTGCCCCCGATCACGGCCGGAATCTCGATGACTTCGGTCGTGTGCAAGTGCCGATCGAGCTCGGCGCGGCCGGCCGCGTCTGCGGCGTAGTCGAATTCCGGTTCGTTCGCGGGGCGAGGAAACTGTGGCAGCGAGTTCATGGCGAGATTCTCCAGTCGCGCGACGCGGGCAGGCGTTGATTCAGCGCGGCTTATCCAAAGGATCAGCGATCAGTCGCCCTCCGGTGGGGTCCACAGCACGTCCTTCTCGAGGCCGAGCTGGGCGCTGATGTCGAGCGAGATCTGCTTGCGCGCGGCGATGCGGACGAGGTCGCGCACCTCGTTCGGCAATGTCCCGAGCTCGCCTTGCCGATACGCGAGGAAGAAGGTTCGCGTCAGGTCCGGATAGGCGCGTCCCTGGCGCGAGAACGAAGACAGCGGAACCACTCTGATGCCGGGAATGAAGTGGCGCGACTGCCAGATGCACAGCGGCGTGGTCAATGCGAACCCCATGCCGCTGGCCACCAGGCTCAGCAGCGGATCGCTCGCGTCGAACTCGCAGGTGCGTTCCAGTGCATCGCCGGTGCGCTGCAGGTATTCGTCGACCTGCTGCCCGATCACGGAACGCGCGCTGTAACGGATGAACTGGAGATGCCGGCTCAGGTCGAGCAGCGAACCGAAGCGGTCGACTTCGAACTTCGCCGGCAACACGACGTAGTAGCGCTCGGTGAACAGCTGGGTGCGCGAGATGCCCGGCAGCGCGGTGAGGCTGGTCGTGACCGCGAGATCGAGCTGCCGGCCTTCGATCAGGCCGTCCAGCGTCGGCGTGATGCCGGACCACAGGCGGATCTGGTGCGAGGAGCTCGAGAGCGCCTTGATCAGCAGCGGCCCGACCGTCGCGGCGAACGAATCGACGCAGCCGAAGCGAACGATCATGCGCTTGGCGCGACTCACGCTGCGCACGCTTTCCATCATCTGGTCGGCGCGCGTGAGCAGGTCCTTTGCGTTCTCGAACAGGCGCTGGCCGGCGGAGGTGGGCTGCGCTGGTCGCGTGGAACGATCGAGCAGCGAAGTCGAGAAGATCGTCTCGAGCTGCTTGATGCGCTGCGAAACCGCGGCTTGGGAGATGTGCAGCAATCGCGCCGCTTCCGAAACGCTCCCGGTTTCGATCACGGCCACCCAGCTGGTCAGCAATTCCCAGTCGGGCAGCGACTGCTCATCCGAGAGGTTCATAAGGCTGCGAAAGTCAGCCTGGCAGTATATCGACGGCGGTTTCGGGCCTTGCCTTCGGCAGTCGCGCGACTGCGGCGAGCGCACCTTCGACGCAGGACCTCACGACCGGAGCGACCGACGCGGCAAGGTCCTCGCGCCACGCGAAGGGCGCGGCTTCGTCCATGTACAGCGATTGGCACATCTCGAGTTGGAGCGCGTGAACGCCACCTTTCGGGTTGCCGTACCGGCGCGTGATGAATCCGCCCTTGAATCGCCCGTTCAGCACCCACGAACGGCTGCTCTCGCGCAAGGGCTGAATCGCGCCCGCGGCGACGCTGTCGTCGCAGCTCTCGCCCTCCGACGTGCCGAAATTGAAGTCGGGCAGCTTGCCCGGAAACAGGCGCGGCAGCACGCTCGCAATCGAATGGGCTTCCCACAGCAGGATGTGGGGATGCAACTCGCGCAGCCGGGCCATTTCACTCTTCAGCTGAGAGTGATACGGCTGCCAATAGGCGGCAATGCGGCGCGCGACTTCGCTGCTGTCGGGGGCAAGCCCGTTGCGATACAGGGCCTCGCCCCGGAACGTTTCGCTCGGACACAGCGACGTGGTGACCATGCCGGGATACAGCGACTCGCCGGTCGCGGGTCGGTTCAGGTCGACCACGTAGCGCGAGACCCTGGCGCGGATCACCGTCGCGTCGAGCGCCGCGGCAAAGGCGTAGAGGCGGCCGAGATGCCAGTCGGTGTCGGCCAGGGTCAGCGCGACTGGCGAATAGGCGTCGCGCAGGTCGGCTGGAATCTCGGTCCCGACGTGAGGGATCGAGACCAGCAGCGGGCCGCCGCGCTGTTCGATCTCGACGATGGGAGTGGTGCTCATGCGGTGGACGATGATCCGTCCGACCGCTGCCAAGACGCAAGGCATCGCCCGCACTTCATTTCAGCATAAGCGTCAGTGATGCGAGAGGTGCCGGCCTCGTCCCTGCCCGCGCGAAACGGACAGGCGAGCGCAGGACCTGCGCAAAGCGGATAGCCACTCGCTCCTCGGATCCGTAGATTGCACGGCATATCTAGGAGTCAACATGGTTCGCTACGAGCGGCTCGGTCGGGTCGAGCTGAATGTCACGGAGCTGAAGCGCTCGCGGGACTTTTACGTCAACGTCGTCGGCCTGCAGCCGCTGGCCGACAACGCGGACGGGTCGGTTTCGTTTCGCTGCGGGTCGGACGATTGCACCGTGGTCCTGCACGAGTCGCCGGTGCCGGGCTTTCGCTCGATGGCGCTCGCCTTGGAAAGCGACGCCGAGTTCGACGTGCTGAAGCGCCAGCTGGGCGAGCATCGGGTCGCCTACGACGAACTGGATGCGGCCGAATGTGCGCAGCGCGGCCTTGCGCGTGCCTGGCGCATCGCCGAGCCGTCGATGCACGCGGCGATCGAGTTTTACCGGCCGCGCAGCGCGCAGCCGCCGGCCGAGTTCGTGCCGACGGTCGCGAAGATCCAGCGCCTGGGCCATGTGGTGTTCGGCACGCCGCAATACCGCGAGTCGATCGCGTTCATGCAGCGCGTGCTCGAGTTCCTGCCGTCCGACGACATCGACGGCATCATCGCCTTCATGCGCCCGCCGCCCAGCCCGTACCACCACGGCGTCGGCGTGGGGCGCGGCCCGCACCACGGGCTGCACCACGTGAACTTCATGGTGTCCGAGATCGACGACCTCGGGATGGCGCTGAACCGCTTCAAGCGCCATGACGTGCCGGTGGTGTTCGGCCCCGGCCGTCACCCGGCTTCGAACAGCATCTTTCTGTACTTCCTCGACCCCGATGGCCTGACGCTCGAGTACAGCTTCGGCATGGAGGAGTTCCACGAGTTCACTCCTCGCATGGCGCGGACGCTGCCGCCGCTGCCGCTGTCGATCGACAGCTGGGGCGGCGTGCGCGACCCGCGCATGTCGGCGACGGGTCTGGTGCAGCCCTACGAGGTGGGCGTCGGCTGGCAGCGAAGGGTCGAGGCCCAGGCATGAGTCCGCCGGGCCGCCCCAAGGGCGAATACCGGAGGGCGCCGCCCGAAGGTACTCCAGTGAGCGTGGCGATCGACATCCACACCCACATCGTTCCGCACGACTTGCCGCCGTACGCCGGCGTGGGCGGCAGCACGTCGTGGCCTTCGATGGCCGCGACGTCGCAGTGCCAGCACCGCAACGTCATGATCGACGGCAAGGTGTTCCGCAGCGTCTCGCACGAATGCTGGGACGTCGAGCAGCGCCTGCTCCACATGGACGCGACCGGCATCGGCATGCAGGTGCTGTCGCCGATGCCCGAGTTGCTGTCGTACTGGATGCCGGCGCAGGACGCGCTGGTGCTGTGCCGACACATCAACGAAGTCGCGGCGCAGATGGTGGCGCAAGCCCCGCTGCGCTTCGCGGCATTGGGTTGTGTTCCTCTGCAGGACCCCGAGCTCGCGGCGCGCGAACTGGAGCGGCTGATGGCCTCCGGCCAGTTCCGCGGCGTCGAGATCGGCACGAACGTCGACGGCACGGTGATCGGCGACCCGCGCTTCGAGCCCTTCTTCGCTGCGGCCGAAGCGCTCGGCGCTGCGATCTTCGTTCACCCGCTGCGGGCTGTGGGGCTCGACCGCCTGGTCGGGCCGCCGGGCCTGGTGCAACTGGTCGCCTTCCCCGGCGAGACCGCGCTCGCCGCGGCGTCGCTGATCACCGGCGGCGTGCTCGATCGCCATCCCCGCCTGCGCATCGCATTCAGCCATGGCGCCGGTGGTCTCGCGATGACGCTGCCGCGACTGGCCGCCGGCTGGGAGCATCTGGGCCTCGATCAGCGCCGCACGCCGTGGGAGCAGGCGCGCGGCCTCTACTACGACACGCTCGTCTACGACGCGCCGACGCTGCGCCACCTGATCGACGTCTTCGGCGCGACCCAGCTGTGCATCGGCACTGACCACCCGTTCGCGATCCAGGACCTGCGTCCGCTGCAGCGGCTCGACGAACTGCAGCTCGGCGACGAGGTCCGCGCGCAGCTGCTGTCCGGCAACGCGTTGCGCTTCCTCGGGCAGGCGCCTGTCGAGCACGCCCATGCGCACTGAGCGCACAAGGAACACTGCATGAACGATGACGTCGACGTCTGCGTCGTGGGTGCAGGCCCGGTGGGCCTGACGCTGGCGATGGAACTGTCGCGCCATGGTGTGCGCACCGCGCTCATCGAGCGCGAACAGCGCCCCAGCCCGTGGCCGCGGATGGAACGCTGCAATGCGCGCACGATGGAGATCTATCGGCGCCTCGGCGTGGCCGAGGCCATCCGCGCCCGCGGCCATCCGCCCGACGGCTCGATGGACGTGGCCGTGGTGACGAACCTGGGCGAGCCGCCGCTGGCGCTGCTGACGTACCCGACGATGCAGGAGATGCGGCGCCGGATCGCCGCATGTTCCGACGGCACGCTGCCGCTCGAGCCCTACCAGATGATCTCGCAGTACCACCTGGAGCCCGTCCTGCGCGAGGCGGTCGGCCGCTGCGCCGGCGTTCAGTGTTTGTTCGGTGTCGGCGCCGAATCGTTCGAGGAGCAGGGCGACGGCGTGCAGGTGCGCTTGCGTGACGCCGCCGGCGAGCGCACGCTGAAGGCGCGCTACCTGGTCGGGTGCGACGGCGGCGCGAGCGTGGTCCGCAAGCAGCTCGGCATCGGCCTGGAAGGCCGCGGCGGCATCGCGAAGCTGCGACAGGTGTTCTTCCGCTCGCGCGACCTGCTGCAGAAGATCAAGGTCGAGCGCGCGCGCCACTACTGGTTCGCCGACGAGCACCGCAGCGCCATCATCGTGCAGGACGACAGCCAACACTTCAGCCTGCACTCGACGCTGCCCGCCGATGCCGACTTCGCCGCCGCGGTGCGCCAGCTGTGCGGCGCCGAGGTCGAGGTCGATGTGCTGCACGTCGGCGAGTGGACCATGCATCTGCTGGTGGCCGAGCGCTACGCGGCGGGCCGCGTCTTCATCGCCGGCGATGCGGCGCACCTGGTGATCCCGACCGGCGGGCTCGGCATGAACACGGGCGTCGGCGATGCCATCGACCTGGGCTGGAAGCTGGCGGCCGCGGTCCAGGGCTGGGGCGGGCAGGGCCTGCTCGATTCGTACGAGACCGAGCGCCGCATGGTGGGGCGTCGCAACCGCGATGCGTCCGGCTTCGCCGCCGCCGGCTTGGAGATCTGGCGCGGGGCGTTCCGGCCCGACATCCGTGACGATTCGCCCGACGGCGCGGCGACGCGCGCGCAGGTCGCGCGTCTGGCGCAAGTGGCGCAGCGGCGCAGCCACGAAATGAACGGCATCGAGCTGGGCTACACGTATGCAGCGTCGCCCGTCGTCTGCGGCGAAGCGGGGCCGCCGCACGAATCGGACACCTTCCACTACCTGCCCAGCGCGAGCCCGGGTTCGCGCCTGCCGCACGTGTGGCTGTCCGACGGCCGCGCGCTTCAAGATGTGGCCGGCACGGCCTTCACCTTGCTCGACTTCGGCGCCGCAGGCGGCACCGCCGCGCTCGAGGCGGCGATGCAGGCGCTGGGCGCACCGCTCCAGGTCGTGCGCCTAGCCGAACCCGCTGCGCACCGCGTCTGCGGACGACGCCTCGTGCTGTTGCGCCCGGACCTGCACGTCGCGTGGCGCGGCGACCAGTTGCCCGACGACTGCAGCGCCGTTGCGCGAACCGTCACCGGTCATTCGCGGCTCCCGGCCTGACGAGCATCCAGGCCGCTTCCAACACAAGCATGCACATGAGCGCAAACCTCACATCCACCGTCAATCGCCAGGTCTGGTTGAAGTCGCGCCCGAACGGCATTCCTTGCGCCGAAGACTTCGCGATTCGCGTCGCTGCGGTTCCCGAGCTGGCCGAGGGCGAGTTCCTGGTGCGCAACCGCTTCCTGTCGGTCGACCCCGCGATGCGCGGCTGGATCGCCGACACCAGCACCTATTGGCCGCGGCTGGAAGCGGGCGACACGATGCGCGCGTTTGCCGCCGGCGACGTGGTGGCGTCGCGCCACGCCGACTTCGCCGAAGGCGAGCAGGTGATGGGCATCTTCGGCTGGCAGGACTACGCCGCCGTGCAGCCGACGCAGGTCATGCGCAAGCTGCGCGAGCCCGACCTGCCGCTGTCGCTGTCGCTCGGTGTGCTCGGGCTGAACGGCCTGACCGCGTACTTCGGCATGCTCGACGTCTGCAGGCCACAGGCCGGCGAGACGGTCGTGGTGTCGACGGCGGCCGGGGCGGTCGGCTCCGCGGCGGGGCAGATCGCGCGTCTTCGCGGCGCCCGGGTCGTCGGCATTGCCGGCGGGCCCGACAAGGTTCGTCAATGCCTGGACGAGTTCGGGTTCGACGCCGCGATCGACTACAAGGCGCGCAAGGATCTCGACGCGGCGCTGCACGAAGCCTGCCCCAACGGCATCGACGCCTACTTCGACAACACCTCCGGCGCGGCGCTCGATGCGGTGCTGCGCCAGATCAACGTGCACGCCCGCATCGCGATCTGCGGCACCGCCTCGTTCGCGCGCTGGGACCCGTGGAATACCGGCCCGCGCCCCGAGCGGCACCTGCTGGTCAAGCGGTCGACGATGCGCGGCTTCCTGACGACGGACTACGCGGCCCGCTACGAAGAGGCGATCACCGAGCTGGTGACGTGGATCCGCGCCGGCCGGCTGAAGTACCGCGAGGACATCCGCGACGGCATGGCGGCGGCCCCCGGGCTGATCGAGACGCTGTACGAAGGCGCCAACGCCGGCAAGCTGCTGATCCGCCTGGAGCCCGAGGCGCGGTGATGGCGGCAAAGACGTTTCGGATCCAGGTCAACGGCCGGCGCGAGGCCGTCGAGTGCGATGGCGCGACCGCGTTGCTGTACGTCCTGAAGAACGACCTCGCATTGAACGGTGCCAAGTTCGGCTGCGGGCTCGGCCAGTGCGGTGCCTGCACGGTGTTGCTCGACGGCAAGCCGGTTCGCTCGTGCGTGCTGCCGGTCTCGGGCGTGGGCCAGGGCAGCGTCACCACGCTCGACGGCCTTGCCAAAGGAGGGAAGCCGCACGCGCTGCAGAAGGCGTTCATCGACGAACAGGCGGCGCAATGCGGCTACTGCACGAGCGGGATGATCATGTCGGCGAAGGCCTTGCTCGATCGCAACAAACACCCCAGCGAAGCCGAAGTGAAGGAAGCGCTGAACGGCCACCTGTGCCGTTGTGGCTCGCACAACCGCATCGTCGCCGCCGTGCGCCGCGCCGCGCAGTCGGGCACCGCATGAACGCATCCGTCGAAGGCATCGAGACTGCGATCGGCGGCGGCCCGACGCGCCGCGGCTTCGTGACGGGCATGGGTGCGATCGTCGCGACCTTCGCCCTCGGGCCCGTCGCCACCCGCGCGCAGGTTGTCGAGGGGAAGCCGCCGATGAGCTTCGCCGCGAACAAGCGGCTCGAAGGCTGGATCGCGGTCAACCCGGACAACACGCTGACGGTCTTCACCGGCAAGGCGGAACTGGGGCAGGGCATCCTCACGGCGCTGGCGCAGATCGCCGCCGAGGAACTCGATGTCGGCATGGATCAGGTCCGCATGGTCTCGGCGAGCACCACGCGCAGCCCCAACGAGGGCTACACCTTCGGCTCGCAGTCGGTCGAGCAGAGCGGCGGGGCGCTGCGCGCGGCCGCTGCCTATGCGCGTGCGCTGCTGCTGGCATCGGCGGCGGAGCGGCTGAAGGCCGACGCTGCGGAGCTCGTCGTGGAAGGCGGCGTTGTGCGCACTCGCGACGGCCGGCAGATCGCCTACCGGGACATCGTCAGGGACGACCCGAAGCTGCTCGTGCGCGAGGTCTCGAACCGCGCGCGCCCGAAGCGGCCGCAGGATTACAAGGTCGTCGGCAAGCCGGTGCCGCGTGTCGATCTGCCCGACAAGATCATGGCCAAGGGCGTGTTCCTGCAGGACCTGCGCTTGCCGGGCATGGTCTTCGGCCGCGTGGTGCGGCCGCCGTCGCCGGGTGCCGAGCTGATCGGCGTGGACAGCGCATCCGTGCAGGCGATGCCCGGCGTGCTGAGCGTGGTGCGGCAGAGCAGCTTTCTCGGCGTCGTGGCCGAGCGCGAGGAACAGGCGGTCGCGGCAGCCCAGGCCCTGCGTGCCGCAGCGCGCTGGAAGGAGCAGACGATGCCGCTGCCCGACGAGGCGCGCCTGCCGCAGAGCCTGGACGAATGGGCTCGTGAAGACATCGCGCTGAAACAGCCCGCGGCTGCACAAACGAGCGACGCCGCAGTCGTGAAGTGGGTAGAGGCCACGTACAGCCGCCCGTACCTGTCGCACGCGTCGATCGGGCCGAGCTGCGCGGTCGCCGTGCTCGACCGCGGGCACATGACGGTGTGGTCGCATACGCAGGGCGTCTATCCGCTGCGCGGTGACATGGCCACCGCGCTCGGGATGCGCCCGGATGATGTGGACGTTGTCCACATGCAGGCCGCGGGCTGCTATGGCCACAACGGCGCCGACGACGCGGCCTTCGATGCCGCGATGCTCGCGCGCGACGTGCCCAAGCGCCCCGTCAAGCTGCAGTGGTCGCGCCAGGACGAGTTCGCATGGTCGCCGGCGGCCCCGCCGATGATGATGCGCGTGAAGGCCGGGTTGTCGGCCGACGGCAAGGTCGTGGACTGGAACTACGAGCTGTGGAGCAACTCGCATGCGACGCGCCCGGGCCAGCCCGGCGGCTTGAACCTGCTCGGCGCCTGGTACCTGGGCAAGGGCTACCACATCTCGCCGCCGGCGAAGATTCCGCAGCCGTTCGGCAACGGCGACCGCAACGCCGTGCCGTCCTACGCCTTCCCGCGCCAGCGTGTCCTGTACCACTTGCTGAACGACATGCCGCTGCGCCCGGGATCGTTGCGCACGCTGGGCGGGCACGGCAACCTCTACGCGATCGAGTGCTTCATGGACGAGCTGGCCCTCGCCGCCGGCGCCGACCCGGTCGCGTTCCGGCTGGCGCACCTCACTGATCCGCGCGCCCGCGCGGTCCTGCAGGCGGCCGCAGACAAGGCCGGCTGGGACCCGGCGCGCAAGCCGAGCGGCCGATCGGGCCGCGGCGTGGCCTACGGCCGCTACAAGATGATCTCGACCTACGTGGCGGTCATCGTCGACGTGGATGTCGATCGCGACAGCGGCCGGGTCCGCGTGACGCGCGCGGTCGCGGCCGTCGATGCGGGGCTGGTCGTGAACCCGGACGGCGTGATCTCGCAATCCGAGGGCGGCCTGGTGCAGGGCTTGAGCTGGGCGCTGAAAGAACAGCTGCACTTCGACCGCCAGGCCGTGACGTCCGTGGACTGGAACGGCTACCCGATCATGCGCTTCGACGAGGTGCCACCGATCGAGATCGTCATCGTCGACCGGCCGAACGAAGACAGCCTGGGTGCGGGCGAGGCCACGGTCGGCCCGGCGTCGGCTGCGCTCGCCAATGCCTTGGCCAACGCGACCGGCAAGCGCGTTCGACACTTGCCGCTGACGCCCGAACGCGTCAAGGCCGCACTGCGAGAGGCATGACATGCACGCCATCGTTGAAGATGCCGAGATCGACCCGGGCCGCGCCGTGCTGCTGCGGCGCGAGGGCGCGGTGGCTCACGTGCGCTTCAACCGCCCGGCGTTGCTGAACGCCATCGACCCGACGCTCGCGCTGCAGTTCCGGCGCGCTTGCGAGCAACTCACCGGCGACGACAGCGTGCGCGCCGTCGTGCTGAGCGGCGAGGGTCGGGCCTTCATGGCCGGCGGCGACCTAGGGGCGATGCACGCCGACGTCAGCGTGGTCCCCGACATCATCGCCAACATGCACGCCGGGTTGTTGCGGCTCGCCGAGCTGAGCGCGCCGGTGATCGCCAGCGTGCACGGGCAGGTTGCGGGCGGCGGCTTCGGCGTTGCCCTCGCCTGCGACCTGTGCATCGCGGCGGCCGGCACGCGCTTCACGATGGCCTACCCGCTGATCGGCACGAACTCTGATTGCGGCACCTCGTGGGGGCTCGAGCGCATGCTGGGCGTCCGTCGGGCCATGGAGGTCGCGCTGTTGAGCGAGCCCATCGAGGCGAGCGATGCGCTGCGTCTGGGCCTGGTGAATCGGGTCGTGCCCGCCGACGAACTGGCGGCAGCGACACGCGAGCTCGCGGCCCGGCTCGCCGGCGGGCCGACGGTGGCCTACGGCAATCTCAAGCGCCTGCTGCGCGAAGCCGGAGGACGCTCCATGGTCCAGCAACTCGACGCCGAAGCCGAAGGCTTCGTGCGCTGCACCGTGACCGCGGACTTTGCCGAGGGCGTCGCCGCCTTCTTGCAGAAGCGCCCGCCCCGTTTCGACGGCCGCTGAAGGCAGCGTCGCCCGATTCGTCAACCCGTCTTCATGGAGGCGGAGGCTAACCCTTCCTTCAAGCGAACCCGCCGTCAGCGGCCCGCTTAAGTCAAACGTTAGGCGGCACACTCGGGTTACTTTTCCCTGGAGACTCCATGAGCCAACAGCGCATTAGCCACCCTTACGAGGTACACACAATCAAGTACGGACCGTCGGACAGCCAAGTTGGCGACCTCTATCTTCCCAACGCGAATCGTCCACCGGTTGTATGCCTTCTTCACGGTGGGTTCTGGCGGATGCCGTATGGTCGTGACGAATTCGACCCAGTGGCCCGAGACCTCGCCTCCCGGAACTTCGCCGTATGGAACTTGGAGTACCGGCGCCTCGGCGAGCCCGAGGGAGGATGGCCCGGGACATTCCAAGACGTCGCCGCTGGAATCGATCACCTGGCCAGTCTGGTCGCCGAGGGTATTGAACTCGACCTCGGTCGTGTCGTTGTTGTCGGCCACTCCGCCGGAGGTCATTTGGCTCTATGGAGTTCTGCTCGGAACCATAGGCAGACCCCCCTTCGCACACCGGTCCGGGTACGTCCTGCTGGAGCAGTTGGCTTGGCAGCGGTCGCGAATCTCGCCCGCACCTTCTCCCTTGGTTCAGGCAATAGCGCTGTCGGAGCACTTCTTGGCGGATCGCCCAGTCAGCAATCCGTCCGCTACGCGGCCGCGTCGCCGATCGCCATGCTCCCTCTTGGCGTGAATCAGTTGATTGTTCACGGCGGTATGGATCAGGCACTGCCAGTTGAGATTTCTCGCGAGTACGTGCAAGCCGCCAGGGCAGCAGGAGACCATGTTCAATTCTCTGAGCTACCCGGGGCTGGCCATATGGACTTCCTCGATCCCGGCAGTGATGCGCATGCGACGCTGTGCGCGTGGCTAGAGCAGTTTTTCAATCATGACGGTGCTGAACGCGTCTAGCGGCTTGCCACGGCCAGGCGCACCCCTCTGGGAAGTGGAGCATTGACGCGCCGAGGCGGCGGCGCACAATGGTGCATCGGTGTCGGTTGTTGGTGCTCGCCATGCACGTTCTGTCTCATCACAAGCTTCCTCTCCTGCATTCGCACGGCCCCGTGCAGGCCGGTCAGCACTTGTCGCAGTTTCTTGGCCTCACCCGCGTGACCGCGCTGGGGGACTTGCGGCACCCGGCCTACGTGGGCGGTGCGCATATCGGTGCGTTCTCGATCGCCATCGTCGCGCTCGGCGCGGCCGCGGCCGTCGAAGTGGCACCACCGGGCGACTTCTTCGCGATGATGCTGTGTCTGCAAGGGGCGGGCGAAATGCGCGTCAACGGCCGACTGACGCCGGTGCGGGCGCATCACGGCGTACTCATCCGGCCGCGCGGCCCCATGAGCGCGGAGTTTTCCGAAGATTGCGTCCGCCTGGTCGTGCGAATCGACTCGAAGCTGATCGATTCGCCCCACGTCAACGGCACTTGCTTCGAACTCTCGAACCCCGCGTTGCGCCCGTGGTTCGAGTACGTGCAGTCCATCCTTTCCTCGCGAGCCCTCATCGAGGCCATCGCGAGAGATGCTGTCGTGTGCGCGCGCGTCGAAGACCTGATGGCGACCTTGTTGCAGCGGACATGCCTGCCGGCGCTTGCCGAGCAATCGGTGGACGTCAGCGTCAGTCGCGATGTGCGCCGGGCGGAAGCCTATGTTCGCGATCATCTGATGGACGACATCAGCTTGTCCGACATCGCACACGCCGCCGGCGTCAGCGAAAGAACGCTTCAGGCCAACTTCATGCGAGCCCGCGGCGTGTCTCCGATGCAGTTCCTTCGCAACCTGAGGCTCGACACGGCGCGTGAGCGGATCCTCTCCGGCCTCTCCGTGGCCCAGGCGGCGTTCGACAGCGGGTTCTGGCATCAGGGTCGTTTCGCGAAGTACTACCGGGAACGATTCGGCGACCTGCCTTCGGCCAACAACCAGAGGCCGTTTCTCGTGTCCTGAGCGCCACTCGGCACGTCCGAACCGGACGACATTGCGCGAAGCGGATATTGACGCACCGTGCGCGCGTCAAGTGGATAGGTTCCTGTCGCGCGGCCTCGTAGAGTCCAACAGACTCGAGGAGACGCAGGCCGTGATCAGCAGTGGACGTGTGAAGCGAATGGGCGCCAGCGCCGGTGTGAAGAAGCCGTGGGGTGCGCCATGACCCATCCGGTCATCATCAGTTGCGCCGTCACCGGGTCGATCCATACGCCCTCGATGAGCCCCCACTTGCCGGTGACGCCGGAGGACATCGCGCGCGACAGCATCGCCGCCGCGCAAGCCGGGGCCGCGGTGCTGCACTTGCACGCGCGCAACCCTGCCGATGGCCGGCCGACGCCCGATCCCGCCGTGTTCATGCAGTTCCTGCCCGCGATCAACGAAGCCTGTTCGGCCATCGTCAACATCACCACGGGCGGCGGGCAAGGCATGTCGCTCGACGATCGGCTGGCGGCGGCGCTGCGCGCGTCGCCGGAGCTGGCGTCGCTGAACATGGGGTCGATGAACTTCGGGCTATTCCCGGCCCTGCAGCGGTACCCGGACTTTCGCCATGGCTGGGAAGCGCCCTACCTCGAGGGCTCGCGGGACTGGATCTTCCGCAACACCTTCGCCGACATCGAGAAGATCCTGGACCGCCTCGGCAAGGGCCACGGCACGCGCTTCGAGTTCGAGTGCTACGACGTGGGCCACCTGTACAGCCTGGCTCACTTTCTCGACCGCAAGCTGGTGACGCCGCCGCTGTTCGTGCAATCGATCTTCGGCGTGCTGGGCGGGCAGGGGCCCGACACCGAGAACCTGCTGCACGCCAAGCGCATGGCCGACAAGCTCTTCGGGGCCGACTACCACTGGTCGGTGATGGCCACCGGCCGCCATCAGATGGCGTTCACGACGATGGCGGCATTGAACGGCGGTCATGCGCGCGTCGGCCTCGAGGACAGCCTCTATGCCGGCAAGGGGCGCCTCGCCACGTCCAATGCCGAGCAGGTGTCGCTGCTGCGCGGGATCCTGGAGTCGCTGTCGCTGGAGATCGCGACGCCGGAGCAGGCGCGCCGGCTGCTCGACCTCAAGGGCGCGGCCAACGTGGCGTTTTGATGGGTGGACGAAAAGAGGACGTCGGTATGTCGAGAATGATTGCGCGATACGGGGACGATGGCGCGGTGCGCTGGGGCGAGCTCGTCGGTGCGGCGCCGCACGCGGCCACTGACGACGTGGCGCTGCGCCCGCTTCTGCTTCAGGCGGACACGACGGCCAGCCTGCTGACGCAGATCGGCGCGCCGGTCGAGCGGGGACCGAAGGTGTCGGTCAAAGCGTCGCGGCTGATGTCGCCGGTGACGCCGGACGCCGCGCTCGTCTGCCAGGGCCTCAACTACGCGTCGCATGCCCAGGAAGCGCAGCACGCGCAGCGCAAGAGCAACCTGATCTTCGGCAAGGCGGGGTCGTCCATCACCGGGCCTTACGACGACATCGTGCGCCCCGCCGAGGCCGAGCTGCTGGACTACGAGGTCGAGTTCGCGCTCGTGATGCGGCGGGCGCTGACGGCCCGCGACCGCGTCACGGCAGACAACATCGGCGAGTACGTGGCAGGTGTCGTCTTGTGCAACGACGTCTCCGCGCGCGACATCCAGTTCGGGGAGTCGCTGCTGCAATGGTTCAGGGGCAAGAGCTATCGCACCTTCTGTCCGGTGGGGCCGGTGCTCTGGCTCCTCGAGCCCGCGGAAGTGGCGACTGTGCTCGAGCAGCTCGAGATCCGCTTGCAGGTCAACGGCGAGCCGCGCCAGCAGGCGAGTTCGCAACAGCTCATCTGGAAGCCCGTCGAGACGCTGAACTACGTGGCGGCGATCCTCGACATGAAGGCGGGCGACCTGCTGCTGACCGGCACGCCCGGCGGCGTGACGGCCCCGGTGACGCCGAAGATGGTGGAGATCATCAAGACGCATCTGCTGTCCGACGAGGCGCGGCGCGACGAGCTGCGCGTCGAGATGACGCGCGGCCGGCCCTTTCTTCGCGATGGCGACTTCGTGAGTGCGGCACTGCGCTGCACGCAGCCCCTGCAGGAGCTTGGCGGCATGGTCAACCGCGTGGTGGATGCCCCACCGCCTCCGGCGCTCTGAAGAGGCCGATGCCGCGACGACAACAAAGGGGACATCCGTGAGAGCAAGTCCGATCGACGCGGCTGACAGCGAAGACGGGGCGCAGCGCCACTGGCTCGTTCCGGTGGGCGGGGCCTTGGGTCTGATCGTGGGGAACGGGCCGATCAGCGTGTTCGCGTTCGGCATCTTCATCGGGCCGCTGGAACGCGAGATGGGCTGGACCCGCGCATCGCTCGGCATGGCAACGGCGCTGTGCGCGCTGCTGTCCGCGCTGACGCTGCCGTTCATCGGCCTGTTGATGGACAAGTTCGGCGTCCGGCGCCCGCTCGCGATCGCGATCTGCCTGTTCGCGGCCAACGTGGCGCTGATCGGGCAGAGCCCGACGCTCCCGGTGTTCATCGCGCTCACCGCGCTCACCGGGATCACCGGCGCGGCTCAAAGCCCGATCGGCTACGTCAAGTCGGTTGCCAGCTATTTCGACCGCCGGCGCGGGCTCGCGATCGGAATCGCGATGAGCGGCATCGGCATCGGCACCGCGCTCGTACCGCAATACGTTCAGTGGCTGATCGGGTCGTTCGGGTGGCGCATGGGCTATCTGGGTCTGGGCCTGGTCATCGCTGCCGTCGCGCTGCCTGCCGTGCTGCTTCTGCTGCGCGAGCCGGTGTCGCAGCAAGCGTCGTCCGCGAAGACGGGCGGTGCGGTTCCGGGCCTCGACCTGGGCGAAGCGATCAAGCTGCGCTCGTTCTGGTGTGTCGCGGCGGCGGTGCTGCTGGTCTCGGTCGCTGTCAACGCCGCACTGGTCCATGTCGTGCCCTTGCTCGTCGACCGCGGGTGGGCGGCGAGCTCGGCCACCGGTGTTCTGGCTGCCGCCGGTGCGGCCGGCCTGGTCGGCCGGCTGCTCGCGGGCTACCTGATGGACAAGGTGTTCGCACCGTATGTGGCGTCCGGCTTCTTCGCGCTCGCGATCGTCGGCCTGTACCTGCTGGCCGCCGACGTCAACGTCGTGCTGGGCATGGCCGCCATCGGGCTGGCCGCGGGCGCGGAAGTGGACATGATCGGCTTCTTCATCTCGCGCTACTTCGGGCTCAAGCGCTTCGGGCAGTTGTACGGCCTGCTGTTCGCGATCTTCACCGTCGGCGCCGGTCTCGGCCCCTTGCTGCTGGGCACCGTGCACACGCGCCTGCACAGCTACGACATGGGCTTCGTGGCCTGCGGCATCGGCCTCGCGATCGCGAGCCTGGTCATCTTGAGCGTCGGGCCGTACGCGTACGCGCCGGCCGGCGCTTCGGGTCTCGACGCGAAGAGACTGCGCAACGCTTGAGTCGTCACCGCGGCGTTGCAGCTGATGGATGCCGTGCGTTGCTGCTCGCTCGGCCAGATCACCGAGGCGCTGTTCCAGGTCGGCGGGCAGTATCGGCGCAGTATGTAGGCGCGCCGCCGTGTCACGACCGATCATCCGCTACTGTCGCCACGCCATCTCGGCGTTGCGCGACCTTGTCATCATCACCGAGCCATCATCATGACCACACCCGACATCTACGTCATCGCCGCGACCCGAACCGCCATCGGCACCTTCGGTGGCGCACTCAAGGACGTGCCCCTGAGCCACCTGGCCACCACCACCGTGCGCGAAGCCATCGCGCGCAGCGGTGTGGTTGCCGCCGACATCGGCCACGTCGTGATGGGCAACGTGATCCCGACCGAGCCACGCGACGCCTATCTTTCCCGCGTGGCGGCGATCGAAGCCGGCATCCCTCAGGAAACCCCCGCCTTCAACGTCAATCGGCTCTGCGGCTCGGCATTGCAGGCCATCATTTCGGCCGCGCAGACGCTGATGCTCGGCGACGCCGAGATCGCGATCGGTGCCGGCGCCGAGTCGATGAGCCGCGGGCCGTACTTCATGCCGGCGGCACGCTGGGGCGCACGCATGGGCGATGTGCAGACGCTGGACTACATGCTCGGCATCCTGCACGACCCGTTCCACAAGATCCACATGGGCATCACCGCCGAGAACGTCGCCGCGCGCGACGGCATCACGCGCGAGATGCAGGACGCGCTCGCTCTGGAGAGCCAGAAGCGCGCCGCGCGGGCGATCGCCGAAGGGCGCTTCAAGCCGCAGATCGTTCCGGTCGAGATCGCGACGCGCAAGAGGATGGTCGTCTTCGACACCGACGAGCACGTGCGCGGCGACGCTACCGCCGAGCAGCTGGCGAAAATGAAGCCGGCATTCAAGGACGACGGCACGGTCACCGCGGGCAATGCTTCGGGCGTGAACGACGGCGCCGCGGCCCTCGTGCTCGCCACCGGCGACGCGGTCAAGTCACGTGGGCTGAAGCCGATGGCGCGCCTGGTCAGTTATGCGCACGCGGGCGTGGACCCGAAGCTGATGGGCCTGGGCCCGATCCCAGCGTCGCGGCTCGCCCTCAAGCGCGCAGGCCTGACGGTCGCCGACCTCGACGTGATCGAATCGAACGAAGCCTTTGCGGCGCAGGCCTGCGCCGTGACGCGCGCGCTCGAGTTCGACCCGGTCAAGGTCAACCCGAACGGCTCGGGCATCTCGCTCGGCCACCCCGTGGGGGCGACGGGCGCGATCATTGCCACGAAGGCGATCTACGAACTCCAGCGCATCAACGGCCGCTATGCGCTGGTGACGATGTGCATCGGCGGTGGCCAGGGCATCGCGGCGATCTTCGAACGGGTGTGAGCACGACATGCGCATGCACAGGCCCTAACGCACCCGCGGCAAAACAAAGATCTCGATCTCCTTGCTGCTCATGTAGTACGGGACATGCCTGTGGTCGGCAAAAAGCAGCCGCAAGGTGTGCCTCCCCGGAGGGAGGTCTAGCACGGTCTCCGTCTCGCCACCCCCGAAATGCTTGTAGTGCTGATGCAGATATTCGTTCGGTGCGTCGAACGGGATCGGTGCCTTGATATCGACCGGCAGCGGCAGGTCTATCAGTATGTGATGGTGACCGGTGCCCCTGACTTGACCTGCCTCGACAGGCGCGACCCCCATGCCGGACGCCGCAAAGGCAACGCGAAACGGCGATGGCAGCTTGTCGCCCGTCTTGATGTTGACGAAGTAGAGAACCTTCTCGCCCAACGGAAACGGTCGCGTGCGGTCGCTGGCGCTGATGTTGCTGATCACGGAATCGGTATCGACGTGCCCGACAGGAGAACTCACGGCAGGCCGGTTGTCGGTCGACCCTGGGGGGCTCGTCTTCGCCGCCCAGGCTGCCTGCCCGCACAGGCCTAGACATATCGCGGCCATCGCAGCCGTCGCGGAGATCGTCTTGCACGCTGCTCTCGAATTCAAGGGGGTCATAGCTTGCCTCATGCCTAGGTCGAACGCGATGCGCTCACGAGCCCTGGCTAGCTGACATACGTTCCACGCTTCCCCACGGATCTGCGTGCATCGACATTTTTTTGACGCGTGGGCAGGCTGTCTCAAGCTGCCTAGAGAGGAGCTCAGTCGTGCATCAACTGCTCGACCAACTTGCGCACGATCGGTAGCGTGGGCGCCTCGGCCCGGCCGGCCAGCGTCACGATGCCGAATCGCGCCGTGGCACTGATGGCAGGCTTGAGCACCAGTTCGACGAGCTCGGGCGCCGCGGCGCGGATCGCGATCAGGATCGCGTCGCTGCGACGCACGACATCGACCAGGCTCGGGATCTCCTCGCAGCGCAGGGTGACGCACGTGGATGGATGCGCTTGCGGCCCATAGCGCTCGACCAAGGCCCGCGCGACTTCGTCGCTCAGCGGCGTGGAGGCAATCGGGTACTGCAGCAAGGCGTCGAAGCGCAGCGCGCCGCGCCAGCGCGTCAATGGGTGCTTCGGCCGACACATGACTGCGCCTCGCATCTCGATCGAGCTGGTGACCCGGAGGTCCGGCGCCGGCTTCACGGAGCGCGCGTCGACGACGAGCGCATCGAGCTCACGGTTGCGCAGCGCCTGCGTCAGCCGATCGGTGTCACCGCGGGCGATCTCGACGTGGATCGTCGGATGCCGTGTCGCCATCAGGTTCAGCAAAGGCGTCATCAGCATCGCCCCGGGCCCGGAGCCCATGCCGATGCGGACCGTTCCGGAGCGCCCTGCGCGCATCTCGCTCCCGCTCGCGGCCAGCTCGTCGGCCTCGAACACGAGATGGCGGGCGCGCTGCACGACGTCGCGACCGAAGGTCGTCAGCGTGCTGCGGCGCCCCACCCGATCGAACAGCGGCTCGCCGAGTTCTTCCTCGAGCGCCTTGATGCTGCGACTGAGCGCAGGCTGCGTCAAGAACATCGCCTCGGCGGACCGGCTGAACGACGCGGTCTGTGCCAGAGAGATCAGATGCCGGAGCTGAACGAGTGTCATCGGCGAGACGCCCCAGTATTCATGAGACTCATTGTATGAGCGTCAACAATGCATTGGACGCTATCCAAAGCGACCCCTACATTGCGTCCACGGGAGAAGCTTCAAAGTGCAGATCGAGACCGAGCAAGCAGCTGACGTGAACTATCTGCGAGACGCGCTGAGTACGCAGGTGGGCGAGTTCATCCGCCTGCGCCGCGACATCCACCGCGAACCCGAGCTCGCATTCGAGGAGCACCGCACGGCGGCCCTGGTGGCTGACAAGCTCCAAGGCTGGGGGTTCGCAGTCGAGCGCGCTATCGGCGGCACTGGTGTCGTCGGCACACTGGTGCGCGGCAGCGGGAGCAAGCGCATTGGCCTGCGTGCCGATATGGACGCGCTTCCGATTCAAGAAGCGACCGGTGCGGACTGGGCCAGCAAGCGACCCGGCGTGATGCACGCGTGCGGCCACGATGGCCACACGGCGATGCTGCTGGCGGCCGCGCGCCGGCTGGCCGAGCATGGGCGCTTCAGCGGAACGCTGCAGCTGATCTTCCAGCCGGCAGAAGAAGGCGGCGGCGGTGCGCTGCGGATGATCGACGACGGGCTGTTCGAGCGCTACGCCTGCGACGCGGTCTTTGCGATGCACAACCTGCCCGGCCTGGCGCAAGGCCACCTGATGTTCCGCGACGGCCCGACGATGGCATCCAGCGACTACGCCAGCATCACGCTGACGGGCGTTGGGGGCCACGGCGCGATGCCGCACACGGCGACCGATACGGTGGTCGCCGCAGCGAGCATCGTGATGGCGCTGCAGACGATCGTGTCGCGCAACGTCGACCCGCAGCAGATGGCGGTGGTGACGGTCGGCGCGATCCATGCCGGCGAGGCGAACAACGTGATCCCGGCGACCGCGACGCTCGAGCTGAGCGTGCGCGCGCTGGACCGCGAGGTGCGCGCGACTCTCGAGCGGCGCATCAAAGCGCTGGTCCAGGCACAAGCCGAGAGCTTCGGCGTGAGCGCCGCGGTTCACTGGCGCGCCGGCTATTCGGTGCTGGTCAATTCACCGGACGAAACTGCCTTCGCCCGCGATGTTGGTCTTGAACTTCGTGGTGCCGAGAACGTCACGCTGCAAGGGCCGGCCCAAGCCGCCAGCGAGGACTTCGCCTTCATGCTCGAACGCGTGCCCGGAAGCTACTTGGTGATCGGCAACGGCGACAGTGCCGGTGCATGCATGGTTCACAACCCCGGCTACGACTTCAACGACGACAACATCACCATCGGCGCAGCGTACTGGACGCTGTTGGTCGAGCGTTTCCTGGTCGAGTAGTTCTCTTTCGAGATCTCGCTGCCTCGGCTGCTGCGGTCGATGCGGCTCCCTTGTCGCGCAGCATCGAATCGGGCGCATCCCGAAGAGCCAGGACCTCCATGAACCTCGACGCACCTCTGCCCATCACGTCGCGCGCGGCTACGCCGGCGCAGGCCCGAGCGGCAGCGACCGAATCGCAAGGCATCTCGAAGAAGATCGTCGCGGCGACTGTCGCGGGCAACGCGCTCGAGTTCTACGACTTCGTGACGTACGCGTTCTTCGCCGTCTACATCGGCAGGACATTCTTCCCAGCTTCGACGCCGCTCGGCAGCCTGCTGCTCTCGGTCGCCGTCTTCGGCGTGGGCTTTGTCTCGCGCCCGCTCGGCGGCATCCTGATCGGCGCGTTCGCCGACCGCGCCGGTCGCAAGCCGGCGATGCTGCTGACGATCGGCCTGATCACCGTCGGCACGCTCGGTCTTGCGCTGACGCCGTCGTACGACAGCATCGGGCTCGCAGCGCCGATCATGGTCGTGCTGTGCCGACTGGTTCAAGGGTTGGCCCTGGGCGGAGAGGTCGGCCCCTCGAGCGCATTCCTGATCGAGTCGGCGCCGCCGCGGCAGCGCGGGCTCTACGCCAGCTGGCAGCTCGCCAGCCAGGGCGTGGCAACGTTGGTCGCGGGCGCGCTGGGGCTGGTCATCATCGGCACGCTGGCACCGGCGCAGGTGCAATCCTGGGGCTGGCGCGTGCCGTTCGCGGTCGGGCTGCTGTTGCTGCCGGTGGCGTTCTACCTGCGCCGCGAAATGCCGGAGACCTTGCACGCCGCGCCGCCACAAGCGGGCACTGTGGGCATGAAGGGCCTCGCCAAGCAAAAGGGCGTCATCATGCTCGCGATCTTGCTGGTGCTGGGCGGCACGGTGTCGAACTACGTCGGCAACTACATGACGACCTACGCGATCGCGACGCTCAAGTTCCCACCGCTGATCGCGATGGGTGCCACCGTGATGGTCGGCCTCGCGACGCTCGCGTTCTCGCTGCTGGGCGGGTGGCTCAGCGATCGCTACGGCCGCAAGCCCGTGATGCTGTGGCCGCGCGTGGCGACCGCGATCCTCATCGTGCCGGCGTTTGGGCTGCTGATCGATCACCCGACCCAGGGCACGCTGCTGGCGGTGACCACGTTCCTCGCAGCGCTGGCAGCGACCAGCGGCGCTGCCTCGCTCGTCGCGATCCCGGAGCTGCTGCCGCGCGGCATCCGTGCGACGGGCCTGTCCATCGCCTATGCCGTCGGCGTTGCGATCTTCGGCGGCACGACCCAGTTCATCGTCACCTGGCTCATTGCCGCGACGGGCAACCCTGCTGCGCCGGCCTGGTACGTCGCCGGCACCAGTGTGATCACGGCGCTGGCCATGATGGCGCTCCCGGAAAGCCGCGGTCGCGCACTGGATTGATGCCGACCGAGACCTACACGAGCTGGCAGCTGGCCACAAACGCGTCGAGCAGCGCGTCGAAACGGGCGGGCTGTTCCCACTGCAGCGCATGACCCGCGCCGTCGACGACGATCACCTGCTCCAGCCACAGCTTCGCAATGGCAGAAGCGGCGGCTTGCACGTAGCTCAGCGAGACGACCTGGTCGCTTGCGCCGCCGAGCACCGCCAGGGGACGCTTCAGAGCCGCGGTGATGACCACTTCATCGGCGTAGCCCACCGTTCCGATGCTGGCCGCCACCGATGATCTGGCGTAGCCGTCGGTGCGCAAGGCATCGGCGAGGAAGAAGGCGGGTGTGGCGGTGCCCGGCGCGACCAGAGCGGCGACGAACTCGTTCGCCTGTGCGGTTGTCCAGTCCTTGACGAAGCCGAGGCCGGTGAGGAACGCCCCACCGAAATCAGCGGCCGGCGGAAAGGGCAGCGGCGGTGTGCCGAAGATCATGAAACCCGCCGCCTGCGTCAGCGCTGGGCTGGCTTCGAGGAAGGCGTGTCCGCCCAGACTCCAGCCGACGAAGACCGCCCTCTCGAGCCCGAGTTGGGAGACGACGCTCTTGATGACGGTGGCGTAGCCGGGGATGCTGTAGGTCGCTGCCCGATCCGCCTCGCTCGCATCCGCGGACGAGCCGTGCCCAGGCAGGTCGATCGCGACCATGCGGTACTTCTTGCCAAGCGCGCCGTCGAGCGTCTGTTGCCAGACCTTGGACGAGGTCGAGTTGCCGTGCAGTAGAAAAACCGCCGGCCCCGTGCCCGCGCTTTCGTAGACCGCGATGCGCTGCGACCCGACAGCCAGCATGCGGCTGGGCGCGCTCGAAGGCGCCGCGGCATCGTCGTCGCCACCGCCGCACGCGGTCATTGACATCGGGGCCACGCTGCCGGCGGCCAACATGCCGAGCCACTGACGCCGATCGAGGACTTGCGACATGGTCTGCCCATCCGGTAGCTGCGATGGAGCGCAATGTAGGAGCGCCCTGTACCCATGTCCAATGCATTGGAGCGCCGATCAACATGAGTTGAGCGCATACAAGGGCAACGGGTGATGCGCACATCCCCCGTTTTCGACGGCCGCATCCCACCGCGTTCGTCTTGTCCGCACACCCCCCATCACTGAGACTTCTTATCGAACAAACCTGAAACACCCCAGGAGCGCTGCGTGCACAAGAACCCCGGATCCTTGAACCCTCTTGCCGAAGCAGCAGCGCTTGCGCTCCTCGGCCTGGCCTCCGCTGCGCATGCGCAGTCGGCCCCTCCCACGCCGCCCGCCGAGCAGCCGCAGGCCCTCGAGCAGGTGACGGTGACGTCGCAAGGGCGCGCACAAGCGCTGCAAGACGTGCCGGTCTCGGTCAAGACCTTCTCGGCCAAGCAGATCGAGAAGACAGGTATCACCTCGACGCAGGACTTCATCAACCTGACGCCCAACGTCGCGTTCGACCAGTCCTTCACCTTCTCGAATTCGTTCGTCACGATCCGAGGTGTTTCGCAGCTCAACAACGCCGATTCGCCGGTTGCGGTGGTGATCGACGGCGTGCCGCAGAACAACCAGAAGCAGTTGAAGATGAACCTCTTCGACGTGCAGCGCATCGAGGTCATGAAGGGCCCGCAGGGCGCGCTCTTCGGCCGCAACGCGATCGGCGGTGCCATCACGATCGAGACCAAGCAGCCGACGAACACGCTCGAGGGTTTCGGCGGGATCGAGGTCGGCAACGGCGGCGCCGTGAGCGCATCGGCCGGCGTGAGCGGGCCGATCGTCGACAGCAAGATCCTCTACCGGATCGCCGGCGAATCGCAGCGCTCCGGCGGCCTGATCTCGAACACCTTCCTGAACGAGAAGGTCGACAAGGTCAGCCACGACAATTCGTTTCGCGCGAAGGTCCTGGCCTTCCCGAGCGACGACCTGCAACTCGACTTCCGGGTCAGCGCGAACG
>Ga0307509_10001270_pt1 | contig 42804 bp, 40 predicted proteins | sample 10_EM_MG_FD_202245 | JGI IMG/M metagenome (GOLD analysis project Ga0307509, IMG submission 202245) | Populus trichocarpa ectomycorrhiza microbial communities from riparian zone in the Pacific Northwest, United States - 10_EM | ecosystem: Host-associated > Plants > Roots > Unclassified | place...
TTAACCAGGCCTGCAGGCTCGGGCCAGGCTAGATCCGAGAGAATTTGGACAGGCCGGGCCCGGCTTTACCGAAGCCTGGCCGGCCTGGCCCGTTGGGAACACTGGCTGTGATAGATAAGGAAGCATCGACTGTTCGACTCGTACACTGCACACTCCTAGAGTATTTAGCTTGTCATCGTAACTCTTTCCAGAACCCTCACTCGACAATCGCGGAGACCTGCCTGACATATTTAAGTTCGCACGAGGTAATGGCCCTTTCGGATTCCCATATTCAGAGCACTCAACACCCACCATTTCTGGAATATTCATCGGTATACTGGGGAGCCCACATGAAAAAGGGACTCACGGATCGTGGAAAGGCCCTTTCACTGGGGCTCTTTAGCAGCTACGAACGCCATATATCAATTAGGATACTCTTGGAACACACGCTCGGTCCATATCCTCTGCGTTCTATTGTGCACTTTTACAAGTTCACAGGACTACACTGTGCGTCAGTATTTGGGCTAGTTGAGCTTGTGGGGGCCCTAATAAAGATGGATGGTATCGATATAAACGACAAGGATGAAATTGGTGCCACACCGCTCTTATGGGCTGCTAAGAGTGGACATGGGGCATTGGTAAAGTTTTTACTGGGATCGGAAGGTGTCGACCCAGGTAGGGCAGACATGTGGGACAGAACACCAATTTCGTGGGCTGCCGGGAGCGGACACGGGACAGTGGTAGAGCTGTTGCTAGAACGGGAAGATGCCAACTATAATAAACTAGACATGTGGGACAGAACACCAATCTCGTGGGCTGCGGAGAACGGACACAAGGCAGTGGTGAAGCTGTTAATGGAGAGCGGAGACATGAGCCCAGACAGGTCAGACAAGTGGGGCCGGACATCAATCTCGCGGGCTGCTGAGAACGGTCATGAAGCAGTGGTGGAGCTGTTACTGGGACGGGAAGGCGTCAACCCCGATAGACCAGACATGTGGGGTCGAACACCAATCTCGTGGGCTGCTGAGAGTGGACATGGGGCAGTGGTAAAGCTGTTGCTGGGGAGCGAAGACGTCAACCCCGATATACCAGACATGTGGGGCCGAACGCCAATCTCTCGGGCTGCCGAGTGTGGGCGTGGGGTAGTCGTGGGCTTGCTACGGAGACGGGAAGGAGTCAACCCCGATAGGCAAGATATGTGGAATCGAACACCAATCTCGTGGGCTGCCGAGAATGGACACGAGGAACTAGTGGGGCTGTTACTAGGGCGTGAAGGCATCGACCCCGATATACCGGACAATTGGGGCCGAACGCCAACCTCTCGGGCTGCTGAGAGGGGACATGAAACAGTGGTGCAATTGTTACTTGGACGGGAAGACGTCAACCCTGATAGACCTGACATGTGGGATCGAACACCAATCTCGTGGGCTGCGGAGAACGGACATAAGGCAATAGTGAAGCTGTTACTGGGATGCAGGGATGTCTACCTCAATACACCAGACAAGTGGGGCCGAACACCAATTTCCCGGGCGGCTGAGAATGGGTATGAGTCGGTGGCGGAGTTGCTACTGGGACGGGAAGACGTCAACCCTGATATACCAGACATGTGGGGTCGAACCCCAATCTCGTGGGGTGCCGAGAATGGGCATGAGGCAGTGGTGGAACTACTACTGGGACGCAAGGACGTTAACCCCGATACACTGGATAGGTGGCAGCGAGCAATCTCCCGGGCTGCCGAGAATGGACACGAGGCAGTAGTTAAGCAGTTACTGGGGCGTGGGGGGTCTGGGCTCCACATAATTGATTTTAGAACCTTAGCCTAACCCGCACTGCGACTAACTCCCAAGAGCTATACTATGGTAATATTATTATGATACATCCTTCTTATCTTTACGCCTTAGCCTTCACCTCCTTCCTAGTTACGCCAGTGATATATCCCTTCTAGCAGGTTTCCCACCTTGTTCGCCTCTTGTTCACCTCTCCGGGAACCTTACCATCTCCTTGATTTCGCCTTTCTTCCTGCTATTCCTTCCCTTGATTTCCTTGCAACTGCGATCTTATGGGGTGATTTTCCTACTAGGTCCCTTGAGAATCTATTTATGTGTCTCTTATGGAAGGCCTTTCGTTATCTGCAGGGCAGTGGAATAACGGCCCACGATCCTCCCTTTCAATTTACAACCCCGGTATAATGTTAGTCAAGGTGGAGTATATTGTCCGGACTGAAGCTGTGGCATGAAGTCTTGGCTATTATACCTTTTTGATGTTTAATCTCATCCAGGTTTTAGGTTTGTGATATATTTTACTTTCAGTGTATTCCGTCCTTCTCTGTCATACTTTCTTATTTTACTTCCCGTTCTCACTTTGGATGCGAATATAGCTGTACGTTAGATCCTAAACTATTTAGAAAGGGCATACTTATAGTAGGTCAAGAAGTCTAGGATTAAGACACTACCATCGTCATGATAGAGAATATTTTAATTTATGATGTCTTGCCGAGGTGCCGAAATTAAGATAATTGAGCATTCAGAAACCTTATTCACACTGTGCGTGGCAGAATTCTTGATGGGGGTATGCAGCTATATTTGAAGGGCTTTCATGAAGCTATTGAATTTTGACCTCATTTCAGTATTCCCAATCGTCCGGGGGGCCGGCGGGGCCCCGTGGGGGGACTACCAAAAGCCCCGGGCGGGGCAGGACGGCTATCTATAGTCCGTCCGAGGCGGCCTGAGGGCAGGGCCGCCGCCTTTGGGCAGGACGACTGGCCTTACAGTGTGAGACATGTTCGTTCAGGGCAGGGGGGCGGACCGTTGAGGACGGGAGGGGACGGGTGAGAACGACCGGGAATGATGAGGGACGGCCGGGGACGGTGGGGGACTGCTGGGGAAAGCTGGGAGAGGAAAGGGTGATGTCTTATGATCTAGATTGGATATTGTCTCATGCACCTTTTGTATGGGAACCTCATATTAGAGGCCCCCTTTGCCCGTCATTACCCCCTGGCAACACACCACGGGCATTAACTAACGATCACCCTAAAGGCTCTGGCTCATTTTAGTTTTTTTTGCAATCAACAAAGTTGAGAATTTGTGAAGCCGAAATGCCCATCTGTGGCGAAAAATGGGGGGTTGGGTACGGAGGAATTTTGTCGCGAAGATCATGCCGCTATAGAAGATCCCATCTGTACGAGCTAGAGCTTTCCGATACTTCTACACATCGGATAGAACCTTGCTGTGCTGCTTCAAGTTGGCCCGCATGTTGGCCTTGCTGTTTCTCACAAGACCAAAAGAGTTTCCTATGCCTAAAGATCTAGAAACTATTTTTCCTCGAGTCTAATAGGTCCTGCAAGACTTGGGAAATAGATCAGTGTGAGATAAGTTCCCCCGAATAGGTTATCCAGTGGGTGGGATTCTTTGTAAAGACTATCGCAGTTTCACAACTGACCGAATCATCGCATGCCTGGTGTAACGCCCCCGTGATTTACCTAGGGCACTGGACCTTGAAGAGAGAAATGATGGCTTTTTATTGGTAATTGTAGTGGCTATGTATATTGTGGGTGAACCTCTATCTTGTTGGGAGTCACCGGTGAGTCTCCGTACCAAAGAATCTTTTGTTTATACCTTTCCTATATTGTCACTCGTTAGCTGTTAGTCTCATTTGTCACTCATTATCTTATCAAGAGGAGGAACGCATTACCTTGATGAAATGCGAGGTGTGTGGATTCGCACTCATGGCCGGGAGGTATCGGAGAGGAAACCGGAAGATGGATCGGAATACTTGAAGAGATGAGGACAGGAACTCCATTGTACATCTGGGGAAGGATTCCTGCAAGTACGGCGGTTGGTGGAAGCAGTTTGGATTGTCTATATAAACCCTCCCTGCCACCATAGATAGATAGTTAAGCAATGCACGCCTCCGATCAATATACACACGTTTCCCCTTTGACTTACCCGCCCTTCTTCATCTGGCCAGCCCGCCCTTCTCCTATTTAAATCTCATAACAACATGCAGTGAAACCTCCGATATTTCCCACCTCCAAGACTTTCAACCCTCTAGTAATTCCAGTGTTTGCAGGGTCACGACATTTGACGTATGGGAAATCCCTCAGAAAACTCCTTGCCTCTTATTGTTTCCAATTCCAGGACATTACACAGACCATAATTCCAGCAAAAGTAAGTCTTTTATTATACTTCACGCCGAAAGACAGTCTTTAGTTACGCCTGCCTTGGCCGCACACTCTTATCTGAATTCATACTCTCTACTCAGTTTTTTGTACATCATATCCAAGTTCTGCGCAAATTTTTCTTTTCCCCTTTGCCATCATTAGATATCACTCGATTTAACTGGTTATATCTTGCCGCCCTCGTGTGCCAAGACCCGTCTCCTCTTTCCACCCCCCCCTTGTTTCCAGCCTCGTGCTACTCCCTACCTGCTGTAATTATCGGAGATTTCACTGTATCTATAGAGCGGGGAAGCCTTAAAAATTCTATCTCAAGCTGAGTCTCTCGCCATCATCACTTGTGATGATATTTGTGGCTTCCACCAAGAATTGTTTTTCGCACTGTAGGCCACCAAGTCCCCTATAATTTATAGACGGATCTAGTTGACCTGCTCTTCCGCTGGCGCTTGGGGGTTGCTTGTGAATGGCTGTCTGTAAAGTAGGGTGACAAGTTTTGGTCGCACCTAAATGCCCATTTTCGCGACCACGCGAGTACCGTAAAAACTCAAATAGAAGAGAAATGTGCTAAGACGTTGGAGTTGCCTCTCCTGGTAAGACGCCTCGTATATTCCTTTTGTTATGTCTCAACGGGGCTGAGTTTGCGGTGTTCCCCCCTCGCGTAGCTGAGAAGGGAAATTCCAACGTCCTAGCACATTTCTCTTCTATTTGAGTTTTTACGGTATTGAAGCGAAGAAATACCGGCTAGTTTGCCTACTTTCAGAAGCACAAGAGGTACGAGCCGACAATCGTCACTATCAAGAAATCCTGCCTGGAAGGAGAACCCACACAAGCCACGATCAATTTAACTCTCCTACCTAAGCTAATCGGTAAACCTCTCACCCAAGAAGAAACCATAGAAGGAAAAAAAATCTAAGCGAAAAAGAAAGCCTAAACCTGTCCAGTTGTCCGACTATCTAGGCACAGGTGATCCTCCTTTTATTCCTTCTTCTTGTTGCTCACTCTCCTAAAGTTTTATCTTCACTAGTTGTCCGAAGAAAAGAAAAAACCGCTGCTGTTGTCGTCCCTGTCATCGTTGTGGAGAAAGAAAAGAAAAGATCGTCCCCATAGAGCCTCTGCACCTCCCCCCTGTCAGCCAAGACTAAGCAACAGCCACCCCGGTGGTAAACGTGACACGCCCCGTCCACTATTCAACACAAGCCCAGCGCACTTCACTTCCCAAGCAAAGACATATTACGAACCACTATTTATGCTGTCTGAGTGGTCCACAGACTAGCTAAGATATACAAATTAAGTAAATCGAAATTTTCCCCCAGAGTATCTACCACCTCTGGGTATTCCCGACTTCACAATAGTGAAATTTCGCCCGAATAAGGCTTTTGTCACGTTGGTGTGCCCGCTAAAATCACAGCTAAAAATTAAGGTATCTTTTTGCGTGGGCTTCTACACAAACTTCGAGGCTTGGCACGAACAGTTCCACAACTGGTTCTTTGCTTGCTTGTGCAAGGCCGAATCTAGAATTAATTGCGGCTAAAGTAACATGGGCTGGATCTTTGAGTTCCTGACTACCCACTGGGAAGGTTTGGGAATAATTGGTCAAGAGGAGCTTGTAGCACCGGGGACTTTGTGAGGGTTGAATTTCGCTTGTTTTGGTGTGTTTTGGTCGGTACTTATCCGACCGACCAAATCTTTTGTCCTAGTACTTGTACTATGGTGCCACACTTTGCTTCGGTGTTCCATCAAGTGATATGTGCAACACTGCTCTAATACCAGAAGACCCCCGCTTTTCCTCACCAAGACCCCTCTTTTCCCCAACTCCCAAGAATATCAACCGACCATACTCAATAACTCCTCCTCTACAACAGTGTGAGCCGTAAAAGCTGAAGATGTCTCAATATACCATCGACAATAGCGCCTTCTCCAATAATAGGAACTCTTTTAATGTGCAGAATGTGCAGAATAACTATTCTGCGGATGATCGGTCTCAACTCCTGGCATGGTTATCACCCCTAGAGCCTAGGCTGCGGCACCACGATATCCAAGAGCGTCGCGTCGACAACATAGGGGAATGGATCCTTCAAACTGAGGAATTCAGAAGCTGGCATGATTGGAGTGGTGAAGGTGAAGGTGATAAGGCAGTCTTGTTCGGTTATGGAGGTCCGGGGGTCGGAAAGACTTTTATTAGGTAACGAGAATTATTCTACGAGGGGATAAGAAGGGGAGCCAATACTAACAGGCAACGATGTCAGTTCGCTGGTGGTGGACACGTTGTGCGATCGGGCCAGGGGACAAAGCATGGCCGTTGCGTGTTTTTACTTCGACTTCGCAGCACGAAAGGAGCAGCCTGCGACCAGTATGCTGGGTTCCTTGCTGAAGCAGGTCGTCGGTGGGATGGAAAAGATTCCAGAAGAAATAGCACAGGCTTTTGAAGAGCAGAAAAAGGTCATTGGTGGACGAGGGCCGCGACTTCCGGATATCGTGAAGATGCTACAAACCATCACGTCCTCACGACACACATTTGTATGCATAGACGCCCTGGACGAATGTACGGTGGTGCATCGGGTTAAGCTCCTTGATTCACTGAAACAAATCCTCGACAAGTCCACACGCACACGAATATTCATCACCGGAAGGCCTCATATTCGGGCTGAGATTGAAAAGCGTCTTGCCGGGCGAGCGATAAGTGTATCTCTAGGTCCTAGTAAAGATGATATCGTCGAATACCTTCGCGCTAGGCTGGACGAGGATGTAACGCCGGACGCTATGGATGAAATTTTAGAAGCAGACATTCTAGAGAAAATTCCGGAGAGTATGTCGGAAATGTACGTAGGCAATAATAATGGGTACCCGCCCCCACAATATCCGCTAATAGATGTGCGTGTAGGTTTCTACTGGTTTCCTTAAATATCGATACGATCTTACACGAATCAACAATCTCTCGAAGGAGGGAAAAGCTTAGCAAAATGACAAGTGGGTTGGAACTCGAAGATGTTTATGGTGCGACGATCGAGCGGATAAAAGCGCAAGATGGGGACAAATCGAGACTCGGGATGACAGCCCTGATGTGGATCAGCAATGCGGAACGGCCGTTGCAAGCAGATGAGCTCTGCCACGCCTTAGCGGTCCAGCTAGGCTCCACGGATTTCGATGTTGACAACATCCCTTCGGTACCAACATTGTTGAACTGCTGTCAAGGGCTTATTGCTGTCGATAAAGAGGCATCAACTGTTCGATTGATCCACTTTACCCTGCAGGAGTATCTTTCCTCTCATCCTGATATATTCACCAAACCTCACTCGGCAATGGCTGAAACCTGCTTAACTTATCTAAATTCCAAGCAGGTCAAAGCCCTTTCGACTGCCCATTCTCCCGATACTCAGAGCACACCCTTTCTAGAATATTGTTCAGTATACTGGGGAGTGCATGCGAAAAGGGGGCTCTCCGACTGTGGGAAATCGCTTGCGCTCGTGCTGTTAAAGGAGGATTACAGCCTGATATCGACCGAATTACTCCTTGCACATGCAAACCTGTATAACAAGCGCTACGATACTTGTCCTCCATTTAATGGACTACAATGCGCATCGTTCTTTGGAATTGTTGAAGTGGTAGCTACTTTAATAGAGGAGGGAGGTTCTGACATCAATGGGGAAGGCTATTTGGGTTGCACACCACTTTCATGGGCTGCGTATAATGGGCATGAAGAGGTGGTGAAAATTCTGCTCGGGCGGCGAGAGGTCAACCCGGAAAAGGAAGATAAATTCGGCCAAACACCGCTCTCGGATGCCGCTCGGAACGGACATGAGGGAGTTGTCAAAATACTACTCGGACGGGAAGAGGTCAACCCCGACAAGGCGGATAATGACGGCCAAACGCTGCTCTGGGTTGCCGCCTCAGGTGGACATGAGGGAGTTGTCAAAATACTACTCGGACGGGAAGAGGTCAACCCGGACAAGGCAGATAAATGGGGCCAAACACCGCTCTCGGATGCCGCTCGGAATGGACATGAGGGAGTTGTCAAAACACTACTCGGACGGGAAGAGGTCAACCCGGACAAGGTAGGTAAATGGGGCCAAACGCCGCTCTCGGTTGCCGCCTCAGGTGGACATGAGGGAGTTGTCAAAATACTACTCGGACGGGAAGAGGTCAACCCGGACAAGGCAGATACATTGGGCCAAACGCCGCTCTCGTATGCCGCCTCAGGTGGACATGAGGGAGTTGTCAAAATACTACTCGGACGGGGAGAGGTCAACCCGGACAAGGCAGATACATGGGGCCAAACACCGCTCTCGTATGCCGCTCGGAATGGACATGAGGGAATTGTCAAAACACTACTCGGACGGGAAGAGGTCAACCCCAACAAGCCGAATGATCGGGGCATAACACCCCTCTCGTATGCCGCTCGGGGAGGATTCGAGAGGATAGTAGAGTTACTCCAGTCTCGCAATATGGTAGCTCTCGGTACTGTTTAAACACTAGGAGACGCCACCTCTTGCCAATACCCGCCGCCGTTCCCTTTCCAGAAATGTTACCCACTATGATGCACCTGGATGTCACCCTTTCAACGGGACGGGGGTAATCCCATGAGCTGGGGATGCAGATACTCGCCATGCCCTCTTGCCCCTTTATTCTATTTTCTTTCCTGGCGGGTAAGGATTCACGAGTTTCCATGCACAAATTCCCGTAGAGTTTGGTCCGAGTGAAATTTATATTTTTGAGAAGCCCAAGTTCATACATAGCTTACAGATTTCACAACCATATTTAATTCCTTCTGTAAATTCTTACATGTCTTTCTTGCTTATATATCTTTTTTCTTCCTCCTTTCCTTCCTGTCCTTTCCCCAGAACGATAGACGAACTGTATAGTATACTGTTTTTTTAAATAGACAAATTTGGTGTACGGTAGTGCCAGGATTTATATGGAGATTGTTAAAAACTGGGTAAAGCCCGTGGTATACATACGGTAAAAGACTAGTATGGTAGTACCAGAAGCATCGAGGGAGCGCTGATGAGAAGAAAGGCGGGGGCCTAAATGTATGCAGGAGTGTGAGTACAGTACAGGGCAGTAATTAACGAATGAGGTCATGCTTATAGCCGTTTTCCCTCATTCAACGAGCCGTTAATGCCATATAATAGGACAAGACCCGCCTCGGAATCCCTAACCATCATCACAGCCGAGCGATTCTTTCTCCTCCTTCGTTTGTTCCTGGTTTTCGCTTGCTAGAAGGTGCTTGTAGCAAGGGAAGCGCTAACTACTCGTAATTGCCCGACCTTTGTAAAAACGAGTGCTATTGTGTGTGGTCAAAACCTTGAGGCTCCGGGCAATTTTTGACTACATGCAATAGCAATTGTTTTTTTCAAAAACGTCAGGAAATTGCGAGTAGAATGCTTTTTAGGGTTCCCTATACCTGGACCGTCACAGTTACAATGAACGCTCCTACTGTTAATGAAGATTTACCGCTATAAACCAAAGAGGCGAATATGTTGAAAATCCACGAAGGCTCCATATCTCGGGCACACTCGAAACACGCGTGGTGGATGGCAGAGTAGAATTTCGTTCGAAGAAGATTGCAAGGTTGAGCATGGTACCTGAAGGGCGGCGCTATGTTTGGTTCAGGGGTTTAGACCCGGCAGGAATCTCTAGAATGTTTTTAGGAGTTGGAGCTAGGGAATACCGGAGGTTGGGAATTAAGGTATGCGGGGGATTGGGACAGATCAGTGTAGCACTATGATGATTAGGAAACCAAAGATGGATTTTTTTCGGGACGGTAGAAGATTACGGAAGATGAGGGAAACAGTGTAAGAGGACGAAAACCGGAAAAAGGGAAAAGGGGAATAAGGGTTTCTAGAGTGTTCAAAGGAGTTGTGTGGGTGGATGGAGAGGTTGAGCGACGACGGGAGAGAGTATGGGCAATGTTGACAATGAAAGGGTTTTCCGTAAAGTCAAGCTCTAGGAATAGAGGATACCGCTAGCGACATAGCAACCATAAGGATGATACTCTCTACCGAAAATAGCCTAATTTTATGAGAATAGCCTACTAATCAGGCTCACTTTGATCAATCCATTGCTTGATGGCCTTACAGAATAAATCTTGGCTCTCCGGTCTGCCTTTTTCTCATTAATTTACGAAATGTCAGCCCCCGGACTTGGGTCGCTTAGGATGAGATGAAACTAACCCACCTTGGAGCGATAGCAGAGCTACGATAGCCCTAGTTGCGCTATTCCGTTATGTAATCAGGATGGAGGAGGAGAGTGACTAATTTAGATTTCCTTCTTCTTGAGTGTCCGGGAACCACCTCCCTCAGATTCTCATTGGTAAAACACCGGAAGAGGCCTCTTCCTAACCCTAAACTTACACCGCACTTAAGATGCAAGGTGCCGGATGTAGCTCACCAATCTAGACTATCCACAAACCATCATCGTATCTTGGGGTTGGTGAAATGCGCCCGGCTTGCTTGCATGCAGGTGCATGTATGGTGTCTTGACAAAATGAACTGTCCCGTACATCAACGAACAGGAAAAACTCCAGCCATGATAACAGCACTCCCTCACCAACCCCACTATCATGAAAATCAAAAAAAAAAGACATAAAATCTAAACACATAGCAGGATACGTAGTAGGAATTAATATTTGATCCAGAGGAATATTTGTATGTGGTGTTGAAAATGCGGCGTCGCGAGGAGAGTTGCGTTGCCATTGATCCTTTGTGTATCATACGGTGAATTTTGTCAAACGAGAAATACAGCACAACGCAACAAGCGCGGTGATAGAGTGCCGCCAAAATTTGGAGAGTAATGCAGAGCTGTTCGTTTTACAAATATCATAGTAGAGCACGAGTTTTGGGGGCCGTGATCTAGTAGCGAGGAAACACAAAATGTAGCTCCACTTCCCACCTACTACAAGTCCGCAACTAAAGAACAAAAAAAACAACAGAAAAATTAGAAAACTAAATATTGAAAAACTTTCCTCAATTTCCATGGATACAAGTGTTGATCAGGGAAATAGAGTGCCAGTATTGATTGACATAGTTGGGCAGAAAGAGAACCTAATAGCGAATTACTGTGAAAGTCTAACTCTTTGGCATACCAGTAAATACCATAGGAGTTGCCTTTGCGCCTGAAAAGAATGGTTGACCTGCGAAATTATCCCCGCTATGTGAAATCAGCATAGTACAGAGGCACTTGCGTAAGCTTAGTACCTTTCTCAATAAATTCGATGAACCACCACTTCTGCTATTCTACTTATGTAAAGACGGTGTCAGGCAGAGGGTAGATGCAGAGTGTTGGTATAAGGGTCAGAACACTTACCGACATGCATGAAGTTCAATTAGAGAGTCCCATATATACCATGCTTTTCATTGGGCCAACAATAAAGGTATCTTAATGTTACTAGAATCACACACTAATTCTTTCCTCCCATCGATGTGGGACTGTTTTATTCAATAGTTAGTCGAATGTGTAGCCCAACATTATATGAAAGATTCCCAACCATCCAGTGCTCCCAACAGGCCGGGCCGTAGGATCACCCGAGGCAGGCCACTCTGGAAGATAGCCTAGGTAGATATAGGCCGAATTCGATCAGCCTACAAAAACCTATCAGGCCTGATAGGCGCCTATAGCCCTTGAGATTAGCATTGAGAACAGCTCTCTTTAAGGGATTCCAACCCCCTCCCCTCTCTCTAGTTTATTGCCTTTGATTTTTCTCCTATTTACCTACAGGAATCGCTTCTTAATTAATCACACAAGTAACACCCAACCAACTCAATAAAGTCTCAATAAAGTCTTACAAATTTACCTCCACGGCCGCCAGCACAACCCTATCCTACCATCATTCCCTCCTATTTTGCCTCTTCAGCAGGAGTTACTTTAAATCCCCAAGTGAAAAAAGCGAAACTGTTCCTTTATTTTTAATGATATTGGGTAATTGGGAAACATTTACCTTGAATTTTGCTGCCAATCCGGAGTGACTGCTTGCTATGAGTGGGTTGACTGAGGCTATATAGGCTAGCCTATCAGGGGACAGGGAAAAAGCCCATACGGCTTATGGGCGGGCTCGGCCAGGCCAGGCCAGGCTTGATCCGAGAGAATCCCGACAAGCCGGGCCCGGGTTCACTGAAGCCTAGCCTACCTGGCCCGTTAGTAATACCAGGTGAGGCGCCGTCAGGCTGCCAAAGCGCTCTGATGGGCTCTAATACTGCCCAATCGAAGGGGTCAGATTGTGTTATCATAGTATGGATAAAGATGAATTAGTGTAGAAGAAAGTACTTGGCATATGCCAGGTATGATGACTCTTTGTTAGTTAATCAAGTTACCAGGAAGTATGCCGCGATCTGCACTGTTCTATAAATCGCGATATATATGTACCGATCGTATGCGTGGAGAAGAATAAAATGTATTAAAGGCAGACAATGTTCGGTGACTTGGACTTCGAAAAATGAGCGTGAACGGGACTCTTAAGTACAAAAAATCATACTTTGGAGTGGGGCTTTGATCCATAAATGATAGGCTGGTATTATGTATTATAGTCGTCGAACGGAATGGTTTAGAAACATAGAGTTTCATGGAAAGCACAAGAAAAAGACTCTTGCCGGTAAAGAGGTTTGCGCTGGAGTGTCGATAAGGATCAGAAGAAGTGAATGCCATCTGTTGGGCTCAATCAGACAGTCCTATAAATATATTTCTTATCCCTCTGAGCATAAGGAAGGAAGTAAGTAGTTTAATCTAATGTTGATAATTTACAGTACTCACTCGGCTATTCCAAGAATACCTCCTTGAACCAGATGGCGAGATTTCGGAATGCACAGTTATGGATCACTATCCCCTTGACAACTGTGTTAACTACCGTATTGCAACAAGCGAACTTAAAAAACCGGGTTTTCCCAGATTCAAGAAGAGTTATCTAGCCTCTATTCCCTAACGTAGCTGGGGTTAGGGTTGGCTACCATTGTTTAACCTATGATACCAAGAAAATTCGGGATCTCCTAGCTTAACCAACCGAACTTTAAACATGCAAGGCCTCCCAGGCCACCCGGAAACCCTCCTCACCTGCACAGTTAAACCCAAACAAGAAACTTGCAAGTGGCATTCTTGGTTTGATTAGGTGAGTTGTGGCTACTGTGCTGACCGCCGCTTGTTTCCTCGTATGGGTGCAAAGCCCACCAACTAGCATCCGTCGGCGTGTGGGGGTGTCCGGGTGGTCTACGCTAGCTATCTCTTAAGCGAGAATTAAGCCCTAACCTGTGACCAGTTGCAGTTGCAATTTACTTGCTGCGAAACCCTCGAATATTCGGTGAGGGCTCCGGTAGAACATCGGCTGGCCGAGGTATAATAGGTTGGGGAAAGAAGAGTGAGCAATTTGTCGGAGGTGCGGTGTAGGAATTTACGAACCGGAACAGACAGGGATATAGTTGGCTGGTCAACCTCGAACAACTGCGGACTGTTCCATAACTTCTTCTCAGACTTTGTACTATACTCGTACGTATTTAGGGTTTGTGTTAGGCTTACCGATTCTACTACCTACCAGGGTTTGATTGGAAGGGTGTTTCACGCGCTCAACGACATCTTTTTCGACATAAGGAGAGGCGGGTGGATACTCGAGTAGTTTGGTTGCCTGCCCTGGGATCTGGTGCTAAGACATGCCAAGCCGCTCGGAGGTGCTGGAGGCTCATCAAGTGCATACTTCTACCCCCCCTACCCGCTGCGAGCCTAAGGCGCGATATTGGCTTCACAAAGTTTGAGAAGTATATATAGTCGAACTAGGACTTCGTTTGCAAAGCTGGGTGATGGTGATAAATCCCTCTTTTCTCACCCTCAGGAATTTGATTACCGAACACTACCAAAACCTCATCAACCTGTCCTCAATAGTACAATATTCGGAAGAGCGGGGGACGGAAAACTGTCTCCAGGTCCTAGTTTTGTTACCGAGTCCGTCTATAATCCCAACCCCACGGGATATGATATTTCTATCAATACAGCTAGTGGAATCATAAGAGCGATTTCCCAATACTATTATACCGGCTCCAAAAATCATAATACCTCTTGCCCACAGCACCAATAACATCAACATGCTGAACAATCATGACATTACAGATAGCGATGAACAGTCCAAAATCCTGACTTGGTTGTCGCCCCTCGAACCCCATTTAGGGCACAACGACCTTCGAACAAACCGAGTTAAAGGCGTGGGAGAGTGGCTCCTGAGCACAAAGGAATTTCGAAGCTGGAAGCATGGTGATGGCAAAAGTGAATCCCAAAAGGCAATCATATTTTTCACCGGGAATCTAGGCGTCGGCAAGACCTACATTAGGTAAGACACACGATGTCAAAGAGGGAGAGCACAGAGCTAGATATTCTTTCTAACAATTTACAATTTTAGTTCACTAGTAGTGGATAGCTTATGCGACGAGCCAAGAGAGGTCAGAGATGATATTGTCGTAGCCTGCTTCTATTTCGATTCCACTGCGCAAGAGGAACAGGGTGCTGCTAGTGTATTGGGTGCTCTTCTAAAGCAGGTTATCGGTTGTTACAAGTGGATTCCGGAAGAAATAACGGATACGTTTCAAAGGCATAAAAAGTTCGTCGGTGGTAGGGAACTAGAAATCCCTGAGATCGTGAAGATGCTAGGGATATTCTCATCTCCTCGGCACATATATTTCTGCCTGGATGCTCTTGACGAATGCGCTGCACCAGATCGGGCCAAGATACTTCTCTCATTGAAGGAAATCGTCAAAATGTCCCCGACTACACGATTATTCCTAACAGGGAGGCCATATGTTGGTCACGAAGTGAGAAAGCATTTCCCCGAGGGAACAGCACTTATATCGATAAGCCCCCGAAATGGTGACATTATCCATTACATCCACGCAAAACTTGTAGAAGACACAAATTCCGGGGAGATGGATGAGGAAATTAGAGAAAGAAATTGTGAAGAATATTCCGGAAACTGTCTCTGAGATGTGAGTGTGATCTGCTAAATAAAGAGCCTTACCGAAGCTATTTGCTGACAGATACAAATACAGATTCCTGTTAGTCTCTCTGGGTCTCGACGAAATCCTACAGAGGACTACCATCCATCAGCGGCGAGAGAGGCTCCGAGCCAATACGAATGGATTATGCCTGAGAGGTGCCTACTGTGCAACCTTAGATCGGATCAAAGGACAGGGTAGTTACAAATCAATACTCGGAATGAGGGCTTTGATGTGGATATGCTATTCGGAACGGCCGCTGGGAGCGGAGGAGCTGTGTCAGGCATTGGCGGTGGAAATAGGATCAACCGATTACGATGGTAACAAGATTCCCTCAACACAGACAGTGTTGAGCTGATGCCAAGGACTCGTGGTAGATGAGGAGGGATCGGCTGTTTTGCTGATTCGCCCCACGCTCCAAGAGTATTTAACAAGTCATCGCACCCATTTCGCCAGCCCCCACTCAGTGATTGCGGAGATTTGCTTGACATATCTAAATTCACAGCAGGTAATGGCCCTTTCTGATTGTCGTGTTGAGAATACTCAACATTCACCCTTCCTGGGATATTCATCTTTATACTGGGGAGTTCATATAAAAAAACAGCCCTCGGGGGGTTGGAAAACGCTTGCACTGAGACTCTTTGGCCACTACGAAAACCATATCTCAGTTAGGCTGCTAGGGAGGCACACCCAGCCTTGGTATTCCCATGATCCTATTGAACGCAAGTTTACGGGACTACACTATGCGTCCATGTTTGGGCTTGTTGAGGTTGCCAGGGCTTTGATAGAAATGGATGTCGATATAAACGCCCTGGATGAAACCGGTGCTACTCCGATCTTATGGGCTGCTTGGAGCGGACATGAGTCTGTAATGAAGTTGTTATTGGGGCGGTCTGATGCCAACCCCGATAGGCTAGACTCCGTAAACCGAACACCACTCTCGCGCGCTGCCGAGAAGGGACATGAGGCAGTGGTCAAGCCTTCCAATGGGCCAACCCGGGTCCAAAAAGGGCCAGCCCGACCCGGCCCAAGCCCAACCAAGGTTGAGCCCAGCCCAACCCAGCCCAAGAAACGAAAGCCCGGGTTAGCCCAATGGGCCCAGTGGGCCGGCCCATATAAGAAAAGGAATTAAATATTATATATTAACATTGGTGTGAAATTGGTATTAGAATACAAAATGGATGATAGGAAAAGTTAGATGGTAAAATAGAGATAATTCATGAAGAGAGGAAAGAGAGTGGAGACATGGGCGTGGGGGGGTTTCAGTAGGAAAGCATGAGTTTAGTTAGGCGAGTGCCAACTTCGTAGACATTGGGTTGCTTGAATTGTTGCGGGGTTGAGAGAGTGCCGTGAGTCGGATATTGTTCTCTTGGTTCCAGAGAATACTGGTTCTGGCTCTGACGACATTGCCGGGATTGAGAGGACAGTTATGGCCCAGGCTGAAAGGATCGGGTACTCCTTTTGTTGACGATCTTCAAGCCACCAGCTATTATCGAACTATTAGTACTAACGTTAATAGGTATCAGAATTAAATAGAGAGAGGCTAAATATACTCAATTTTCCTTCTCGCTTTTCACTATTCAATCGCAATTTGAACACGCGTCTGCTAGGACCTAGCTGCTAAAGGCAAATCCATCCCCAAACCTCGTGTGCTCAGATTCTGGTTTCCGTGGTGACAATGACTTGAAGGATCGTCATGGTGAAAGTCAGGAAGGCGAGACAAAACATTCACTAGGCCCGCCGGGTTACCCGGGCTTGGCACCTCCGGGCCCGACCCGGCCCAAGCCCATCTAAAGTTGAGCCCAGCCCAATGAGCCCAGCCCGGCCCAACCAAGAGCCCGGGCTGGCCCAACGAAGCCCGGACCCATTGGAAGGCTTGGCAGTGGTGAAGCTCCTGCTTGGGCGGAATGACGTTAACCCCGATAGGCAAGACTACAATGAACGAGCGCCAATTTCATGGGCCCCTGAGAATGGACATCAGGAAGTGGTGGAGTTGTTACTTGGACGGAAAGATGTCAACCCCGATAGGCGAGGAAATGACGGCCTGACACCAATTTCGTGGGCTGCTAGGAATGGGCATGAGGCAGTAGTGGAGCTATTACGTGGGCGGGAATGCAACCCTAGCAGTCTCGACGTATGGGGCACACAGCGCTCTCGCCCCCTACACGGAGAAGGGACCATGGTGTCACAAAGTTAACAGATTCCCACAAGCCCTACCCGCACTGCCGGTGAATCCTTAAGCGATGGAATGTCTCCTGTTTCTCCCGGAGTGGTAACCTCCGCCGAACCTCCTCTGGCACCAAGGCTGTATTCCATCCGGTAGCCTAGCCAGCTCTTGTTCAGTCCCCATGCACCCAATACCTTTCCATAATTTCCCCCTTCTCACCCTCATCACCAATCTTCACCACACAACTACCACCTTCCGATGTCACACTTCGCTTCAGGTCCCTTCCGGATTTTCTTCCATACCTCTCCCGGAAGTTTCTTTCACCCACTACGCGGGCACCGGAATAAGGACCCCTGATTCCTTCTTTTATTTTTTAATTTTGGTGTGATATAAGTCGAAGTGATAAGTTGCACTCAGGGTTGCTGCTGCCGCCTAAGGCCTAGCCTGGTTTTTTATGATATCCAATTCTATCACGGGTTCAGGCATAGGATAGATTTTGGCCTCCATGTGTTTTAGCATAGCTCTACTATACAGTGCCAGTGTTCCCAACGGGCCAGGTAGGCTAGGCCGCAGCAAAGCCTGGCCTGGCCTATGGAAATTCTCTAGGGCCTGGCCTGGCCCGAGCCTGTAGGCTTGGTAAGGGTTGAGCCTGGCCTGGCCGGGCCCGCCTATTGGCCGTATAGGCTTAGTACCGATTGTCGAATAGACCGGCCTGGGCGAGCCTACTCTTAGTGAGCCACTATGCAGCGTCCGCGGCAAAAATTCACAATCAATGTTCTCCGATTACTAAATAGCATTGAAAATATAAGAATAGTTTCGCTTTATTAGCAGAAATACTACAGATACAGTAGTTAATTAATTAATTAAATTAATTGTAGAAAAAAATCGAGGACACAGAAGTTGAAAGAGGTGGGGGAATCATGATATCCTTAAAGCGATCTCTTCCCAACGTTAATCACCGGGCCTATAGGCGCCTATCAGGCCTGGTAGGCTTTCGCAGGCCGCTCGAATCCGGCCTAGATCGGCCTAGGCTGTCTCTCGGAGCGGCCTGCCTTGGCCCGGCCTACGGCCTGGCCCGTTGGGAACACTGCTATACACTTTCTAACCTTCCTTATTTTATCTCTCCCGCAAATATAAATGTACTCCCACTAAATTATTCAAATATCATGTGATTCTAGCAGGGCGGAGAGTCCATATTTAAGACTTTTACCCTTGTCACGATAAACAGGGATTCAAGTTAAGTTGAAATATAATATGTAGCCCGGTTGCGGAAATAAACGAGTATCCAAAAGCCTAACTCATATTATATCTGGCAACATCCCTAATAGCAGTATGTGGTTATATTAGAAGGCTATCTAGGAACTATCAAATCCCCACCGCATTCTCAATAGCGGATAACACGGCCACCACTCTCGTGGTGGGGCGCAAACTCTAACCTGACCTAAACTACCTAACTTATCATGGTCGATTTATGATTTCGGAAGCCCGCTAAAAAAAACACCGCTCTCAGATTTGTCTGTTTCTTGTGAGTCTAGCGGAAGCCAGTCTTCAAACCCTCGCAAGCTAGGGAAACATTGTTCAAACTCACCCCATCGTTGTCACAGACAGTATGACCGTACCACGCGGTTATGCAATCGGGCTGCGGGGTGAGGGTCAGCCCCTTCATCCCTGCCCCAGAGCTCCTTGAAAACACTACGACTTTATGGATAAAACACTGTATTACATCTTGGTGTCATGATTGAATCACCCTCCGATGCGGCATGCCGGTCAGAACTAGCATATTATCATACCCGTGAGTAGTCTTAAAGTCTTGGCTTTTGTAGAATGCACTTGGCTGGTGTGGCAGTATAGAGTTATAATGCCGTGATAAAAAAGGAAAAACATGTTTGTAGAATCTTCTCTGTAAATCACGATAAGTTTGAGACCAAGGAGGCAGCTGGCATTCATGAAACATCCATAACCAACAATAAACGAGCCGTTTCCAGCGCCTGTAACAGGAGCGGGATTCGGCTCATGCTAACGATTAAATTCAGGCCTCATTGGACCTGACACCAATTCTTCACTCCCGCCGACGTGCGGGCCGTCTTTACTATCTCGAGGCGGGTGTGGGGTCCGGCGGTATGAGAAGCGACCAGCAGTCTGGAACACCCCTGCGAAATAAGGTTCCCCAGCTTCGGTACCAACCCCCCTAGCACCGGACTAAGACTACCAGTATCTTACTCCCAATGTCGAAGTGTTTTTTAAAAATACTACTATTGCATACTACCAAAATTCGGTCTTTTTGCTCAGATTTGGGCGGTATGCAATAGCAGCCTTTTTGAATACCGCTTCGGCGTTGCAGGTAGTAGTCGAAATCGGGGGAGAGTGGAAGTGGCTGTTTGTGCGAGGAGGGGTGGTGCTCGGCCCCTGTGCGATGTGGAGACGACTCTGGCTAGAAGGGGGAAAAAAGCAAAATGGAGGGGGTATCGTGAGATATATTTGTGTCGGTTGGTTATGCTTCAAGTCGCAAGAAAACTTGGACCAAAGGGTGGCGGGGGGTCTAAGGGCGTTACCCGAGCACCATCGCTACAACCACCAAATTTCATGGGCCAGAGTGCCGCCTTTGTCCCCCCGACAGCTGGCTCCCGTAGCGGTTTGGGTTTTGGTTCGTGCGGCTCGGAGACTTGGGGTGAGAAACATGAAGCGCATGTGTGACATCGGGTCAGCCGCCGTCTAGCCGCCCAAGGGCTTGTCGGGTGCAAAACGTGATCGATGTGCTCAGGCTGTGCGACTATGGATACAAGCGGGCGGGTAGAAGAAAGAACTGGACACATAGTAGGCATATTGGCTTTATTTTTTAACTGACGAGTTACCATACACCGGAGCAATGAATTACTAAGGGAGACAAAAGTGGCGTTTACCTCTATTACGAGGTGTGACAATATGAAAGACAAGGTCGCGTTAGGAAATTCGAGTGATAGCCCCTGAGTATTTTTTTGGTGGCGGCAAAAAGTGGGACAGGCAGCATAAACACTCCTCCGGCGCTTGCTCGAGCAACACCCGCGGTAGGGGTAAAGCATCGGAACAAACAGGGGACAAATTTTTGCGCTAAGAACGAAAAAAAAAATGCGGTTATTATCCTTATCAGGTATCCTGGAGCCTGACCTTAAGAAACACCAAATCTGTTGGGGAGCTAAGAAAAATAGTAGCATGAAGGGTGGTTTGCACTACGGTGTCGATCAGGAATAAAGGGCATGAACCAACATCTGTTAGGCCCAAACTGAGACTCCTGTAAATAAATTTCTTATCCGTCGGATTACAAGGAACGAATTGGTTTGGTCTAATGTTGGTAATATACTCACGCGGCTGTTCCGGCAATGCCTCCGTCAACCCAATATTTGGTGAGGACTCCGGCAGAATACCTGTTGGCCGAGGTACACTAGGGGGGGAAGAGTAGCTCAGTATTATCCTTGCAGTCGTGGGAAAAAGTGGAGTTAACACTGGGCCGTTCGGCAACGACAACCACAGACCAACTTTTGCTTTCCAAGAGAGAATGACTGTATCTATACTTATGAAACTTATTACAATACATGTTTAAATGTTCTCTGGAGTGGTTAGCTCTCGTCTTCCGCTATTATCGGAGAAAGGCATTATTTCGCTGTGGAGCAAAGGGTTGGAAAGCGGGCGTGATACTATCTTGGGATGTGCCAAGCCACCATCGTGAACTCCACTTTTGCTTACGACTACGTCCCTCCAAATAACTGAGGTGCTGAATAAGGCGCGCGCTTGCTCGAGTGGTTAAGGAATTCTACTGGGCACAAAGGGGGGGTGTTTTCGTAGAAGACAGGGATTATCTCCTGGGTGAACTTAAATTAGCCGCGCGAGGTTATCCTAGCCCTTGTACTGGTAGCCAGAGGCGCCATATTGGTTTGAGAAAGTTCAGGATGTGCGACCCAAGTTTCCAGATACCAGGTTCTGCAATGGTAATAAACCCCGCGTTTCTCTCGCTCTCTAGATTGGATCATCTAGCACCACCACACCTCACAAGCCTTTCCTCTACATCCCTCTATAACCATAATCCTCAAAGATATAATATTTATATCAACACCACCAACTCGCAAAATAATATTAGCAATCTTTACAATACCCCCGGCTGCCGGAATCGTAATACTATCCCTTCTGCCCACAGCACCGATAGTTTCAACATGTACAACAGTCATGACCTCGCGACCACCGATGACCGGTCCGAAATCCTGACTTGGCTGTCGCCTCTCGAACCCCATTTACGGCATAACGACATTCGAGTAAGCCGGGTTAAGGGCGTGGGAGAGTGGCTTTTGGGCACAGAGGAATTTAGAAGCTGGAAGGGCGGTGATTGCCAAGGTGAACCGCAAAAGGCAACTATGTTTTGTTCCGGCAATCTAGGGGTCGGCAAGACTTACATGAGGTAAGACGCCCGACGTCAGGAAAGCACAAAGCTAGATTTTTTTCTAACAATTTACGATTTTAGTTCACTTGTCATAGATACCTTGTGCGACGAGCCGGGAGAGGGCGGAGAGGATAATGCCGTGGCCTGCTTCTATTTCGATTCCACGGCGCAAAAGGAGCAGTCCGCGGTGAGTGTGTTGGGCGCTCTGTTGAAGCAGGTCGTTAGTAGTCTTGGGCAAATTCCTGAAGAAATAACGGATGCCTTTCGAAGGCATAAGAAATTCATCGGTGGACGGGATCTGCAGCTTTCTGAGATTGTGAAGATGTTGGGGAGCCTCTCATCTACGCAGCGCACCTTTTTGTGCCTTGACGCGCTGGACGAATGCGCTGCACCAGACCGCTCCATAATACTTCTCTCACTCAGGTACATCACCGAAATGTCTCCCACCACTAGTGTATTCCTGACCGGGAGACCATACGTCAGTGGTGAAGTGGAGAAGCACTTCCTAGAGGGAATAGCACATGTATCTTTAAGCCCCAGAACTGGTGATATTATCCAATACATCCAGACAAAACTTGCTGAGGACACAATATGGGGTGAGATGGATATAAATTTAGAGGCAGAAATTGTGAAGAACATTCGGGAAACTTCCTCGGAGATGTGAGTATGATTAGCTAGACACGAATTACCCAAGATATCAGCTGACATATATATGCAGATTCCGGTTAGTCTCTCTAAACCTCGACGCAATTCTACAGGAGACTACCATTCATGGGCGGCGAGAAAGTCTCCGAGTCATGAGCGGTGAATCGGGCCTCGAAGACACCTACGGCATAACATTAGATCGGATCAAGGCACAGGGCGACCACAAATCAAATCTCGGGACCACAGCTCTGATGTGGATATGCCATTCGGAACGGCAGCTGAGAGTAGAAGAGTTCTGTCAGGCCTTGGCGGTGGAAATAGAATCGACGGATTACAATGACAATGAGGTTCCCTCAATAGAGTCAGTGTTAAGCTACTGCCAAGGATTTGTTGTGGTGGATAAGGAGGGATCGACAGTTCAACTCATCCACCATACGCTCCGGGAGTATTTGGTTAATCATAGGAGCCTTTTCCAGTACCCTCATATGATTATTGCGGAGACCTGCTTGACATACCTAAATTCGCAGCAGGTAATGGCCCTCTCGGACGCTCGCGATCGGAGTATTCAACACTTGCCCTTCCTGGAATATTCAGCCTTGTATTGGGGAGCTCACATCAAAAACGAGCTGACGGATGGTGGGGAAGAGCACGCACTGAAACTATTTAGCTGCTACGAACGCCATATACCAATTAGGGCACTCTTGGAATACATGCTAGATCAAGATCCTCCTCGTTCTATTGTTGGATTTTGCAAATTCACGGGACTGCACTTTGCGTCCATATTTGGGCTTGTTGAGATTGCGAGGGCTTTGACAATGATGGACGGGGTGGATATAAACGGGGTGGATGAAACTGGTGTTACACCTCTGATACGGGCTGCTATGAATGGACATGAGGAAGTGGTGAAGCTGTTACTGGGACGCGAAGATATCAACCCCGATAGGCCAGGCGATGACAGCCGAGCACCAATCTCGTGGGCTGCGGCGAATGGACACGGGGCAGTGGTAGAGATGTTACTGGAGCGGAAAGAGGTCGACCCTAATAGGGTAGACTTCGTTGGCCTAACGCCAATATCATGGGCCGCGGCGAATGGACATGGGGCAGTGGTAAAGGTGTTACTTGGGCGGAAAGAGGTCGACCCTAACAGTGTAGACTTCGTCGGCCTAACACCAATCTTGTGGGCTGCTAGGAATGGACATGAGGCAGTGGTAGCGCTGTTGCTTGGACGAGAAGACATCAACCCCGATAGGCTAGACTCCAGCGGCCGAGTACCAGTGTCGTGGGCCGCCGAGAGTGGACACGAGGCTGTGGTGAAGCTGCTACTGGGGCAGAAAGGCCTCAACCCCTATAGGCCGGGCCATTTAGACCAAACACCAATCCTACTGGCTGCCGCGAATGGACATAAAGCAGTGGTGAAGCTGTTATTGGAGCGCGAAGACGTCAACCCCGATAGACCAGACAACAGTGGCCAAACACCGTTATCGTGGGCTGCCGAGAACGGGCATAAGGCAGTTGTGAAGCTGTTACTGGGAAGGGAAGAGGTCAACCCCGATAGGCTAGACAACTACGGCCGAACACCAATATCTTGGGCCGCTAGGAATGGATATGAGACAGTGGTGAAGTTGTTACTTGCACGAGAAGACGTCAACCCCGATAGACCAGACAAAAGCGGCCAAACACCGATCTCGATAGCTGCCAAGCATGGGCAAGATTCCGTAGTGAGGCTATTACTAGGACGGAAAGACGTCAACCCCGATAGGCCACACTGCCGAGGCCTTAAACCCATCTCCTTGGCCGCCATGTATGGACATGAGGCAGTAGTAAATCTACTGCTTGGACTGGGAAACGTCAACCCCAATAGTCGGGACCGTTGGGGGCGAACGCCAATCTTGCTAGCTGCTAAGAATGGGCATAAGGGAGTAGTAAAGCTATTACTTGGACGGAAAGATGTAAACCCCGATAGGCCGGACAGTAAGGGCCGGACGCCAATCTCGTGGGCTGCCAAAAATGGACATAACGCAGTAGTGCAGCTATTTCGTGGGTGGCAAGACACCAACCCTAGCAGTCCGGACTTGCAAGGCCTACAGCACACCCGGGCTGTGCTAAGAGGAGGGACCAGGATATCACAAAGTTAATAACGGATTCACGAGCCCTAGCCACACCACCTCCTGATCTCGGAGCGATATAATACTTCTTAGCTATCCTCGAGCCTTAACCTTGGCACTATCCCTAATTGCGCCCCGGTTTCGCTTCCACTGGCCTCACAGCTTCCATCACCTCTTGCTCAGCTCCTAGACATCCAAATACCATCCGGTTGATTTTTCCGCTCTTTCTACTCTTCCTCCCTTTACTTGACCATGATATAACTACCACCTTTTAGGGTGACTCTACTCACTATATCCTTTGCGAAATTAATTCCATGCCTGTTCCGGAACGGCCCTTCACTCCCTACCCCAGTATGATACGGGAATTGTCTGCGATTCCCCTTTCCTATTTCTGAATTCGCTGTGATATAAGTCGCGGTGAGAAATTGCCCTCGAGGGCTGCGGTTGCGGCACGAAGCTTAAGCTCACATTCTTACGATATCCAATCCCATCCCGGTTTCTAGTTTACAATTGATTTTGATTTCGGCATATGTTTTGTTTTCGTTCTCTTTATTTTCTTATTTCCTTTCCCTTCTCATTTCTCCTCTAAGAATCGATGTAGGTTAGATACCGATTTATTAAGACAGAGTTCTCACCCCATTCCCCATTCTTCCATAAAGCGATCATAGTATGCGTCCCCAAGAAACATAGAACTATGTACTCCCAATTTCCGAGTAAGACCTCGCCCCCTCATTCCCCGATAGAGGAGGAGCTTCATTTCTATAGTAATAGGACAAAATTCATTGTTGGTGGGCTCAAGTAAATTTATAACATCATATGAGCGGGCCGATTTCCATATTTCCCACCTCTCTTCCTCCTTCTTTACCACTATATTTACAGAGTGTTAAGGCCCTGTTTGGATACAACGGTTCCTTTCTACTTCGAAACGGGGAGAAGGCCATTTCCACAACAGAAACGGTCGCAAAAACCCCACCCCGACCCCCTGTTGCATGTCAATACTCAAGATGCAATAACGATGTCAAAATAAATTAATTAGGGTTTCTAATTAAAGTTTCCGAAATACAGTATGATACTAGTCTGGCTAGTATTTCACACTCTCATCCAAGAACAGTGTACATAAGCGACATGCAGACTGCAATCCACCACAACTATGGATTCTTAGAACAAAAGGATATTAATAATATAGAGGCAAAAAGGTAGGAATCTATGAACCGGAACAGACAAGGATAGATTTATTTGATCAGTGAACCCCAAATAACCATTCCATAACTACTTCACGGACCTTAAACTTGGAGCCTCGGTTAAGCTTACTGATTCTACCATTCTACGAGTACGGGCTGTTGGCAGGGGGGTGTTCACGTGCTCAACTGAATCTGTCTCTATGCCAAGCCCCCCACAATTGCTATTCACCCCAGGGGCATTGTGGTTGCCTGAGGGCGTGATTGGTTTCACAATGATAGTTCATATGCCTGGCCGGCAATGGTGATAAACCCCGCTCTTCTCTCATCGTCGGGAATTTTATCACAGAGCACTACCATACCTCATCAACCTATCCTCTGCAATATTCAGAAGAGCGAGTGACAGAGAATCGTCCCCGGATCCTACCTCCCTCACCGAGTCCCCCTATAATCCGGATCCCCTAAGGTATACCACGAGCTCCCACTCCCGAAATTATAACAATCATTTCAATACTGTCGACTCCCTAAATATTAATACTAGCCCTCTTGCCCACAGCATCAACATTCCAACATGCAGAATGATCATAGCATTACCGTCAACGATGATCAGGCAGAAATCTTGACTTGGTTGTCGCCTCTCGAGCCCCACTTGCGACACCACCACATTCGAACAAACCGGGTTAAAGACGTGGGTGAATGGCTTCTACGCACAAAGGAATTTCGAAGCTGGAAGGGCGGCGATGGCCAAAGTGAATCGGAAAAGCCAACCATATTTTGCTCCGGCAATCTAGGAGTCGGTAAGACTTATATTAGGTAAGACACGTTATGTAATAGAAGGAAAGTATAAAGTTAGATATTTTTCTGACAATTGGCAATTTTAGTTCGCTTGTAATAGATACCTTGTGCGATGAGGCGGGGCAGGCCGGAGAGGGCACTGCTGTGGCTTGCTTCTATTTTGACCCCGCGGCGCGAAAGGAACAGACTGCGGCCAACGTGTTGGGTGCTCTTCTAAAGCAAGTTGTCGGTTGTTTTAACCAAATTCCCAAAGAAATAACAGACGCATTTCGAACGCATAAAAAATTCATCGGTGGTCGGGAATTGCAACTTCCTGAGATCGTGAAGATGTTGGGGAGCCTCTCATCTACACAGCGAACATTTTTCTGTCTCGACGCTGTGGACGAATGCGCTGTACCCGATCGAGCCGACCTCCTTCTCTCGCTTAATGAGATCATCGAGATATCCCCGACCGCACGACTGTTCCTAACTGGGAGACCATACGTTGGCCGTGAGGTGAGAAAGCATTTCCCTACGGGAACAGCGCTTGTCTCGATAAGTCCCAGAAATGGTGACATTTTCCGATACATTCACAAAAAACTTGCCGAGGACACAGACTCGGGTGAGATGGATGAGGGGCTAGAGGGGGAAATTATGAAGAAGATTCCGGAAACTTTCTCGGATATGTGAGTATGATCGGCTGATACGGAATCTTATCCAGGCTATCCGCTGACCGATATATAGATTTCGGTTAGTCTCTCTGAGTCTCGATACAATTCTACAGAAGGCTACCGTTCGTCAGCGGCGAGAAAGGCTCCGAGTAATAACGGATGGATTAGACCTGGGAGATGTCTACGGCGCAACCTTAGATCGTATCAAGGCACAAGGTGGTCACAAATCAAGACTCGGGACAACAGCTCTGATGTGGATATGCCATTCGGAACGGCAGCTGCGAGTGGAGGAGCTCTGTCAGGCCTTGGCGGTGGAAATTGGGTCGACGGATTGCAATGCTGATGGCGCTCCTTCAATACAAGCAGTGTTAAACTGCTGCCAAGGATTTGTTGTGGTAGATGTGGAGGGAACGACTGTTCAACTCATCCACCACACGCTCCGGGAGTATTTAGTTAATCATCGGAGCTTTTTCCATTCCCCTCACATGATTATTGCGGAGACCTGCTTGACATACCTGAATTCGCAGCAGGTGATGGCCCTTACGGACTCCGGGAGTCAGAGTATCCATCACTTACCCTTCTTGGAATATTCAGCATTATATTGGGGAACTCACATGAAAAATCAGCTCACAGATGTTGGGAAAGCGCTTGCGCTGAGACTCTTTGGCCTCTACGAATTCCATATATCAATTAGGCCACTCTTAGAACACACACTCGGTCGAGATCCTCTTCTTCCAGTTGTGAGATTTTGCAAGTTCACAGGACTACACTTTGCGTCCATATTTGGGCTTGTTGAGATTGCAAGGGCTTTGATAATGATGGACGGTGTCGATATAAACGGGGAAGATGAAACTGGTGCTACGCCGCTGCTATGGGCTGCTATGAATGGGCATGAGGAAGTGGTGAGGCTGTTACTAGGATTGAAAGGGGTAAGCCCCGATTGGCCTGACGACGACGGGCGAACGCCTATCTCACGGGCCGCCGGGAATGGACACGCGGAAGTGGTAAATCTGCTACTTGGGCGGAGAGACGTCGACCCTAATAGGGCAGACTTCGGTGACCACACCCCAATCTCGTGGGCTTCCGAAAACGGACATGTGGAAGTAGTAAAGCTGTTGCTTGAACGGAAAGATATTGATTTCGATGGGCCAGACTCCGGCGGCCGAGCACCAATCTCGTTTGCTGCCCAGAATGGACATGGGGCGGTGGTAAAGCTGTTACTTGGGCGGAAAAAGGTAAAACCCGGTAGGCTAGACTGTGACAGACGAACTCCTATCTCATGGGCCGCCGAGAATGGACATCGGGAAGCGGTAAAGCTGCTACTTGGGCAGAAAGGCGTCAACCCTAATAGGGCAGACTTCGGTGACCAAACCCCAATATCGTGGGCTTCCGAAAACGGACATGTGGCAGTAGTAAAGCTGTTGCTTGAATGGAAAGACATTGATCCCGATGGGCCAGACTGCGGCGACCGAGCACCTATATCTTGGGCTGCTGCGAATGGACACGAGGCTGTGGTGAAGCTGCTACTGGGGCGGGAAGGCGTCAACCCCGATAGGCCAGACTCGTGGGGGCGAACACCAATCTCGTTAGCTGCCCGGTATGGACATGTGGCAGTGGTTAAGCTGTTACTTGGGCGGAAAGACGTCAACCCCGATTGGCCAGACTCCTTCCGCCAAACGCCAATCACGCTGGCTACTGAGAATGATCATGCGGCAGTGGTGAGGCTGTTACTGGGACGGAAAGACGTCAACCCCAATAGGCTAGATGTGTGGGACCGAGCACCAATATCGTGGGCTGCCGAGGATGGATACGAGGCTGTAGTGAAACTACTACTGGGGTGTAAAGGCGTCCACCCCTACATGCCAGACTGGTGGAAGCGAACACCAATCTCTCTAGCTGCCGAGGGTGGATATGGGGCAGTGATGCGCCTATTTCTTCAGCGGAAAGACGCTGACTCTGGCAGGCCCAATATATGAGGCCTACTATACCCCACCTCGTGCCAAAAGAAGGGATCAGCATATCCCAAAGTTGAGAATAGATTCCCAAGCCCTACCCACCCCGCCGCCTAATCCCAAAGCAATATAATGTTTTTTATCCTTGAGCCTTAACTTTTGCCGTATTCCCTACGCCAGCCAGGGCTCCCCTCCAATGGCCTCACCACTTTCCCTAGCCTTTGTTCAATCCCCAGGCATCCAATACCATCTCGTTAATTTTCCTCTCCTTCTCCCCTTCCTCTTTTTCCTCGACCCTGATATAGCTACCACTTTCTAGAGTGACTCTGCGCACTAGGTCTTTTGCGACGTTATTTCCATCCCTGCCCCGAAAATGCCCTTCACTCTCTGCGCTAGTACCAGAACAATGGCCCAAGACTCCCATTCCCCAATTTCAGATTCTCTGTGCTAATATAAGCCGCAGTGAGATATTGCACTCAAGGGGCTGTGGTTGCGGCACGAAGTTTAAGCTCACTCTCTTATGATATCCAATTCCCTCCCAGTTCCCGGTTCACAATAGATTTATTTTCCATCTGTTTTGCATTTGCTTTCTTTGCTTTCTTATTATCATTTTTCCCCTTCTCTTCTCTCCCATAAACATCGATGTATGTTTGATGCCATGTTATTTAAACACGCTATACTTATACCATACCTGGACAATAAGTATATGGCTAGGAATTTTATACTCGCCGCGTTAAAGGATATTTTAGCTTGTGATGTCTAACCGGGCTACCGAAATTATGATGAGCGTCCAAAACCCCTCCATACGGTAGGACTACGGTGTAGAACTACATCCGAAGAGTACCCACTGACGGTCAAATCCCCACCTCATTCTCCACCGTTGACAACTCGACCACTCCCGTGGTGGAGCAGTCAATGAAACAAACTCCAACTATCCACCAGCCAAGTGTGAGAAAGGGAACAACGTCCAGCACAGCCTCACCGCTTTGAAGGCATCACCGCAATACTGAAACTTTCCCACCAGATCCCCGTTGCGGCGCGGATGTCTAACTTACCCTCAAGCTACTGTGCGTGGACGAAATTACCTTGCAATTCAACCCCACCTAAAGAAATTGCTCCAGATTGACCAAAACCAAGCCACCGGCCAACCTCTCTTTGTTTAAGATAGTAGTTTTCTGTTTCTCTGCAGTTAGGCCAAATAGTCTTTTTTACTTTATTTTGATAATCAGCATGTTAGGGTTGGCGGGAGAGTGGTGTTGTCATAACTGAATTACTTTCCTCTTCGCTGAGGTTCGGTTAATTTTGTCCAAGCGCAATACGGTAGTGAACAATTAACTTACGATGCAACCGAAGCCTTACCCTCCCGATGATAGCCTTATCACTCTACCTTCCCGCTGCAAGAGTATGATCTTTGGAATTATGTTATATCACCCCAGGCTGGTGGCACTCGAATTGGAGGATTTCTTTCCCCCCCATTCCACCTCAATCCAATAAGGCATTGTGTCGCGCACTAGCAGGCACCCCCTACAGGCCCACATTTTACTAACTAAAATAGAAGAATTCGTTAAATACCACTCCTGTCGGCTACTCAAGGAGGTTAAGGGAATAACCAGGTTACTATTGAGAGAAAAATATCGGGCTCAACAAGCAAGGAAAGGTCAGCCTGACACTACTCTTGTTTGCTTCGTTGAAGGGGCGTGAGGGAGTAGTGTGAGTATAGCTGGGATATGCCAGGCAAAGATGGCCAAGCGGCGCTCTGACGAGCTACAGGAGTGGGCGATGTCCGGTTGTGGAGCGACACCCCCCCCCCCTTTTGAAAGGTTCTCGAAGCCACGCCACTACGGTATTGTCCGGGGACAAAATTAACCGCGCATCAACACCAACATGAAAGACTCCAGCCACGACAACAGCATTCCCCCACCAACCCCAATAATATCATGAAAATCCGAGAAACAAGTTAAAAATGTAAATTCGTAGTACAGTAGGATACATAGTAGAAACTAATATTTGATCTGGGGGAATTTCCTTAGGTGGTGTTTAAAGCACAGTGTGATAGGGAGTGTTGCGGTTGCTATCAATCATCCGTGCGCGGTTAATTTTGTCCACGCACCACACATTTAAGTAATTGTGTGGCTGGAGCAGAATAATATGTTGGCAGGCGAGCAACAGCCACAGCTACATAAATCTATCGGCGTGGCTAAGAGGGCTTCTCAAAACGGGAGTGTACGATACCGTACATAGTCCCCGTGTATGGGAGCATGAATGGAATAGCCTAGTATAACTAATACGGTAGCCCTAATAAGATGCCCATCACAGCGAAGATTTCTACTAAATGGGTTGACCATTGCGGCAAAAGCAGAACATCGCACACTTCACACCGAATCTTTCTATCCCACAACCCACCATTCTCGCAGCAAGATTTTGGAAACCAAAATTAATTTTTTTTCGAATTGAAGGATTTCTTTATCTTTTCTGGCGCAAGGCACCTCAACGCGACAATGAAAAATACAATTACTCAGCAGACCACCTGGTAGGAAGGAGAGATTTTGTGGTGGAGACTTTGTTTGACTTAGCGAGTTACCGCCACTCAAGGAAGTAGTTCTGCAGTATTGCCGGCTTGTTGATCGGGAGTTTTACACCTTAAATTACTCATCTGGTCAAGTATTCTAGCCCTTGTATTGAATGATTTAGTTGAAAAAAAAATAGTAGCCTGGGGAGTAGTATCCTCTATTGTATCGATATGGATCAAAGTGCATGAACCGACATCTGTTGGGATCGATTAGAGAGTTCTAGAAATATACTTCCTATCCTTCTACTTGTAATTACAAGGAAGGAAATACTTTAATCTGAGGTGGATAATTTACCCGTTGGAGGTATCATACATGTACTAGTACAAGACACAAGGGGAAAGTTTTGTACAAGACAGGGACTATGTTGCGGCTAACCTAAATTAACTGTTCGTTAATTTTCCAGGGGGTGCTTGTACTCTTAATAGTTACAAGTAGATTTTCTGTCAAGCTTGCCGATTCTACATATTTGTACCACTCTCCAAAGGGCTCGGTTAGATGGGTGTTCGCGTATGCAACTAAATCTGTCTCCATTCCAAGAGATAGAGTGGCTGCCTCTGTTACAAGTATGATACCGCCCTATGGTAGGCCTGAGGCGTGATATTGGTTTCACAAAGTTCATCGGCGGCAGGCTAGGCAACCATGATTAACCCCTCCGTTCTCTCACTGTCTGGAATTGTATCACCTAACACCATCATACTCGAGCATCTCGTCAACCTATCCCCCACAATATTCCCAAGGGTGAGGAACAGAAAAACGTCGTAACTCCGTTACCGAGTCCCCCCATAATCCTGTTCCGCCAGGATACAATTCTATTAGTACGGCCGGCTCCTCAAATTATAATAACATCCTTTCCAACGCCACCGGCTCCCGGGGTCAAAATAGCAGCTGTTCCAATACTACCGGCCCCCAAGACCACACATAACACTGAACCCCCCACCTACAACCCCAACAATTTCAGCATGCATAACGATCATGACATTGCACTCACTGGTGTTCAGTCCGAAATCCTAACTTGGTTATCGCCACTCGAGCCACACTTACGGCACCACGACATTCGAACGAACCGAGTGGAGGGCGTGGGTGAGTGGCTTCTGGACACAGAGGGATTTCGAAGCTGGAAGAACGGCGATGGCCAGGCTGAATCGCAAAAGGCAGCTATGTTTTGCTCCGGCAATCTAGGGGTCGGCAAGACTTACATCAGGTAGGGGCGGTGTCGGAGAGTGAAGAAGCCCAACACTGGATATCCGCTCTGACAAGTTCCAATTTTAGTTCACTCGTAGTCGATACCTTATGCGATGAGGCAGGAGAGGCCGGAGAGGATATTGCCGTGGGCTGCTTCTATTTCGATTCCACGGTGCAAAAAGAACATTCTGCGGCGGCTGTGTTGGGCGCTCTGCTAAAGCAGGTTGTCGGTAGTTTTGAGCAAATTCCTGAAGAAATAACGGATGCGTTTCGGAGGCATAAAAAATTGATTGGCGGTCGGGAACTGCAACTTCCTGGGATCGTGAAGATGTTGGGGAGCCTCTCATCTACCCGGCGCACGTTTTTATGCCTTGATGCGCTAGACGAATGTGCTGTCACTGATCGGGCCAAGGTACTTCTCTCACTCAAGAAAATCATCAAAATGTCTCGGACTACTCGAGTGTTCATAACCGGGAGACCCTATGTCGCTGGTGAAGTGGGAAAGAATTTTGCAGAGGGGATAGCACTGGTATCAATAAGCGCCCGGACTGTTGATATTATTCAATACATTTACGCAAAAATTGCCGAAGACGCGAATTCGGGCGAGATGGATGAGAGATTAGAGGAAGAAATCTTGAAGAAGATTCCGGAGAATTTCTCGGATATGTGAGTATGATCGGCTGAATGCGTAATCTCACCTAATCTATCCACTGACGGAAATATATCTAGATTTCCGTTGGTCTCTCTAAATCTCGATGCAATTCTGCAGGAGACTACCATTCATAGGCGGCGAGAAGGGATCCGAGTATTGACGGGCAGATTTGGCCTGGGAGATACCTATGGCCCAACCTTGGATCACATCAAGGCACTAGGTGGTCACAAATCAAAACTTGGGACGGCGGCTCTGATGTGGATATGTCATTCGGAGCGGGAGCTGAGAGCGGAGGAGCTCTGTCAGGCCTTGGCGGTGGAAATAGGATCGACGGATTACAATGCTGATGACGCTCCCTCAATACAGACAGTGTTAAACTGCTGCCAAGGACTTGTGGTAGATGAGGGATCGACTGTTCGGCTCATCCACCGTAGCCTCCTGGGGTATTTGGTCAGTCACCCTAGCTTTTTCCAGAGCCCTCACTCGACAATTGCGGAGGCTTGCTTGTCTTATCTTAATTCGAAGCAGGTAATGGCACTTTCGGGCACTAGCGCTCAGGGCATTCAACATCCACTCTTCCTTGAATACTCATCTTTGTTCTGGGGAACCCACCTGAGAAAGGGATTTTCGGATGGTGGGAAAGCACTTGCACTAAAACTCTTTAGCAGCTATGAACGCCATATATCAATTAGACCGCTCTTGGAAAAGGTGGTCGGTATAGATCCTGTTCGTTCTATTGTGAACTTTTACAAGTTCACGGGGCTACACTTTGCGTCCATATTTGGGCTTGTGGAGGTTGCGATGGCTTTGATAAACATGGACGGCGTCGATATAAACCGTGTCGATGAAACTGGTTGTACGCCGCTCTTATGGGCCGCCAAGCATGGATATGAGGGAGTGGCAAAGTTGTTACTGGAACGGGAAGAAATCAACCCCGATGGGCCAAACAACGACCTCCGAGCGCCTATCTCGTGGGCCTCCAGGAATGGGCATGGGGCAGTGGTGAAGCAGTTACTGGCCCGCGGGGACGTCAACCCTGATAGGCTAGATATGTGGAACCGAACGCCAATCTCGTGGGCTGCCAGAGATGGACATGAGGCAACAGTGAAGCTGCTACTTGGACGGGAAGATGTCAGCCCCGATAGACCGGACTGTTACGGGCGAGCACCAATCTCCCTGGCTGCCAAGAATGGAAATGGTGAAGTAGTGAAGCTGTTTCTTGGACGGAAAGACGTCAACCCTGACAGACCAGACAAGGGCGGCCGAAACCCAAAATCATGGGCTGCTGAGAATAGACATGAGGAAGTGGCGCAGTTATTTGATGGGCCAAAAGACGTCAACCCTGACAGGCCCGACGTGTGAGGCGTATGATACCACACCCCCGCTTTCTGCTAAGAGGCGGGATCGGGACATTGCAAAGTGGAGAACAGATTTCCAAACCCTATCCGCACCGCCGCCTAATCCTGAAGCGATATAATGCTTGAAGCTATCCTTGAGCCTTAGCCCTTACCACATTCCCGATATCATCCAGGGCTTCCTTCTAGTAGCCTCCCCGCTTCCCTTAGCTCCTGTCCAACTCTCTGGCATCCAATATCGTCTCGTTGTTTTTCTCGCTCTTTCCCCCCTTCCTCCATTTTCTTGGCCATGATATAACTACCCCTTTTGTAGTGACTCTGCGCACTAGGTTCTTTGCGAAATTATACCCGCACTCCCCCGAGAAAGACTTTCCCCGTCTACACAGGTACTGGAATATTAGCCCCGATCCTCCCTTCCTATTCTCACATTCGGTGATAATACTATTAAAGAATGTCAAAACGGGGTATCGCAGTTGCCACATGAAGTTTAGCCTAGTTTTTTATGATAATATTATCTGATTTTATCACGGTTTCCGGCTTATGATACTATAGATCTCCTCCGTGTATTTTATCTTGGCTCTACATTTTGTTATTTTCCTTCTCTAATTTCTCCCGTGGATATACATATACCCTAGAGATGGATCTACCAAGAAACCGTGCGCTTCTACCAGGGCAACAAGCCTGCGGCTAGAATTTTTACCGTCATCACAAGAAGGAATGTTTTGCGTAGCGACATCCAACCCGATTGCTATAGTGAAAGTTCATCCAAGGGTTATTACCATTATTAGTGGCAGCATTCAGGATGGAAGTATGCTGTTCGAAGGATTTCTACCCGTGTGAGGCTACTCTCTTGTGCTGTACGATACTTCCTATTTTCACAACGACCACACCAATCCCCATCCTCTCCCCCGGTGGAGGAGAATTGATCAGCAAACCCTAACCCTACAGTAACGATGCGTACTGTGCCTCTGGTCCCCCAATTTTGGGAGCATTGATGGAATAGCCAGGTGTAATTAATGGCTCTAATGAGATGCCCATCTCATTGAAGATATCTGCTGCTGCTGGGCTGGTCGATCTTTGCGATAAAAGCAGAACATGATACTCTTCATTAGAGAATCTTCTCCGGCCACATACCTTGCTGTGGGACTTTAGTTTGACGAATCATTTTTTCGGGTGGGTGGGATTTTTTGTTTTTTTAAACGGGGAAATTTGGTGCGGCAACGCACGATGTAACGGTTTGGCGGACTTTTTTTTTCATGGGAGAGGGATTTTGTGGTAGGGACCTAGCGAGGCCATAGGAGTTGGGGGGTCGCGTAAGATGGGCTCAGACGTGCTGGAACCAAGATAATATATTATAACTCTACAACAACGAGCCAGAGTAATGCAATTGGGGCTATATCCTCTCCTCCAAAGAAGTTTTAGGTAAAGGAAAGACGTGCCGGATGAATCTTTTCTGCAGCTCGCTAAACCTCTAGAGCAATTCATCATGCTCCGGAACGACTCCTCCTGTGACTTCCAGAACCAGCCATAATCTCTGAGAATAATAGAACAATGACATTGTGTAGAGGGGTTTCTACTAAAACCACGTATTGTTTTTACCAGCCTATCCTTTTGAGATCAATCCGTTCGTCCATATCCAGATATAGGTCTGGCGGCGCGAGCGGTCCTTCATTAGGGGCTAATCTAGATAGTAACAGTCCTCGCCTCCGGACTTCTGGAAATGCCTGATACCCGCCGCTAGTTCAAGTATTCTATGGCGGTTTCTGGCAGTGGACCCGAGCGCCAAGTCCATCCGTCTTCCAGTCCAAGCAAATCGATAACAGTACGTGAAAGGGCTTCCGGGACGGGCGGGTATCTTGGAATCCGTCCGGATGGGTGCCTTCAACCAGCGGGCGGGGACTGCAAGTGTGTCAAGTTGCGGAATCCGCATCGCGACTCAGGGTGATGGGTGGGGAATATAGACACCGGGCAAACCCTATAGGTAATTAGCGGGGAGCACATCGACACTTTGGAAGAGCTTCCCATGAAACGTCAACTAGTACTTTGGGGCCTCAGACAGCGCCCCATTCGGGAGTGCTTAAACACCTGAATTCATTGGAGGGAGGCTACACCTTGGAGAGGAAGTGAAGAAAAGTTTCCCGGATATCCGGATCTAAGCGTCCGACGCCAACGTCCTACCATCAGTCCGCGCACTCCTGTAACTGTCCATCACAATTTAAATGTTCGTTGTTATAGTAATGGTCGGATTCAAGATGCTACGGAACCCATCTTGTCTCGCTTATCGCACTTGTTGGTGGTGGTGCTGTTCACGAACCATAAGAGGGCAAAGGACAAATATTCTTGAGTTGCTTTGGGGGGTGAAAAAACAAGACTTTGCAGGTATCGCATGTGGACTTAGTTCAAGTTAGTGTTCTATGGGGGAGGGGCTTGCTTGCAGGGGTGTTCATCTGCACAAGGCGATCGCTCCATGCCAAAATTACGAATAAGCAGTTTTTACGGTCGGCACGCTATATTTCTTCTGGCGTTTACGAACACAACTGCTATTGCATAGAGAGATAACCGGCCGGAGCCTCAAGGTTTTAGTGATATGCGAGAGCAGTCATGCTCGCAAAAGTGAGAAAATTACGACTAAATTAACTCGGTTCTTAATTGGATCTAGGCCCGAAACGGTAATAGGATTAAAGAGTAGGGTAACAAAATAACGAATACCAGTTAATGAGATCTAGCGAGCTCTCACCAAGCTAAGCCTTATCTAGAGAATACTGTACTATTGCTTTTCTAGGTGTTTTGGATTGGGTTGCGAAAGCACTAAGCCCGATCTCCGATAGCTAGTTTAACGAGTTTTTAAGGTATTTTACCTCTCACGATATGTGGTAGCCTAAGCCGTTAACATATTAATTCCACAAAGTTCGGGGACCTGCTAGTCCAGGCAACGGTGATAAGCCCCACTTTTTGCTCAATCGCGAATCAACCTACTTATCCTCAACCATATTCCGAAGAGCGAGGGACAAGAAAACATCTCCAGATCCTAGCTCCGTCACCGAGCCCCCCCCCCCATAATCCGGATCCATTCTATCAATACAGCGGGCTCTCAATAATCATAATCCCGGCCTTTTCAACACTGCCAGCCCACAAAGTCATATTAACGCTTGTTTTAATATTGCCCGCCCCCAAACCTCTAATACTAGCCCTCTTGCCCACAACACCGACGGTTTCAACATGCAGAATCATATTACGGTCACGGAGGATCGGTCCGAAATCCTAACTTGGTTATCGCCTCTCGAGCCCCACTTGCGGCACCACGACATTCGAGAAAACCGGGTTAAGGACGTGGGTGACTGGCTTCTGCGCACAGAGGAATTTCGAAGTTGGATGAACGGTGATGCCCAAAGTGAATCGCAAAAGGAAACCATGTTTTGCTCCGGCAATCTAGGGGCCGGCAAGACTTACATTAGGTGAGACACGCACTGTTAGGGAGGGAAGCTCAAAGCCGGATATTGTTTCTGAAGTTACAATTCTAGTTCACTAGTAATCGATACATTGTGTGACGAGGCGGGAGAGGCCGGAGGGGATATTGCCGTGGCCTATTTCTATTTCGACTCCGCTATCCAAAAGGAACAGTCTGCGACGAGTGTCTTAGGTGCTCTTCTGAAGCAGGTTGTCGGCGGTTTTACCCAGATTCCTGGAAAAATCATGGATGCGTTTCGAAGGCATAAAAAATTCGTTGGCGGTCGGAAACTACAACTTCCGGAGATCGTGAAGATGTTGGGGAGCTTCTCATCTACACAGCCCACATTTTTCTGTCTCGACGCTGTGGACGAATGTGCTGCACCAGATCGAGCCAAGATCCTTCTCTCACTCAAGGAGATCAGCAAAGCGTCCCCGACCAGTCGAGTGTTCTTAACTGGGAGACCGTATGTCGGGGGAGAAGTAGGAAAACGGCTTTCTGAGGGAGTAGTACTTGTATCGATATGTCCCCCAAGGAGTGACATTGTCCAATTCATTCAGACAAAACTTGAGGAAGACACAACCTTGGACGAGATGGATGAGAGATTGGAGGCAGAAATTGTGGAGAAAATCCCAGAAACTTTCTCGGATATGTGAGTATGGTCCACTAAATAGAGAATCCTCTTCAGGATATCTGCTGACAGATATATGTCTAGATTTCCGTTGGTCTCACTGAATCTTGATGCAATCCTACAAGAGACAACCATTCATCGGCGGCGGGAAAGGCTCCGAGTAATGACGGACGGATTGGGCCTAGAAGAAGCCTACGGCCAGACCGTAGATCGGATTAAGGCGCAGGGTAGTCAGAAATCAAGGCTCGGGATGACTGCTTTGATGTGGATATGTCATTCGGAACGGCAGCTAGGACTGGACGAGCTATGTCAGGCCTTGGTGGTAGAAATAGGATCGATAGATTCCAATGATAACGGTGCCCCCTCGATAATAACAGTGTTAAACTGCTGCCAAGGATTTGTCGTGGTGGATGAGGAAGGGTCGACCCTGCGGCTCATCCACTACACCCTCCACGAGTATTTGTCAAGTCATCGCAATCTCTTCCGGAACCCTCACTCAACAATTGCAGAGACATGTTTGACATATCTGTATTCGAAGCAGGTGATGGCCTTTTCCGATCCTCGAGCCCAGAGCACCCAACACTCACCTTTCCTGGAATATTCGTCCTTATACTGGGGAGCCCACATGAAAGAGCAATTTACGGATCATGGAAAAGAACTTGCACTGAAGCTTTTCGATCGCTACGAATACCATATATCAATCAGGCTACTCTTGGAACACACTCTCGGTCGATGTTCTACTCATTCCATCGTAGGCCCTTACAAGTTCACCGGAGTGCACTATGCATCCATGTTTGGACTTGTTGAGGTCGCAAGGGCTTTATCAATGATGGATGGGGTGGATATAAACGGCATAGATGAAACCGGTGCTACGCCGCTCTTATGGGCTGCTAGGAGTGGACATGAGGCAGTGGTAAGCTTATTACTGCGACTGAAAGACATCGACTCCAATAAACCAGATTGCAACGTCCGAACGCCTCTCTCCTGCGCTGCAGAGAACGGACATGAGGCGGTGGTGAAGCTGTTACTTGGGCGGAAAGACGTCAACCCCGACAAGCCAAGCGACGACGGCCAAACACCAATATCGTGGGCTGCCGGGAATGGACATGAGGCAGTGGTGAAGCTCTTATTGGGGTGCGAAGATGTCAACCCTGATAAGCCAGACAACGACGGCCAAACACCAATATCGTGGGCTGCCGGGAATGGACATGAGGCAGTGGTGGAGCTGTTATTGGGGCGCGAAGATGTCAACCCTGATAAGCCAGACAACGACGGCCAAACACCAATATCGTGGGCTGCCGGGAATGGACATGAGGCAGTGGTGGAGCTGTTATTGGGGCGCGAAGACGTCAACCCTGATATGTCAGACAACGACGGCCTAACACCAATATCGTTGGCTGCCAAGAAGGGACATGAGGCAGTGATGAAGCTGTTACTAGGACGCAAAGACGTCAACCCCAATAAGCTAGACAGCTACGGCCGAACACCAATATCATGGGCTGCTGAGAATGGACATGTGGCAGTAGTGAAGTTGCTACTAGGACGCGAAGACGTCAACCCCAGTTGGCCAGACACCTTTTGCGGAACACAAATCTTCTTGGCTACCATAGGTGGGCATAAAGCAGTGGTGACGTTGTTACAAGAACGAGAAGGCCTTAACTCCGGTAGGCTTGGCTTATGATGCCTACTGCACTCTAGTATCCTATTAAACGGAGTGGCTAGGGCGTCATAAATTTGATAGCAGATTTCCAAGCCCCGCCTCCTACCGCCAACCAATCGCGAGGACATAATGCAATACTTCTCCCTGATCCCCTGATCCTAACCCTCCCACCCCTCCTTCCGGTGCCAAGGACACCTCTCTTCCTGGGGCTCTACTACCGTCTTTGGCTCTTTTTCAACTCCTAAGCATCCAATATGGTCCGATTGATTCCACCCTCATTTTTTTTCTAACTTTTTTTGGCTTGATTGTGATTAAACTGCCATCTCATCCGGATTATTTTCGCACTAGGCCCCTTGAGAATCTATTCACATTTATTTTACACGAGGCTCTTCGCTATCTATGCCGTGGTGGAATACTGACCCTTGATTCTCTCTTTCTATCTTCAAATCCTTATAATGTAAGTCGAAGTGGGATATTGTATTCCAGGGTTGTGGCTGCGGCATGAAGGCCATGTTCACTTTTCTGTGATATCTATTTCTGTTCCAGTTCCTTACTTACTATAGATTTTGCGTTCCTTACCCTCTATCTTTGTTCTCTCTACTTTCTTATCCCCTCGCTCTCCTCATGGATATAGATGTATGTCAGATACTAAATTATCTGGAGATAGTATACTGATAGTTGGGCAAGATTTTAATAGTTAGGAATTTTGTACCCGTCGCTGTAAAAGGTGCTTTTGCTTGTGATGTCTAACCCGGTTGCTGAAATTATGAATGGGCATCCAATACTTTTGTTAGCCTTCTACATGGCAGCATTCTTAATTGCTATATTTAAAGGGCGTCTACGAGACTATTAACTCTCCACCAGTCCATTCCCCGTCCCCAATAACATAACCACCATTCCCGTGGTGGAGCATAACCAATGAACTAAACCCTAACCCTCCATCAACGAAGAGTGGGGGGAGAGCAATATGTACTAGTACGGCCACAGTCCCGCTATCTTTAAATCTCCACCGCAATACTGATGCATAACTAATACCCCACGGGATGCCCATCGTAGCGAAGATATCTACCCTCCAAGCCTGTCAATCATTACGACACGAGCGGAACCCAATTCTATTCATCATCCTACCACATACCTCGCTGTAGGAGCTTGGTTTTCGGAATTATTTTTTATTGCCCCCGGTTATCAAGACTCGAGTAATGGTATTTATCCCCTCCCCTTCTCGCTCCAATTCCAGAAGGCAATGCACCGTGTTTCAACAGATACTGCTTGTAGACCACTATTCTATCAACCAAATACAGCAGCACGCCCCTCCTCCATGCTTCGAGTATAGGGCATAAGATAATTGTAAATCTACTACTCAACCGGAAAGATCTGTGCATCAATAGGTGGGGGAAAAAAATTGGTCAAGCACCACCCAGTTGGCTACTAAAGGAGGGTCTGAGGGAGTTGCCAGGTGCTATTGGGGCGGAAGCATATAGACCCCAACACGCGCGGAAAAGCCGGTCTAAGCCTACTATAGTCTTGTTGGTTTCGTTGGGGGGGGGGCGTGAGGGAGTGGTGGAGCTACAGTTATCAACTCGACAACAGTCTTGGTGAAAGCTCACTCAGCAAAAACTAAGCGGGAATAAGTACGATGCGCTCCCACCCCCCCCCCCCCCGCGACAATGAAAAACCCCGTAGATACTGTTTAGAGGACTCAATATATTCCAGTTCCTTTATATTTCATGTTTAATCCTTCACTTTTTTCCACCATTGCAATTGCATTTTCTGCCTTCTGCCAAATACCTGTTGGGTGCACAGGCCACCCCAGTATTCTGCAATCACCAAGACTTATGCCTGCCTAGACTGGACTATGAGACCGGAAGACTCAACCCCCATTAGTTAGACGATGCCCCCCCCCCAACACCAATCTCGTGGGCTGCGCGGAATGGACATGAGGCGGTAATGAAGCAATTACTTGGATGGAAAGGCAGCAAACCTGTCGGGCAATGTATGAGGCCTACCCCACCCCCCCGCAGCTGCTAAGCGGGGGGATCGGAATGCCACAAACCGACAACAGAGCCCCAAGCCTTACCCGTGCCGCCTACTACTCGAGTAGTCCTTAAGCGACACAATATTTCCTCGCTATCCCCGAGCCCTGATATTCGCAGCATTCCCGATGGAACCAAGGATACCGTATTATGATACCTGGTTTTATTCGCCTGCCGCTAGTACGTTGAAATAAGAGTTTTCTTCGTAATCTGTCTCGAATTCGCAATAAAACGCGTTCACTTAACCTTTTATGGTCAAAAT
>Ga0307509_10001271_pt1 | contig 42799 bp, 50 predicted proteins | sample 10_EM_MG_FD_202245 | JGI IMG/M metagenome (GOLD analysis project Ga0307509, IMG submission 202245) | Populus trichocarpa ectomycorrhiza microbial communities from riparian zone in the Pacific Northwest, United States - 10_EM | ecosystem: Host-associated > Plants > Roots > Unclassified | place...
GTGGGGGTGGCCTTGGAGGACATGGTGGTGGGGGGATGCCAGTCGGGATCAAGATGGCCGGGGGTCCAGGCGGGACCGGGGGGGTATTTACCCTTGGCGAATTCCTCCGCCTCCCTGGTGTGGGGGTATTTCTTGGCAAACGCCTCAGGGTTGCCGTACGGGGTGGGAGGGGAAGTCGACATGTCGTATCTTGGGAGATCCGGGTCACCTGAGGGGGAGGGCCAGACTGTGTTAGGAGTGGGTGCGGGTGGAGCCGGATGAGCTCTTTCTTTTCCCTTCCCTTGGCGAGCGGGGTTGGTGCTGTTGGTGGGGGTGGGACGGGGCCCAGCAGAGGAGCGTGTGGCCTGTTGTGGGACACTAGGGCGCTGGGGGGGGAAAGAGGCCTGAGCGGCTGACGGGAGACGGGAGGCAATGTCCCGGAGGGATGCCTGGAGTGGAGCCAGGTTTGGGGGTTGTGGGGAGAAGTCCAGGTTAGCAACCTGAGAGGACAAGTCGTGGATTTCAGTCGAGAGAGTCTCAAGGGCCGTCGCGATGTGGACGCTCGACTGAAGGGAGGTGCAGAGTAGAGGGAGGAGCATTTGTTCCCCGATGGATAGGGTGGAAATGTTTGCAGGAGTGATGGGGGGGAAACCCGCGGCGGGGAGCCCAAGGTCAGCGGCAGTCTGGTGGAAAAGCGAGACCAGATGGTCGAGATTCCCAGTGGTCGGGGGGGGAGAAAGAGGGGCTGGAGTGCCGATTCTTGAGGGGCCATCCCGATGGGAGGCCATGTCTGGAGGTGAGGGTGGGGACGCGAGGCCCAACAATGAGGACGAAAAGCTGTGGGGGAGGAGATCGTGCGCAGAACGACGTGGTGTTGAGAAATGTAGGGGGGGGGGAAGAGGGGAGCGGAAGCGTGCTAACAGAAGGGGATTTTTTGTTTTTGTTTAAGTCATGTATTCGTTTGTTTAGAGGTACAAAGAACTCGCGTGCAGCGGTAAGCTATGGCGTAAACAAAACCTATAATAAAACAACTAACAAAAGAAAATCCTAACCACCCAGTTCTCCAAAGCGTAGCCAAACCATGACGCAATAACCAACCAAGGGAAAACATCATAAACTTGTAAAGAAATATCCAAAACCAACAGATCTCACGATCCCCGTCTTAAACAACAAAGTAAGGAAACCCCAAAACAAATCAAACAGCCTCCACGGGAGAAAACCTGAAACGGGGCGAGGGGGAGAAGGAAGGGGAGGGAACAGGGCTGTGGGCAGTACTGGAAGTAGGGCTCGGGGGGAACATGTCGGGTGGGAAACCGGTGGCCGTGAGTGCAATAAATCTAGAAAGGGTGGCGATATCGTGATCGGAGGACCATAGGGGCGAGGTGGCGTCAAGCGAGGTGAGGGTCGGGAGGAGACTCTCCTTCAGGCGGCGACGGGCCTTGCAGTGGAGGATGGCATGCTCAAAGGTTTCAGCCGAGGCGCGGCACCTGGGGCAGAGAGAGGGAGTGTCCCGATTAAACCAGGAAGGGTGGGCTGCGAGGTAGCTTTTGCCAGACCGCATCTGATGGAAGCGACCGGCCATCAACTTGGGGAGGCCCATGAAGGGGTGGGGCGCGAGCGACGGTGGGTAAGGATAGCCTGGGGGAGGAGGAGCGAGCGAGCACCACTGCCTGTGGAGGATCGCCCGGGATTCTTTTCTGAGGGCGGCGTACGAGTCCGAAGGAGCGTCCACCGGGGAGATGCTAACAGAAGGGGAGGAAACTGCCCTTTATATACACTTCCTTCATTACATGAAGCACAGCCCATACCAAGGAAATCTCTAGAAACTACTAGAATACAATAGTATACTTGGTCACAGGACAGAGTCACCTGACTCGGTCATCTGACCAGAAAGAAAGAATAACGTAAAATTCAACAGAGCACTACAGGGATGTTACTGTGGCCACCTCTATCTCGCCAGATGGGCAATTACCATTAGCGTTTCCTGGTCTAAAGTTAAAGGATGGCATTGTGATTTCAGAGTATGATATGATGGCAATATCTCTTTCATTGGTTTAAGAGGCTCTGACCAGAATATTGACAAACATAGTATGGTTGAGCTGCCCTAATTGTCACATCTATCAAGAGGCCTGCATCATAGCGCTGGCACTTGCTATGTTGATGCAGGAAGCTGCATAATAATCTCTACACAGATAGCCCTATTTCTACCCATTAGTGTTGCGAATTGTATCACAGAAAGCGACGATGTTGTATTGCTAAGAGAGCGAGAAGGAAAGAAGGAAAGACGTGAAAACAACATAGAAAGGCAAACACAAGGAAACCATCCAACTGCAGAAAAGCGTACGCAGCACCACCACCACCCGGTACATGTTCTACGCCCATCTACTGTAACAATTAGCAAAGCCTTATTGCATTCACAAACCAACAATTTTTAAATATAAGAATGGAATGCGAAATTTTCGCATTGAATATCTAAAGAGTTGAGCTAATGTTAAGACCGTAAAGACCTGCATTCCAATTTGGCTAGTTCCCCAGGGCCCTCCCCCAAGAACAGTCCACTATTCTCAGTATATTTCCCAGGGTGCTATCTGGGATGTCTACCCCCTTCCCGACTCCGCCTTCTTCTACATTGCCAACAGAGTACCTACTGCACCAGCTATCTCCACCCCATTCTTCATTGCCTCCTCCTCCATGCCCACCCTCTCAGTCAACTTTTTGCCGTCCTCACAACCTCCAATTACCCCAACCCCGAGAGCCTTCTCCATAGCGTCCTGGGCAATGTCGTCCTGAGTATCCTTCTCGGCTTCCTCCCTCCATTCCAGCAGACCAGACCCGGACCAAGTACTTTGCAGTTTGAGGAATACTACTAGTGCAGTGAGCTCGTTGACGGCATAATCAGAGACTTTTAGGACAATGGGGCCATTATCGGCACGAGGATATCTTGACATAGAGTCATAGAGAGTTGGAACACAGGCGGAAACTTGTTCTGGATCAACTCTCCGCGTCTCAACTTCAGCCTTAAAAATTGCCCCAAATGCCGGTTGTTTTGCGAGGAGAATAAGTCCCTCTTGGGTACGATGAAACCCACTAATCTTCCCATGCATCATAGCAAAGAAAACTATCGATTCTATAGTAAAATATTCAGCTACCTCTTATCAAGCACGCAGACTGGGTGAAGGTTCAGCGAGGCAGCACCCTTAGCAAGGTACCATATTTACTGGAATAATGAACCTCACGCTAAGACGTCTAGAATTCCCGTTTTTGGATAGGGGGCGAAAGCACCACCAGCACTGACCCCCGAAGCCTGAGCTTACCACAGAAAAAAAGAAAAGGGAGCCTGACCATACTAGCAAAGGCAACTTCAACCTCTTAGCGTGAGGTTCAATTATTCCAGTAAATACGGTACCACCCTCAGCAAGGCTTACAGATCACGGAACCCTCAAATATACAACCCCCTCAAATACACATTCGCTCCTGATTGCGCTCCTGATTGGCTGAATCTTAGTAATCCAAGGCTGCAAGCCAATCAGCGAGGAGTGCCTATTTGGAGAGGTTGTGTATTTGGGAGTTCCGCGATCGTATGAGCCAAGTCTCGCTGAGGATGCTGCCTTGCTGAACCCCATTCTTGAGTGATGTCATACCGAGCGCTCCGCCTACACTGAATTTCCGCTGAAACTCCAACTTATCCGCTCTCTCGTGTAAAGCAATGCTCTAATAATAAATTAGAATGAGAAGGAGAATAAAGAGTGTAGGAATTTTACCGCAAGGGCAGTATTTTTTTTAGCCTGCTGGACAATTGTTCTGTGAAGCTCCATCCGTTGCATATAGTGCCTCTCTTGTTGCTCCATTTGTTTCTCATTTTGCCGCTCCAAAAGCCTCTCAAATTGCTCCATCTGCTCCTTCTCTTGTTTCACTAGCTTGTCCTGAAGCTGTTGATACGATCTTTGTTCGATTTTGTCCTCCACACCATCGTAAGATGTGTGGGTTACATGGCCCTCTGAGCTATGGCTTGTTACAGTAAGAGAGCGATTAGAGGCCAATTGCGAGACAATACGGTAGGCAGGAGGGCGAAGTGCGAGTATCGGGGAGACCCTTGACATGAATAACGAGAACATTCTTAGCGAGCTGAGAGATTGTGTTAATTGACTTTGAGCAAAGAAGAAGTGATCCTGCTTGCTTGGTGGGGGAAAAAAAAGAGTAGTCGCTCACCTGAATAACGGCAGCATTTTTGCTGGCTGAGATTGTGTTAATTGAGTTTAAGCGAATAAGAAGCGACCACGCGGGGGCCGCAACTCTGAAGCTGAAAACGTGCAAGTCCCGGCAATCATTGTGACGTCAGTAACGCCACTCTCGGAGATCGAATGCAGCACCCATACTATGAACCCACGACTGATAGAGAAAGCTATCACTCGCCATTTCCGCTTCAACCACCTCCAAAAGTGGAAAACTTCTAGAGATACAGTAGTAACTATGGCCAGTCCCGCCAAAAAGAGGAAGAACCTCCCCAACACTCAACCAACTAGAACTCTTCACTATTTCTTCGAGAAGCAGACAGCTACTAAAAAGGAAGCTCTGGGCTCAGCTCCTACATCTGACCCCCAACTAGGTCCATCTGCGCTCACAGATGGGCAATACGCAAACGAGTTGGCAGAGGAATGGAAACACGAGGATAAAGCTAGCAGAAATGCGACCCCGTCATTAAGCGGAGAGAGCAGTAGGACAGGAGCCAAGAGGCATATCAGCAACTCTCCAATTACAAACGCCACAGCTTCGAGTTCCCTTGCATACAGTGGTGAGGAGGAGCAGAAAGACAGTCTAACGTCGGCAACTCCTCAGGCGTCACAAGCGGCCACCCCCGTGCAAAAACCAAATGCCCCCCCCAGCATCCTGCAAACACCGAAGGAAATTGCGGCCTCGGCAGAAGATGTCCGGGAGATGGAAAGAACTATTGATTCGATGCCATTCGATGAAGACCCACTTAAATTCAACCCTGATAACTACCAAACGACAACCCGGAAATTGCCAGGCGGGAAGGCCACTTATGCACTCCTTACCCACGCATTCGTCCTGATAAATTCTACACGGTCAAGGATAAGGATTGTGGATACTCTGGTGAACTTTCTAAGAGTTTTGATAAGGCTTGATCCGGACTCTTTGCTTCCGGCAGTAAGTAGCTAACAGTGTCCCCCACATCGATTGTCACTCATCCTGATATTTCCGAAGGTTTGGTTGACGACAAATGATATTGGACCTTCATATGAGACAAACGAGCTTGGGATTGGTGGGTCGGTAATATCTAAAGCGATCATTAAGGCCAGCGGGATCACCCCAGCAGCCCTTAAGAAGCTAAATAACAAATATGGCGATCCTGGGGATGTCGCTTTTGAAGCAAAGGTTAAACAGAGAACCTTGATGATGAAAAAGCCAACTCCACTAAGTACGTTGTCAGGCTCTCTTACCTCCTCTAAAGATGACAAATATGTAGCCGACTAATGCGCTGTTGACCAGCTATCGATGAGGTATACACAACACTAGTTAAGATTTCCAGAGCCTCCGGGAAAGGTTCCCAAGAGATAAAACAACGCCATATAGAACGTTTACTTGTCGATGCTAAAGGCGAAGAAATCCGATATCTCACTAGAACTTTAATACACCATCTCCGAATCGGTGCCGTAAAGACTACAATGCTAATAGCACTCTCTCGTGCCTTTTCTCTATCCGCTCCCGAGGGAGCTGACTGGAGTATCCCAGAGCTACCGGATAGCAAAGAAGAAAGGCAAAAGCTGTTTAACAAAGCGGAGGAAGTCCTTAAGCAATGCTACGCCCGGAGGCCGAATTACAACGACATAGTACCAGGTCTGCTCAGAGGTGGAATATCCTCCTTAAGGGAAAATTGCGGAATGAGTATTCACATACCTCTGAAACCCATGCTGGGTAGTATCACTCGGGACTTGGGAGAAATTCTCTCAAAGCTGCAAGGTCGTGAATTTAGTTGTGAGTACAAGTATGATGGGCAACGGGCTCAGATACATTGCGACGATAATGGGAAGGTTTCTGTATTCAGTAGGCACTTGGAATTGATGACGAGCAAGTATCCAGATCTAGTGGAGTTGGCGTCCAATATTCGTGGCGATGGTGTAAAGTCTTTCATTATGGAGGGAGAGGTTGTAGCAATGGATACTGAGACAGGGCTCGTAAAGAACTTCCAAACGTTAGCTGGGAGAGAAAGAAAAAACGTGGATGTTGGAAGAATCAGTGTTAATGTTTGTCTGTTTGCGTTCGATCTTATGTATTTGAACGGCCAGGTGGGTCCCGTTCCTCACCCGCGAACGGACTGACGCTAACGAGATATAGGAGCTGCTCTCCCGGCCATTCCGTGAACGCAGAGAACTCCTCCGGAGCCTGTTCACTGAGATATCGCACCGTTTCACGTGGGTTAAGAGCCTTGATGCTACATCTGAGGACGTGGATACCATCCAGGACTTCTTCCATTCATCGCTAGACCTCAAATGTGAAGGAATAATGGTAAAAGTCCTTGACAACAGCTTCACCCCTCTAGCCCCCGCGTCCCCAGAGGGGGCAGGAGAATCAGATCCCAAACAATTTTGCTCTAGAAAAGGCAAAGAAATAGCCCCTGTCAAAAAAGGCTCCCGACGGAAACCCTTACTGGCGACATACGAGCCAGACAAACGTCTTGAGGTAATCACAAGTCACTCCAATCCCGTTGATATGAGCTAATACCTTACCAGTCCTGGCTAAAAGTTAAAAAAGACTACACTGCTACAACCGACACCCTCGACTTGGTTCCGATAGCGGCCTGGCACGGTAATGGCCGAAAATCTGCCTGGTGGTCGCCAATCCTCCTTGCGCTCCATAACCCAGAAACCGGCACCTTCGAAGCCGTCTGCAAATGCATGTCCGGATTCACGGACAAGTACTACATCGAAATGAAAGACACATTCGCACCGGACGGGACCAACACATCCATGGCTAAGAAAGCATACTACGAGGTCACCGATAGCTTGACGCCAGCGATTTGGTTTGAGCCTAGGGAAGTATGGGAAGTGGCGTTTGCGGATATCACGGTTAGCCCAACATACACTGCTGCGGGGCAATTTATGGATGGAGAAGGGGGGGGGAAGGGGCTGAGCTTGAGGTTCCCAAGGTTTGTGAGGAGGAGGGAGGATAAGGGGATTGAGGAGGCTAGTACGCCGGAGTTTTTGGCTGGTAAGTGGAGGTTTACATGGCCGTATCGTGGTGGCTAATTATTTCTTTAGATTTGTTCTTTAAGCAAGAAGGGGGTGGGAAGCGTGATAAGGCCACAGTGGATGGAGAGAAGAAGGGTGAAGGGGCGGACAAAGAGGCTGAGATTGATGGACAAGAGGGGGACAAGGATATGTGTAGTGAAAATGATGGAAGTGATGTCAACCTGTGAGAGCTACCAACTCTGTACCGGGGCACTTTTGTATAGTATAGACGGATGTAGAAGAGTTTCAGGTAGCCTGAGAACTAGAAGCGAGTAACTTTGGAGTTTTGCTCAACCAGTGTTGTGGCCACGATTTACCTTACTCGAATCTCATTAGATTTACCAGAGCCCCGGAGAATTGCTCCCAAGTTAGTGTGGCCCTCTCACTCGCATTTCGACTCTTGGGGACTCTTAACTTGCATCCCGCCCATAGCTTTAACGAGAAATTAAGGTTGCCCCAGCATGACCCGAACAAACAGTCTAGAAGTAAGTTCAAAGAAATTCCTTTACCAAAAACTGGTTCCCCCAAGACCAGGCCCCATGAAGCACCGATTTCCTAGGGGAACCCTACTAAAAACAAGAGCAAGATAATCTCAGAATTCTGGGCAATTGAGCCAGCAGCCAACCCCCAACCCCCCCCAGCTTAACCACTCAATCCTCCACAGGGGCGATTACCCCGACACCTCTGCTCACAACCCGAATGACCACACTTGACACATTTCCCATCATTCCCAAACCGGCATTCACTAAGGCCATTCAACCCCCCGCACTGATAACAGATCCAAGAAGCATAACACATCTCACATCGCGCCTTTTTGCAACCTCTGCAGATCTGGTATTCAATCCTGCCCCACGAGGACTTGTTGAAAGTACGGCAGGCACAGCAAGACCAGGGCTTGGAGCTTTCGGGTTCCCTCCAGGTGGATGCTTGGTCACGGGACAGGCTTCGCTCCGCAATGGAATGGGAGGAGGAGGAGGGGTTTGCAGTGCTTTTCTCCTTTTCTGAGGTGGGAGGACCTTTTTGCACGTTTTGCTTTCGAGCGGGAGGGGGCATGATGTCGTGCTTTGTTAGATGGTAGTTGACTGATAATTCTTCGTTTACTTCTGGATTCAGAGAGTATGTGTGTGTGGAGGCAAGACGTTAAATTGGAGAGTTTATTTTGGAAATGGTGGGAGTATATCACGTTCCCGGAAATGTTTGATTGAAATGAAAGTATGTCTCAAGATTTCCCCCATGAGCATCAGGATCCCGCAATATCCGCTGTTTTTCAAGATCTCAGCATAGTTCCCGAACTTTTGTTTGTGAGGTTTACAAGGCGGCTTTCCGCGACTGAGTCTCTTATTAAGCTTCACTCCATTCTTTGAATAGTGTTTGTAGTATAGCATACTAGCACTTTTATACCACAAAACTGGTCGTTTGAAACACAGCTACCTCTAAAAGCCCGAGCAAACGATACAGAAGGTGAAACCCTCCCTATACTTGAACTACTTTCCACCTCCAGTACCTGACAGCAAACACCGAGGTCCCTAATCCTGCAATGATTTGGGCATTCGAGCATTGTTAGTCCAGTCGTCCCACTGATTTCGCTCAAATACACTACCTTTAACATATCATAGCCGTATAGCCCAATACAGGCAAGGGATACCCTCAAACGGCCTTTTAATACCAATCTCAAGAATTCTAGCATCTATGCTCTACTTCATGGGGGGTAACTCAAAGTTAGGTAGTAGGATTCGAGAATCTGGTTTGATATGTTAATGTCTTTTTTCCTTTTAGTAGCCTTAGACTACGAATAAGATGTTTATTTTTAAAAAGGGCAGGTAGCACCTAAGCACTTCTATACAGCAAATACCGTGCGCCCCAACAGCTTCTTTAAAAGAAACCGATCCAATTGTATGATACTTTAACCAGTTGGCATTGGAAGAAAGTTGCTATGTAGTATTAAAACAGAATTTTAGACCAGCTGTGTAGCATCTTATGCTTTAGTCCCTAGCCAGCGAGCGGGGGGGCTGACCGCACCAGCAAAGACCCTGAGCTTCCACCCAGAGAGAGAAAATGCCACGAGCGCTTGCTACTCGGCACGCAGGTATTTCCCACAAATGCATTCACCGAATGATATATCATGACGAAGACCGTTCCCAACGTCACCGGCTATTCAATGAACCAACTCGACCATAGAGAGTTAAATATAGATTACGACATTGTATGAACTAAAAACATAGTTCAATCTATCCACTAAATCCACCCACCAGATCCCCCCCCCCCTTTTTTTTTTCACACTCTCCACCTGCATCCCCTCTGCTCCACATTACGGTGCCTACAGCTTCTAAGAAAACCTCAACTTACCTAACCACGAAGTCCCCGGCAACGGACGAAAGGCTATCCTCCAACGCAGCGAACACATCCTCCGTCTCATCGCCCAACTCGCCCTTAGAGCTATGGCTATTAACATCATTAACGAAAGCGGCAAGTGTCTTGCTGACACCACTCTCGTGGAACACCTTCCCGACCGCGAGGTGAAAGGCCAAAGAGTCCTGATCTGGCAACTCAACGCTCCTCATCCCCTCGCCGAAGACAAGCGGAGAGTTCGGCATCTTGAAAGAGATGAGCCCCCCGTAAGCCTTTTCCGCCTTATACCTGGTATTAGGTTTTGTGGGGTCGTCGAAGATGGTGCTGGCCGCAGCATTAATCCTAGCAGCAGCGATTCCCCAGTTGTAGGAGATGAAGTCGCGGTGCGCGTTTGCTTCCAGGATCAGCCCGTTGCGTGGGCGGTTGAGGGAGGAGGCACGCACACGCGAGAGAGGGAGGCCTGTGAAGGTTCGGAAGTACCCTTGCAGGACTGGGTCAGTCAGGATCTGTAGGGGGATGATGTGCGCCAGGTCGAGGGTCACGGCTGTTTGCACGGTTTCCGGGATGTAGGGCCTGTCCTTGTCGTACGCCCCTGTAACTGGACAGCGGTACCCGTCGCGGATGAGACAGCGGCTCTTTTGGTTGATGATTTGATTGGCCTGTGCTTGGGTGAGATCTGGGAAGTGTCGCTTGTTGTTCACTAGGATTGCGGATTAGGTTAGTGCTCGGATTCTTTTCTTTTTAGTTGGGGGAGGAGAGGGAAAAGGTTTACATGGGAGTAGGAATCCATCCAACCATCCACGGCAATAGCTCTCGAACTTGGCTGTGAATTCTGGCTTGAGACAGAGGCTTCTGAAGTAGTCTGGTATCCCACAGGTCTGTAGGTTTTCTATATTCCCCATGGACTTTGGGCCAAAGATGTTGTGTAGCAGATGCTGGGCGACAGAGCCAGGATCCGGGGCGTGCGAAAGAAGGGCGTCGCAGAGGGTCACTTGGCAAATCTTATACTTTAAGCTTGCCTGAGTAGAGAGCGGAAAGCACGGAAGGTCGGTCCCAGGGTGTTTCTTGAGATGTTCCTCGTAGAAGGTTGAGAGGAACATATTGGCCCAAGAGACTAGGACATTACCCAAAGCTCTCTGGGGGATAGTTTTTCTTGTAGGCGTCATTTCGCGCTTTCCCTTTTCCAAGATGTTCGAACAGTGCGAGGTTCCCCGTGGAGTGGAGGAAAGAGAATCAGTTGGTCACCAGGAGGGAGAATTAGCACATGAATCGGATCTATAAGATTGGGGTTTAGCTAAGATTTGCCCTTATTTCTCAAACCTACAAGTTGAATATCAGTTAAGATAGTAGAGTTGGTTGGGGTGTCTGGTAACTTGGTTCAACCCTCCTATGTTTCCCCTGTCGAGTGCTATTCTGTGATGGTGGCTGCGAGGGATCTCCCGCCGAGCCTCACCCGCCTTGGCTGTTGTAAATTGTGGTCGTGCCCTGATATTCTCTGTTCCTGGGGTCAGGAGCGACATTTCGTGACTACTTGCGTTACCCCACCCCTGTCCTCACTCCTACTTCTACATCCTCTTCTTTCTTTCTTTCTTTCATCTCAAAAAATCCGTCTTATTGCTTTCAGCAATATCATACCTGCGCACGTTTCCACCAAGCCCGAATACCGTAACCTCACAACAAAACCACCTTCAACCGACCCCTAGTAATAACACCAATGGCTCCCCCACCAAACGGCGCTCTGAAAAATGTGGAAGGTAATTGAGCCCCCTAGCCGCCGGTTATTTTGCCCACCGCTGATGTCATAATCCAGATAATCTTCGTGCCGTTATTGAGACACTCTATGAGATCTCGGTAGGGGTTCACGAGTTCCAAGGTCCTGAGTCGGTAGATGTTATCGCCAACCTCATGTTGCCCCCCCATTTCCCTCAGTTTCACACAGTCGTCTAATATTGTTCCAGAAACAAGCTTTCCACTCAATACCAAACCCTCGATTCCGTGGCCGCCAAACCGGAGCTTGACGTCGCAGTGCCTCGCGAAGTTATTCAGTACATCGAAGACGGTCGCAATCCCGATATCTACACGCGCGAGTTCATCGAGATTGTCGTCAAGCAGAATCAGTTCATGAAAGGCAAGATGGAGGCGTACAGAGACTTCCGTGATGTACTGGCCGATCAGATCAAGGTTTCGTTCCCGGAATTAGCGGGGAAGGTGGATGACGTTATTGAAGGGACAGGAGGACGGAAGAAAAAGGAGGAAAGCCAGAACGGTGGCAGTTCTTAGCTATCATAGCTGTGGGAAATCTCATCGTTCTTTTTGTTATTTTTTTTCTCTCTTTCTTTTGCTCCATTCTTTTTTCTTTAGGCTACAGTAGGCGTTATGGTATTGTTAGCGATTACAAAGGCTGAGAGCTTGAAGGAGAGCGTTGGATTTCATTCTTATTCAATACCTAATGCGACTGAAACTGGGTATTTCGGGACAGCTCTAGGTGGAATAAGTCGCTTCCCTTGCCATGAAAGAAAAGGCTGCTTTTCTAAAAAAATAAAAATTAACCTTTCTAGTTCCATTATGATATATCGAAACCTAGAACCAGAAACGTTTGGGCCGATCTTTCCTCCGTGACTCTACAACACGGTTAGGTGCTTGCAGCCGGAGAGCAACTGCGCATCTCAAATACCAATACCGGTACCGTGCCTATCGACAATCGTTGCATAAATAGTCCCCGATTCTATGGCGTCGATATCCTTGGCATAAACGGAAGTCGGGACCATCGATAAACCCACGGTGTGGAGCTTAGATCTGACACAGTATCCCCATTCGCACCCGGTTGAATGGAGTTGACAAACCCATAGACAGCAGTAAATGAAAGAACACAAAGTGTCACTTCTGATATCACTAGACCCGTGTGGGCTGAAGATCACCAAGTTGGAATGCTCTAGCTGTTAAAACTAGAGCGATCTTTTCCTATATAGCGAGCCCCAGGAACAGCGGGCACTCGTCGCCTGTCGGTTGTGCTTGGTAAGTTGTGTAGCTTCGAACTTGTCATAGCCCAACGTTCAGGGTGCTCGCTATAGGGAAAAAATTGTATCATACCTTTCTTTGTCCATCCGACCATATGGGCAAATTGAGTGGATGTTCTTGCATTAAGGTGTATGTATGATAGAGTAATGTGTAATGTGTAGTACGGTACGGTGGTTGTTAAGGTTCATGAAATATCATCTAAGCCATCCTCGTTGCTAAGGAAGCCGATCAGGGTGAGCTAACCTGCTAACCTACAATGTGGCTGGCGGAATTTTGCAGGCACAAGGCGACATCACTTTTTGCCCTGTACCGGGATGCGATGCAGATCCACAACACTGGATCCAAGCTGCCACACAGTGCCACCGTCCAAAGCTCACAAATCGCAACCAAATCTGAACCTCAAGTTGAGCTGTCTATTGACCACCAGTCCATATTATATCCAGCAGAAAAGCGCGATTACAATCTCACCTCATCGCCCCCATCCCAAACGACGGCAATGGGCCAACAAGCACAGAAACACAAGTCGGTTGAAAGAAGTAGAGGTAAGCTTAGTCTCATTTCGTCTGTCCCCGCAGTCGGCAACTTCCCTTTATTGTCCTCGCACCTTTCCACTCGAACGAACGAGCAAAACACTCCATACTCCACCCGCACCTTATTTACTATGATTCATCCCCGGATCTTGAACCGCGCGGGGCTACGATAAGGATGCCTTGCACACACGATAGATAGATGCTCGATGAGGTTTCTGCTCAGGGCCCAAATTCCCCACTTTCCTTCATTCCTGGCACCGCCCCTACGGAGCCTATAACTTGATTCACCTGTTGCTGACTCGCAGATTTATAGCACCCTCCTACTTCACAGCCGCCTTCCATCCAAGCAAGTCTCGCGAATACCGTGAGCATAGGCCCTCTAGCCACTCGAACAATGCTGTTATACGTTCGATAGCCTGGAACAATCTCGGAAATCGAATTGCCTGTGGACTCAACACAAACCTCGTCCGGGTTTGGAATCCAGACAAACCTGAAGCCAAAAACAGTACCGAGCTCAAGGGTCATCTGAAAGATGTCGAGAAGGTTGTCTGGGACCCAATGCACCCGGATAAGTTGGCAAGCTGCTGTAACGGCCAGGTCAAATTCTGGGACTACAGGAGTGAGTTTGATTCTCTTGTTTGGATAGCGCTTGTCCGGGTTGCTGATGAGAGCGGGTGATTCTAGTCAACAGGTGCCTGGGAACCACGGTTACCACAGGTGATAATGTGAATCTGGCATACCATCCGGATAGCAAGGTGCTCGCTGTCGGTACAAAAGTAGCTTATATCATGCGTCCCTTGTGTGCTCCTCTGGTATACTGACCGCCCACAGGATGATAGGATCCACTTTATCGACCCACGCAATACCAGTACAATCCTCAAAACTCACAAAGAAGGCACCCAGAGCAATCAGGTGACGTTTTCCCATAACGGCGAATTTGTTCTCATCACAACTAGTCTGGGCAAGGTTGTCCTTCGTCACTGGCCCTCCCTCGAAGAGGTTTATAGTGTTGACGCACATCACTCTGCTGTCAATTGCTTACAGCTTGACCCTCGCGGGTCAACCCTAGCCATCGGTGGTAGCGATGCGGCTCTCAGTCTTTGGGACACCGCGCATTGGGTTTGCCTCAGGACCTTGACTAGAATGGATGCGCCCATCAAGAGCATGGGCTACTCTTTCGATGGTGCATATGTTTGTGCAAGTAGTGACGAGTCTACTAACATTGAAATTGTATGTGCCTTGAATTTGCTCCCTAGGCATACCTCGGCTGACGGGTGTTTTGTAGGCCCATTGTGATACTGGAGACTACGTTCACACCATACAAACAAATCATTCCATACCTAATATCGCCTGGCACCCTAACAAGTATGTTTTGGCATATACTGGTGATCCGGTAGGCTTGAAGATTATGGGTATCAATGCCGTATAGTGGATGGGCGACCTCAGCCGGGCCTTTTACAAATCACCCGGGAATGTATTATTAATTTTGTCCTGTACTCTGCTTCCAATACCCGTGTTCGCAAAACCCAACAAAATAATATAATTCAGTGCCCCGCACCACACACATCAAATTGCCATGTGGCCAAATTCTATGTCATGAACGCACTACAAATCAATCAATGACATCCTCGTGAACCCCTCGCTATATATAAAAGAGCCCCCGTTAAGAAAACACAAGCTCCCATGACATTACCCTTAATTATGCTCCTAATCCCAATCACTATCATCATCATCACCACCCTCCGTATCCTTCCCCCCACCCCCACCAACCTCACCGGCATCCTCATCAACCTTCTCCCTCACCAAAACCCCACAGGTCAACAACCTCAGCTCCAGCATCTTCGTGCTAAACCCGTCCGTATTCCCCAGCTCAGCAAAGCCCTCGATCCGATCCACGCTCTTCCCATCCACGAAAGCGATCACGCACGGCAGCACCCGAACCTTCAACTTCTCCACAAGGAAGGGCGCCTTCTCGACGTCGATGCTGGTGAACTTGGTGTCGAAGTGCTTCCGCGCCAGCACCTCTAAGTGCGAGTCTATGATTTTGCAGCGGTTGAAGTCCTTGTGAAAGAAGTGCACCACGCTGAATTTGGATGTGGTCGTGTGTGTTAATACTTGGCGCTCGTCCGTGGCCGGGGTGTAGGCGCCGTGTGAGAGAGATTGCATTACGCGAGCGCGGTGGAGTCTGCCGGTAGTAGATGGATGTTATTTATAAGCATTGCGAGAGAGGGAGGGACGGAGGGGAGGAGGAGGAGGATGGTATCATACTCGTCGTGTAGTTGCTGGATACGCTTCTCGCGGAAAGCGTCTAGGGCTGCGGTGTCGGATTCGAGTTCTTCTAGGAGGGTGTCTTCATCTTCGTCTTCGTCTTTTGGACGGGCTTTGTCTAGGACTTTGGCGACGGTGGGGTCGATGGTGGTCATGTTTTTATTATGCTATGTCTTTTGGAGAGGGGTTGTCGAATTGATGGCGGATCACGTACATCGCGGGGCGGGAAAGGAGAGCGACCCCCCTCCTCCAAGCTTCGTGGCCCACACCACGGCAAAAGCTCGTGACCACGTGATCTACGCGAAACCCTTTAGACTGGAGTGCGGCGATGTACCGTACCACAAACACACCAACACCTCACCCGCCCCACGAGCCTCAACGGAAAATAAAAAGACACAATTGCAAACACCACCACCACCACCACCATCACAATGGATTTCCCCCTCCCACAAGTCCAATCCTCGCTAAAACCTTACATCCAAACCCCCTCGGAAGCAACCTACATCCGCCAGGTGGTAACCCAACACTTAACCAACCTCTCCGTGGAAAAGCGCATAACCGGTGGTGTCGGAAGTCACGACGAATTCCGGCGCTTCCTGGACTTCGAATTGGGTCGTGGAGGGGGGGGAGGTAATAGTAGCTGTATCCGGAAAGAGTATCTAGAGGCACTACGCGAAGAAGCGGAGGCCAGAAAGGCTCTAGAGGCGGAGGATGTCGAAACTGACCCTGACGACGATGACGACGGGGAGGAGGAGGGAGGCAACGAATGGATGGGGGAATACACATCAACCCTATCCCTAACCCGCCAATTCGAAAAATTGGAGATCCTACAGATTTACCTGCGGACCTTCAATGATCCTGCTGTCCTTGAGGCGGAGGAGAAGCATAAGATTGTATTCAACGATCCGCCGCCGAATCCTCCGGCGGAATTGACGGCGGTTATTACGGCGCGGAATAGTAGCAATGGCCCCGCGTCGGGTGGTGGCAGTACTGGTGGTATAACGGAGGATTTGTCCGCCCGTTTGCTGACACTAGAGAAGAGGATATTGGCGACGCACGATTCCCTTCGGTGGGAGTCTGAGCGGCTTAGGGAGTTACGGAGTGAAGGGCAGGAAGGAGGGGGAGGGAGGAGGGGGGGTAAAAAGGAGGCCTTCGCCCAGACTAGGGATGCGTTGATTACCTGGGTTGAGTCGCAATTGTCGCATACGGCGACTGTCGATGGGCTTGACGCTTCTGCTACTGTTTTATCCGCGCCTACGGATGGTGGGGAAGTCTTGGGGGCGCGGGGGGGAGCGGAGAAGACGAGCCTCGAAGACATACTCTCTGACATCAATGCCTCCTACGAAGAATACCTCTCCGCCCGTCGCGAAGTAGTAGAAGTCCTCTCCGCCGTGACCCAGACCCTCACCCAACCCCCCACCCCGATCACCACCCCAACCCTTCATCCCGACTCCAAACCCGCAACCGCAACCACAATTACAAAGACCCCACTCCTAACGCCACCCCTCCCCCCACCCCCGATCCTAAATGTCCTATCAGCAGTAGAGCAACTAATCCCACTCATAAACTCGCAAAAGGCCCTCCTCTCGCAAAAGACATTCTTCCTCTCTGCCCTCGCATCCCGCCAAAAATCCCTCCTCACCACGCTGGAGGAAAAAGCCGACGATAACGACTCCTTCACCATCGCCGCTGCCGGAGCGCGGAGCGGGGGCAGCACCCCCAGCGTGCAATTGGCGAAGCGCATCGCGGACAAGGAGACGGTCAGGATGGAGAGATTCGAGAAGGAGGTTGCGGGCTGTGTGCGCTCTGCCGGTGGGACTTTGGAGGATGTGTATGCGCTGCTGGGTGAGGTTGAGGGGCTGGTGGTTCGGAAGAAGGTGGAGAAGGAGGGGGAGACCAAGATTCCGGTTAGGAGGAAGGGGAAGAGGAGAATACCTGAAGAGGAGGTGGAGGCGGAGGTGGAGAAGGGTTTCTGGGGTGCGATCGCTGGGAACGTGGGAGTTATTGGTGATGGGATTTGATGTGCTATTACTGGTTTCGTTTTAAACAGTTTGGTGGGAGGAGTGATTGTTTGTTGCATGAGCGTGGGGGATTCATGATACCGTGGATTAATGTGATTTAGCTACTACACTTCCTTCTTCTTTACCAGTATATATTCCCCTATGCACAACATCTACCATAGGCTCCCCGTCTCCCCCCCCCGACACACAATGGAGGGCCACTTCCCGTATTATAAGAATCATGAAGGGGCTTTATAGTAGCAGTAAAACGCCCTCGCTATGCTAGAGTATTTTTCGCTTTACATGTAATCTGGGGGAAGAGAAAGAAAAAACGCTATTATCATGCATGCGCCAAATAGGATCTGATAATCTCCCTAATGATGGTATGGGAAACAGCAACAGACTAGAAGTTGCAGTAATTACAAGCAATGCATTGCTTTACATGACTAAACTTCAGCGGGGTATCTTCATAAGAATCAGCGTCAGTCAAAACCCATAAAAGACATCTAGAGCACCTACCCAAACCAACCGACCCCAATCCAGGTACTGGCAAAATAACTCCCCTCGAACAACAACCACATCAATCCCCACTCCCCGGCAAGCGCTTTGGCAACCAGCCCGACATTCCCACGAAAATCCCACGGTGAGAACACCCTCATCTTTACAACCCCAACATCAACGCCCTGCCGTAATAAAAAGCTCGCGGCAATTGTTCTCATGACGGCGCTCTCAAACACACTGGAAAGCGCCGTAGCAATGCCATCCGCAACATGAGAAGCGACCACATCTGCGGGGTGCAGGCTAAGCCTAGTGACTCGATGCTGTGTCGGTGGCGGCTCCCCATCCGTCATGTCTATGAGAGGTTGCTCCTCCTCTTCCGTCCACCCGGCCCCTCGTGGGAATGGCTGTGGTTCGTCAAGTTGTACGGTTGCTGTAAAGTGCTGGCGAGAACGGTCGCCCTCACTGGAAGTTTGCTCAATCATTATCGCGACCGTCTCGTCTACTGGGGGTGGTGGGATGCGGATGTCCACGTCCCACTGTCCTCCATCTAGTCCCTCGTCTAGGGCTCCAGCAATTGAAGCTGCGTCGGGATTGGTAGGGCGTGGGATGACCCGGCGGAGCTGGTTGAAGAAGAAGAATTGTAAAAAGCCGCATGAATACTGCTGGAAAAAGGACGAGAAGAAGTAGCTGTTTGCCGCTTGGGATGTTAAGAAAGCAAGGGCCGAGAAGGACAGGATAGGTCCAGGATAACTTGGTAGAACTAGCGGGGATTGGGAGGAAAAAGGGACAAGCGAGCATAGGGATGGGAGGATTGAGGTTGGTGGGAGAAGGTGAAGGGATTGGAGGATCGCATGTTGGTATAAAGGATAAACTAAGAACCAGGACAATGTTGAAAAGCTAGCCGAGATTAGCTGTGCTCACCGATCTATGAAACCAAGAATGCATACCATCTATCCACAGCGTATAATAGTTTTTTCCTCGGCTTATCGGTTTTTGGATCCCTAAACAGTGGTTTGGTACTCAAATACCGTAAGAGCTTTCCTTGTAAGTAGTCCCGGCCCACATTCAACAGCTGATAGCACAGATGTGCCGGCATGCCCGATAACAGCTCGAGGATGCCATTATTCCGCCATGTAAGCAGTAAAACATCCCGATATCTTAAGCCCTCATATGTCCGATACGTCTTTTCAACTCAGCCTTCATTCCCTCCCTAGATTCTACTGACACCCCCGAAAACCCACATACCTGTAGTCTATTTCGGATTCCAATAAGCGGCCAGGTAGTTAAATAGGTAATGGTTAGGTCTACTGCGCCCACAAGCAATCCAACTTCATTTTCCTGAACAATTGCTTCTGAGAGCACCTGATTTTGCTTGGTGTCCCGACGGCACACCCCAACTGTTGCCAGGACATCGTTTTGGGCCTTTATCAACCGTCGCTGCATTTCTTGAGATTGCTCGCACGTAGAAGAGCCGGCCGAATCTGCATCGGAGGTCGGCTGGGAGGGTTCAAAGGATAGCCTCCCTAACGCTCGGATATAGCTTCCATTCCTCATCCTGTAGATAAGGTAGGGTGGGTGTTATGCTAATAAACGAGATGCGATTAGCTACTGAAATAAGGTCTCGAGGCTTGAATTGATATCTGCAGCGGCAAACCCGAAGCTGGTATGATATAGTATTTGGGGAACGACGGGATTTGAGCTGTGGGGTTGTGAGAGATATGTTTGACGACTGAGCAAACAAATAGACTAGTCGGTAATCCGGGGGTTGTTTACGGGGTCTTGACATGCTAAGACTGAGGAGGCTCTTGACCACGTGATGTCTCAACCCAAATCCACTCCAGCTCCTCTGACATGAACTTTCGCTAGAAAACCCTAATTCTAGAACTTAGTCTACAGAAACTTTACACTTCCAGAGCCCAATCCCCAACCCTCCCAACCACACTCCACCCTTAATATCCTATACGCCCCCCCCTCCCCCAGCAATGACAACAACGAATTCCTCTGACTTGGGCTTATGTTAAATTTTTCTTTTTCTTTTACTTTGTTCGCACAAATCCTTTACACCACAGCTCAAAGATTCTCTCCTGCACACAATCTTGCAGCATGTGGAGAGACCGAACGCCCACTGCTGGGCAAACCCCAAGCACCCCTCCTAGACACCCTCAACTATCGCGAGGAAATAGTTTAGAGGAACAAGTCAGAGGAATGATAATTAGTGGTTTACCCAGCTATCGTCAAAATAGTCATGATCTCTCACTAGAGCGCCTCCCACCGCCAATGCCGCTTGCTCCCCACCCCCAGGATCAGCCTTACAACAAACAAGATTACAGTATTCCGTTTCCGTTAGAAAATCCAGAGTTTAATTCTCAACCTTTACCAATCAATCTTTCCCCTCAAGTGCCTAGTTAGCATCTCTCATTTTCCCTCAATTGCTCATTTCGCAACTTCTCAAATGTTCTTTCACTCACCTCAATGGTCGAACTTTCTAGGCCCTCAAGCACCGGGCTCGCAGTTTGGAGCACCACTTCCGCCAGTCCATTCGACGCACTTGTCGCCATCTCGTGCACCACCTTTCACCCTTGGAGACAGACCTCAACAAGCAGTACCGCTAGTACCACAAAATCAGTCTTGGGGTCGCTCCTCAATCTCAACCCATCAAGATCAACGACATACGCGCTCTGCTAACCTTACATCTCGGTGCCCCCACCTACGGCAATTGGCCCTAAATCGGCAGGCTAAATCACGGGAATATCCCCGGGCTAGTGGCAGAAGGCCTCAATTTGGACACAGTCCTCAGCGCAACAATCCCGATCAGCACCCAAACATCCGTCCCCCTCCTCGTTCTCCTCCTTCTCTCCCCGAACACAGTCTTGATCAGTTTCCCCCTCTTGGAACAGAGCGCCTCAACGTTCCACCCAAGCCTCCTCCTCTACCTAAATCGCCGCAGACAAACACACAGGGACAAACTCAACATAGAACACTGTATCAACCATTTCAGTTGCAGGACCATCCACCTCCCCAACGCAAGCCAGCATTTCGAAACCCTCAAGTATCTTCACAGGCAGGGAGGAGCCGGATGTCTCCCCCCAACTTCGAGCAGGTGATCCATCAACAGAATGCCAATCTCCAAGTATTTGCCAGGGAAATTATTGCAGTCGCTGCACCAACCCCGGAAGAGCTAGCCGCCCAAAACCAGCATTTGAAAAAATGTAGAGCGATCTGCCGAAGAATCTGCCCGGAAGGGGAATTGGTTCCCTTTGGAAGCCTAGTTAGTAAGTGTTACACCCTCCATTCTTCTCAGCTTTTTCTTGACTATGTACCTTGTAGCCAGCTTGGTCAATATCACTTAATACATCTCTAATTCGGTTGCCTTGCTCTCCTCCATTGTGTTGGTACCATAGCCGGATTCGCAATAACTAAGTCTGACCTTGATGCCGTTCTCACATCTCCCTCCCCGGAGGACTTTTTCTGCACCCCTAACAAGAGTGACGAGCCTAATTCTCTTCCACATAATCTGGCGAAAGAATTCCAGTCTGAGGGATTCGAGGTTACGTTGCTCTTAAAGACCCGTGTACCTATAATGAAGCTAGCACTGAAGGCTACAGATGAGAACTCATTTGATTTGAATTGCGACATTGGGTTTAACAACGACCTGGGGGTGCATAACACTAGAATGCTACGAACATATAGTCGATGCGACCCAAGAGTCAAGGAAATGGTTCTTTTTGTAAAGGTATTTACGCCTTCATCCTAGTTCTGACCTCGCAAACCTCTTGGTAGTCCGAAATTTTGTGGACTTGACATTAACACGTACTAGTGGTGGGCTAAGAGAAGACATATCAATAGCCCATACCGTGGTACCCTTTCTTCATACGGCTACGTTCTCATGATCATCCATTTCCTGATCAATGTGGTTGACCCCCCTGTTTTAATCAATCTACAGAATACCCCGATCCCCGAAGATGTACCACCTGACCAGATATTTGATGAGGGCGGTGAAGGAGAGCATCGGATTTGGTACGCCAAAGATATCGAAAATCTTCCCAAGACCACAAACCAGATGCATATCGGCCTGCTCCTACACAGTTTCTTCGAATACTACTCGCACAGATTTCAATGGGGAAGGGAGGTCATCTCCATCCGGACCCAAGGCGGTATATTCAGTAAGCAGGAGAAGGGCTGGGTTTCGGCTGTGACTAGGCCCGGGAGGAGCGGGCAAACTCAGGTAAGGGACAGATACTTGTTTGCCATCGAGGACCCTTTCGAAACCAGCCACAACGTGAGCCGGACGTGCAATGGCCCTGGGGTAGACAGGATACGAGCAGAGTTCAAAAGAGCCTTGAACATTATTAGGTTCCGCGATGGTGGGAAGTCAATGAGGGAACTCTTATGCCTGGAGGCGCCGCCGGAGAGGCCATGGGTCAGAAAGGAAGATGGAAAGAAGGGGGATGAGGGACCTTACACAGATCAAGGCGCTAGAAGGGAAACGAACACCGATACTGCAGAACACTAACTAGAGGAGGTTGATGAGGGAGAGCTCGCTGTGAACACGCCCTTGGAAGTGGCGCTCCTTGGGGATCCCGATTTGTGGGAGGCCGGAGGCCTCTAGAAAACCCAGCTCAAATACATGCTACGCTTTGTTTTTGTTTCTTTCCTCTTTCCTCCTTGTCTGAGTGGCTCAATATATCGCGAGGTGTCATTTGCGCCAAGACCTGGGGGGGGAGACAAGAAATTTCGAAAAAGGAAAAAATAAAAAACTAGATTTTATAATGGGAGGTTGAAATAGATATCCCAAAACAGTGAAACCAAGGGTGATTTTTTAGTAGTTGCACGCTTCGTCCGTCTAGTAATAGTCCTCACCGCCCCCTTCGTCCCCCCAATCATCCCCACCATCATCATCCCCATCATTAAAGTACATCTCAGCATTATAATCCCCCTCCTCATCATCACCAAAGTCATCCTCAACCTCTTCCTCCTCCTCCGCTACCTCATCGTCATCATCGCCATCATCATCACCAACGTCCTCGCCCAGCAACCTTTGCAGGACCCCCTTCTTCTTCCCCTTCCCCCCAGCCTCCCCATCCTCGCCCTCCCCATCCTCCTCTTCCTCCTCATCCAGCCCACCAATAACATCGAGTGCTGAAAATATCAACCTCTTCCCCTTCCCCTTCCCCTTGCCCCCGCCATCCTCCGCATCACCATCATCACCGTCAATCCCTAATGTCTCCCACAGCTCCCGGGGGAAGAACTCCTTAACGTACGGCCTAGAATCCAACTTGGGGACCCTGCGCTTCTGCCGCTTGTATTTTGCCGAGTACTTACTCACGTCGTTGAACGGGTCTTCCATGCCACGCTTCTTCCCCACGACCGTGTACAGCGAGCCGTTATGGATTTGCTCGCGGTAAATGCGGTAGCGCGCTACTATGTGGCGCTCTTCCTTACTCAGGGGATTGGGAACGGGTGGTGGTTGGGGCTGTTTTTTTTATTTTTATTTTTAGTCGGTCGGTTAGTTATGACAACACAATATTGTAGACGTAGATGTAGAGGGAGGAAGGGAGGGAGGGAGGGGATACAGGAAAGAGCTCAGTAGTACTGTAATCCGGTGGATTATCCGGGTCATGACCGAATGGACCGCTCGTACTTTCTCCTCCTCCTCTTCCTCCTCTGCCAAAGCCACCACCGCGGCGGAAACCACCACGTCCACCTCTGGACATCCCTCGCTATCCTCGAGTGAGAAGGTTGGCTGATTGCAAAGGGTGATTGATTGAAAAAGATGCGGTGGCTACGATGGGTGGTACGCTTCGAAGCTATGAGTCGCCGGAGGTTTCAACCGCCAGGTTAGGGTTTTCCGAGCGGAAATATGATTTTCCGATAGTGGACGGGTGGGTTGGTCGGATTAAGGTGTGGTCTGTGCGTTTCCCTCGTTTATTTTTCTTTTTCTCTTTTTTTATTTTTATTTTATACTGGGTGTGGGTGTGTGAAGGGGTGTGTGTGTGTGTCAGGTGCAGATGCAGGAACAACTGAGAAAAGGGAGAGTGAGAGAAAAAACAAAAAAACAATGGGTTGCATGCGCAATAGGCTTTTCTCCGATTTTGTTTGGATAGTAGTGAGCCATGAGCTTCACCGAAGAAATGACTCACCGCAATTTTTCTTTAATTATTTGGAGTCCAAACATGTTTTGTCCTTTTTTTCTTTACATTGGAGACTTCAGAATTTAATTTAGTTTAGCCTTCCTCTTGTCCTCCTAAAGAGGGAGTCAAGAAATGTCGTGGAAAAGGAAAAAAAAAGCCAGCACCTGATGATTTGAACCACCCCCCTTCCTACCGCCAAAGCCAAAAATATATCTTAGCAACAGCACGTTTCGATCGTGCGTCCTCCGGGTTATGAGCCCGGCGCGCTTCCACTGCGCCATGTTGCTTGTTGGTACATTGATTTGGTTTCTTGTCCTTAAAGGGGGGAGTGGGAATTGGTACCGTATAGGTTTAGCCCTTGCCAGTTTCTTTTCTTTTTCTTTTCTAAAAAAAAAGATATTGTCAGCTATGTCTCCGCCATGGCTGCCGGGACCCGGAGGGGATAATTGGCTTAGGTGGATGCCGCATACTTAGCGCAGGTAGGCCAGCGCAAATGGGGGATAGCTAGAGCGATTAGAAGAGTATGTCACTCGCAGCCCGTTGAAGTGCAGGCACCGGTATTGGGGAGTTAAGAAAGAAAAGAAAAACACACCCTCTACTACCGGTAGTAGTGAGGACCTTGATGTCTATGGCGCACTGTTAGCTATATTTTCCCTCATCCGAGTAGATTACCAGTGTATCACCGCACTTTGAACATCCCCCCTTCTCAAAACTACAATACCGTACCAATCCCACCCTTCCAGACGTAACCCACTGTTTTCTGCGGTTTATCCAAGGAGAACATGTATACATGACGACATCGAATCACAGGAACGAAAAACAAAACGACAATGACATGCCAACTACTGCCACCCCCCCCCTTCTATCACAGAAGTCTCGCGTACGGCTTCATATATATATAGCCATTGACCCCCTCCCAACCACTTAGGTATGTTGAAACCTCGCACCTTCGTTAACTTATATCATACCTATGCTACCGCCAGACTCGCTTCTCTCATCATACAAGCAAGCAAGGTTTACCCACGGAAACTGTCATCGACTGTATTTCGCTTGTTTCACTGGGAAGCACTGAGCTTTCGGGCTGGGTCTTGAGGAAGCCGAGGGCGGGAGATGGGATGTTTTGTAATCGTTACAGTATTGAGATGGACTAGTTGTAGTTTAGATCAAGTTTTCATCATTATTATTGGGGGATGGCAGACTGTTGCTGTTAGGATTTTGGGTTATATCAGGGAGCCCATGGCCATCCATGTATTGTGCTGTCCTCGAGCACTGTATTGTTGTGATACTACTACAATAGAGCAGGAAAAACCACTGGAAGATGTATAGAATGGGTCCTGCTCCCTCCAGGCATGGTCTGTGTATCTGCTTGAATACCGGTGAATTGAACCCGAACGCCTGAGGTGGCAGTTTCCCAAACAAAGTGTGTGTGTAGCTCGAGCACGTGGAAATCTAAAAAAGGAAAAAATTGGTTGGCGTTCAACACTGTGAAAAACAAGGTCCAGGTGAGCAGCGGACCTCCCCCAGTACCAAGAGTATATTACAGTATATTACATTCATCCGTTCTTCGAGCCGAGTTTCTGACGTTTTCAGGGAGGTGTTTTTATCTTCCCCCGCACTGCATAGTTGTTGATAATACTACGATTGAGCACCGAAAATCGCCCAGAAGTTGGCACACTGGGTCCATCTTTTCTAGTACGATACACAAGGTGGTCTGGTACCGTATGATGTTTACAGTCTCTTTTTGATGCACGAATGAATCCTCTGGTATCCAGGTGCAACAGAGGGAGAGGGAGATCTGATATGGTATCTTTGGCACTTGGTTATAGTTACTATGGTGTCGTGCTTCGAATCGAGAAAAGTTGTATCATTCTTATGACTTACGTCGGTTCAGTGCGCATAAATATAGCAACCATTGTATCACCAGAAGAAACGGAACCATGATTGGCGAATACTTTTCCTTCGCTCATCCTTGTGTGTGTGTACGATTTTACCGGGATTACGGTTGGTTCCCTCTAGCGTTGAGGACCCTTTTCTTACCACATGAGCTATAAAGTTATGTATGATATCGGTAGTTGTGAAATCTTAGGTCATAATTGTGTCATTTGGAAGAAGTATGATAGCTCTTCTGTAAGTTAGATAGGATAATTTAAGTTATAGTATAGTGCCTGAAACGTAGGAATTACACTCGTACTCCACTAACTTTATCCCGGACGGCCAAGTTTCAGGAATTTCAGGAATTTCATCCAGGACAACTGTGAGAGTGTGAGGGAGAAATACTATTATTATTCGAAGAAAAACAAGGAAGGTACCGTATGTTCCCATTCCCATTCCGAAGCTATCTCTACAAACATTCATAGCCAGTATTGACATTACTAGTCGTCCGTCAATGGATGCACATGCGGCATGTGCTCCAGGACCTCCCTCCTCTTCACCACCACTTGCACTACACGAATATACTCTGCCCCAAGTCCCCAGTTAGACCCACAATACCCCTTTCCCTTTTCGTTTTTGTTTTCCTTACACCTTCTCCTCTCTTTATCACTCTTCGCTCTCCCTCTTCCCCTGGCCTTTTTGAGCCTTCTGGTCAGACCATGCGTTTCCCCCTCTTCCAGTTCAATTCTTTCTCTACGAGTTAAAATGGCATCCGCTTCAGTGGGTCAACTTTCTATAACTCCCATGGAGGGGATTCGAGGAGGAACCCTCATGCGAACTCAAATCCCCTTCAGGTTACCCGGCTCAGCAAGTGACGTTCTGTGATGATTCAGAGGTGTTGCACTTCCTGTACGGTTCAGCGGGGATCCGCTTCAGCGTGATCCGGGATAGCGGGGTGCGAGTGGAGTCAATTATTATACTGCTGGATGTGGAGACATGATTGCGCACGACCCTGCTAAATATGGCGAGGCTGTATTCTAGAAATTCACCTCAGGATATTTTGACAACCCCCCCTCCCGCTTCTCCTCTTTCTTTCGAGACCAGCTTCCGGCTACCGGAGATTTCTCTTATACATGAAAGATAAAGGGATTCAAAATTCGTGGCCCATTCCAGCCCAAAGCCTTAACTTTCCACCAGAATGCCAGAGGAGGGAATCCATGAGAGCACAACAAAGTTAAAAGGCTAATGGTGATGAGGAAAGGAATGAAAAGTAATGAGAGAGAGATCATGTATGTTGGAGCAAGGGAAGGGGAAGTTAACAGCAATCTAACCCCGAAATTGAGCTCTCAAGAGATAAATAGGGATCTACTTTCTGAGCTTAACCATCAGGCAGCAGGAATCTTTGATACACGAATCTTCGATACACGCCACAAAAATTGCCTGGGTCGGGAGTGTCGTTGTGCCCTAGGCCGGCTTATGTCATTGACTTGACGCGAGCCTCCGAGCCTTATGTGCTGAAGTAACAAGAGAAACAAAAAGAAGCGATCGCAAAGACAGCCCAACTCCTCACGCCGCGCTCCTTTCTCTGCGTGGCTGTGATTACCGCAGATGCCAGGAATATAGTTGTGCGGTCACGAAAGCCCTGTGACATATCCTTACGCCTTGTCGGAAGTCAACCTGAGTTCTTCCCCCCATGCCTCTCTCCAAAATGCGTCTCCAATGCTCCCACGTCATTAAACATCATCCGGCACACCCAACAAAAGCTATGTCGCGGCAAACCCTCACGTAAATGGTTTTCCAGCTCTTCGTGATTTCTAAACACTTTTCCACCGGTCTCAGTACTGCATGCGGGGCAGTACGCATGGTGGCTAACGATATGTCTGATCTGCGACCCTATATCTCTGAATTTCCGCCCGCACTCCTCGAGTGGACACGTGAAGCGGATACACTCCGTGGGGGATGGCGAACGCGGCCCATTCTGCTGCTGCTCTGGGGTGGTAGATCTGGTGGTGTGTCTCTCCTCCCAATGCTTCTCCATCTCTTCCTCTTCTTTGAATCCGGCTGTACAAGACGGATGCCTGCAAGCAACCTTCTCCAACTCGCACTTCTTCCGGTGCTTCTCACGACACTCGAAGTCTATAAACTTCATCCGGCATTTTGGCACGGGGCACTCGAGCACCTCTCTATGCGCCGTGAGGTAATGCAGGTTCATCTCATAGCTACACGCGAACACGGCCGCACATCCGGGGTCCTTACAAGGGACTTCCTTCCTTGCTATAAGACGGATATATGCTAGGGAAGTGACATAGTGTGAGTCTTGATGATAGTGGTTCTGCTCCTCGGCCTGCGAGCTAAAATGCACATTGCACTGCCCGCAGTACGCATGCAGGGATTTTTCTGCTGTGATCCAGTGGTGAACAAGTTCTCTACGAGTGGGGAAGTCGAGGTCGCATTTTGCACACATGTTGTGCTTACCGGAGTATTCGCGGTGCTGGAGGAAGCAGGCTGTGGATTCGAAGTGTGCGTCGCAGCGGGTGCAATAGTGGTGCTTACGGATGCGGTGGAAGTGCGCTCTGTATTCGGCTTCGTTGGTGAGGCGGGTTGCGCGGGTTATGCGGCTATTGGGAGTCTCCGGGTGGGTTGGCTGTCGCTGTTGCTCCGGGGATGTGTGGTTGAGGCTCTCGGGTGGTAGTGGTCCTCGTGGTGCTGATAGTGGATTGGATCCAGTGGAGAAGAGTGATATTGGCGGGATCGTTCGGAAGCTCATGGGAGGGAGGAGGGGAGTTTGGTTCGATTGACTTCGCCTAGTAGCCAGCCCAGGTGAAACGGTATTCTTTTGTTCTCCTCGCACCTGACACAATGTTATGAATTAAATCGCGGTCATGGCTACATTATGGGGAGAGTGACAAACCATGACCGTATATTGAACAATACTTAATAAGGGTGGAGGCTTTGGAAAATAATAAAATTAAAGATTAATAGTATAGTCCTTTGGGCTGCGGACTATCAAAAGAATGATCGGCAAGTGGTGAAATTGTAGAAGTAGTTTTAAAGAACGCTGATACAATGCGCCTAATGGGTGGGAATGGAAAATGGGTTATATAAGTTCTTGGAAGCTAGGCTACCGCCTTCAAGCACGACGTACGCAATCCCTGTACAACCAGCAGCATTTAATTCGTTCCGATTTCAGGGCCGACAACCCATGGCCGAGTAACAGGCGTTACATGCCGACAGATTATAGTGATCGGGGGCATCTAGCCCGACCTTATGATTCAATAGGCCTGAAAAGGCTTCCGCGAAGGCTCATTGATGTCATGGGTTCTCCTACTGGAGCCTCACTGCCAGAGAAACAGCCAGGCGGAGAGCTTATTTTATCTTTTCCCCTTTCTTACTTACCAATTAGGTCTATTTAGTACCGGCAAAATAACAGCTATTCGGCAGAAATGACCTCAGAATCACCTAGGGAGAGTAATTGCGATATCAGAATATATCCATTTTGCAATGATCCCATCTCGCGTAGTCAAACTGAGCCCTGGATTTGCCCAGGTAGCTGGGGTACGACATCACCACGGGGCAATCGTGGATTTTCCCGTACAGCGCGGCACATGAATGCTGTACAGGCACTCTGTCGATTGGGTTGACGTCGGTTTTTTTTTTTCGGGACCGCTTTTCCAGAAGATCGTAGGCCACGTATCGGGAGCGTAATTCAATTCCCCTAGGGATTTTCCGGCTCCGGCAATTCTATATATCGATTTTTTATTTTTTTTTGCGGTTCCCAGGCCCATCAATGGAATTCTTAAAGTTTCAGGAGGCTCTGGAATACCGGTATTAGACATGCAAGCAAAGCCTTTGGGTTTTGTGTTTCCGGGATGATCACGGAAGAAGGGTGAGTTGTAAAAATTCGTATGAGTGGAATGTCAACCGGCTGGAAGCGATGTGTTCGAGAGTGTCAATCCCTCCTGATGCGGAATGCAGAGGAGAAAATGTGTGGGGAGTGACATAAAAGTCGTGATAGGCCCCGTTCTCGTTTGAGAAAAGCGGGCGTGTGTGTGTGGCAGGTGCCGGGAAGGACCCTTTCACTGGGACCTGTCGGAGTGCCAAGAGTCAAGGGTTTTTTGACCAGCGAACTCCCCTTCAACGAACTCTGGCCCCTAACCATCCAGAGATAGCTCACAACCCAAGCCCCTCCACATTAACCGACAAGAGGAAAAGGAGTTCGTCGTTACCACCATGAATGGTCTTCGCATGGACGAGCTTTCCGCTGAGGTCGAGGTTTTGGAGTCGTCAGTAAACTCCTATGAGAAAGATAGGAACACGAGGCAACCATGCTGACATCTTAAAAAACTGAGGCACACAGGAAGCTATCTAAGACAGCAGACCTTACCACTAAAATCGCCCTGAGCTTGAAAAAATTGTCAGCGAGTGCACAGAATGTCGAACAGGCAGTTAAGCCTATATACAACAAGACCCAGTCGTTAACAGTTCTTTCCGGAAGTGAGGGAATCGACTCATCTCCTAAGAACGTTACTAGAGAACTAAACTTTGCGAGTTACAGACATTGATGAAGCCATATCGGCAATAGATAGGGTGCGCCAACCCACAGATGCGATATCGAAAGAGGAGGGCACAATTCGCCAAGGGTATATCACCCAGATAAGCCCCTTATAGCCCCTTGCTGGGGCGTGTTTCTTCCTATTTTCCTATATGCTTCCATTCCGACCAGTGCCCGGAACTCGTGCTTACTGCCCACTACGCAGGCCTTCGAAAACCGGCCTAACCGAATACCTCGCCTCGCTAAGACGGATCAATGAGGCTCTGTCGAGCCTAAAGAAATCGAATTTACGAAGCTCTCAGAAAGCTGTCACTCAAATGGTCCGTCGTGGGGTTGTGTTTAATGGATGATGGAGCGAGGCTAATAGAGTTCCTTCCAGACTGGACTTCTGAAAGCGGGGAGCCTACAACTCGAAGATCTATTTAGGCAAGCATTAGCTGAAGATTCCAAATCCGTAGAACCTCTACATTTCATTACCAAAGGTAACACCACAGATGTGTCTGCTCGTGTAGTTGTTATTGGGTCTGACTAAGCCTTTGAAGAGCTTCCATTTCCGACTTTTCAACCCCAGAAAATCAACATGCTGGCTGTACTGAATGACTTTCTTTCCTCGACCCTTGCTGCCTCAGCTGGGATACAGTCAAATGCACCTCAGGTATATGCAGAAGTGCGCGGACCCTACATCACCAACTCGTTGGCATCTTTGGCCTTGGCAACAGTAAACACTACCCGCCGAACATCTACCGCTCCTTACGACAAGGGCTCAAACGGTATATCGGTGTATACCAATGCCCTGGAAGCTATCTTTGAGGCTGAATATGAGAATATCTGCCACATCTTCCCCACTACAGAATGGTCCCAGGTCTACATTGCTACGACCGCAATGCCTATGGGGGTATTCAAGAAGACGCTGGCAGATCTAAACGTGTTCGTCAAGCAAAATATGGCCACAGACTGCTTCCTTGCTTTTGATGTCATCGAAAATGTCCAGCCGGCAAGCATTAGGTTAAAAACCAAAACAGGTGAACAAAAGGAGTTTGCTGAAGCACTGAAGCCACTGAGGTCCACAGCACAGAGCAGCTTCTCGTATTTCTTGGAGGATATAAAGAAGACTGGCCAAGGGCTTATTGCATTACCCCTGGATAATACTGTGGCGGAAATGACTGTGAATGTGATGTCTCGTCTTAGGCGGATGGCAGACTATCCCAACGCTATTTCTAGCCTCCTGGTGTCCCTGGGTGAGGGTAATTGGAACCGTCCTTATACAGCATCGGCAGCTATTCCCCCATCTTTCGATGTAGGAGCCGATGGAGCGCTTCTACTTTCAAACTTTTGTTTGGACGCCATAGACCAGCTCATCCATGAGCTTGAGCAAAAGGCTCGTGTCATGATTAAGAAGAACTCCACCGTAGCTGTCTTTATGGTCAACAACGTTCACTTCATTGAGAGCAACATTCGCACAAGCGACCTTCGCAAGATCATGTCAAATCAGGCACAAGCTAAGGTTGAGAAATGGAGGAAGGATGCCGTTAAGATGTACATGGAGCAATGGAAGGAGTGTGCTGCATTCTTGATGGACGTTACTTATACTAAACAGCAGGCTGGTGGAAAGCTTAATCTCAATAGCAAGGAGAAGGAAGGTGTCAAGGAGAAGTTCAAGGTCCGTTTCTGATATCCTGATATTGGCGATCCAGCTGCTAATACCAGGTAGAACTTCAACACAGTTTTCGAAGAGCTTATTCAGAAGCATAAGTCGTACACATTTCCGGACAAGGAAGTGCGAACAATGCTGTCCAAGGAGATTGGGTTTATTGGGCCATTATATGGGAGATTTTACGACAAGTATAAAGACTTGATGAGGGATAAATATGTCAAATACGACCGCCATCAGTTAGATACCATGTTAGCTCAGCTATAGAAAGGGGCAAGGGTATGATTCAGGTGATGGATTGTGATTGGGGGTTCCTTAGTTAGCGGTCCTGCGTGGTGGGATGTGCTTTAACCGCGAGGGTTTATGGACCTGTGCACCTCCTTTGGCTTTCCTTGGTTATGGGTATTTTCCTTGGTTCTTAGGAATTAAAAACTGATATCCTTCTTTGAGCGCTTCTTAGCACTCCAGTAGACATCCATCCCGTAGACCACTCCATGAGCAAGAGCTACCCCATCGTCTTGTTCCCCTTCCTACAAATCACCCGCAACCATATTGCCGATTCGTATGTACTAGTAGTTGATCAGGAAGAAAAAATTGCCATTAAAAGCCCAACAAAGCATTGACCCGAGAAATAAGAAATAGAGTCCCCAGAAAGGTCGCGGAATTTGGTACAGGATGAAATTTATTTGTTTATTCCCATGTCAATACCATTCCCCCGAGATCCAACCCCCCCATTCTTAGCGCAGCCGTCTAGCCTCACGCTCGGATTCAAGCAAGCATAGGATGTCGTTCTCGCGAACAGGCCCCTTGACGTTACGGATGATAGATCGGGTGGTGTCGTCCATGAATTCGACGCGGACCTGGGTGACACCTCCGCGAGAACCTAGCAGGGAACAAATTTTGAGTCACCATAAAAATCGACGACAGATCGTAGGGTGGGAATCTAGATGGCTAACCGGTACGACCGAGGACCTTGATGACCTTGACAAGCTTAACACCAGCCTTTCCTGAATCCATTGTTGGTTATTTTGTTCTAAGTTACGAAATTATGTTAGCAACAGATTGCGACCAAGGAAATAATTCCGACCGCGGGGGAAAGCTTACCGTGTGTGTAGATTTGGCGACTAAGACGACGACGGGTAAAATTTGTTTTAGGTGATTTGAGCGGAGGTGAGAGATTCGTTGGGCGTGTGTTAATTTTTCTCGCGATTGGGAAGAGAACATCGTAGATTGAACTTCTGGGCGTGGCGGACTGTTGTGTGCGATGGGTAGGGTTAGCCCCAAGTGCAGACTAGGCTCTGTGGGTCTTTACGTGCTGCCTGGCAAACAAAAAAGAATGAATAATAAAAAGTCTGATCAATTTGAGAGCCTAGAGAGAACTATCATAATAGAAGCTTTAAATAGTTTTAATATTTATTTCTTTCATTATAATTTCCTGCATCCCTTGAGAGCTTTGTGCTGCCAGGATCTTCAGGGTTAGGGCCAAATGGATGGCGGGGGGTTAGATGAGCTTACTATCCACCGACTGCGGCCCCTCCTCCTTCTCTGGGACCTCGAGAGTCAACCACCAATATCAAATTATCTGCCTTATGGCTCACCCAGCTCAGATGAACAATCTGACGACTCTCATCAAACGGTCAGTATCGACGATTCACGATGATTCGCCCTTGTCAACAGTTCCGTTTTCATCTGTTCAGTTCTTTGCTAACTCGACCTTGTAACTGAAGCCTTGAGGCCGCGACCTCTCGTTTGGAGGATATAGCATCAATTCCCATCGATCCCAATTCCGGTGCGGCTACTGCACTTCCTAGCAATGCTAGCGCAGCTTCTCTAGTATCGACTACTACGATACAAAACCCACCCCCACCAGCTCCGGAGCCCCTTCCTGCATCTGTTGAGGACTTCGACGAGCTGATAGTTAAGGAAGTCGCAAAGTATGTTGAGAAGAGCACTGAGATAGGTGATCTTGTAGAAGAACAGGTTCGACACTTTCTTAGTGTAGTAGTATACCCCGCAGCTCCTGATCCTCATTGTCATGCAGAGCAAAGCTGTCGAGAAATGCTTCGCGGCTCAGAGAAAGTTTCTCGTCATCACAACCAAGGCCAAGAAGCCAGGATCGTCAACGCAACTATTTGTCGACCTCGTTGCTGAGATGCAAACCGAACTTACCAACGTCTCCAATATCCGCGAAAATAATCGACACTCTGCCCTCTCCAATCATTTATCGACCGTTAGTGAGGGTATTCCCGGTCTTGCTTGGGTAACAGTTGAGGGAAAGCCGGCAAAATATGTCAGGGAAATGCTGGGCGCTGCACAGTTCTTTGGTAACCGTGTGATCACTTCGCACAAGGAAACGTGTGCCATACATACTTCTTGATACCGGGTCTAAATGCTAAATAAAAAATAGGTCACCGAAGCATGTCGAATGGGTACGCTCGTTTTATACCGTCCTGACGGTTCTTGAAACCTATGTTGCCAACCACCACGCTCTAGGAGTGACATGGAATGCTAGAGGCATCGATGCTAAAGAAGCACTTGCACTTGCAAGCAGCCCTTCGGCAGCCTCGCAAGGCCCTTCTCCTACAGGTGGAGCTCCCCCACCACCGCCCCCGCCCCCGCCCCCTCCTCTACCGCCACCAGGAGCACTTGACGGGCCAGGAGCTCCAGCAGGAGGAGATATTGGCTCGGTATTTGCCGAGATCAACCGTGGGTCCGATGTTACGGCTGGCTTGCGTAAGGTGAATAAGGACGAGATGACACACAAGAATCCGTCTCTTAGAGCGAGCTCCATTGTTCCAGCCAAGTCCTCCCCCAGCCTTAGAGCAAAGTCCCCTGCTCCTCCTTCAAAATCGAAGCCCGCACACTTAACCAAGAAGAAGCCTCCCAAAAGGGAATTGGATGGAAGTAAATGGTACATTGTAAGTAGCACATTCGCACCGACCATCCCTCGGCATTCGTGCGTTAACAGCGTTTTTGCGCCACAGGAGAATTATGAGAACGAGCAGTTGTTAACCCTTGAAGATGTTGAAATTAACCACTCGGTTTTCATCTTCCGTTGCAAGAACACAACAATCCAAATTAAGGGCAAGATCAACGCCGTTTCTCTAAACGAATGCGTCAAGACAAACATCATTGTAGACAACCTTGTTTCTTCCATTGAGGTCATCAAGTCCAACAACTTCGCTATGCAAATCATGGGCAAGGCTCCAAATCTCCAGGTCGACCAATGCGACGGTGGCACAGTATACGTCTCAAAGGAGTCACTAGGCATAGAAATCTTCACTTCAAAATCATCGGCAATCAATATCAACGTTCCAGGGGCTGGTGAAGATTGGGACTACCAGGAGTGCCCAGTACCGGAGCAGTTAAAGACCACAATCAAGGGTGGTAAGCTGGAGACTGAGATTGTAGAACATGCTGGTTAAACGGGTTTTGTGAACGAGTCCTACATTAGCCTGTCGAGTCTTCTTTTGTTGTTTTGCATGTCCGATTTCCCTGTTAGATAGTGGATCCGCCCCTCGTGGTTTGCCGCCGTTCTGTTCTATTATACAGTAGAAGAAGGAAGACATCGATTGTACACATTTAGGGGGGCGATAAGGAGTAATAATGGCAAGCAGAGCTAACCAGCTCATGGAATTTTCTGAAATGAATGTGAAATGAATGGACAATTGAAATATGTGCGTCTATCGCCTTCTTAGATACCAGTTGAATGCCATTTGGAGGATCTCTTCAGGGTACGGAGATGGTGCCTGTGGGGAAGCGTTGTTAGGTATGAAAACTCGGTACGGCATTTAAAGGGGGGGATGGTCTACCTCGGCCAATCCAGGCTTAGCAACTGGATGCCGGAGATATATAGCATGGCATGTATTGTGGTTGACCTAAATCTGTTGGTCAAAAATACCATCCAGATAAAAGGCTAGTTATGATACCTCGAGATATCTCGGAATGAACGCAAAAGGCGCCATATAGTCCCTCGGCCTCCAAGGCGTAGCATAAGGCTTCGTCACATCCAAAACGTTATTGGGGTCCTCGCTCAAAGCTTTGAGTTTCTCTTTGGCCTCTCTACGCTTAATTTCTTCCTCCGTTTCTGCCTCTATCGAGGCCTTCTTGCCCATGTCTGATGATGATGCTTCTTCTGCTCCCTTTCCCTCAGGCTTGGCTTCTGCATCTTCCACAGTTTCTGTTTCCTTAGCTCCAACTTTATCCTTGCCTTCCTCTCCCTCGGCCTTTCCTTCTCCCTCGGCCTTTTCTTCTCCCTCGGCCTTTTCCCCTCCCCCAGCGGTGGCGGTTTCCGTTGCGCCTTCGGCGCTCTTGAGGCCACGCTTTGGCTTCCCGGTTGCGAAAAGGACTTGGTCTTGATCGACGGAGAACATATCCCCAGGGTTGAGCATATACCCTGGGTGTACCATCTGCACACACCTAATCAACCTCCCTTTCTCACGGAAAGGCCAAAAAGCACATACCTTCTTCCCATTAACCTTGACAAACCCATGCACGACAAACTGCCTCGCCTGCCTCGCACTGCTCGCGAACATAGCCCTATGCACGGCCATGTCAAGCCTCCTCTCCATGGGCCAGAACAATTGACTCATGTACGGCACTGTCCTCACCCTCCCATAGGCCTCATCACCCTGCAGCCCACTGCCCCTACCCATCGCTATCTCGCTACCGTTGTTCATAGCTAGCCGCACGTTCTGCATCGGCACGCTCGCCTTCATTGTGTGACGGAAGATGTTCTGCCATTGCCGGTTCGTCAGGTGCTCCCCATGGTACTGCCGCACTTCCGCCTTCGCCGCCCACTTTTGCTGGAAGAAGGTCTTCTGCGGGGATATGCGCGGTTGCGGCACACGCGACATGTTGTATAGGGCATACTTGGACCAGGATTGACGGAATTGCTGTTTTTTGTTTTTGTGAGGGTTAGTTTGAGCTCTGACGATATAGAGGGAGGGGAGGAATTGAAGGGGAGGGAGGTACAGGCTTCCGCAGGGCGTTGAGCTTTCGGCGCATTTTGGGGTTGGGTTTCCCTCCTTTAGAAGTTGCTTGGCTAGGTGGTGGTTGTAGCGGGATTGGTTGTTGGTGGGGGTTGGTGGGGTGAAGTTGAGGTTTGAAAGATTGGATTGGAGGGTGAATTTGATTTTCTTGAACAAAAGGTAGTGGCTTGGCAGAATTGGGTCATAGACTGTCACTCATGCGTTTGTCCCGTCTCATGGTCCATGAGTCCCGGGGCCCGGGGAGGTCGTTCATCCCCATAGACCTCAGCTAAAGTACTTCACTCCCCCCCCAATTCCCGACCACCAGATGCCAACACAAGCATCTATACTACCAACAACCGTACACACAGCCGTGGGAAACATCCCCAGCTACGATACCCAACTCACGTCCCAACGCTGTACCCAAGAGCTATCAAAGACCCCGAATGCATATACATTCCCGAGGCTACTCCTTCCATCTTATCCTATACAATCTCGAGAACTAAAGCAACCCAAGACACCCAAAACTGATCAAAAGACAGTCACGCACAATGCTGATACACACAACAATATTATGCGCATAGTTCATCATTGCGCAAGGTTTTTCTCTATCAAGATAACGAACGATTAATACCCCCCTTAATCACTTCTAATATCTCCCTACAGCTTGGCATCTACCTTCCACACCAAATTTAATCCCTATCTCCCTCCTCCGACCCCTCTTCTCTAAAACGCCATCTCCACTAGAAGCACCAGTCACCGAGTGATACCCCATGAATTATCTTTTCAATCCCAGCAAGCCACCAGTCAATCCAGACTGATAAGACCACACACCCTATTCAGTCACGATAACATCCTTCCCCACCCCTAATCTAAATGCGAGACAAAGAGAGTTACCCAACCGATAGCAATGTGGGGGGGGGATGGGCAGGAGGAGAAGGCAGAAAGACATACACCCCTTAGCAGGTACCTCACTCCCGCTTATCTTCTCTTCTCACTATCCATCCTTCCATTCCAAAACGGTGATTTCACAAAATATAATCGCAAAAGATCGGTGCTTATATGAGCTCCCCCTGCGGTAAGTTACAAATAAATCCCCAACACACCTTTTTTCTCCGTTGCTTTTCTTTTTCTGGATATTTCTTGCCCTTGCCAGATATCTTACCGCAGGCCACAACATAACGTCTTTCTTTTTCCCTCCATTTGTAGCTTGTACTCGTATCATATGAGGAGGTGTCAATATCATAGGCGCTTGTGTTAGTACAATACGGTACAGTACAGGCGAGGCTTGCCTCCCGCAACTTTTTTCTTTCTTTCTTTTCCCGGGTGTGTTATTAACTCATGCACATCTTGCGGTCGTCTCTCCCGCATCCGCCTCACTCGGTTTTTTCTTTTCTTTCCTCCTTTTTTCCTTCTGAGGAGTGTTGTGTTATCTCGAGGAGCTATCATTTCAATAACCTTTGTTTCTCCCTAGGGCATATATCATGGGAAGGAGGATCGACGCATCACAGAATCCACCTTCCTACTCTAATAGCCTGTAAAAGTCTATACTGTATATTATATATCATTATATATTATAATATTATGAGAGTCACTCCAAGTAACAGGCATTAGCCACAAAATATTAAAACAAGACCTTCTTCCTCCGAAAGACTAATAGTTACAAAAAATGGCGCGAAGCCCACGTTACTCGATCCCCTCAGATCTGCCCCTCTCCCACACAACCCACTAGCAAAAACCTAGTCAACCGACTAGAGTTCCCTCTATCTCTTATCAGAAACAATCCACCCTCCCTCCTGATACTACAGCTATTGAACCAAGGTTCACAAAGTCATATGGGAGCATCCCATATACATACATCACGCTAGAGAACTATCCCGCACAGTATATATATACAAACTCCGACCAAATATCAACTCGAATTCCAAAAAGAAGACAAAAAGGGCAAGTAGAAGGGGCAGCAAGAACAGCAGCAAGAACTCCAACCCAAACCTCATTTTCTTCCGATTCTTTAAATTACCTTTTCCCCTCTTCAAACCTATATCACACCTCCCTCCTACCCCCCCTACTCGATCCACCGAAGAGGGCGAATGATGGGGTCACAAACCCTACGTTCTCGCATACCATCACTCGGCGGATATCTGCTTCGGTGAGGAAAGCCAGCATGATAAAACTGTCGCAACCTGCAGCCACCGGCCTACGAAAATGAAAGACCCGCGGAGGGGGCTTGGCCGCGTTGGACAGGGCCGCGTGAGGTTGCCGGGGGGGGGGGGTGGTGGGGCTACTCTACTCGAGTAGGCTGGGCTAAGGCTGTGCCAGTACCGTATGTACTCGAGTACTCGAGTAGAGTGAGTAGGTATGAGATGAAGGAAGCCTATTCGTGCGCATCAAAGATCCATTAGTTAGAATTGCTTTGCTTCTTCTGCCTCTTACAAAGGCAAATACGGTACTTTTGTGGTTGCTGCATTAGGTTGTGTGGAAACGAGCGGGGGGCAGGATTACAGGACCAGATCGCGGGGAGATCGAGGGGGATGAGAAGGCGGAGGAGGGGTGAGGGGAGAGAATAAGAGAATGCATTGCGCATATAGTGCGGTGCTAACGGTGTTACCGCAAGCCCACCCACGGTAGGCTCCGTTGGTGGTGTCTAAAAGAGGAGGGAAGGTTTGCCCTTGAGTGCTGTACTGTACCGTACAGTGACCACAATAGACCAAGCTGTGCGGTACGAGTGCCAGTAGTGTACCTTACAGTACAGAACGATGCTCCTTAGCTACTCATCCGTATTATACTAAACCTCAAATAAAAACGCTCATCAAATACCAGAGCGATTCCACCATAGCCCAAGCTCTTCATTTGTTCCTCCCTTTTCACATTCTGTTTATCCCCTTCCCTTCCCTTCCCTTCCCTCCCTTCCCTTCGTCTTGAAGTTCTCGCTTTATCATAACAGATACAAGTACCACCCGTCCACACGAGAAAAGACTAGTTGAGACGAGTCCACTCTCATATCGCACCTTCGTATATACTAGAATGTACCGTACTGTACGAGTGCAGTAGCTCAGTCCGCGGAAGGATGATCTGCGTCAGCAGATGCGTTTAGAACTCACCTGCTCAAGCATTGCCAGGCCAGGATGCTGGCGTGGGAGTGGGCAACATGGGGCATGCATTGTAGGATGGTGTTAAGTTAAACATGCGAAGGAGAAAAAACAAACAAACGGACCAGTGAGGACGCGCAGGCACCTGCACAGTACTAGTAGGTGACTGGGCAGAGAGTATCATAGCTAGGGCCAACGCCGCGGTAGCGTATAGTACTGTATAGTACAGGTACAGCAAGGTACTCGACTATATTCTTGCTGTCCGACAATTGACCTCGAATCAAATTCCACATTCACAGCAAAGTGAATTGGTACGGCAACAGATTCTCAAACTACCTCACCCACCACCCGTCCATTTCGATACTGTAATCCAAGTAAAGTATGATATTACCAGAATCCATTACATTTCTCATTTCCCATTCCATTCCATTTCTCATACCCCTCCCCCCCCCTCCACCATTCTCCCCGGCCCCATTCCAACAAACTAGTCCAACCAACAAACCAACAAACCATTACCCCACCACTAAACTACCATACCAGAAGTTAAAACCAACCCGACTTTTCCATCCATGCTATTCATAGCTATGATAAGTAAGTTACATGAAAAATTAATAACTTTTATACAAGTTAAGGAGGAAAAAAATCGAAAAAAAAATATCGAGAACTAAAAGATCAAGTATAACATGGCGAACCCCCTAACCAGTTTGACATGAAAAACATACAAGGGAATCAAACGAGAAGAAAAGGAACATAGAGAATCTTCTTTTAAAATTAAAATAAAAATAAGAGAACGAGTACTGTGGTAGCATCAATCAATCAATCCGAACCAGTCGGATATCCGTAGCGGCGTAGAGTAAGGCAACTAGTCAAAGCAGCAACTGACTAATTGAAAATGGGGAAAAGGGCATGCAAAAACGACACCAGCCATGGCAAACGAGGGAAGAGAAAAAAATGTAAGAGAAATCTCATTCCAGGAACGGACAACCGAGCAGAAGGTAGTAGATCAAGACGCAGGTTGATTAACCGATAGCGCCAGGGCTTCCGCTCATTCCATTAGAGAGCAGCAGTAGACGAATAAGAAGTGTATAATGGCAAAGCAACCGGAAAGCCAGTTTGTCAAGAGTGGCTTCAGAGTAATGACTGGATGGTCTTGGCTTTGCTTGCATGTTGAGCGCTGTCGGTGATGCCGCAGGCGTTGATGGAATCGTCCGATGGAACAAGGTATAAAAAAAGAGACGTGACATGCGTTCGTTCCGCACGGACTTGTGAAATGAAGAAACAAAGAGATGATTATAAAAAAAAACAACTCTACAACTAGCAGGCCCACTACCAACACCCCCCCCCCCCGGCCTCCTCCGTACCCCCCCGGCCGCCGAGTCTATCCGATATCACGCCGTCCATCTATCCATCGACTTTTTTTTTTCAATAATATGGTATAAATGAGCGTAGCGAGGCAAGGTTCCCCTTTGAGGGGCCTCCCGTTTGCTTTTTTGGTGTTTTCGAAGGGGTTATTTCCTCCAACCAACGTTCCAAAGAACATGTGCGATATCCCGAGCGGTGTTGACTGCATCCACGGCCCTGCCAAATAATCCAGCAGCAACCTCATCATCTTCGTCTTCCTCATAGGTATACTTCGGGAGCTCAAAGTCGTCACTGTGAGTATTACCCATCTCGGCACTCACTCGCCCAAACCGATCTTGCGCAGTGGCTATGCTGTCCCGCCGGGATTTAAATGCCCCTCCGCTAGGCTCCCAGTCCAACTCTGCCATGTCGTCGTCGTCATCCTCCAGTATGTAAGACTTTGTCCCAACCAATGACGATTGATCCAGGTCTTGGGGCTGAGTTGGCATAGGTGTAGCAAATGAAGATAGGAATGTGCCAATATTGTTAAAAGTGTGGTTCTTCTTAACAACTGGCTCCTCAACATATTTTAGTGTGGTGGATGGTAACATGGCAATTGTTTGATGCTCGCCGGTGTTTGTTCGTGTGGTGCTTTTGGTGGCAAGCTTTGGCCTCGGCATCATGAGTAAGCCATCATCATCTGAAGAGCCATCTTCAAGGTTCTCCACCTGAAAGACTTCATCCTCTTCATCCTCTTCATCCTCTTCATCATCCTTATCCACCGCGATGCATTGTTGTACTTGGTCATTAAAATGTATATGCTTTGTGTAGGACGGTGAAGGGCATCCGGTTGAAAGGGCCGAGGGTAATTCGCTGGTGTTAATAACAGTGGTAGTTTTTGAAGCATAAGACAAGGCGGCAAAGTCTGAATTGGCTCTTGCAACCATTGCCGGCCTAGAAGCCTTACAATCCATCTCCACCTGTTGTGACTCAATGACCGCAGCAGCTTGTTTGAGCAGGCTCGAACTTGATAGCGATTTCTGGAGCATAACCTCAGACATACTTCGCTTCTTTAAAATAGGCTTCTTTGCATAAAAAGAGCCCGAGCTGGGTACCCGTGGTTCCGTCGGCGATACCATCGGCGATGATGGCGAGACCATCAAGGATGCCTTTTGATTACTTGTGGACAGCGGGCCATAGAGCCATGTTACGTCACAATCTTTCAACCTGTATTTTGTTTAGCCAAATATTCCGCAGAAAATCATGCCAAGGTGATGATTTGGTCGTTACCAATTCAAAGT